>Ga0193726_1000941_pt1 | contig 26010 bp, 23 predicted proteins | sample H2c1metaG_FD_144928 | JGI IMG/M metagenome (GOLD analysis project Ga0193726, IMG submission 144928) | Soil microbial communities from a riparian zone of the East river system, Colorado, United States - H2c1 | ecosystem: Environmental > Terrestrial > Soil > Riparian zone | place: USA: East River...
TCGGACCACTTTCGATCAACGATTTCATCCTGGCGGGACCAGCGGTTCACCACGCTCTGGCCAATGCGCCGCGTAAGCGAAAGCCACACGTCAGATATCCGGTTCGAGGCTTATTTTAGCGCTTATGGGTGGATGCCCTCCCAGCCCATGGCGATCTGGATCACGCCGCGAAGTTCACGGAGCGTGAAATTCGCCGGCACCAGAACGCGCTGCCACACCATCGGGATGATCACGGTCAGCATGACTTTGATCTGCAGGATCGCCCCAGTATCCGACGCGAGGTTCTCTTCCGGAGGGGGCTTCGGCCATCGTTTCATCCCGTCGGATTACTGCCTTTCAGGACGCCAAAACGCGAGATGCACAGTAAACCCCAGCCGGCACGGACCCGCGAGGCCGTCCAATAGCGCCATGTCTTCCTGCACGAGCGACCATTTCGTCAGGAGTTCATCCGCCGACCCGTGATGTTGCTGCATCGCCCTTTTCCCGACCCTCTTTCGTCGGGCGAGCCTATCAGGCATGCGGGCGGACGGTCACCCCGTGGCCAAAACGCACAGCCTCGCGGTCACTGGGCCTCTCAGCTTATCCGTCGTGGGACCCCAGAAATCCTGATGCTCTCAAGGGCAACGTTCCCGACCAGAGCCGGGCCGGGCGCCGCGATTACCCCACGTGATATGGCCCTCCGTGCGGCATGGTGTCACCCTACGCCTGTCAGGTTGAGCGTCGCTTTGACTCCGGCATTTGCGGCGGGCAACCTGTTGGTCATCGACAGGACTACGCCGATGAGACCGCTGGGTAGGTTTTGATTGCCCCCCGATCGATTCGAACGATATTGTGCAACCTGCAAAACTCTGACCTATTTGGGTTGTTGGGTGAAAATTTGAGGCTGGCCTCATGAGACGTGCCACCGCAGCTATGCTTATCCTACTTTCTGGATCACAGGGGCTTGCCTGTCCGGCAAACCTGAATGGGCAATTTCCAATTGCACAGTCAAATGACGCGTACCCAGTTTTTGACTTGACTCAGGATGGGTACAAAATATCCGGGTCGGTCCGTTTACGGGACGCATATGGTGTCGTTAGTGGCACTGCGGAAAACCAACGTGTGGACGTCGTAGTGATTTGGCAGGGAAACCATAAAGGCCGCTATACTTGGTCCATAGACGATAATGGCGCAATGAAAAATGGCACGGCAATTGATTTAGGAGGCACTGGTTCCAAAATTGAATTGTCCAGCAAAGAAAATTTTTGCCGATAGACTCGCCCGAGATACGCACCTCATAAGACGACGCGAGCGCAAAGGCCCATTGATCGTATGTCTATGCCGATAGAGATCGTTTGCGAACATTTTCCCAAAATGGCTCAACGATCGCTGCTATCGATGACGTTTCCATATGCGCATGCGAAGCATTCCGCGCCCATTACCGAGGCGCCGACGATACTGCTGCGCCCACCGTCCAGCCGCTTGCTTCAGTTGCTGACCACCAACTCACAATCAGGTGTGGTGCAAGGGCAGAAATGCGCAACGCCTGCTCGGGGTCACTCTCGATGAAATGCGTACAGCCCCATCGAGTGGCCGCTTCCGCCTTATAGTGAGCGACTGAGGCCGGCTCGGACGGAACGTCTGAAGGTCGACACTCAAGAGGGACGGCATCACGTCCCTGTTCAGCCCACCACTCTAAGATTGCCGCGCGCGCGCTTTCAGGGCGCCGGGTAATTATGACCGACCGTTCAATCGAAAAGAATGGAAGGCTATTGAGTGGCAGCAACTCCCTGGTTGCAATGGCGTCAGGAATGTCGGCGTGCGCTGTCGCGCGTACTACGTCGGAAAAGAAGACGCCATCCAGTTCAAGGCCATAGAATGGTTGCTCGGTCGATCGGTCCGGACCGGCGCCTGTCGAGCGCAGCGCACGGCCGGTCGGCGTCGCTTCTCCGCGTTCCCAAGGAAACCGCCAAAGAGAACGCATTGGATGCGACAAGTCTGGGATGTACTGGCTTACGTCGGGATCGTATACCACTGTAAGCGTCAGACACTCGCGGCCTTGTTGGAGCAGCGCTTGGCGGACGGTCGCTAACGTCATACCACTGCTACACCCGTCATCGACCAAAAGAATGCGACGGCCGACAGGAGGTTCTCCTATCCAGCTAGTTGTGCCAGCCATGCGATCGAAACTTACCATGGCTAACGGGAGCGCCAGAATACCAGCGGCCATGGTCCCAGGCACTAGCCCACCACGCGCGATCCCGACCACAAGTTCAGGCTTCCATTCCGTGGCGCGGTCTAGCAGAGCGGCGATCATCCGTTCAATTTGGTCGTAGCTCAGAAACACTGGCATTGTCCCAGTGTTTAAACCTTTCCATTGCATAGGAGGTCTCCCACATCGAATTTCATTGCGTCGTGCGTCAGTTCCCTTTTACATCTAAAAGCCCCTCGCGAGCGAACAACGTATTAACAGCATAAAGTGTTTCCGCGGCTGAGAAATCAAATCTTCCCGCTTGATCGCTCGGCCAGTTTCCAAGCGCTTCGAAGAAGAAGCGACGTGCTTTAATCCGTTCGAGGCCGCCTAAATACCGCGCGCCTCTCCCGATTGCGGCCAGCTCCCAGCCCAAAGTCAGATATCGGGTTCCATCTCGCCGGACATTGCCATCTGCAAGTCTTACAAACTGGTCAGAAGTATCCATTTGGTCGAGGGTGGTGGGCGCACCGAGCTTTTCGAACCATTCATTGAACAGGCGCTGGTCCTCGGGTTGCCCACCGGTTGTGAGCAGAACGTATACGACGAATGCGGAATTGCCCCGAGACGGAACAGTCCGGCCAGCCGAGTCAGGATAGTCGAGCCAAGGTTTGCCATCTGTCGGTGCTCTTGAGTGCAACCAAATTCTCGCTTTAGCAATGGCCTCACGGATTCGCGTGGTCAGTGCCGGATCAGTATCACCAACAGCAAGAAATTCATGAAGTGCAAGGAGCAGGAGCGCCGTCGCATAAGTTGAATTCGATGCCTTCGTTCTAGCTGCCTGAAGAAATATGGGCCACCCACCGTCGTCAAATTGGCGGTCCAGAATCGCATTTAATATATCAGTCCGAGTCTGCACTCTTTGATTGGCTTGACCTAAAACTATCCACGCAGTTGCGGCTAGGTGCTGGTCGCCATCGACTGGAGACCAGCATGCGCATTCCGGTTTAAATGTAGCATCGAAGTACGCTCGGAGTTGATCACGCTGAGTCGTGGTGCCTTTTAGGAGAGACGCCGCGATCTGTCCGATACTCCAAGGGTCACTGCCCGTCGTGCCAGCGCGCGTCTGAAGTAGCACTATGGCAGCATCTCTCAAAGGGTCTTTGGACGTGCCGTCACTATTGGGATTTATATCGGCAAGCGCATATTCTAAATATCGTTGAAGGACAGTGTTCAATAGGGAGCGTCGAATAGACATTTGCGTCCAAATCTGATTGGTCGCAACACTGGCGCCGGGAAGTCCGGCTTGAACGTTCTCAGCAGTTTCCACAAAGGCGCTTAAGCTTTTCATATTTGTTGCAATCAGCCCCCCTGCGATCACGGCCAAACATAATGAGGCGACTGTAGTCAATATCATACGCCGTCTCTCCGCCCGACGGCAACGTAGTAAGTAGCCTTTGACCAGGCCGTTCGCTTCCATTTGCTTTTCATAGCTAGGGATCGTCATCAACGATTCGGCGACCCTTAGCCGCTGCTTGCGATGGCCCAGGTACTCTTCCTTCCGTCCCTGGGAATCCCAGGTCTGGGCGGCAGCTTCAACGCCTCGGAGAGCCTCCAGTCGCTCCCGCTCTGGCTTGAGCCATTCCACAAACCGAGGCCACTCTCTGAACATCGCTTCGTGCGAAACCTCGATCATATTGCCACGTGTTGTAAGCAGTCGCCAGCGGTTAAACGGCGCTAGCAACTCCATTTCTTCTTCAGAGAATGTATCCGTGGACGCAAGCCGTCTAATTGCTCGGCCGCGTTCGTTGAATTGAGCGAGTGATGGCAGAAATGCAAGCCTTACGCGTCTTTCCCGTTCAGCTGAAACACGAGTCGGAGTTAACGGAGAGTCGTCGCGTGGATCCATGCCGCGGAGCGCGCGCTCTGCGGCATCCTCAATCAAACCAGGCAATTCGCCAAACAATTTATAGTTAGCTTGTCGAATGCGCCGCTCAAGCGCAAACCGTATCCATAGCCGCCGCAATGCAAACGCGAGCAACGGCAGTGCATCAGTCTCGGGCGCGTCTTCCATCATGGCCTGTACGAGCGTCGGCTCCATGATGACTCCGTATCGGTCCGCTGGCTGCTCGATAGCGTGAGCAAAGCGGTACAGAGGGAGAGCACGTATGTCAGCAGTTCTAATACGAACCCGAGCAAATTTTTCTGATGATCGCAGCTCGGAAAAACTATCATCGCGAATGGTAAATACAAGGACGTATGGCATTATCACCTCACCCGGGGCAGCCATAGATGAGAGGGCTGCGATGAAGTCGCTCAGCGCTGCGCCACTTTCGTCTTGATTTTGGACTAACTCGTCAGCTTGGTCGATCGCGACGAGACACGTAGCCGCCTGCTTGTCTTCGCGTTCACGAAGGTGACGAATCCGACTTTCAACTGCTGTAAGAAGTGTTGCGTCAAATGCTGTACTGGTCTGTGTATTTCTGTCGGAGCTTGTATCGGATAGAGACGAATTACCCTGTACGTCCTGGCGTCGCGCTGCACGCCAAGCTGTTAGAAGTTCCTCATAGATGGAGCCGGGAGCCCAATTTATTTGCATATCTGCGGCTGTTCGTGCGATTGCCTCCGCAAAGCTATACAGCGGATCGGCTCCGGGTCGGAATGCGCGAAACACTAGCCAACCACGTTCACGCCGCAGTCGTGGTAGCACGCCGGCTTTCATTAGTGACGACTTCCCCGAACCTGACGCGCCGAGAATTGCGTAGACACGCCGGTCACCGGTCGCTCGCATTTCACGCAGATCCTCGATGCACGCGGCAATTTCTGGGCTTCGTCCAAAGAATATCGCGGCATCGGCGTCGTCGTCGCCGAAGCTCTCGAGACCGGGGAACGGATCAGGCCGCCTCAAGGTATCCACCTCGAAGGCCAACGGGTCGAGCCCAATCCTCGTCAAAGCACCGCCCGCTCTCAGGCCTGCAATCAAAATGGCCGCCTGCTCCGGTTGTGCATCAAAGTCGAGCTCGAGAGGAGCTCCTACGAGACTCAGATCAAAGCCCTGATCCTCTCCTAGGATCCGTGACAGCCTAGCTTTTTGACGATCATCTGGTGTTGCACCTGACATTGCCAAGAGAGGCATGATGCGTTTGCCGGCATACCACCCCGCCAGATACTCAGCGTAACACTCGTCTGACTGAAGCCATGATGGTGTAATGAGGCATAGGACGACACGGCATGCCGCCTTTGCGTTCCTTAGAGCATCTGTCCAACGGTCTCCGACGCGTATTTTGGAATGATCGACAAATATATCAGTAATGCCATTGTGGTTAAGCCATTCCGTTAGCGGTTTCACTAGGTTATCGTCTCGGCTCGAATGCGAGAGGAACACTGTAGTCATAAGCTATAACCCCCAGTCATTCTCGTTGTAGCTTTGGACAAGGCACCATTCAGATAGATATGTCGATAAATAAAAGTAACGACGATTTGTAGCGCTTTTGGCAAAGCGAGCTCGCAGCAATTGGCTGGTCCAGATTTGAATTCGAGACCTTCCAAACACACCCCTCTAAAAGGCGCGATACTGCCACGCAATGATCCCTTCCTCAAAGGCAGATTATCACGCAGAAGTTCGTAAGCAAATCCCAAGCATAGAGCCGGCCGACCGTGTGGTGCGCGTGCCTTCCGAAACTCATTTCGCAAGCGGCCAGCGCGTCTCGTTGTCCGCCGGTTGGTAGGTCTCGCGGAAGATCGCATCGTTCACCACGCCATGACTGCCGTCGGCGTAGTGCAGCAACCAATCGCCTGGACGGGCTTGGAGGGGATCGTTGGCCAATCCAACAGGTACTGCCAAAGCGCAATCCAGTCGCAGAGCGAGAACGGGTGCGGGACGCTTTCTGTAAATCCCGTTTGTCGCCGGGGCTGTTGGAGGCACCGGTTCGTAGCTATCAAGAAAGCTGTCGCGTTTCACCGGCCACTGCTCACCACGCGAACCGGTCAGGATCGCGTCACCACTCCGGTAGCGCACAGGTCCTTCCAACGTCTGGCAGACGCCATCAGCAGACGCCAAATGCACTGCCACCTGCATCGGGCGCTTTCGCACACGCAGCGCCCGTGGATCGCCTGTAAGGTCGGGCGGTTGGCTCATGCTGGCAAAGTATCTCGCTGCAATCGTACTTGACTGTGCCACGACTGGTTTTCACGGCCCATCGCCTCAGCCGCTTCGAATGCCAGCGCGCGGATCTGTTGCCAGTCACTGTCGCGCGACTCCGGACGGCCCATGATCCCGCGGAGCCGATCAAAGATGCCGCGTAGGTCGCGTTCAACATCCTGACTCAGCGCTACTCTATGGACAATGGCCAGCCGAGTCGCGGTCCCGTGGCAGGCAGCCGCAAAGGCAGGGCCGGCCGCCGTGACCAACAGCAACCAGGGCGGATCCGGCAGACAGGGCCAGACATGGTGACCGAGCGCGATCAACACAGCCATCATGGCTCCGAAGAACAGCAGGCCGGCAATGAACCGCAGGCGATGTTCCGCGCGTTCCAGCTTTTGGTGATTGTTCTGATGGTAAAGGAGCTGGTCGGTCACGATATACTCGAGCCAATGCGCGGCCTGTCTCGCGGAACAGCGTCCGCCGAACGAGGGCAGTCCGTGGTCGCGGACCGCGCGTTTTACCTCCGACAACGCGTCGCGGGTCAGGTCCACCGAAATCACGCCCTTTGGCGTCCGACCGGGCCAGGTATCCTCGCTGATTAGTGCTCGTTGCAGAACCAGCAGCGGCAAACACATGCGCGCGATTCGCAGTTGCTCGGCGCCCATCTAAGATGCCAGACCAGGAAGATTGCAAGCGCGACCAGAACCAGCAATATCAGTTCGACGATTGGCCATAGCAGGCCGTGAGGCCAAAGAATACCGACCACGGCAGACAAGACCGCGAAGGCGGCGCCGAAATGTGTCATCCAGGCGAGGTCACGATGCACATAGGCTCCCAGCACCGCGCTACGATCCAATGCCTCGAATCGCTCGATCAGATGCGAGGCCTCGTTGAACGATTTTGGATCGGGTGCCCAGCGGCGATAGACGTTGGGTGCGAAATAACCAGTCGGGGTCCATGCGCGCCGGAAGCATCGGCGCACGCCCTCGGATCGCTCGGAAAACGACTCATGTCCCGCGAATGGCCTAAACGCCAGAAGTTCGTGCACCAATTGCTCAAATCTGCCGACAAGGTGCCGCCGCCAGGGGAAGCGACCCAGTGCCTGGGGATCCAGGTCTCTTGTGACGCTGTTGATCTGTGGCAGGGACGGCAGACCATGTCCGGGTCCGATCAGGGGTTTCCCGAGTTGCTCAGCCCGATGCACCAGCGCATGACGTCGCTTTGCGGGATCGATCAGAACAACATCGGTCAAGGTAAGCGCGAGGTCGTCTCGATCGCTTGTCTTGGTCCCGGCGGGGATGCGTGCCGAGATCATATCATCGGGCGGTTCCGGAGCATTTTCGGCCAATAGCAGCTCTGTCTGGACGCCTAACCTCACGAGTTCCACGGCGATCTCGAGTGCCGGCGCTTCGTTGACCAAGACCAGGATGCGAACGGGACAGTCCGCGTTGGCGACCACCGCTTGCAGAGACACTGGAGAGAATCGGTCGCCACACGCTTCCAGAGCCAGCAGCACAACCAGGGTCGAACGGCGATCGGTCGCGGCCAACCATGCCGACGCTGTTTCTGGCATGCCGGGGCTCCTCTGGATGTCTGGTGCGCGACGGCAATGATAGCAGCGATGTGCGGCGATGATAGGTATATTGGGTCGGATTGGTGCTGTCGAGGCGTCAATGCTGCGCCCAGGCGATGTCCAAAGGCGGCCATTCGTCCGATATGATCACCAACATCCTCGCCCGCAACGCGATTCCGGACCGGCGGCGACAATCCTCACGCCGGACGCTCTGACGCTCTGACGCTCGCGCATGTGTCAATCGTCGATTGCGGGCGATACGATCAATTCACCGCATCGCGATATGCTTCGCAGCGCCATACGTCCGATAATCGACGGTCAGCTCCTCTCCAACGACGATCTTCCTTAGCGTAATGAAATCGTACCCGTCCCTGGTGCGCATGTTGGGCTTCGTTGAATGATTGAGGTAGCAGTTGAGACGGATGACATTCATGCCGTGGTTGGGGACGTACATTTTCCCGTCAGTGGGGACAAACAGGGCACGAATGAGTTGCGAGAGTTTCGGCTGTAGCGCGTCCAGTTCGTCCTCGGTGATGCGCGCATAACCGACGGAGTCATACTTCGGCAACGTTCTGAACGGGTTTTTCCCTTTCGGGATGTCACGAACGGCGAACACGCCGATGCCGTGAATTTTCGATGGCTGAAGCCGACAATAGCAGTCTCGAAGTACCCGTTTGAGGCGTTGTTCGCGCGGCATCCGAGACCCTATCATGGTGGACTCCCGTCGTAATGGCCGGACAGGGTTTGCCCTGAGCGATGCCCGATGGTCGTCGCGCTCAAGGCCTCATCCGCGCTCCGAGTCCGAGTGTCTGGCGTTGCGTGAGACGTTGGGCGTCGTCCGCGCGCTCGCCTTGTCGGAGCGTGTGGACGGTCCGGCTGACGATGGCGAGGGCGGCATGATGCGCGCGCGGCACGGAGGCCGCCTCGACCGGCCCGCCGCGGTTGCGCAACATGGCGCGCACGGTGTCGTCGCCGAACCGCTGCTGTACGGCGGTCGAGAATCGCCGCAGTTCAAAGCCGATCGTTTGGTCCGCCGCGATGCCGCGCCACAGTTCCGCTCGAGCCTTTTCATCCACGGCCACTGTCAGTGTCGCCACCGCAGCCTCTGCCCATGCGGTGAGCTTCGGGATGGGCGTGGCGTCGGCCTTGCGCTGAGTCTCCACGCTCTCACGATACGTCCGCGCGGCCTGTGCTTCCGTCGCACCGATGCGCTCCAGGCTCGGCGCGACGGCGACGGCCGCCCGCTCCGCCATCGCACGTTCGGCCTGCGCCCTGGAGCCAGCGAAGAATCCGACGTTCCCGCGCAATTCGCCGAACTGGGCGAGGTCTCGCGCGATCCGCACTGCGGTGCTGGTCCGACCCTGGCGTTTCACCATCTCGTCGAGCCGCGCCTTGGCGGCGTGCGGATCGCGGTAGGCACCGGTCAGGTAATGCGGGAGCGCCTCCCGTTCCCGCCGGACGGCGCGGTCCGCCGCCACCGCGGCGGCGACGCTGGCTTCATCCAATCCGCGGCCGAGGCTGTCGCGCCCGTCCGGGTCCACGAAGGCCGGGATGAGGATCTCCGGCGCGACCTGTTCTTTCTCATCGGCGGGCCGCGCCATCGGCGGAGACGGATCACGCGCCTGCGATGGCATCACGATCTCCCGCTGGTCCGCGGCGTCGGCCTGGCGTCGGGGTGCGACATCGGCCTTCCGGCTCGGCCGCTCGCCCGGCTCATCCTGGTGAACGTGCACCCGCAAGTGCGGTGCCAGCTCGTCCGCCGTGGCCCAGGCGACCGAGGCCGCCTTGATCTCGCCCCGCGCCATTTGCCGCGCGAGGTCCTCCGCGTTACGGGCCGTTTCCGTCGCCACGAACACCTGGGCGCTCTCGCGTTGCCGGGTCAGCGCAACGTAGCTCGCCGCCGCGCGCCAGTGATGCGTGTGGTAGAGGTAGGTGTGGTCCAGGGTTCTCCCCTGCCCTTTGTAGATCGTCCCCGCGTAGCCATGCCGGAACCCGATGAATTCGGCGGCGGACCACTCAACCTCACGGCCTTCCTGCCCCGCCGCCGCATCCAGCCGTGCCCGGATCACGCCGGTCTCGGCGTCAATTTCGGAAATGGTGCCGACATTGCCGTTGTAGATGCGCGCTAATTTCAACGTGTCGGTGAACTGCACCCGATCGCCGGGCGCGAAGTCCGCCTCGCCGTGCTTCGTCTCGAACCGGGTGTCGGTCCCGGTCAGTTCGCCGCGGTCGCGCCGCACCTGACGCAACTCGGCGTTCAACGCGTCGACATCCAGGTTGGTATAGGCGAACACGAAGCGCGTGGCGTCCGGCTCGGCCGCTGTGTCCCGCTTCCAGGCGGCGACCAGGGCCGTCCTGGCGTCCTCGTGGTCCCGGGTCCAGGTGATCGCCCCTGCCCTGTCGAACGCGGCGACGGCATCGGCGAACCGCCCCTCGGCGAGATCGCGCGCGGCGGCGCGCTGCCAGTCCGAACGTTGACGGGTGATTTCGGTGATCTCCGCCGCGCCGTGACGCTGGCGCAATTCGGAAAACAGCCCGCCACGTTCGATGCTGGCGAGTTGGCGGTCGTCGCCGGCAAGGATCACCTTGGCGCCGGATCGCCGTGCTTCCCCCAGCACTTCGCCGGTGACACGGCTGTCCATCATCGCCGCCTCATCGACGATGACCACGGTGCGCCGGTTCCAGTGCGTCCGCCCATTCTTCAGCCGGAAAAGTTCGGCGTGCGCGGTGCCGGCCTGTGTAAATCCGTCCGCCTTCAGGTCCTGCGCCACAGCGTTGGTCGGCGCCAGGCCGATCACCCGCCTGCCAGCCTGCTCGTGGGCCTCTCTGATCGCCTGCAGGACGTAGCTTTTCCCGGTCCCGGCGCGACCCTCGATGATCTTCAGCCCGCCGGCGGCGACCGCGTGATCGAACGCGAGCCGCTGATCCGGGCGCATGGACCGCGCCGCGACGGCCGCGCCGATCGCCGCCGCTGGCAGGCCGCGCTGATGCCGCGCACCGGCGACATCAGCCGCGTCGGCGAGTGCCGTCCGCTCCTGCGCCCGCACCGCCTTCGTGGTGTAGCGCTCGGCCGCCTCCCCGCTGTCCCGGTCGTACAGTGGCAACGTCTCTTTATGGCCAAGCACCGCCGCCTTCGTGGCGGCGCGTTCGGCCTCCGGAGCAATGTGCTTCGCCAAATGCCGGTCGAGGTCCCGTTCGGAGAATGTCGCGTTGTTCCGGGTCAGCGTCGCCAGCACCTGGTCCGGGTCGCGCGCCGCCGCCTGGTTGGCCTGACGCAGCGTTTTCGCGCGTTCGCCGGCGGCCGAGTCCGCCTTGCGCATGCGCACCGGGCCGATGTGCTGCTGCGCGTGCGTCGCCGTCGGGTCCACCCGCGCGTCGATCCCGTGTACGACGAAGTACCGGTTTTGATGGTCCCGCCATAACTCGCCCCAGGCCTCGCCGTCCGCCACCACGGCGCGCCCCGCCGGCGCGGCGCACCTCCGGGTCGAGGTCACGCGCCTTCTTCGCCGCGAATGCTTCCCCCTCCAGCCGCCGGGTGGTGATCAGCAGATGCGCGTGCCAGTTCGCCCACTCGGACTCGCTGTCGCCCTGCCCGCCCGGCGCGGGGTCGTGGGGACGGTGCACGTCGAGCTGCACCGCCAGGCCCTTGGCGACGAAGTGCTGCTCGGCGAAGGAGCGCGCCAGTGCGATCCGGTCCGCGTCGGTCAGGTCGGCGTTCGCCGGCAGCGCCAGCACGATCTCGCGCGCGACCTGCGCGTCTTTTCGTCGCTCTGCGGCCTCCGCCGCGTTCCACAGCACCGCGCTGTCGGCGAATTTTCCCCCGGCGCCCTCGGGCAGTAGCACTTCGTGGTGCTCGGGCGCGTCGCGGTGCCTGAAGTAGAAGACCTCGCCGGTGCGATCCGAGACGATGGCCGCGCGTTCGTTATACGCCGCCGATCGTACGGCGCTGCCGCCGGAAGCGCGCGAGATGTAGCGCGCGCGGGCGAACTGGATGGCCATGACTTCAATTTGAATCTCTTTGGCGTGCTCCGCAAGCCGCGTCGCGCAGCGATGCATATTGCGTCTGCACGCTTTCGCTCGCCTTTGGCTCGCTGGTGCAGAACGCGGGGCGCGAGTACTCCTCATCAACGACACCATGAAATTTCGATGACAGTCACTCGCGATATTACAGGCCGATCCGCTAGGTCGTACTTAACATCACAGGTGGAATTTAATTTTTGTAATTTGTCGCTCAGTTTCTCACGGCACTAACCTAACGTCGAGATCACAAGCGGTTGGGTCAGCGAAACCCAATCACCTTTTGACAATTCACGCACCCGTTTCGGCGCGATGTCATCGGAGGCCTCATGGTCCGTTCTCTCGCCGAACGCATGCGTGCGCACGAGCAACAAAAAGCCCGCCTCGCCGAACAGGAAGCGAAGCTCAAGGACGCCGAACGCCGCGCGCGTACACGGCGGTTGATCGAGGCCGGCGGACTGATCGACAAGGCCGGCCTGCTCGATCTCGACGCCAACGCGCTGTACGGCGCTCTCCTCTCATTGCGCGATGGCGCCGGCGACAAAGATCAGGTCGGCAAATGGGCCGCGCTCGGCGGCCGTACCTTCGCCCATGAGGCGCGCCTGCGCGACGAAGGCAAGGAACCGGTCATCGTCACCTTCCCCACGCCGCTCGCGAAGGACGCCACCAACGCCCTGCGCGCCGCCGGCTTCCGCTTCAGCAAGATCCTGCGGCACTGGGAAGGCCTCGCCCATGTCGCCGAGGCCGAGGCGCTCGCCCAGGCTCACGGCGGCACCGCGCGGCTTGTTGCGTCCGCTGGCTCTCGACCAGAACCCGCGGCGGCGGAGGCCGCTGAATGATCCAGCGCGCCTCGTACGATGTACTGCGCCTCGGACTGCGCATCGCCGTCCAGTTCTGGCCGCTGTGGCTGTTCTGGTTCGCCTGGAGTCTCTCTTCCAACATGTGGCTCGGCTATCTCCAAACCTTCCCGAACCGCTCTTCCTCGGGCTACGCGCTGGCGTACCGCGCCTGGCCTTCCGTCGCCCTGGTGGGTCCGACCTTGGTCATGCTCGGGGCGATTCTCGCATACCGCATGCAACTCGCCACCCGCGTCATGCCGGTCGCCGGCATTGGCGGCGTTGTGGTGGCGACCGTGCTGACCGGCTGGCCCGAATACCAACGCCTCGCGCCATACATCGGCAACGCGTCACCACTGAACATTGTGGGCGCGCTCGACCTTGGTATCGTCCAGGCCATCGCCGTCGGCATCTCCGCCGCGATATTCGGATGGGCGTTCACCATCCAACGGACGCTCGGCACCGGTCCGCGCTTGATCCGCGGCCGATCCGACAATTATGGCCATGCCGACTGGCTCTCCATCCGCGAGGCGCGGCGTCTCTTCCCCGGTCCGGACGAAACCTTTGGCGGCATCGTCGTCGGCGAGGCCTACCGCGTCGACCAGGACCGCGTCGCCCGCCGCGCCTTCGACCCGGCGGACAAAACCACCTGGGGCCAGGGCGGCACACCTCCGCTGCTGGTCGATCCATGCCGCACCGGGTCAACCCATGCTTTGGTCTTCGGCGGACCCGGCGGCTTCAAGACCACCTCCATCGGCGTTCCCACCATGCTGACCTGGCGCGGCGCCGCCGTCGTACTCGATCCCTCCCGCGAAATCGGCCCCATGGTCCAGGACTATAGGCGACGCGCGCTCGGTCATCGGGTCGTGACCCTCGATCCGGCCGATCCGGCCGCCGGTGCGTTCAATGTTCTCGACTGGATCGACATCGCCACGCCCGATGCCGAGACCAATGTCGAGGCCGCGGTGAACTGGATTTGCGGCGAGGCGCGCGGACAGATCACGTCCGGTGCTGATTTCTTTCGGGAGAGCGGCAAGGGCCTCATCGCCTGCCTGCTCGCGGATATGCTCTGGGACCCCGCGCTCCCCGCAGAGCGGAAGACGCTGAAGCAGTTGCGCCGTGTCCTCGTCACGCCGGAACCGGAGATGCGCGAACGGCTCGCGCGCATCCACGCCACCTCCACCAGCCCCCTCGCCCGCGATCTCGCCGGCACGCTCAAGGATCTCGTGGCCGAAACCTTCTCCGGCATCTACGGCAACGCCAGCAAGGATACCCGCTGGCTCTCCACCACGGCCTATGCCGATCTCGTCTCCGGAAATTCCTTTCGCACGCGCGACCTCACTGATGGCGGGCTGACCGTCTTCGTTCAGGTGCCGTTGAAGACGTTGCAGGCCACCCCCGCCCTCGGCCGGGTCATCGTCGGCGCCCTGCTCAACGCGGCCTACGAAGCCGATGGTCAGGTCCGCGGCCGTATTCTCTTCCTGCTCGATGAGGTCGCCCGCCTGGGTTACATGGGCGTCCTCGAACAAGCCCGTGACGCCGGCCGCAAATACGGCATCACCTTGCTGCTGCTCTACCAGTCGCTCGGTCAGCTCCTCGGCCAATGGGGGCGCGAGGGTAAGCAGGCCTGGTACGACGCCACCTCCTGGCGCCTGTTCACCGCCGTGCAGGACCCCGACACCGCCAAGGAATTGTCCGCCATGTGCGGCGAGTACGGCGTCGTCGCCATGGCGCGCGGCAACAGCAGCGGCAGTCATGGCCGTGGCGGCGGCATCGCCGCCAGTTCCAGTTCGTCCGGCCGATCGGAGAACCGCTCGGAGATCCGGCGCGCTCTGATCCGCCCGGAGGAAATCATCCAGGACACCCGCGCCGACGAGGCGTTTGTCCTGGTGCGCGGGGCTAGGCCGCTGCGCTGCGGGCGCGCGATCTACTTTCGCCGCCCGGACATGACGCCCCTGGTCGCCGACAACCGCTTCCATGCGCGGCGCGACGCGGCCGAATGACCAGCATCCCGGCCCGGCTTCTGTTCTTCGCCATCGCGGCGGTTGCTGGCTGGATCGTGGTGTCGGCTTATGCCGGCAGGCTCTTCCTCGCCTGCGTCGCCATCGCGACCTGGCGGCTGTGGCGCTTCGCCGCCGGGGCGCCGGTATACACCACGCCGCGCACCGGACGGCGAGAGACGACAGCAGCCGATTCCGTGCGGATGCCCATTCGGCCGCCGCGCTCTCTTGATGACGCCATGGCCGAACTGAACGACATGATCGGACTCGCCGGCGTCAAGGATGAAATCGCCCGACTGGTTGACGTGCTTCAGGCCGAACGTGAGCGCGCCCGGCTGGGACACCGGGCGTCCGTGCCGTCCTTGCACTGCGTGTTCATGGGCAACCCCGGCACCGGCAAGACCACGGTCGCGCGGCTGATGGGCGATATTCTGCATGGCCTCGGCTATCTCCGGCGTGGGCACATGATCGAGGCCGACCGTTCCACGCTGGTCGCCGGCTACATCGGCCACACCGCGATCAAGGTCCGCGAGACCGTTGCCGGCGCGCTGGACGGCGTGCTGTTCATCGACGAGGCCTATGCCCTGGCCCCGCCGGGTGCTGATTCCGGTGCCGACTTTGGCCGGGAAGCAGTCGAGACGCTGCTCAAGCTGATGGAAGATCATCGCGGCCGGCTCTGCGTGATCGTCGCCGGCTACACCGGGGAGATGCGGCGCTTCCTGGACAGCAATCCCGGCCTGCGCTCGCGCTTCACCCGGACGATCACCTTCGCCGACTACGAGCCGGACGAACTGGCCGCGATTTATCAGACCCTGGCCGTCGGCAGCGGTTTCCGACTCAATGCCCCGGCCGAGGACGCATTGGCCGACGCCTGTGCCGATATGGTGCGGGGCAAGAGCCGGACGTTTGGCAACGGCCGTGCCATGCGCACCCTGTGGGAGCGCACCCGTGAGGCCCAGGCCGGACGTGTCATGCGCCGCCGCGACCGGACACCGGACGATCTGGTGATCATCGAAGCCGCGGATATCGACGAAGCAGCATCCACCGGTGCCGCGGCATGAGCGCAGTCACCGCCGCTCGCGGCTGGCTGCGGCGCATGGCCACTGCGGCACCGTCCGCCTGGCATTACGACCGCGTGTTTCGTTGGTCTGCGATCGGCGCCGGCGTCGCCCTGGCGGCGTTCGTCCTCCGGCTGGTCGACTCCCCCGCCTCGCATGGGTCGTCCTCCGTTCCGGCCGCGTCCGTGCCAACCAGCCTCGGGCCGTCCTATGGCACGGCGGCGGGATCATCGCCGGCGCCACCAGTTTCCACCGTGGTGCCGAAGATTGCACCGGGGCGATCTCTGGACGGAGTAGCGATCACGCCGACACCCGAACGCGACCCGTTCGGCACCGCGCCCCCGGCAACTCACCGATAGCGGCTGAACAATGTCCAGTCCTCGTCTCGCCCTCCTGGTCGCCGGGATCATTTTTTCAGGCATCACTTCAGTCCCCGCGCAATCACCACCCACGCAGCTCGACCGCATCGAACAGAAGCTCGACACCATCCTGCACCGGCTGGATCAGCTCCAGCCCGGACCGGCCGAGCCATCGGCCAGCCCGCCTGCCCTCCCCTCTCCTTCCGAGACCATGGCGGCCGGCGCCGTGGCCATCATCCACGCCGCGCCGGCCACACAGGCTGCCGCCCGGGAAATTCCAGCCGATAGCGTGGGCGGATTCATCTACACCGGCAGATCGATCCAGCTCGCCGATCTGACGGATCGCGGTGTCCGTTACACCGGCCTCATGGGTGTCGAATGGCAGGGCTGGCTGCGCGCGAGGGAAACGGGGCGCTACCAGCTTGAACTCGACGGCAGCACCGTCAGCCCGAACAACTACACCAATTCCACCTGCGTCTTCGCCGGATGGCTCGAAGACCATTCGATCGGCGTCCAGGAAACCACGCCACACTCCGGCCTGGCCCGGCCTGAGCCGTTCACCCTCGTTCTGGGCGCCGAGTTGTCGCCCGGACTCTACAAGCTTCGGCTCTGGGCCGTCTGCACACCGTCCATCGGCAATCAACGCGTCGCCGTTGCGCTGCTGGAAAAAGCCCCATCCGATCTCAACCTGCGTCCGATCAGCGGTGCCGACCTCGTGCATAAGTAGGGGGGTCCGGTAGCAACGGAACCGAAAGTTCGATTCAGACTGGAAGCCAGGCTGAGCGGCGCGGTCGGTAGGACCCGTTGCAGGCCCTGTATCCGGAGTGCTCAAAGTACCGGGATTGCTTCGAGAGGCCGGACGTAGACGAACCCACACATGAGCGCCGACAACGACAGCCAACCGTTGGTCAACGACCCTGCTCGCGAAGCGGCGGCTTCGATGGGAGGCTATTGGGCCCAGGTCTGGCGAAGTGTTCTCGCCTGGATGGAACTGGGCGAGACGGAACGACTCTACCTGGAGGGGGCGGAGGACTTCGACCGCATCAGCGGCCTCGCCGCCGAAACCGTCCAGGTAAAGAATGTCGCGGGCAATATCACCTTGCGATCGGGCGACGTCATTGAAGCGATCGACAATGCCTGGGCACACCAACAGCGTAATCCGCGCCACACGATCAAGTTTCGCTTCCTGACCACGGCCGGGATCGGCGTCGAGCACGGAGCGCCATTCGGCGCTGGTATCGGCGGACTAGGGCTCTGGCACGACTGCCGATTGTCCGGCAATGCGACGGATCGGGAACGCGACGGTCGGACGATCGCGGACTTCTTGTTGGCTGAAGGAAAGGTGTCGGTTGGCGTGCAGGCCTTCCTGCGTGCGGCTTCAGATACGCAGATCTGGCAGCGATTGATCGCGCCGATCGAGTGGGACACCGAAGCTGAGGAAGTGCCGGAGGTCATCCGAGAGATCAAGAACCACCTTGTAATTCTCGGGGAGAAGTCAGGCGTCACACCGGACCAGGCCGACGACGTGGCGGAACATCTTTACGCCAGGGCCTACGCGACGGCGACGCGCCAGAAGGACAGAGATCTGACGCGTGCCGACATGTTGCGGTTGTTTCACGAGCGGACACATGTATCGCTGCCGGCCGCCACCGCAAACGCTCTCCTCGCCGCGATCCCGCAGCACCTCGTGCCAACCGGACCGTTGCCTGTGGCGGTCGGAAGCAAGAGCGTGGCGGTCGGCCGTCCGCCTCCGTTGCCGGCGCGCTATTACGCGCGACAGGCGGTTCTGGCCGACATCACAGGTCGGCTTTCGCACTACCCGGTGCTCGTCCTGCAAGGCGGCACCGGCGTCGGCAAGTCGGTTGCCGCCATAGGCCACGCGGCAGCGTCAACGTCATCGTGGGGATGGGTCGATCTGCGTGGCGTGCCGGCTGCAACTCTGGCGGACGTGCTGGATCGCATCGTCGCGGAGCTCGGCGCAGAAGATGGGCTTACTCATATCGTCCTCGATGACATCGAACTGCCGGTGGATTCCCGTTCCCTGGAGACGCGGCTTGCGGGGATCAAGACCATTTTGGACGGGCGCAGCGGCCAATTGGTGATCACCTCGGCGGTCACGCTACCGCAGCGACTGTCACTCGCGCTGGCCTTGCCTGGGACTGGAACGATTTCCGTTCCGCCATTTTCGCAGGATGAGATCACCGAATTCTTGGTCGCGCGGGGCTGTCCCGCGCCCAAGGTCGCGAGCTGGTGGGCGGCGTTCGTCGAGTTGCACACCAGTGGCCATGCTCAGCTGGTACACGCGCGCATCGCCACACTCGAGGCGCAGGGTTTTCCGACTCCGGACATGCAAAGCTTGATAGTGACGCCGGCCGATGTCGTTGAAGCACGCGCCGAAGCGCGGCGGCTGATCACAACGCTCGATGTCCCGACCCGGGAGCTCATCTATCGCCTCAGCCTCACCGCGCAAGCCTTGCCGCAGCGACAGGTGCTCGCGATTGCGGGACAACCGCCGCCGATCGCCGAACCGGGGCTCGCATTCGACAGGCTGGTCGGGCCGTGGCTGGAGATGGTGGCGGAGGGACTCTACAGGGTCTCGCCGTTGCTGCGCGGTGTCGGTCCGGAGGTCCAGGGCGAGTCTTGGGCCACGGCGATGCACAGCGGCATCGCGCGCGCCATACTTGGCTTTCGCACACTGTCGCCAACAGACGTTTCGACGATTCTGTTCCATGCAATAGCGGCCCGGGACTGGTCAGCGATAACTCGTCTGTCCTTCGGCATCCTCAAATCAGACAACGAGACCTGGGAAGCGCTGGCGCAGAGCGCCGATTGGTTCGTGCTGGTCGGAACCGGGGGCGCAACGCGCCCGGAGACCGACGTCTTCTCGCTCTTCCTCATCCGCCTCTTGCAATTCCGGCTGGCAGCCGCAGGCCACGACGACAAGGGTGCAGCGTCGGTGATCGCCTGCATGGAGGAAGAATTGCCGGTAACAGTCGAGGGCGTGCCGCTGCGGCTGGCGCGTCATTTCTTCCTCGGCCAGGTACTGCTGCGCACGGAAGTCAATTTGCCAATGGCGCAGCTCGTGCCGATAGGTCTCGAATACATCCGCCTCGCCGACGAACTGAAGGACGTGCTGGCGGGTGCCCGTGACGTCGAATTCGATCGCGCCTTGACTGGTCCGGACGGTCCGGACGGTCCGCCCGATCTGGCCGGCGTCGCCGGCTTCTCGCTGACGCCACATCTGACCGACCGGCATATCCTCGCGGCGCTTTTGGGGGCTTGCGAGCCGGTGGACACTGGCGAAGTCCGGCGCCTTCTGTGGTTTGTTGGCGCCCAGGAATCCACCGCGCAGCACATCTTCGACCGCGTCTGGCTGGCCGAGATGAAGACGGCAACGCCCGACTGGCTGGCCTGCCGGGAGGTTTTTCAGCGTGCCTACTCGCTCGCGCGGCGATGCGCGTTGCCGGGTTTGGCGCAAGGCGCGGCACGGGCGATCGCCCATCTGATCGACGAGAATCTCAAGGATCCCGTGGAGGCGCTGCGGCTGGTGGACGCGATGGCAGTTGAGATCGGGCGGTCGCCCGGCCAGGACGATGGGCACGCGTCGATCCTGCTGCGTAAGGGTGATACCGCCGATGCACTGGCGATCTGGCGCGAGCTGCTACCACGCTGGACGCCGCGAGATGAATTCGATCTCCAGCAGACCTTCTCGCATCGTCTGGCCGCAGTCGCTGCAGCACGCCTGGGGGAATGGACCGAAGCAGCGAACTGGCTGCGCGGCGCACGAACGCTCGCTGGCGTCGACCAGGCGACCTATCGCGCCGGTCTGCGCGTGGACGAAGGCTTCGCGCGTTGGAAAGGCGGCGACAATCGCGGCGCCCTCGACTGCTTGGTCGAAGGCCTTACCGCCATCGACCAGTTGCCGACGGATGACGCCGATGAGGGCGCCTATCTGCTGCGAAAGCGCGCCGGTCACACGATCATGTGGGTCGCCAACACTGCCGGTGGCACGCCGCCGAAGAACTTTTCGGAGCCGCCGCCGGCGTGCTGCAGTAGCCTGGAGCCGGTGAAGGAAGCCAGGGTGCCATCAACGCCGAGCGATGCGATGTGGGCGCATGTCCTGGAATTCGAGTTCGTCACCGAGATTGGCGATGAACAGTTCCGCGCCCATGAAACGGGGCTCAAGGCGTCGCGCTACGGCCTCATCCGCTTCACCTTCGATCGCCTAAGGCTACAACGCCGCGTGCGCAGTTTGGTGCTCGACGATTTCGTGGAAGTCGTAGGTGACTGGACGGAATCTTTTGACCTCTGTCGGCGCTATTACAAGCAAAACGGTCTCGGCCCTGCCGATCCGCTTCCCGCGGACGCAGCTTCGTCAGATCGCCAGTCGGTCGATACGGAACTGGTGTTGAGCGGAATGTTGAACGCCGTGTTTGCGCTGGCAGCGCGTGGTGTGGTGACGAAGGAAGTGCTCGACCATTGGACAGCGAGCGCAACCCGCTCCGGTTTGTCCGCCATCGTCACGCCGTGGCTGGCGTTCGTCGCGGGGCTGTTCGTCTACAACACGATCGATGCAGAAGCCGCCGCGCGCGAAACATCTCAGGCTTGGCCCTGGCAGGCGGTCGCGTCGATCAGAGTTGCGATCGACGGGGCGACGCGGCCGGCGGAACTCCTGACGATGCACAATTATTGGACCAATGTCTTGCCGCAGGCGGCGGCAGGCTTGTTTGTTCTTGCCGACATCGAGCGCCTGGTCACAAGCGCCTGGCGACGGATGTCCGAGAACAGATTTCTGTTGCGGGCACCGATGACAACCGTGCCGGCACTGCTGCGAGCTTGCGAAAGCACATCAACCGGGTGGCGAAAGATCGGTGAGGTCCTGGGCGCAGCGTGCGACGTCGTGCCCGCCAATGTTCCGGAAGGGTTTCGAGAACGCTTTCGAAGGCTGAGGTAGCACCGGCGGTATGGTCGAGGCTGATGACGTTGGAGTTCCCACACGATTTGTTCGAAATCGTACGTTAAGATGATCAATGGCCCTCGGCTTGTGGCGATGGCTCCTACCGTCGATTGTGTCGGTGGCCGTGCCGCGTCTGACTTCATTACGATGTAGGACTTTTATAGCGACGACACGGCGGACGGTCTCTTGTCTCAGCATTCAGGCAACCTGGGGGATTTTCCTTGGTCGCCCGCCCTTCGCGCCGTTTGCCCGCGCGCTGACGCGCTTCGCCTCTGTCCTTGCCGCGCCGCCGATCTTCCCCAATGATCCCGCCATGTCGGCGGTCGTCGCGAGCGCCCCGATTAGCCCATGCACGCTGATGTTGACGTCGTGCGCGCCCAGCCTGATCCCGTAGCCGGCCGGTGAGACCCGCAGCTTCGCCATGTCCGCTGGTGGAACGTCGCGGAATTCCTCGACCATCGCTCTCGGCAGTCTCACCCCGGCGCCGTCGGTCAGCTCGATCTCGATCGCATCCTTAACGGGATCGTAACACACGCTCGCCGCGCGGCGTTCCGTCGCCCGGCGGTTCCGGCCCGCCTCAATGGCACGCCTGAGCTCGTCATCGGTCGTCGTCGGATTCTTCACGGTCCCCATTGCTCCACTCCCGTGCCGGCCTCCATCGTGAGGTTCGTTCCGTCCTTCATGGTCAGCATTAGCTGTCCTGCCCGCGGTTCATAGGTCGCTTTTCCAATCTGGACGGCACCCGCTTCCCGCCTTGCCAACACTGTCAACGTCCCGTCGCGCGACACGTGCACCGATTGTCGAGGCAGCACGTGCCCACCTTCAACCACCATTCCGCCCTACATTTCGGCAGGTTGTTCACGATGGCTGCCTTGATCCGGTCAATCGCCCGCGTCCCCGGCGCATCCCCGATCGGATCCACGTCCATCAGCCGGATCACGTCACTGACAAAGGAGAATGCCAACCGTGCTTCCCACGGCACCTCCTCGTTCTCGACATGAACATGCGGCGGGCAGTGCTCGTCCCGCGTCCGTAGTTCGGCGTGCAACCCGGTGCGCGGCACTGAAAACAGCTTCACGGTCTCACATAACCCAATCGATTGGCATTTTCAATGGGGCGGATACCAAATCCCCAGGCTGCGGAGAGACGGAATCGCCGCCACCGTCCCCTGCGTCGCTGCCGGCAACGCAGGGTCTGGATTAGGCGCGCCGGGCTCCGACGACGACAGGATCTCAGGTCCAGGAGCGCGGCCGCGCGGCCGACCGCCCTCCCCCGTCGGGACCACGTCCCGCCTTGGCGGCTTGCCGCGGCTCGTTTGCTTTCCGCATGCCCCAGAGGGTCCGGTCCAGATTGAGATGTCCGGCCTTGGCTTTCGTCACCATGCCGTGGAAATACCCGCCGGCCGTGGTCCGGAAATGCGCCGGATCCTTGGTCGACACGATGGCGATCGCGATCGCCGCCCGTTCACGGCCCATGGCGAGGCAGGCCTCGCCCCAGAGGGATTTCGAAACGCCGAGGTCGGATCGCAGGAACGCCGCCGCCTCGACGACGTCTGGCCAGGCCGGATCGGGGTTCCGCAGGTAGGATTTCAGCTTAGGCGCCAGCTTCACCAGTTCGTCCGGCGCCAGTTTGAGCACCCTCCCCGTCTCCGGCGCGCCCCGCCCCGTTGGTGTTGACTGTAGCGCAACGGCCTCGCCACCGGCTCGACTACTTTCTTTCAGAGCAATTACGGTATCCTGTTCAGGATTCAGACCTGATTTGTAGGTATATTGGTGGGGCCTGTTTTCAGGCCCCAAGGGGCTTGGAATCACAGACTCCTGAGCCTCAGACTCGACCTTTGACAGCAGCAATTCCAGGCGTTCGCGCGCCGAACGCTGCCGCCGCTCCAGGCTCTCGACGCCAAGCGTCATCTCCTCGGGCCGCTCGACCTTTCGAAGCGCCTGGCTGAGATCGCGCGTCTCGCGCCGCAGGGTTGGCCATTCCTCGCCCGCAAAGCTGTATTCGGCGGCAGTTTCGAGGATCTGAGTGATGCCGTTGCGGGCGATCGTCGCGCGTCGCCGCAACCTTCCCATCTCGATCCGTTCCGCCTTGGCCTCGGCCGCCAGCCGCAGGAACTCGGCATGGCGCGCGGCGATCGGCGAAAGGTCAAAGCCATAGGCTTCAACAATGTTGCCCCTGGCATCGCGCTTTCCGTAGCGTTTCCCGTTGGGGCTGTCCTTCATGGTGATCAGACCGGCCTCGATCATGGCACGGTTGAGCATTTTCACCCGGCTTTCCGACAAGCCGAGCGCCTCTTGCTGCACTGACGCCGAGGGCCAGACGATCGGCCGCCCTCCCCTCCCCCAGTCCTGCGCCATGGTGAAGCGGAACAGCCAGTCGACCGCGTGCACCAGGCGCGGCGACAGGCCCAGTCTCGGCGCCGCCGCCTTGAAGGCAGCCAGAAGCTGGCCGTGCATGGTCACGCCATCCGGCAAGCCGGTGAAACTCTCCGCGGCGCGGTCGACCTTCAATAGACCCGGCGTCAGCCGCCGGAAGCCGGTCGGGGAACCAGCATACTTTCCCCCTGGCGCCTCGAGGGCGCTTTCCATCGTCATCACAATCCTCCGTTGGGTGGATCGCGACGGGCAAACCTCTCCTGTCAGCGGAAACAGCAATTTCCGCTTGCCTTAGAGGCCTCCAGGTACTAGCGTGGGGATTGTCAGAGCCCCGACGCAGCCCCTAGGCCCGTCACGAGTTTCGCTAAAGCCCGCCCGGCAAGGCGGGCTTTCGCATTTCAGGTCATTTGCTGGGTGGTCGCCCCCTTCTCTTCGATCAGTTGCAAAAGCACCTGGCTGCGGTTGCGCAAGCCCTGGCGTTGCTTGAGTTCGTCAATCATCGCGACCGCATGACCCGGCAGTTGGAACAACACTTCCTCGACGCCCGCGTCACGACGACGCTGGCGGTAGACCCGGGCCTTCTCGGCTGACGACAACTGGACGGTGCGGGACATTCGACGACTCGACTCTGTGACTAGTCGCGACAGTGTCCGTTTGAAATTCGCGCTTGTCTATAGGTTCTTGTGAGCGAGTCGCGCTTAGAGCCTGAAAAGCTTGAGTTTCTTTGAAGAAATTCGATGGCAGGAATTTGCCGCCAGCCCGAATCTGGACATATTAAGCTGTACGACTCGACGCCCCAATGAAGGGGGATCGGTTAGCAGCCCCGAACCAGCTACCGAACGATTTGGTGCTGGCCGCCCCCATAGGAGCTATCCTAGGAATATATATAACTAGGATTACAGCAACATAGATAATAACGATCCTACTTTGATAGGATTTAATATTGCTAGGATACTATGATTTTGACCAGCTAATGCCGAGGGAGCAGGAGGGCGATCATCGCCGGCCTCCTGCAGCTAACGACCGATCGTCAGAACCCTCTTGCTAGATTGCTAGGATCTTTCTATGCTATATTCCTATAAAACAGTCTTTCTATATTCATAGGATGCTAGCAGTGATCATCTCTCTGATCTCCCAGAAAGGCGGCGTTGGCAAAAGCGCCGTGGCTCGCCTCCTCGGCGTTGAATTCACCAAGGCAGGGTGGACAGTAAAAATCGCTGATCTTGACTCCGCCCAGGGGACCACCACCCGTTGGAAGGCGCGGCGCGACCAAGCCAGTATCCAACCGGAAATCGCTGTCGAGAAATTCCGTACGGTGGAGCGGGCCTTGAAGGAGGCCGAGCGCTTCGACCTGCTCATCCTTGACGGGCCGGCTCATGCAGAGCAGGGCGGTCGGATAATGGCAAAGGCATCTGACCTCATTCTGATGCCATCCTGCTATGGTCTTGATGACATGGAGGCGCAGGTCGAGGCTGCCTATGAGCTGGAACAGAGTGGCGTCGCGGCGGCCAAAATTTGGTTCATCTTCTGCCGTGCCAAAGGTTCGGATGCCGAGGACCGCGCAGCGCGTGACTATCTCCGGAAGGCGCGGATTAATGTTTTCGAGCCGATCTTCCAGGAGCTGCCATCCATCCGGCAAGGTCACAATGAAGGAAGGGCCGCGTCCGAAATCCCATTTCCCAAGGTCCAGGAGCGCGCCACAGCACTGGCACAGGCAGTCGCGGACCTGCTGCAATCCAAGCGGGAGGCCGCGTGATGGCCAAGGGTCTCAGGATCGCAGAACCACCACCCCGGCGTCCGATCGAAGTTGAGGCTCCAGCACCACCTCAACCAGGTGAGAAATTTAGCCAAGTAAGAGAAATCGACCGTGTGCAATTCAACAAGCGGGTTACGCGGGGTGTTGCCGATGGCTTCGAGATGCTTGCTATCCGCACGCGGAGAAAAGTGCCGGAGTTACTCGCCGAAGCCCTGGAGCTTCTTCAACAGCGTTATGGTAAAGTCTAGGATTATAGAATTCTAGCATTCTAAGGGCGAAATCGATTCTGGCGATTCGCCCGGGTGGGGTGCCGGGGCGGAGCGAAGCGCCGGGGCGGCATCAGCCAGGGGAGGGGACCCAGGCGTCCGGCGGAAGGCGGAACCCAAATAGGTTCCGCCCTGCCGTGGCGGCTACGCCGCCAACTCGAAGGCGGCCATCTCAACGGCGGCGGACTTGCGGGAAACGCTGGCGGCTGGCGACGTGGGGGTCTCGTAAGGCTTCCAGGTCTCACCAGTGATGTCGCCGTAAGCGGAAATCGCCCCTTCGGCGGCGGCCATCAACGCGAAGGACTGCAACGCCATCTCGGCGGCGAACAGGCGGGCACGCTCGGCCTTGCTCTCGAACCCGGCAGGGCCGTCGCGGTCCTCGTCGCGATCGTCGTTGAGTAGCTTGCTGGTGAGTTCCATCGCCGCCGACTTCTTGGTGCCGTAGAACTGGGCGGCTCCGAAGGCGGAGCCGACGAAAGCGCCGGCGATCCGTTGCAGG
>Ga0193726_1000942_pt1 | contig 25964 bp, 15 predicted proteins | sample H2c1metaG_FD_144928 | JGI IMG/M metagenome (GOLD analysis project Ga0193726, IMG submission 144928) | Soil microbial communities from a riparian zone of the East river system, Colorado, United States - H2c1 | ecosystem: Environmental > Terrestrial > Soil > Riparian zone | place: USA: East River...
GGTGCTGAAGTGTTCTGAGTGCAGTTCAGAATTTGTATTTACGGCCGGCGAGCAGATGTTTTTCGCCGACAAAGGCTTCAAGAACGAACCCAAGCGCTGCAAAGGCTGCAAAGCGAAGCGAGCCGAAGGCGGCGGTGGGAATGGAGGTGGCGGCCACGCCTCTCCGATGCGCTCTGAAACAAAAACCAATTGTTCGCAGTGCGGTAAAGAGACGACGGTGCCTTTTCGTCCCACCCAGGGCCGTCCGGTATTTTGCCGAGAATGCTTCCAGCAACGCCGGGCCATGGGAGCGGCCTAGAGCCAAAACGGTTGAAACGCAATTTTCCGTAGTCATGGATTGGAAAGAGCGGCGCTCCGGTCATACCTGGAGCGCCATTTTTTTTAGGTTGCGGGATTGCTGGGCGGGCCGGAGCGGAGATTTAGTTTGCAAGCTTGTGGTGTATTTTGCCAAGCACCGGCGTATGATACCGCCTCGCGGCACCCGCTAAATTCAAGCCACCCGGAGGGCCGGCCATGGCTCACCGCTTCACGATCGGCGTCGAAGAAGAATTCCAAATCATAGATCCAGCAACGTGCGAACTGCGTTCGCACGTGATGCAACTGGTATCGGCGGCTTCCCCGAGCATCATCGAGCAGGTGAAACACGAGATGCATCAGTCGATCGTCGAGACCGGCACCAATATTTGCCAGGACGTTCACGAGTTGCGGATTGAGATGCATCGGACGCGGGGCGAACTGGTGGCCGCTGCCGAGCGGGCCGGGTTGCAGGTTGCGGCAGCAGGTACGCATCCGTTTTCCAGCTGGATTGATCAGGTGATTTCGCCGGGTGAGCGTTATCAGAATATTGTCGAAGAATTGCAGCAGCTGGCGCGGTCGCTTCTGATTTTTGGGATGCATGTGCATGTGGCCATGCCGGACAAACAAACGACGATCGATATGATGAATATGGTGCGGTATTTCCTGCCGCATCTACTAGCGCTGTCGACGAGTTCGCCGTTCTGGATGGGGCGGAATACCGGATTGAAATCGTTCCGGACGACGGTATTTCGGAGGTTTCCGCGGACGGGGATTCCCGAGCAGTTTGAATCGTGGAGTGAGTACGAGAATTTCATAAATCTACTCGTGAAATTGAATTCGATTGATTCGGGGAAGAAGATCTGGTGGGATGTGCGGCCCCATCCGGTGTTTGGGACGTTGGAGTTCCGGATGTGCGACGTGACAACGAAAGTGGAAGAAGCGGTGGCAATCGCGGCTTTGACCCAGGCGATTGTGGTGAAACTACATCGATTGTATAAAGGCAACTTGAGTTTCCGCCTGTATCGGCGCGCGCTGATTGAAGAAAACAAGTGGCGGGCGGCGCGTTACGGGATTGCAGGAAAATTGATTGATTTTGGAAAAGAGACTGAAGTGCCGATGAAGGAATTGATGGAGGAGCTGCTGGAGTTTGTGGATGATGTCGTCGACGACCTGGGGAGCCGCAGCGCAGTGGAGTATGTGAACACGATCATGCTGGAAGGAACGAGCGCGGAAAGGCAGTTGCGCGTATATCAGGAAACCGGGGATTTGAAAGCGGTGGTGCGGCATATTGTGGCCGAGACCCGGGGCGGAGTGACGGAACCGCGGACCAGCTCTGTGGGCGCGGTGAACTAGCGGAGCACAGCGTTTCTTCCCCGGGGGCTAAGCCCAGTTCCGTCGCCGCCGCTTTGCCGCAAGGCCCGGCCGGGCTCCCCGTCTGAGCGTCTTTAAGAAGCGCTTCCGTGATCCTGGAAGTACTTTTTTCTATTTGAGGAGCGTTGCGATGAAGAAGGTTGGCCTTCTCTGCGGGCGTGAGTTCAGTTTTCCTCCGGCGTTTATTGAGCGCGTGAACGTTCTGGGGGCAAAGGAGGGAGTGTCGGCAGAGTTGGTAAAGCTGGGCGGCACGAAGATGGGCGAAGCGGCCGGTTACAGCGTGATCGTCGACCGCATTTCGCATGAAGTGGAGTATTACCGCGGGTATTTGAAGCACGCGGCGCTTGCGGGGACCTACGTTGTCAACAATCCCTTCTGGTGGACTGCGGACGACAAATTTTTTAATTATGCGGTGGCCGCGAAACTGGGACTGGCGATTCCCAAAACCGTGTTGCTGCCGCAAAAGGGCTACCCGCCGGATGTGGATCTAACGGCGGAGTCTTTGCACAACCTGGAATACCCGGTCGATTGGGATGGCTTGCTCGATTACGTGGGTCGGCCGGCGATTCTCAAGCCGTACTCGGGAGGCGGATGGAAGCACGTCTACAAAGTGGCGAACAAGGCGGAGTTACTGGCGGCCTACGACCGCACCGCTCCCTATTGCATGACGCTGCAGGAGTTCATCGATTTCGACAAGTATGTCCGGTGCTTTACGTTTGGGAAGATGGATATATTGCCGGTGCACTACGATCCCCAGGAGCGGAAATATATTGTGGATCACCAGTATCTGTCGGCCGAGCTCGGGGCCCGCGTGGTGAAGGATGCGCAGACCATCAATCAGGCCCTGGGTTACGAGATGAATACGATTGAGTTTGCGGTGAAAGATGGCGTGCCGTATGCGATTGATTTTCTGAATCCGGCTCCGGATTTTGAGCGGGACCGGATCACAGAATTTTATTTTGAGCAGGTGGTTGAAAAGATGGCCCGGCTGGTGATTGATCGCGCGGTGAACGGGAAGGCTTCCTTTCCCTGGCCACGATGGGAAGAAATGCTCGGTGTGGGGGCGGCTAATGGGTTTACCGGAGCGCCCCGGGTGGTGTCTGCGGCGATTGGATCTACGGCAGCACCCAATCGGCCGCCGGCGGGAATCAAAAAGTAGATGAGCACTGCGCCTAAAACAAACTTGGAACTTTCAAAACCTGCAGCAGAGTGGCACGAAATATTGAGGGGCGTTTTGTTGCGGACGCCTTCTCTTCCCGAAGACCAATTCAAGAAACTAATACGCGCGAAACTAACATTCGGGGACCGCGTGCACTGTCCTTTCTTGCGGCCGTTTTTTCTTTCCCCGGAAGATGAAGAGTTGGTGCGGACGGTAGCGGAAACGATTGCCGATCTGGGGGAGCGCGTCGCCTCCGTCGCATTGAAGGATGAACATTTGTTTGAACAGCTGCATTTGCGTCCGGAGGAGGAACAGTTGGCCCGCTTGCCGACAGGATATGGGCGGGCGAGCACGGCTTCGCGGCTGGACGCTTTTCTATTGCCGGATTCCCTCCAGTTTGCAGAGTATAACGGTGAGTCGCCGGCGGGTGCGGGATATACCGAAGTGCTGGCGGAGATCTTTCGCGAGTTGCCGGTGATGGGGCAATTCGCCAAGCGTTATGAAGTGCACAGTTATCCGTTGATTGCGAAATTGCTGGATGCGCTGGTGGCAACTTTTCTGGATTGGGGCGGAAGTTCGAAGAAGCCGCAGATTGCCATTGTGGACTGGAAGGAAGTGCCGACCTGGAGCGAGTTTGAAATTTTGCAAGAACGCTTTGAACGGATGGGTGTGCCTACGGTGATCTGCGATCCGCGCGATCTGTATTTTGACGGGAAGGCGTTATACGCGGAAGAGAAGAAGATTGACCTGGTGTACCGGCGCGTTTTGATCAATGACCTTGTGGCTCGGCCTGCCGAATGCTCGGCGCTGGTGAAAGCGTACGCGGCGAACGCGGTTTGCGTGGCCAACAATTTCCGGTGCAAGCTGCCTCATGTGAAGGCATTTTTTGCAGTTTTGACCGATGAACAGAACGGTGCGCTTTTTTCTCACAATGAACGGGAACTTATCAAACGGCATATTCCCTGGACGCGGGTGGTGGCGGATGTGAAGACGGCGCATTACGGGACTTCCATTGATTTGCTGGAATTTATCCGGAACCAGCGGGAAACCCTGGTGCTGAAGCCCAGTGATGAATATGGCGGAACGGGCGTTACTCTCGGATGGGAAACCGACGAGGCCGTCTGGGACGCGGCGATTGAACGGGCTCTAACGGCGAAAGACGGGGCTTGGATTGTGCAGGAGAGGATTCCGGTGCGGCGGGAAGTGTTCCCTTATATTGCGCAGATGGGGAAAGTGGATTACCGGTCCATGCTGGTGGATTTTGCGCCTTATTTGTTTCAGGGGAAGCTGTGTGGCTTCCTGACGCGGTTGAGCGCGACGGGATTGGCGAATGTAACCAGTGGCGGGGGGCAAGTCCCGGCGTTCCGGGTATCCCCGCGGATGACCGGGGCCGCTTGAGGCAAATTGGCCTGTTCGGGACCATGGTTCACTTTTAACTTTCACGTCATACTCTGTAAACTATTGCCCATGCCCTTTGGAGAAGCACAAGCAGAATTGATGCCGGGTGCGCGGAACGCCGTCGGGACTTGCCTGGGTGTGCAGCGGGGCGAGCTGGTGGCCTTGATTGCAGATGAAGTGAGCCGGTCGGTGGCGGCAAGTCTGGCCGCCGCCATCGATGAGCGGGGCGCGAAGTACGTCGGATTGTTGCTGGAGGATTTTGGACCTCGCCCGATGGGAGCTGCGCCTGCGGCTGTGCTCGAGGCGCTCGAGACGGCCGATGTCGGCGTGATGTGCATGACGCCGCAGCCGGGCGAGCTGGGAGCGCGAATGGCCATTGTTCGCGTAGTGGAGCGGCGGCAGATTCGGTATGCGCATATGGTGGGCGTAACTCCGCAGATCATGCAGCAGGGGATGCGGGCGGATTACCGGCTGGTAGACAAGTTGAGCGACAAGCTGCGCCAGAGAATGTTGCGCGCGGAGACTTTGACGGTGACGACGGAAGCGGGCACCAGGATTGCGGCGCATTTTGATCGCGGGCTAGATTGGGTGAAGACGAGCGGGCTGATCAGTCCGCGGTACTGGTCGAACCTGCCGGCGGGGGAAGTGTTTACAACTCCGGCGACGGTGGATGGAACGTTTGTCTGCGATGCGACGGCGGGCGATCATTTTAACGGGAAGTATGGGGATTTGCAGGCGACGCCGCTGGTGTTGACGATTGCGGGTGCGCGACTGGTAAAAGTGCAATGCGCGCGAAAGGATCTGGAGAAAGAATTCTGGGAATATTGCCACACCGACGAAAACAGCGATCGTGTAGGCGAGCTGGCATTTGGGACCAATTTAGGATTATCGGAAATGATCGGGATCCTGCTGCAGGACGAAAAATTCCCCGGGGTGCATCTGGCCTTTGGCGATCCCTACGGGAGCCAGACGCATGCGGACTGGAAGTCTGGGACCCATGTGGATGTGCTAACGCGGAATTGCGATGTTTGGATTGATGAGGATCAGGTAATTTCCAAGGGGAAATACCAGCTGGATCATCTGGGCTTGCGGTAAGCGGGAGTGCGCGGTTCCCCCTCGCGGTAAAAACAAAAACAACTTTGCCTTTCTCGATCCCGGGCACCCCGGGGCGCAGCACCCTGCGCTCCCCCCGGGAGTACCGTCCGGGGAATTTCTCTCCCGCCGATTGCCCGGAAATCTAGAAGAGGCGGGAGACGTATTCGCGCATTTGCAGTTTCCAGTAGGGCCAGTCGTGGCCGCCTTCCGGGCCCCAATTGTCCAGGGAATGGCGAATGCCCTTGCTCGCGAGGACTTCAGAGAGGCGGTAGGTCCCGGCGCTGTTTTCCCACGGGCCAGTGCCAGTCGAGATATGGATGTCGCAGGTGGCCAGCTGGTCGTAGACCCAGGGATCGCTCAGATTGGAAAGGTAGTCGACCGGATTGTTGAAATAAAAATTGTCGTCGAAAAGGCCGTCCATGAAATTGCGGAGATCGTAGACACCGGACATGGCGAAGCAGCGTTTGATGACGTCGGGATGTTTAAACAGGCTGTTGGCGGCGTGATAGGCGCCAAACGAAGCGCCCATGGTGGAGATGGCAATGTCCTGACTGTTGCAATTGTTGCGGATGAAGGGGACCAGTTCGTCGCGCAGATAGGCATCGAAAACCGATTGGACGTAGCTGCGGTGAAACGGATGAGCGCCTTTGTTGTAAAAGCTGTAGCCGTTGATGGAATTGATGGAGAAAAACTTGACGCGGCCGCCGTCAATGAAGTCAGATAGGGCGGAAATCATTCCCTGACCTTCCAGTTCCCATTCATCACCGGCGCTGGTGGGGAAACCCAAAAGCGGTTGGCCCCAATGACCGTAAACGACGACACCCATTTCGATGCCGAGCCGGGGAGAATACCAGCGGTGATATTCACGTTTCATTGCGCCTGCCTCACGGGTGTTGCGGGGAGGAAAGTATGCCAGTGGAAGGCGGAGTGAGGCAACGAATTTGCAAAAAGCAGCGGCGGGTATTTGAGCCGTAAAGAACGCTTGCAGCACAAGCGGCAAAAATCCACAGAAACGGACGAGGTGCATGCCCATGGCTACAGGAACACAAGCGAATCGACCGACGCCGGAACATATTTTTAATGCCCTGAACGCGCACCAGCAGACGGCAGCGCTGCGTGCGGGAATTGAGTTGGGGGTGTTTACGGCGATCGGCGAGGGCGCCGCTACGTCTTCAGCGGTTGCCGGGAAAACGGGAGCATCGGAACGCGGAGTTCGGATTTTGTGCGACTACCTGACCGTTCACGGATTTTTGTTGAAAGAAAATGGGCAGTACGCGTTAACACCGGACTCCGCAACGTTTCTGAACCGGCATTCGCCGGCTTATATGGGAGGGGTTGCGGGCTTTTTGCTGAACGACGAACTTCTGAGAAATTTTCGCGCTTTGACGGATGCCGTGCGGAAAGGCCGCTCGGCGGGAGAACACGGAGACAATGAGAAGCCGAATGATGGTGCCTGGATCGCATTTGCGAAGTCGATGGTGCCGCTGACGGTACCCATTGCGGCGTATCTTTCAGAATTGACGGGAATGGCATCCGGACGGGATTGCAAAATACTGGATATTGCCGCTGGACATGGCATGTACGGGATTACTCTGGCCAGAAATAATCCGAACGCGCGGGTTACGGCCCTGGATTGGCCGAATGTACTGCCGGTGGCCGAGGAGAATGCGCGCGCGCAGGGAGTCGCAGAACGCTACACGGTGATTTCCGGCAGCGCTTTTGCCGTAGAACTGGGAGCCGGATACGACTACGTTCTGCTGACAAACTTCTTGCATCACTTCAATCCGGAAACGTGCGAGAAGTTGATGAAGCGCGTGCATGCAGCGCTAAAGCCCGGCGGCAAGGCGATCACGCTGGATTTTGTGCCGAACGAAGATCGCGTAACGCCGCCGATGGCCGCCGGATTCAGCCTGATCATGCTCGCGAACACCAATGACGGCGACGCTTATACGCATGCCGAGTATGAGAAGATGTTCCGGAACGCGGGATTTGTGACGACGACATTGCACAGAGTGGCGGAAATGCCACAACAGGTGCTGATTTCGGAAAAATAGGCGGGTGGGCCAGATGGGAAACAAAGCCGGGCGATCTGGGAAGAAGGTAAAACGCGGACGCGACGCGGAGTTGCGTGAACACTTGGTTACGCTGTTAAAGGGAGGAGGTGCTCACGTCCATTTTCGCGACGCGATTGACGGCTTCCCGGCGCGCAAGCGCGGGGCCTTTGCCAAGGGGCTGCCACATACCGGATGGCAATTGCTCGAACATGCGCGGCTGGCGCAAAACGATATTGTGGAATTCAGCCGGAATCCAAAACACGTTTCGCCGGAATTCCCGGAAGGTTATTGGCCGAAGAGTCCGGTACCGCCGAACGATGCGGCGTGGAAGAAGAGCTTCGATACGTTTGAGCGCGATCTGCAGCGGATGATCCGGCTGGTGCGGAATCCCAAAACGGATTTGCTGACGAAGCTTCCCCAGGGCAGCGGCCACACGCTGCTGCGCGAGGCGCTGGTGTTGGCCGACCATAACTCGTATCACCTGGGGCAGCTGGTTGTCTTGCGGCGAGCCTTGGGCGCCTGGCCGGAAGAATAGCCGATTGGCGTCCGGGGGGCGCCCGGATTTCCTGAAATGTCCGATTTCTCGGGGGAAGTTGGTTCCGTCACGAGAAATTATTCCCGAGAAACTGCGACCGTACTGGTTTGGCCGAGACGGTTTCGCTCGCTTGCAAGCGACAGGATTGCGGGTACGATGGGACTTGAAATGTACGGTTTTTCGTCGATTTTCGCCTAGCCAGCGGGAGGCTCAATGATCCGTATAGAAAATGTGACGCGGCGCGATTTCCTGAAGGGGATGGCGGGCGCCGGTGTGTTCGTTCTTGGCGCGCAATGGCTGCCCGAGAGCCTGGCTGCCGGCGCAACCGGGGACCCTTCCAGCGCGATGGGGAAAGCGCCATTGCAGCCGAACGTTTATGTGGCGATCGATACCGACGGAACGGTCTATATCGTGGCCCACCGGTCCGAGATGGGAAGCGGCAGCAAAACGGCATTGCCGCGTATCGTCGCAGACGAATTGGACGCGGATTGGTCGCGCGTAAAAATCATACAAGCGATGGGCGACGAGAAATACGGAGATCAGGACACCGACGGGTCGCATTCGGTGACGAGCTTTTTTGGTCCGTTGCGCGAAGCGGGGGGCACGGCCCGCTTGATGCTGGTGCGGGCGGCAGCGACACAGTGGGGGGTACCGGTCGGGGAGTGCACGACGGAACTGCACGAGGTGGTGCACCAGAGGTCTGGGAAAAAATTGGGTTACGGGGAATTGGCGGCAGCGGCCGGGAAACTGGAAGTGCCCAAGAAAGAAGAGCTCAAGCTGAAGGCGCGGACCGATTGGCGGTACATCGGAAAGGGCACTTCGGGTTACGACTTGCAGGACATGTGCACGGGCAAAGCGGGATACGGTCAGGATGCGCGGATGGACGGAATGCTATATGCGAGCGTGGCCCATCCGCCCGTCTTTGGGAGTTCGCTGAAGTCTTTTGACGACCAAGCCGCGCTTGCGGTGAAGGGAGTGAAGCGAACGGCGACGATTGAGGCCTTCAAGCCCCCTATTGGATATCAGGCGTATGGCGGTGTGGCCGTGTTGGCGGACAACACCTGGGCGGCGATGCAGGGGAAGAAAAAACTGAAGATCGAGTGGGAGAAGAGTCCGCATAGCGTCTGGAATTCGGACGCGTACAAGAAGGAATTGCAGGAGACGGCGCGGAAGCCGGGAAAAGTAGCGCGGAATAGTGGCGACGTGGACGCGGTATTTGCCAAGGGAGGAAAAATTGTCGAAGCCGAATACTACGCGCCGATGCTGGCGCATGCTTCGATGGAGCCGCCGGCGGCGCTTGCCTGGTTTCACGATGGAAAGGTTGCGGTCTGGGCGCCGACCCAGAATCCCCAGGGAGCTCGCGATGCGGTGGCCAGTGCCGTGGGATTGAAAAAAGAGGATGTGACCGTCAATGTGACTCTGCTGGGCGGAGGGTTTGGAAGGAAATCGTTCCCGGATTTTGCAGTGGAAGCGGCGGTACTTTCAAAAAAGACAGGAAAACCAGTGAAGGTAGTGTGGAGCCGCGAAGACGACATCAAGTTCGACACCTTCCACTCGGTAGCGGCGATGTATATGAAGGCCTCGCTCGGAGCCGACGGAAAGCCGGAAGCGTGGCTGCAGCGCACGGTGTTTCCGCCGATTGGATCGACTTTTGACCCGGCCACGACCTACTCGGCTCCGGATGAACTCGGCCTGGGATTTACCGACGCGCCCTTTGCGTTACCAAACTACCGGGTGGAAAACGGACCGGCTACGGCGCATGTGCGTATTGGATGGCTGCGATCGGTGGCCAACATCTATCATGCCTTTGGAATTCATTCGTTTTTGGATGAATTGGCGCATGCCGCAGGAACCGACCCCCTGCAATACGCCTTGGCAGTGCTCGGGCCGGACCGCATCATTCCGAAGTCGGAGCTGGCTCCGGAATATCAGAATTATCAGAGCGACTACACGGCATACCCCATTGATACGGGGCGCTTCCGGCACGTTTTGCAGCTTGCTACGGAAAAAGCGGGATGGGGTAAGACCAAGCAAGGAAACGGTTTCGGGATGGGTCTGGCGATGCACCGAAGTTTTCTGACCTATGTTGCTACCGTGGTGCAAGTGAAGATAAACGATGCGGGAAAGGTGGAAATTCAGCGGGTGGATACGGCCCTTGATGCCGGGACCGTCGTGAATCCGGAAATGGTGCGTCAACAGTTTGAAGGCGCAGCGGTTATGGGCACGAGCCTGGCACTCTACGGAGAGATTACGGCGACCAATGGAGTGATCGATCAATCCAATTTTGATGATTACCCGGTGGCACGGATGAATACAGCGCCCCGAGAAACGCACATTCACCTGGTGGACAGCGATGCGCCGCCTGCCGGGGTGGGTGAACCAGGATTGCCGCCGTTTGCACCGGCGCTTTGCAATGCAATTTTTGCGGCTACCGGCAAGCGCATTCGGGAATTGCCGCTGGCGAAGGCCGGTCTGGCTTAGTCAAGAGGAAGCGGATATTTGTTCTTATTAAATTGTAATAAGGATTAACCAGTCTGATAATTACGCTTTTGCAGATGCCACGGACATAGGCAACCAGGGGCAAATCGGCGGATGCTAGCATCAATGAATGTCCGGCATCCGTGAGTTCACGGCGCGATTGTCGCGCCCGCCGTTTGTGGCGGGGCTGGCTCTGTTTTGCGCCCATGCGGCGGTAATACTATTTCTTGGCAGTCGCGCTCCCGGCCCCCTTCTTTCCGACCTGATCCAGCTGACGCTCGGCACGATTACGGCAGTAGCCTGCTTCCAATCCGCAAAACGCTCGGGAACTTTTGGACGAATGTTCTGGCGACTGGCCGGAGCAGGTTTTGCGATCTGGTGCGTTGGACAAATTTTTGGAACCTATTACGGAGACGTATTAGGAATACAAACCCAGCCGTTGTGGGGAATTGATCTGATTTTTACGGCCTGGCCGGCGCCACTGGTGATGTGCATGTTCCTGGATCCCGAAGGGGAGTCCGAAGGGTTTGATTGGCAGCGCATATTGGACTTCGCGCAAGTGGGCATTGTCTTTCTGCTTTTGTTCTTTTTCTTCTCGAACCTTTCAACGCATGGAACAGCGGTCAGCTCGTTCAGGCTGAGCGCCGTTACCGACGGACTGGTAACGATAGGTTTCCTGGTGCGCGCTTCTTCTTCACGAAATGAACCGGCGGGGAAATTATTCCAGGGTCTGGCGTATTTCCGAATGGCAGCTTTTTTGACGGATTTGTATTTTGTGACGGGTTTGCGGGAAATGCCGAACGGCACCTGGTTTGATCTGGTGTGGAGTGCGCCGTGGCTGATTCCCTTGGCCACGACGGTTGTGTGGGACGGAGATAAGGACCAAAAGGCAGTTTCAGACACTCCGTTCAGAGAACGCCGTCTGCTGTTGACCCAATTGCTGCCACTTATTTTTCCCCTGCTGGTTTTGCTCATGGCGGCTGAAGTCGCGCAGGGACAGCTGGTCGTAGCCGCGGTCGCTGTTCTGGTTTCCCTTACTATTTCGTATTCACGATTGATCATGACGTCGCGCGAACAGCGGCGCAGCGCCCATGCCCTGCGCCAGCAGCATGGACTGCTGCAGTCCATCATCGAAGGGACCACCGAATCAATTTTTGTGAAGGATCTTGAAGGCCGGTACATCATGATGAATTCGGCCGGGGCCCGATTTCTGAATTCAACGACCGAGGACGTGGTCGGAAAGGATATCAGAGCGTTTGCGACGCCGGAAACGGCGCAAGCCATTATGGCTGCCGACCGTGAGGTGATGGAATCCGGCAAGACCGAGACTTACAAAGAAGTCGGACACTTCGGGAATGTGAAGCGAATTTTTCTTTCAACAAAAGGGCCGTATCGGGACGCCCTGGGAAACATTGTCGGACTGGTTGGCAGTTCGGTGGACATCACCGAACGAGAGCGGGACGCGCAAACCCTTGCCGAAAGCGAAGAACGCTTCCGGACCATTTTTGACGGATCGCCGATTGGAATTGCGATTGTCCGGATGGATGGTGTGGTGCTGGCCATGAATGCGGCTTACCGGAAGATTCTGGATCTGGATGCGCATGTTTCCGTGCAACATCAGATTTTTGATGATCTGACGCATCCTGAAGATCAAGAGCGGGACGCCATGCGCTATCAGGAATTGGTTACCAGCGTTCGCGACCATGACCGTCTCGAAAAACGCTATTTGCTGCCGAACAAGAAGATCGTATGGACGGAATTGAATTTGTTCTTGCTGCGCGATCGCCAGGGGCAAGCTCGGTATGTGATCGGGATGGCAAATGACATTTCGGAGCGGAGAATGCTCGAGGAGCAGCTCCGGCAGGCGCAGCGGATGGAGACCATCGGGACATTGGCCGGAGGCGTGGCGCATGATTTCAACAACCTGCTGACGGTAATCAAGGGATATTGCAATCTGATGATGGACGGGTTGGAGGGACAGGACGTGCTGCGCGGCCAGATGGGACACATCGACCGCGCGGCCGAGCAGGCCGCTTCTCTCACGCGGCAGTTGCTGGCATTCAGCAGGCGGCAGGTCCTGCAGCCAAAAGTGTTTAATGTAAATGAGCTGGTGAAGAACGCCGACAAGATGCTGCGCCGCTTGATCGGCGAGAACATTGAAATTGTAACGGTGACCTCTCCGGATTTGGGCGCCGTAAGGGCTGATCCAGGGCAAATTGAATCAGTGATCATGAATTTGGCCGTGAACGCGCGGGACGCGATGGCCAATGGCGGAACGCTGACGCTCGAGACGGCCAATGTGGAGCTCGACGCCGTTTACGCGCAACAGCATTTTGGAGCGAAGCCGGGACGCTACGTAATGCTGGCGGTGAGCGACACGGGTATGGGAATGGACAAGGCAACGCTACTCCATATTTTTGAACCATTCTTTACGACCAAAGAAGTCGGCAAGGGTACCGGGCTGGGACTTTCGACTGTTTACGGAATCGTGAAACAAAGCGAAGGCTATATCTGGGCGTACAGCGAGCCCGGAAAAGGCGCAACGTTTAAGACCTATCTGCCCCGCGTGGATGAACCTGTGGAGGCTATGGACGTTGCACCAAAGGATGGGGCAACAACCCTCGGAACAGAAACGATACTGCTGGCAGAAGACGACCCCCAGGTGAGGGAGCTGGCCAGAGAAGTGCTGGAGGCGAGCGGCTATCGCGTGCTGATGACGGATAAATCTCTGGACGTCCCGGCACTGTGCAAAGCGCATGAGGGAGCCATCGACCTGCTATTGACCGATGTCGTGATGCCGGGATTGAGCGGAAGCGAATTGGCCACAAAGATTGCAGAGCAACGGCCGGGGATCAAGGTTCTCTTCATGTCTGGATACACGGACAATGCAGTTTTGCATCACGGAGTTCCCGGAGAAGAAGCTCATTTCCTGCAAAAGCCGTTTACCCCATCGAAGTTAACGAGCCTGGTGCGCGAGATTCTGGATAACCAGGCCGGCTGAGGAAGACGCCCCCCTCGAGATAGTCGTTCTGCCTGTAATTCCAGACCACGGACAAAAGGGATAGGGAGCGGCTTGCATCGGCGAGCGGGAAGGAATAGTTTTTGTTGCACGCAAATTGCACGGAAGCTGCTGGAGGCTACTTTGTTGAAGAAACTGCTGATGGTGACGCTGGCGATCGTGGCTGGCGGAACGCCCGGGGTGGCGCAGAGGAAACCTGTGCTTCCGCAAATTGAGTTGCCGCATCCTTATTACTATCGCGAGATGTATTTGCCACAACTGACGAGCGGGCCGAGTAGCGCCGCGTGGGCTCCGGATTCGCAGGAAGTGGTGTATTCCATGGGGGGCTCGCTGTGGCGGCAGCGGCTGGATTCCAAGGAGGCCAAGCAGATCACCGATGGGGCCGGATACGACTACCAGCCGGATTGGTCGCCGGACGGGAAAAGCATCGTCTATGTTTCGTATCAGCGGAACGCGATGGAATTATGGTTGCTGGACGTGGCGAGCGGAAAGACCTGGCAATTGACGAATGCTGGAGCCGTGAATATTGAGGCGCGCTGGTCGCCGGACGGCAAGCGCATTGTTTTTGTTTCAACGATGTACAACAAGAGATTTCACATTTTTGTGGGAGAGATTCGCGACGGCCGGCTTGGGAATATCGCGCGGTTGACCGGCGAAACGAAGAGTTCCCTGCCGCGCTATTACTACAGCGCGTTTGATACGGAGATTAGTCCGGTGTGGTCCCGGGACGGACGGGACATTGTTTTCGTTTCAAACCGCGGGCACATTCACGGGTCAGGGGGTTTCTGGCGAATGAGGGCACAGGCGGGAGCGGAAGCGCGCGAAATTCACTACGAAGAAACGAACTGGAAAGCACGGCCGGAATTTTCTCCCGATGGATCGCAGCTGGTTTACAGCTCTTATCTGGGACGGAATTGGCATCAATTGTGGGTACTGCCTGCAAACGGTGGCGATCCGTTTCCCATTTCCTATGGTGAGTGGGATGAAACAAATGTGCGATGGTCGCCGGACGGACGGAAGCTCGTATTTGTCTCGAATCGCAACGGAGAAACGGAATTGTGGTTGCAAGATTTTCCGGGCGGCGGGCAGACGCGCCTGGAGGCGAAGGAACGCCACGCCTGGCAGGTCATGGGGAAATTGCGAATTCATTTGCAGGATGCGGCAGGAAAGCTCTTCCCCGCGCGAATTTCTGTGACGGACCAAGCCGGACGATTTTATGCGCCTCGCCACGCCTGGATTCACGGGGATGATGGATTTGATATTGGACGCACACCGTTTGAAGCGCACTACTTTCATACCGGCGGTGAGGAAGAACTGGATGTGCCCCCGGGCGAAATCAATGTTGAGATTCTGCATGGATTCGAGAGTCTGTTGGAGCAACATACGGTTCACGTGAATGAAGGCGCGACGGCGCGACTGGAAAGAACTCTGCGGCGGGAAGAGTGGGGAAGCCATGGCGACGAACGCTGGGTGAGCAGCGATTTGCATGTTCATATGAATTATGGAGGCACGTACAGGAACGTGCCCACGCGGCTGGTGGAACAAGCGAGGGCGGAGAACCTGAACATAGTGAATGATCTGGTTGTGAACAAAGAGCAGCGATTTCCTGACATCGCCTACGGCGGCAAGGAGTTAGACCCGGCTTCAAGGGAAGAGACCCTGGTGATGCATGGGCAGGAATTTCACACGAGCTATTGGGGACATCGGGGAATCCTCGGAATCAAGGGGCATATTCTTTTGCCCGGATATGCGGGTTATCCAAATACCGCGGCGGCGAGTCTCGGTCCGATGAATGCCGATGTCTATGACCTGGCGCATGCGCAGGGAGCGCTGGTGGGCGCGGTGCACCCGTTTGATGATTTGCCAAATCCATTTGCCAGCCCCGCTGAAAAGATTACCGATGAGTTGCCGGTGGATGTGGCGCTGGGGAAACTGGATTACATGGAGATTGTAGGATTCTGCGATCCGCGGGCAACCGCCACGGTTTGGTACAAGCTGCTGAATCTGGGGTTTCGCCTGCCGGCAGGTGCAGGGACCGACGCCATGATGAATTATGCTTCGTTGCGGGGACCTGTGGGCATGAACCGCGTGTATGTGAGAGTGCCGGTTGGACCGATTCACATGGATGCCTTTTTTTCTGCGATAAGAAACGGGCGGACGTTTGCAACAAATGGCCCCCTGCTGGATTTTTCCGTCGGCGGGCAACCGATTGGAGCCGAACTGAAAATCGACGCTCCGAAGAGCGTCCCCTTCACTGCGAAAATGCGGTCGCTGGTGCCGCTGGACCATCTGGAAGTTCTGTGCAACGGAAAAGTGCGGCAGACAATTTCCATGAACAATACGCGAGACGAAGCCGATGTCACGGGAACTCTGCCGCTGGCGGAAAGCGGCTGGTGCGTATTGCGGGCGTCGAGCGACGCGGCGGAATATCCCGTTCTCGATAACTATGTTTACGCGACGACCAGTCCGATTTATGTGACGGTTGGCGGCAAAACGGCGCATTCCAGCGAGGATGCCCGGTATTTCGCCGCTTGGATCGGACGAATGATTGAGGTGACATCGCAATATCCGGATTGGAATTCGGCGGCGCAGAAAGAAGACGTCTTGAAGAGATTGGCGGAAGGCAAGGCGGTTTTCGAGAAGCTGGAATCGTTGCGAGACAAATAAGTTTGTGGCGGCGGGAGTCAGGCTTAGAAGGAGACGCGGCACACTGCCTCTTCCTCAAACGGCAATTCCGCCGACACCACAATCAGACTAGAATCGTTGGCTGTGTGGACCTGGCGCAGTTTTCAAAACCGATTGACGGCAACTATTTTTTTGCTAACGGCCGCAGCACTCCCCCTGGCAGGACAAACCACGCCTGCCAGTGAAAAGTTGCAAGCGACGACCGCGCGTGCAATGAGCGGCCGCAGCGGGGCTCTCGTCGTGCTGGACGTAGAGAGCGGCAAAATTCTGGCAGCTCATGACTTGCGCCTGGCGGCGATGGCTTTGGCGCGGCCGGGATCTACGGTAAAGCCGTTTGTACTCAGGGCCCTGCTTGCGGCCAGAAAGGTGGATCCCGAACAGAGACTGATTTGCCGACGCGTGCTGCGGATTGGAGGAGTGAAGATGGATTGCACGCATCCGGCGGCAGCGGTGAATGTGAATGCCAGCGAAGCATTGGCCTATTCGTGCAATTCCTATTTCGCTGAAGTTGCGACCCGCTTGACGGCCGAAGAGTTGGTCGCGGAGCTGAAGCGAGCCGGGCTCGATACGCCGAGCGGGCTGGTAGAGCAGGAAGCGACGGGCCTGATTGCAATACCGCGGACGCCAGAGGCATTGCAATTGGAAGGACTGGGAGATCGCGGGATTGCGGTTACGCCGCTGGAGTTGTTGGAAGCTTACCGACGGCTGGCGCTCGAAAGGCGCAGCGGAAAACCGGAAAACGCTAAGGCGGTATTTGCAGGGCTAGAGGAGTCCGTCGGATATGGCATGGCGCATGCAGTGAATTTGAATGAAATGAAGATCGCAGGAAAGACGGGAACCGCCGCTTCACGGGAAAGCAATTGGACGCACGGCTTTTTTGTTGGATACGCGCCGGCGGAGACCCCGGAGATCGCCATCGTTGTGTATCTGGCCCAGGGACGGGGAACGGACGCTGCAGCTGTGGCGCGGACCGTACTGGCCGAATTTGCGGCGGGCAGGCAAAGGCCATGAACGGATGGGCACTTTTCTGCTGCGGTTGGTTTGCGGCAGCGCCGAGCGGGTTGCTGGCTCAGGAGGTGCGCGTGCGGCTGTATACGAATCGCGCGCCCAGCGAGATTACTGTGAAAGCGGTTGCCAAAGAGTTGCGTTGGCGAGCCTGCGCGACGTGCAATGAGATAACCGGTCCGAGCTTGAAGATTGGCGGGAACGGCTCGAACGAGGGAGATGTTTTCCGTATCGAAGGAAATTACGAGCTGCGGCCTTTACACGGCCCGCCGTTTAGCGGGAACCATCCACTTACGATCGAAGAGCGGAACGAGCGGCTGCTGGTGACGGTGGCAATGCCGCTCGAAGAATATGTGGCGGCCGTGTTGGCGGCCGAAAGCGGCGATTTCAAGAATGATGAATCGATGAAAGCGATGGCCGTGGCGGCTCGTACGTACGCGTTGCGATTTAAAGGTCAGCATGCAAAGGATGGATTTGATTTTTGCGATACGACGCATTGCCAGGTTGTGGGATGGCGGGGTGGCAATGAACGCATTCAGAGGGCGGTGAACGCGACGCGCGGGGAGATTTTGCGCTTTGGTGAAACGGCGGCTGAGACCTATTACCACGCAAATTGCGGAGGCACGACCGCGGCGGCAACCGAGGCGTGGCCCTCGGTGCGGGCAAGTTATTTGAGCGCGCACCAGGATCCGTATTGCGCGACATCCGGCACCGTCAAGTGGGAGAGCACGATTGCTGCAAGCGAGATTGATCGTGTGCTTCGCGATGCCGGACTTACCATTCCGAAGGAATGGAACGCAATTGAAATTGCTTCGCGGACAGAGAGCGGGCGAGTAAAGCGGTTGCAGTTGCGCAGCGGGACGGCGAACGCGGCAATTTCCGGCTCCACGTTTCGCTTTGCGGTGGATCGGGCACTAGGCTGGAACAAGATTCGCAGCGATCTTTATGATGTGCGAAACAACGGGGCCGAGATTGTGTTTTCCGGCCGTGGTTCCGGGCATGGCGTGGGACTCTGCCAGACGGGCGCAGAAGAGATGGCGCGCCAGGGGCAACCGTATCGGGAGATTTTGGCGTTCTACTATCCGGGGACGCAGATCGCGCGACCTCCCGAGGATGCGCCGGAACGGCGGCAGTGGCAGAAGCGGAGCAGTGAACGTCTGGAATTGTTGAGCACGCAACCGGAAAAGGATGCGGAGATATTGAGCGTTGCAGAAAAAGTCTTGCAAGAGGATGAAGCGGCGGTGGGATGGCCGCTGGGATTTCGGCCGCGGCTGCAGGTTTTTTCTACGCTGGATGCGTATCGCGATAATACCGGACAACCGGGTTGGGTGGCAGCATCCGCTCGCGGGCGGGTGATTCGGTTGCAGCCGCTGGTGGAGTTGCAGCGCAGATCGATCGTGGAATCAACTTTGCGGCATGAGTTGCTGCATTTGTTGATTGAAGCGCGGGCCAAGGCGGGGACACCGTTGTGGTTTCGCGAAGGACTGGTGTTATTTTTCTCAGCTTCGAGCGGCAGTGCAGCACTGCCTTTGATGACCGCTTCGCAGACGGAAGCTGTTTTGCGGCAATCGCTCCAGCGCGACGAGCTGGAGCGGGCTTATCGATCTTCGCAGAGTCGCGTTGCCACTTTGATTCAGCAAAACGGAAAAGAAGCGGTACTGGGGTGGCTAAGCGGTGGAATTCCGCGCGAGGCCGGCGGACCGGACGGCGTTGGCTCTGCGGGCCACAACTGAACAGACCAGAAACCATGCGCAGATGGCCAAGAGATAGGCCAGCGAGAGTCGCGCCGCGAAGCTGAAAAGCTCTCCAGGAAACGTTGAGGATTTGAAATCGGGCGTCAGCTCCATTACTTTCCCCGTAACTACAACTCCCACAATTGCAGCGACTGCCAGCAGAAACCAATATGTGCTGCTAGTGATCGACCGTATCCACGCAGAAATGCCGGTGAACGTGAAGCCACCGAATCCTTGGTTCGCTGACTGGAACAGCAGAGGCAGTACCAGTGCCGGCACGAAAATCCAGCGGGCTGCAAACAGTATCGCCGCGAATAGCCGGTCGAGAGCCGGCAAGGTGAGGTGACGACGAAGGGAAACCGGAAGAGTAGAGCGGATGTAGGCAGGCCAGGTGTCGCTGTAAGTTTCGCATTTGTCGACAAGCAGCCACAGCCCATAGAAAACGATCAGGCAGGCTGCTATGGCTGCCAGGTGCCGGGCTGCGCGACGCAGCGGCGGGACGAGCGAAGAGTCAGCGTCATTCTGGCGATCTGCGAAATAATTTAGTGTGCCTGCGTGCAGAATCAGTACTGCAGTGAGCAGCAAAACGCCGAAAGCGGCATTCACGACGAGATGGAACGCGTTGGCGACCGGGAGAAGAAGCCAGGCTGAGGCCAGACCGAAGAGCATGGCATTGGCGAAAAAGTGCAGGAGCCAGAGACGCGGGCTGCTGAAAGTGTCTCGGAATGAAGCGCGGATGAGCGAAAGACGAGACATTACTTCACCTCCAGAACTGCGGAATCGGTGGTCGCCATAATGGATGGCTGATACATGGGTTGAACCTTCGCCGGGCTTACCTGGAATTTTCCGGGGTTCACGATTTTGAGCAGGTAGACATATTCCTTGCGGCCATCGAAGTAGGTCTGGAACATGGCGGCACGGTCGTCGTGAAATTCGCGGCGCGTATACCAGCGAGACCACCAGTCGGGTTTCTGTTTTAGTTCGTAGAGATCATCGCGCGTGATGAATTCGGCGCCGGCGGGGATGGGATCTTCTATCAGCAGATACCGCCATTCACTGCCGGCGACGGTGAGGCGGACGGCAACTATGTCGCCGATATGAAGTTCGCCTTGCAGCGGATTCAGGTTGTAAACGATTTTGCCGCTGGTCTGTTCCGGCGTGAGGCGAAAATAATCGCGCGTCAAGTTAAGGGAAAGCTTGTTGTTTTGGACCAGGCGCTTGTCACCGGAATAGTAGGCTCCGCTGGCGGACCAGTAGAGACGTCCCGTGCCAGATTTATGGATGCGGATTTCATTGGGCCCGGGCTGCAGCGCGGATGAATCCAGGTGGATTGCCGGTTGAACGGGATTCCATGCCTCGGCGCGGGTGAATTGCCGTGAGGTGATCTGTTTGCCGTTCAGGAAGACTTCGGCGCGGAAGCTGGCGTCGAGTTCGTGGCTGGATTTGAGGTACTCGGTCAGGCCAAAGATGACCATGGCGGTTTGCTTGGTGCTGTACCAGTAGTAGCCACCTTCGCGATGATTCACGAGCCAGAGAGCAGCTTTGGGGAGCAGCGGGCTGCCAGGTTTCGTGACGCTCAGCAAACGCACGGCGAATGCGGTGGTTTCCGCTGCGTCGTCAATTTCAAATTCCATCAAATAGTCGTAGGTCGATGGCCAGGAAGCTTCGAGCTCTGTAACGGTGGCTTGCGCTTCGATGGTGGCGGCGATCTCTTGCGCTTTGCCTTGATCGCCGGAGGCGAGAAAGGCGATGCCGAGCATGGCGAGTCCTTGCGTTTTCAGATTGCTGCGTTCCGTCCAGGCGGCCTGCAACTCTTCGGCTGAGGCGACCGTATTGAGCGCCAGGGCATAGACCACATAAGCGCGGAGGTCGGGGCGCATGTTGGGATGCTGCGTGAGGGACGAGTGCAGAAAAGCGAACGCGTGATTGAGAGTGCCTGCCCCGGGGTCGTAACCTGCAGCGCGGGCCTGGCCGAATCCGCTGACCACGTAGGCAGTCATAAAGACCTGGCTTTCATCTTCTTTCCACCAGCCCCATCCGCCATCGTCGTGCTGGAAATCCCGCAAGCGCGCCATGCCCGCTTCGATTTTCTTTTGCAGCTCGGGGGTGTCGACGGTGGCTGGCAGGCTGAGATCTTTCATCGCTCGGGCAACGACGATGTTGGGAAGGAAGCTGGACATGGTTTGTTCCGTGCAGCCGTAGGGGTAGGCGGTGAGGTAATCGAGGGCGGAAAAAATGCTTCCGGCCAGTGATGGACTTAGTGTGATGTCGAGCGTGGGCGCGGATTGATCGGGATTGCCGGGAAGCGTGACGCTGGTTTTTTGTTCCTGGTCGCTAGCGACGATGGAACCAGATTTTGCGTCTGACAGCTTTACGCCGACGGGAATGATGGGGAGCGTCGTTTCCAGAGCGTCGGATTCTTCGTTGGTTAAAGCTTTGGCGAGCAAACTCGCTTGGGGAGCGGATTTCGCGCGGACGCGCCAATCGAGTCTTGCTTCTCCCTTGCTGGGCACTTCGATTTGTGAGGTGCCGCCGTGGAGAACATCCAGACCCGTGAAATCGACCGAGACCTGAACTGTCTTTGTGGTGGCTAGATAGTTGTGAACGATGGCCGAGACCGTAACTTCGTCCCCTTGACGGAAGAAGCGCGGAACGGCCAGACGGACCATTAGATTTTTTCGAACGATGACGTTATTGATGGATGCGCCGAGTTTTGTATCTGTAGTGACGCCGCGGACGGTGGCGCGCCAAGACGTGAGCGTATCCGGAAACGAGAATTGCGCTTGGGCGCGTCCATTGGCATCGGTGCGAAGATCCGGGAGCCAGAGCGCCGTATCCGGAAAAAATTTGCGGACCTTCGGCTGGACCATGGTGTCGCTGGGTTTCAGTTGCGCGAGCGCCCGAGGACTGGAGAACTGGCCCGCAGCCAGGAACATCTGCTTCTTCCCCGCTTCTCCGCTGAAATAGAAATTCAAAGAAGAATCTGTAGAGACACGATTGTAGGCTGGGCCATAGAAGAAGCCATGCGGGTCACCGCTGGTATCAGGACGGACGGCATAAATGGCTTCGTCCACAACACCGAGACTGAATTCACCGGCCACTGGCTTACCACTGGAATCGCGAACCAATAAGGAATACGTGGCTTTCTGGCCGGGTTGATATTGCTTTTGCGAAGGCTGGATTTCAATTTGGAGTTTCTGCTGGACGGCAGGTACTTTCAGATTCTTGCTGGACGTGAAGAGTTTGTTGTCATTCAGAAATGCCGTCGCGATGTAGACATTCGGCTGCTGATCGCTGGTGACCGGGACATCGATGGTTACCGAAGAGCCGGTCGCGTGCACGACACGTTTTGTCTGAATGGTGCGGCCTTCGGTGGTGACCAGCAGGTAGGATTCTTTGACTCCGGTCAGAACCAGGATGTGGGCCGTGTCACCGACCTTATAGGATTTCTTGTCGGCCACCATGCGGATTTCGCGGTTGCCAGTTCCCCACCAACTGTCCGTTGCACCAGTTACCCAGAGATAGGTGGCGGCCTGGACTTCGCGATTTTCCGGAGTACGCGCTTTGATGCGAAGCAGAAGGCTGCCAGCTTCCTTTGCCGTGATCGAGACCGTAAAGGTCCCGTCGGGTCCGGTTCTTGCATCCTGGGACTCAAGAATCGTTTCCTGGTCTTTGTTTCGCGCAGGGTCGGACCAGCGATTGCGGAGCAGGTCGATGTGGACAGAAGTCTGAACAGGATTGCCGTCGTAATCCTTTGCAACTGCCGTGGCCCGGATGGTGTCGCGCACCTGATAGACATAGCTTTCCCCGGCAATGCCGACCTGGAACGTGCCGTACGTGGCGATGACGGAATTGTGGCCCGCGATTTCGCGGTTGGCAGCGTCGGTGACGCGGGCTTCGATGCGATAGCGCACGTCGTTGTGATGATTGTCCAGAGTCGTGGGAATGTGGATGGTGAGTTTTCCGTCAGCGTCGAGTTTGCCGGATTGTTCAGAAACTTGGTCGCCGGCGTAACCATCGGTTTCGCCTTCAGAATCGGCGCCGGCAAAGCGTTCACCCGGCGTTTCGTCATCTTCATCGCGCTCGATGTACGGCGACCAATACTCGGCCGTGTGAACAACATATTTCACATCGGCACCGGCGACAGGTTCGCCAAAATAGTAGCGCGCATCGATTACGGCATCGATTGATTCTCCCTGCAGTACGCGGGGCTTGCCAGGATTGACCCTAACCTCGTATTCGGGCTTTTTGTATTCCTCGACGTAAAAGCCGCCGTTGATGTCGTACAGCTGGCCGCTGCGCGCGTTGACCGCTATGGAATAGTAGCCAAGAGCTGCGGTCGCGGAGAGCTCCACATCCCCGTGAATGGTGCCAAATGCGGAAATGGGCAAATTGCCTTGAAAGACGGGTTTGCTGGCGGGGTCTTCGACGAGGACTTGCACTTCCCCGCCAGCGGGAATTTTGAAACGTTCGCCATCGCGGGTGCGAAGGATGGCCTTGAAGTGAACGGTATGCGTGGGGCGATAGACGGGCCGATCGGTGTAGACGTAACCACTCCAGTCCGCTTGCGGGTTGCTGCTGAGATTGTAGGAATAGGGAGTGACCAGCGCAATGTCATCGTTGTGAACAGCAAGTATGCGCACGTCTTGATATTGGCCCCGCGGAGGAGACGTCTCGAGGAGGCCGTTCGTGTCGGATTTCAGGTGCACTTTTTCTTTCTTGTCAGCCCAGATACGAACGTCTGCGCCGGCAACGGGAGCGCCCGAACGACGGTCGGCAGCAAAAGTAAGGACCTGACCCGGAGCAGACTTGGTGATGAGGCCGAGTTCGGAGACGATGACAATGGTGTACGCGCGCAGTGATCCGTCGGTGGCTTCGACCACGTAGGCGCCCTTGGGGAGATCTTTGACGGGAATGGTTTCACTTTCAGAGTAAAAGCGCGGCGTCATCTGCTGATGCCAACGGGCGACCAGTTGTGAGCTGTTCAGAACCGGGACCTGAGCGAAGACATCGGCGACGGCTTCGGTCCGGGCTTTTTCTTTGGCCTGTTTTTCCTCACGGATTTTGGCGCGAGAGCGGCCGGAAAATTGGTAGCGGACAAAATCGCGGACGCTAACCCATGTTTGATGTTTCCAGTCTTGTACCCGCTCCAGAAAACTTTGACTATCGATCTGTTCTTTGGGAGTGGACCGGCCGAAATCGTGCGCGCTTTCCAGACGTTCGAAAAATTCCGCTGGGTCCTTTACCTTGTAGACGCGAAATTCGAGGCCATCGACATCATTTGCATAGACGCGAACCGCAACTTTTTCACCGGGAAGAAACGTTTTATTCGTGGAAAGGGAGAAATATGCGGCGGGGCGCTGGCCACCTGCGGGTAGAATTAGCGTGAACAAAAATGCGAGCAACAAGACCGGTTTCCAGCGCACTAGTTTCCTCCTCGGAGGATATTCCACCGATAGACACCAAGAAAATTGCTGTTGCCCGAAACGGGACGCCAGCGCGGCGAGGGGTGCTGCAGCAGGTCCGCAAGACGCAGCCGCCGCATTTCACCGGAAGCTTTGCCGATTGGTCCGGTGTGATAGACGATGACGTCCTCGTTTGCCGCAGCATCGCCGGCATTGGTCCACGGACTGTGGCCGACGAAGACCATGGAGTGAAAGGGGGAGTTTTGTTCGAGTTGGCGATAGAAGAGGATATCGCCCGGGCGAGCGGCGCGAATGTCGCGCGAGAGGAAGTAGGTGTTGAAGTCCTTGAGAGTTCGGGCGTCGGCAAATTCGGCAAAGGTGCCGTTGTTTCGGTCTTCGGCAAGGAAGGGTCCTGAACGAATGCGAAAGACAGAGGCGCTCAGTGGCGTGACAGGATAGTGATATTTTTCGAGCGAGGGAAGCGCGAACGGTGGCACGAGACCGGCTTCCCGGCTCCAGCCGGCATCGTGTTCGCGCAGGGCGTTGCGATAGGAGTAGCGGAGAAGGGCGGCGCAGTCGTTGATTTCCCGGGGAAGCTCGGCGGCTGGACGCAGAGCCTGAAATTCGGCGATGAGCACGAACCAGCGACGGAAAACTTCCTGATCGGCCGGTGTATCGAGGCGGAGAAAGTCTGGTGTGCCATCGGAAAAACGGTCACTGAAATCGCTAGGGCTCTGCCCCGCCCTTGTGGACCTCAGACCATACGTCACGCTTCCGTGCCCGTACTCGAGAACGATTGCTGACACGAGAGCGGCCATGAGAACAGCGCGCAAACGAAATTGTCCATCGAGCCGATTCATGAATGGGTGACCGTCAAAAAGTGTAAGTCACTATAAACCACCAATTCCTGCGTGCGCGGTTTGTTTGAACACAGCCGCGCAACGCAGCTGTTTGGAATTGAGCATTTCCGGGGCCATTTGGAAAAACCCCTTGGGCGCAGGATTTGGGTGCAGCAAAAGCGAAGTTGTGTTGGCAGCTCTACGCTTGCGTATCAAATTCCACACGGAGTTCTCGGCAGCCGAAGGACCCGGCTCCTGCCTGCTGGGTATCCGGGGCACCGCCACCCGCAAATTCACCTCTCGGTTGCAGTGTATTTGCCTTGGAGTTCGATCTTGGCAGACGAGCTCCCTACGAGAATGGCAAACTCGCCACGCTCAACTTTCCAGTCATGGGACAAGACGTCCCAATAGGCGAAAGCGCGGCGGTCCAGCGTAATAGAAGCGCGTTGGGACTCGCCGGGACGCAGGGTCAGCTTGGCGAAACCCTTCAGTTCTTTGACGGGGCGAGGAACACTCGAGTGCGCATCGCCCACGTAGAGTTCGGCTACTTCAGCTCCTTCCTGAGTGCCCGTGTTTTTCACCGAGAACGAGACTTCGACGGGTGCGCTGGCGTCTGAAGCGGAAGAACTGATCTTGAGATCGCTGTACTGAAACGTGGTGTAGGAGAGGCCATAGCCGAACGGAAACAGCGGCTTGGTTTCAGAATGGTCGTAGTAGCGGTAACCGACAAAAATGCCTTCCTTGTAATTGACGCGCTTTTCGCCTTTCGCGGGGTAATAGTTGGCGAAGCTCGGGTTGTCCTCGATGTGGCGCTCGAACGAGGCAGGGAGTTTGCCGGAAGGACTGAATTCGCCGAAAAGAATCTGTGCCAGGGCGGTGCCGACTTCCTGG
>Ga0193726_1000943_pt1 | contig 25944 bp, 22 predicted proteins | sample H2c1metaG_FD_144928 | JGI IMG/M metagenome (GOLD analysis project Ga0193726, IMG submission 144928) | Soil microbial communities from a riparian zone of the East river system, Colorado, United States - H2c1 | ecosystem: Environmental > Terrestrial > Soil > Riparian zone | place: USA: East River...
CTAAAATATCGAAAACAACCCCATGCAAAGTAGCATGGTGGTCGCGTTTCGCGGTCGCGAATTCTCGCCCCTTAGTTTCGAATTCGAAACGGTGATTCACCCGATCTTAAAGGACGCCCGTGGTCGCAACATCCCGACCGTAATAGCTAGGCCGGTGGGCGAAGGCGTGGCGGCGGTTATGGAGACGCGAGCCGATCGTGACACAGAGGCGGTGCTGCGCGCCGTGAGCGGCACGCCGGGTGCCTCGCCGACCGACCCGGCGCGGGCGTTAGGCTGGTCCTACGTGCCCAAGGGTGAGCCTAACCGTATGCGGGCGAAGCGCATGCTCGGTCGCCTGCAAAAAGAAAAACTCGTGATCGAGCGACTCGGCGGTTGGCGGACGACTCCGACTGGCGACATAGAGCTAAACCGGATCGATTTGGGGCGGCCTGCTACAGTCGCAGCGCCGGCTATCCCCTTGCCAACGATTGTGCGGCCGTTCCAATCAATGTCTGTTGTGCACAATGTCGGCTTTACCGTTAACCCAGTAGGTCGACAGGCACTCGACGCGGAGCACCTCGGACAAACGGCGCTGTTCAATCCCTCGGACAAACGGCGCTGTTCAATCGGTTTGCCGGCGGCGCGAGGATCCGTCAGCACACTGTCCCACCACTCGGCGGGCGGCGGTGCATCCGGAGCGGGCTCGCTGTCCAGCACCATACGATCACGCTCGCGGGCAACCTTTCCATTTGCTGTCTGTTCGGCATGCGCCAGGATGCGGTCGATCGTTCATGGCGACAAAGAGAACAAACCGCAAGGCGCTAGGAGTAGGTGTTCCGTGCAAAGAACACCCAAGTGCATTCTACGGCGCTTGGGGGTTGGCGATCCGATCGTGCTGCCCGATAGCCGCGCGCTCAGCAGCCCCGGGAGCGGCATGGCGCCGGAGGGCCGGGACTTTCTGATGCATTGGGGAAGCGACGGTTAAAGAGGGATTGGGCATACAGGATGCTGTCTGCAACTCCTGATACAATTCCTTATTACGGTTTCCAGTCGGTTGCACGTGCCGGTGCCGTTGGGCGCTTTGCAATGGCTGGGAGGGCAAAAGTCGATGCACTGAGCGTCACCACACGAACTCTGACATTCTGCCACGGTGCATTGCCTTTGTCTCAAAACAGGCTTCGCATCTCGTTTGTACGACATGGCAGGAGCGTCCGCAGCGAGTGCACCGTCTATTCCTGTCAGAAGTGCGCAAGCAAAAATGGCGGCGATCGCGTGAACGACAAAACGCATGACGGCTTTTCCTCTCACTGGTGAACCAAGCCAGCCGTGACCGACGAGCAGCATGGCTGCAGTTCAATTACATGTTGAATTTCGCACAAGGCGGCTGTGCGGAGACGTGTGCTATTTCACAATCGATCGTACATTTTTCGCACACGTGCGGAATGGGTCTGCGCGTTTGCGCAGAAATCTTAAAAAGCTAAATGGCTGCAAAGGCTTATCCATTTCCAGCAAGTGTGTGAAACCATTGTCGGAGAGGGGGCATTTCTGCCCCTCCGATGGTCCATCGCAGATTCGGCGGGCTCATCGCACGAAACGGTTGGGTCAGCCTTCCGCTGTAACCATGCGCCACAACGTTTCCACCAGCACCTCGTAACCCCTGTCGAGGGCCTCGGGCGCGGTGAACTCGCGCGGATTGTGGCTCAATCCGCCCTGACTTGGGACAAAGATCAAGGACGACGGCATACGTTTCTGGATCGCCAATGCGTCGTGTCCCGTGACGGTCTTTAGCGTCAACACCTTCATTCCGAGATCGCCGGCGACGCGGCGAACAATATTGAGGCCGGCCGGGTCGAGCATGGGGGCAGCCCTTCGTTCATCGACAGCGATCGAGATCTGGACGCCGATCGCGGAAGCCTCCTGGTCGATTCGCGTCAGAAAACGATCGCTGATTGCAAGCACCACCGCTTCATCTTCGTGCCGGATCTCAAACCAAACCCGAACCCGGCCTGCGACGACGTTGGGCGAGTTCGGGAAAACGCTGATACGCGCGGCCGCGGCGTGGGCACCCGCATTTGCACGCTCGATTTCGCTGTAAAGCGCTTCGATGGCGCGAGCCGCTGCGCGCAGGGCGTCGCGGCGCCTGCCCATTGGCGTCGGGCCGGTGTGCGAAACGTCGCCTTCGAACACCACCGACAACTTCCGGGTCATCCAGGCTCCCGAGACAGCCGCGATATCCGCAGCCGCACGTTCCAGTTGGTCGCCCTGCTCCACATGGAGCTCGACATAGCGCACTGCCTCGAATTCCGGCGGCGACGCGCCGCGATAGCCGATCGCCGCGAGAGCCTCACCAAGCCTAGCGCCGTCACCGTCCTCGCAGGCATACGCCTGTTCCAGCGGCAAGCTCCCGGCGAATACCGAGCTGCCGGTCAGGCTCGGCTGGAAACGCGCGCCCTCCTCATTGGTCCAGTTCGCAACCGCAAGGTTGCGTCGCGCCTTGCCGGGATTGGCAACGGCGCGATCCCGCACCGCCTGCACGGCGAGGAGGCCCGCCAGGACTCCATAAACGCCATCATAGCGGCCGCCGGTCGGCTGCGAGTCGAGGTGCGAGCCTGTGATCACGAAATCCTTCGATGCGGGCGCCAGCACCGCAAGCCCGAACATGTTTCCGATCGGGTCGATCCTTGGAAGAAGTCCCCGATTGCTCATCTCGCGAAAGAAAAGATCCCGTGCCGCCTTGTCAGCTGGTGTCGCCGTCACCCGGCAGACCCCGCCATCTTCGGTCGCCCCGATCGCGGCGAAGGCTGCGATGAGATCGTGCAACTCCGTCACGTCAGCACCAGAGACGCAATCCAGTTCGACAATTCGGTCAGCCGTACGCTTTGCTTCATGATGTCGTCGCCGAGCCCAAGCCGCCAGGCGATATCGCGGCGTTGCTGGTTTGCCGCGAGGGTCGAAAGATCGGCGGAATAACGCTCCAGCTCGGTCAGGTCAGCGAAAAAGCCTTCGGTCACCAGGATCTGCCCATACCGCCTGATCACCGCAGCGATGTCATGCAGCCCATATTCGGGATGGTACTGCACGTGCAGCCCATATTCGGGATGGTACTGCACGCCCCAGAACACGCCACGGCCGAGCCGTATTTCAGCGGCCTGAACCTCGCTCATCGCATTGCGCGCGGTGACGATCGAGCCCTGGGGAAGCCGGGTCACGATGTCGCTGTGAATGGCAGGTGCATCGAACACGGCGTCGCGCCTCGCATGCATGGGATGATTACGACCAGCCGGGGTCAGTGTAACCTTGCGCGCGAAGGCGACCTCTCTTCCGGCCGGATTGAGCCCAACTTCTCCACCAGCCGCCACGGTTGCAAGCTGCAGGCCCCAGCATGAGCCGAACATCGGAATACCCCGCGCAAAGACCTCGCGGACGAAATCGACTTGCCGCAACGATTCGATTTCGCGCTGGTAAATATTCAGCGACGAGCCGGTGATCGCCACGCCATCGTAGGAGTCTAGCGGCTGCGGAATTGTCCCGTCGCCGTCGGCCGGCGTACAGATGTCGACGATCGCGTCCGGGGCGATCGCGCGCAGCTCGGCGGCATAGCTATCCGCTGGCGTCGCGCCGGCCGATTCGGCTATGCGACGCCGACCAGCCGGCGTGTTACCCTCGATGACAAGCAGCCGCAGCACGGCCTAGCCTCCCAGATCGCCGCGGATGGCCGCAAGCGTAAGCAGCTTGAACTCCGCCTCTGTCAATTGCCGCGGATTGCCGGCTGCGGTGGGATCCTTCACCGCATCGGCCGCGATCGTCCCGGCATCCGCTTCCTTGACACCAAGCTCCGCCAGCGTATGCGGCACGCCGAGCTTGCTGCGGAATGCGAGTATCCAGGCAAGCACCGCGTCGAAATCACGCCCCGGCAGATCGAGCGCGCGGGCGATGTGCGGGATCTTGTCGGCGATCGCCGCTCTGTTGCAAGCGAGAACATAGGGAAAGACCACACCGTTGGTAAGACCGTGATGAGTGTCGTAGCGCGCCCCGACGGGATGGGAGATCGAGTGGATCGCGCCCAGCCCCTTCTGAAACGCCGTCGCACCCATGGAAGCCGCCGCAAACATATAGGCACGGGCTTCGAGATCCCGGCCATTCTCGACCGCACGCGGCAAATAAGTGTCAATAATCCTGATGCCTTCGAGCGCCACACCATCGGCGAGCGGATGAAACGCGTTCACGCAATAGGCCTCAAAGCAATGGGCGAGCGCATCCATTCCGGTCGCCATTGTCAGGAACGGCGGAAGCCCGACGGCCAGTTCAGGATCTTCAATGGCAATCTTGGGCAACATCAGGGGATGGAAGATGATCTTCTTCTCATGGGTATCCTCGCGGGTAATCACCCCGGCGCGGCCAACCTCGGAGCCGGTCCCGGCCGTCGTCGGCACGGCAATGATCGGGGCAACTCCATCCGTATTGGCCCGCGTCCACCAGTCGCCAACGTCCTCGAAATCCCACACCGGCCGGGACTGCGCCACCATGAAGGCCACGCACTTGCCCACGTCCAGCGCCGATCCCCCTCCGACCGCAATAACGCCGTCATGGCCGCCTGCCTTGAAGGCGGCGACACCGGCATTCAGGTTCGATTCGGTCGGATTGCCCTTCACGTCCGAGAACACGCTGATCGGAATTTTGGCCTCGCGAACGCGCCGGACAATGCCCGCGATCAAATCGGTCTCCGCGAGGCCGCGATCGGTCACCAGCAGCGGCCTGGTGAGACCATAGGTCCGGCATGCGTCGGGAAGCTCGGCAATGCGCCCCGCGCCCGTGATAACGCGTGTGGGAAAATTCCAGGCTCCGGTGATCAGAACGGCCATGTCGTGCTCTCAGTGTTCGATGCGAAGGTGATACGATTTCGGGCGGGTCAGCGCCTCGAAGCCGAGGCGCGACATGCTGGCGCCGCGACCGGTGTCCTTGACCCCGGTCCAGGCGAGCGACGGATCGACATAGTCGCAGCGGTTCATGAAGACCGTGCCGGTGGAGATGCCGTCGCCAATCCGCTCGGCGGCATCGGCATCTGCCGTCCAGATCGAAGCGGTCAAGCCGTAGGGACTGTCGTTCATCAGTTCGACCGCCGCCTCATCCGAAGCAACATTCATGATGCCGACGACCGGGCCAAAGCTCTCCTCCATCATCACCCGCATGGTATGATCAACATCGACCAGCACCTGTGGCATCAGATACGCCGTTCCAACCCGGTTCGCGGAGAAACGCTTCGCGTCGATAAGAGGACGCGCGCCTTTCGCGAGGGCCTCGCTTGTGTGGGCGCGAACCGCGTCGGCAAAGCGCACCGCGGCCATCGGACCCAGCGTCGTCTCCTGCGCCAGGGGGCTTCCAAGCTGATAGCGCGAGGTCAGATCGGCGAATGCATCCACAAAGCGATCGTAAATCCCTTCATGCACATAGATGCGCTCGATGCCACAGCAGCATTGACCGGAATTGTAGAACGCGCCGTCGACGAGCTGTTCGATCGCGAAATCAAAATCGGCGTCCGGCCTGACGTAAGCCGGATCCTTGCCGCCCAATTCAAGGCCAAGCGTCGTGAAGGTACCGGCTTATGATCCATGGCGGATTGAAACCGCTCACCGACCAGCAAGGTCTGGGCGGCATGCTTCAGGATGACGGCATTGCCTGCCAGCAGCGCCGGAACGACGGCATTGACGGCGGTAAGATAAGGGTAGTTCCAAGGCGCGATCACCAGCACGACGCCTGCAGGCACGCGTTTGATCATGCGCCGGAAGCCGGGCCGTTCAGCAGGCGTCGTCGGCGCCAGCGCCTCGTCGCTTAATTCAACCAGAACCCGGACGCGCTCCTCCAGGCTACGCAGTTCGCCGCCGTAACGAACCGGCCGGCCCATTTGCATCGCGAGCTCCGGCACGATTTCGTCGTTCTGCGCCCTCATCATCTCAAGGAATGCGAGCACCTTGGCTTTTCGCTCGGCCAGCGGCACCCCCGACCATTCCCGCTGCGCCTGCCTGGCGGCAGCCAGGGCCTCGGCAATTTCACGGTCCGTAGCGATGCGCCGCCGGGCGACCTCGCTGCCGTCGACCGGCGAGATGCAGACAATATCGTTCACGGTGATTCCACTTGGTTTGAGGCGAAGGCCTGCTTCAGATGATTTCGAAATAGCGGGCGAGTTCCCAGTCGGTGATTGCCTTGCGGAATTCACGCTCCTCCCAGTGGCGGGTCATCGCATAATGATCGACGAAGACGTCACCAAACAGATTTCGCGCGGCCGACGAGGCGACAAGCCGGTCCGCGGCCTCCGACAGCGCGCGCGGCAGCGCGCGTGCCGCCGGATGCGTCATGTCATAGGCGTTACCCGTGACTGGCTCACTGGGTTCGATCCTGTTTTCGATTCCCCAGAGGCCAGAACCAAGCGCTGCGGCGATCGCGACATACGGATTGATGTCAGCGGCCGAGATCCGATACTCAACGCGCTGGCTTGACGGGGAACCGGGAATGACGCGTAGCGCGCAGGTCCGGTTTTCGATTCCCCAGGTGGCATCGGTCGGCGCCCAGAACCCCGGGATCAGGCGCGAGTAGCTGTTCACCGTGGAGGCAACCATCGCCAGCAATTCGGGCAGCAACGCCTGCTGGCCGCCGACAAACCAGCGCATGGTGTCGGACATGTTGCCCGGTCGCCCGCTTTCGTGAAACACCGACCGGCCTTCGGCATTGCGCAGCGAAAGGTGCAGATGTCCCGATTGCCCCGGATAGGCGTTCGACCATTTGGCCATGAAGGTCATCATCTTGCCCAGGCGCTCCGCCCAGACCTTGGCGAATGTCTTGAAGAGCACCGCACGGTCAGCCGCTCCGAGCGCATCGGTATATTGAATAGCGGCTTCCAGAACGCCCGGCCCGGTTTCGGTATGAAGACCCTCGAGCGGCATATCCATGTCTTCGCAGAGCTTGAGCAACGCCAGGTTAAAGTCCGATTCGACGGATGATCGCAGCATCGAGTAGCCAAACCAGCCGGGCGTGAGATTCTTCAGGTTGCGGTAGCCTTTTTCCCGGACGCTGTGTGGCGTTTCGTCGAAAACAAAAAACTCGAATTCAGCCGCGACCGTGGCGAAAAAACCCATCGCCGCGGCGCGATCCACCACACGGCGAAGCAGCCGGCGCGGGCATAGCTGGGCGGCAGCGTCGTCGAATTCGCCCAGGAAGAACAGCATGTTTCCTTCCATCGGCACATCGCGGCAGGTCGCCGGATCGATGCGCGCGGTGGCGTCGGGAAATGCGGTATGCCATCCGGTGAATGTGGATTTGTCGTAGAGCTGGTCGGCAGAGTCCCAGCCAAAGATCACGTCGCAGAATTTGAAACCCTGCTCCAGCGCGCTGAAAAATTTGTCGCGCGCCATGTACTTTCCGCGAATGATGCCGTCGAGGTCCACCACCCCGAGCTTGACGTGGGACAGGCCGCGCGCCTCCACCAGTGAACGGGCATCTGCGGCGGTTTTTACACTTCTCGAATCCATGGGCTCTGGGTCTCTTTGGGCTAAACGATGATCAAGCCGGACAAACCTCGCGCAGAACCTCGTCGCAGGCGGCGATGAACATGTCCGCATTGTCCTTGCTAAAGCAAAGCGGGGGACGGATTTTCAGCGTATTTCCATAGGGACCGGCGGCGCCGATGAGAATGCCGCGATGCCGCAGCCGGTTGATGAGCTGGCTCGCGATCTCCGGTGCCGGCGCCTTGGCGTCGCGATCACGGACGAGTTCGAGCCCGATGAAGAAGCCGCTGCCGCGGACGTCACCGATCTGGATGTGGCGATTGCCGATCTCGCGAAGCCCGTTCATGACGTAACCGCCGATCTTTTGCGCATTTTCGATCAACCCCTCGTCCCCGATCACATCGAGCACCGCGAGCCCGGCCGCCGCTGCCACCGGATTGCCGCCGAACGTATTGAAATACTTCGCCTCTACGGCGAATCGGTCAAGCAAGGCCGCGCGCGTCACGACACCGCCCATCGGAAAGCCATTGCCCATGGGCTTTCCCATGGTGACGATATCAGGCACGAAACCATGCCGGGTAAAGCCCCATAGCGCGGCTCCGGTTCGCCCGAAACCCGGCTGGACCTCGTCGGCAATGATCAGGCCCCGGCGTTCATGCACGAGCTGGACGGCGGGCGCAAGAAAGCCGGGCGGATCGGCATAAACCCCATCGCTGGAAAAGATCGTATCGACCAGCAGCCCGGCAAGGCCGAAGCCGCTTTGCTCGAGCTCTGCGATGGCCCGCTCAACGCTGTTAGCAAAGCTTTTGCCGAGATCGCCGACAGGGGTACGAAACGTTTCCGGCGCGGGAACGGTACGGACGTGGGGAGGCAAAGGCTGCCCCGGGCGGGACGATGGCGACACATCGGTCACCGCGGCGGTGTTGCCGTGATAGGCCGTTTCCGTGACGATGAAGCCGGCACGGCCGGTCGCCACCTTCGCCATCCGCAGCGCGAGGTCATTGGCTTCGCTGCCGGTGCAGGTCAGGACCAGATGATCGATATCCGGCGGGAACGTCGCGAGCAGACGCTCCGCATAGGAATCGACGACGTCGCTGAGATAGCGCGTGTGGGTAGTCAGCAGACCGACCTGTCGCCGAATGGCCTCAACAACGCGCGGATGCGAATGCCCGACCGAGGGGACATTGTTGTAGAGATCAAGATAGCGCCGGCCTTCGGCGTCGAACATCCAGACGCCTTCCGCGCGCTCCATCCGCAGCGGCTGCTGATAGAACAGCACCGAACCCGAGCCGAACGACCGCAGGCGGCGCTGGACGGCGTCCCGCAAGCCGGCGTCCATCGCGGACGCGTCGCTCGGGTCGAAGGCGTTCAGCGCCAGGATTCCCTTTTCCTCTTGCATCGCGCGCCCTCCCTTGCCCGGCGCCGGCGGATATTGGCGGCGATCATGCCGCAGCGGCTCCCAACCAACAGCTTGGAATAATGTGGTTCTTTCCACAACAATAAAGCGGCTGACAGTCACGACACATCGGAGCGTCAGTCAAACGCCGTGCGGCGACATAAAAATTACTCATAGAGTCAAATAGTTATACAAGCGGCTGATTGAGCTGCGCAGCCAGCGCGCAGTCCGGCGCCCAAAATTTGGGGAATGTGCCACATAGTTAGTGTGGACATCCAACATCAGTTGAGAAAGTATTGACCGAGAGACAGCCGCGAGCGCCACCCGATCCTGTGGCGACCGACGCGGCCGCAAGGACACCTCGATGACGAGCGAGCGGTTACCAGCAACCGACGCCGCCGCGACCGACAAGCGGCCGCGAAAACCGGAAGGCGATCGCCTTTCGAAGCTTTCACGTCACCAACACATCATCTCGCAATTGGCGGCAGCTCCGACCTTGCGGGCCTCGGAGCTCGCGGCGGTGCTTGGCGTCTCCGGTGAAACGATCCGACGCGACCTGATGGAGCTCCAGGAACAGAAGCTCATCAACCGCACCTATGGCGGAGCGTCCCGCCCCTTCGCGCTGGAGCCCACCCTCACCGATCGCAAGGCGATCATGATCGCGGAACGGGAGGCGATCGCCGCCGCCATCGCCGATCTCATCCTGCCCAACGAAGTTCTGATGCTGGGCGCCGGCGCAACGACATTCCATGTCGCGCGACGACTGGCATCGCGCGCCCACGATATCACCGTCATCACGCATGACTTCGCGATCGCCGCCGCGCTGGCAGTGAATTCATCGATCCGCGTGCTGTGCTGTCCAGGCCGGTATCACCCTACGGAAGGCTATGTATTCGGCACCCAAACGATTGCGAGCATCAATGGCTATGAAGTCAACCGCGCGATCGTCGGCGCGACAGGTATCAGCGCCCGCGGCATCAACGATGCAGATGACGAGGCTGGTGCCATTTATGGCGCGATGGTGAAGCGGGCAGCGGAAGCCATCATCGTCGCCGACCATACCAAGTTCGACCAGCGTGCGCTGACCGTATTCGCGCATTGGACCGATATCGACCGCCTCGTGACCGATCGGCAACCGGAAGGAGCGCTGGCAACCGCCCTCCGCGAAGCCGGGACGGAAACCATTGTTGCCCAACGCTGAGAAAGGCCAAGCCATGGCACGCCTGATATCTCTTCTACCCCGTGATGAGCCCATCGGCCTCGACGACGAACCCGAATGCCTGGCGTCGCAGCAGACCCGGATCGGCCGCCTTGATCTCGAATTCATCCGGCCGGATCGATCCTTTACCCGCAAATGGGAGCGCGTCAGCAACGTGCACGACGCTTCCTATGTGCTGGCCTGCCCGCTGGCCAGCGGCGTGGCATTCAGCCAAGACGGGCGTACCGGCTTCGCAAGGTCCGGCGAGTACGTCCTGCTCAGCGAACTCGCCTACTACGAACTCTCGTCGGACAAGAATGCGCGGCTGCTCATGATACGCATTCCGGCGGCGGAACTGCGCGGACGGCTGATCTCGATCGAAGACCATGTCAGCCGCCGCTTCAAGCCGAACGAGCAGATGACGCGGCTGCTGGTCGGCATGATCAGAAGCGTCGCAGAGCTGTTCATCAATTCTCCGCCGCCCAATCCCCAGGCGCTCGCGACCGAAATCATCAGCTTCGTCGCGCTGACGATCGGTTCGGAAGATAGGGGCGCGGCAACCGACGTTCGCAACGCGCGCTACCATCTGCGCCGCCGCATCGTCGACTTCATCGAAAGCCATCTGAGCGACCAGTCGCTCTCACCGAAGAAGATCGCGGCAAGCAGCCGGATTTCGCTGAGCTATCTCTACAGCCTGTTCAACGACAATGAGACCACGGTCAGCCAGTTCGTCCAGACCAAACGCCTGCAACGCGCTTACGAGATTCTCGTTGCCGACCCAAAAGGCCACCGAACGGTTTCGGAGGTCGCGTATGAGGTAGGTTTCAAGAATGTCTCGCACTTCTCGCGATGTTTCAGCCGTCATTTCAAGGTTGCACCACGGGACGTTCGTCAGACGCGCAACGCCTCCCCTCAGCCGAATACGAGGCCCGTCGCCCCGAAGGGTTTGCTGGCGCCTAGAGTGCCCTCCCCCTCCCGCGGCGGTCTTGCCTCTCCCTATTGGGAGCGGCGGCCGCTTCACGAGACTGTATAGAAACCGTTCCGCCACGCATATCGCTGCCCATTTCGAGCGCGCGCTTCCCCTTCGGAGCAATCATTGGACGATATTCAAGACAGATTGTCCGAGAACGAATTGGCGTCGTTCTTCCAGGACCTTGCCGATACGGCCGGCCGGATTGCGTTGACGCATTTCAGGTCAGATATCGACTTCGAGCGCAAACAGGATCTGTCGCCGGTCACCATCGCAGACCGCGCCATCGAACAGGAATTGCGGCGATTGATTTCGGCGCGATTTCCGGAGCATGGCATTGTCGGCGAGGAAACGGGATCAACGCCGGGCGACCGCTATACTTGGTACATCGACCCGATTGACGGAATTGACGGAACGAAGAGCTTCATTTCCGGAATGCCGTTGTTCGGTACCTTGATTGCCCTTGCCGATGAAAGGAATGGAGGCGTCATCGCGGGAATGATCGACATGCCGGCGCTGGCGGAACGATGGTATGGTACGCCGAGCAGCACGACCTTCAACGAGACGCCGGCCAAAGTGAGCCGCGCGGTCAATCTGGAAGACGCGCAGATCTACACGTCGTCACCGGACTTCTTTTCGCCGGAGGATTGGGCGCGCTACGACGCGCTCAGCCGCAAGGCCATGTTCAGACGGTTTGGCGGCGATTGCTATCAATACGGTCTTTTGGCCTCGGGGCATTGCGATCTGGTTGTCGAATGCTCGCTGAAATCGTTCGACTTCATGGCCTTGGTGCCGGTAATCGAAGGTGCCGGAGGCATGATATGCGATTGGGAAGGCCGGCCCCTCACCCGCCATTCCGACGGACGGGTGATCGCGGCTGCCAACGAGACGCTGCTGCGGCAGGCGCTTGCGATCCTGAAGCAATAATCGGACTTGGGCGCGCAAAACGATTTAGACCATTCGCAGCCAGCTCTCCCAGCGGGGGTCGTACATCACGTCGCGCGCCCGCATGTATTTCCACACCCCGTATTTCTGGTAGTCGAAATCCCAGTCCTTGAGCTTGCGATTGACGATCGCCCAGGACGCCCATTTGATATCCGCTAGCGCCCGGTTGACGATAACCCGCGCGAGCATCTCGGCACGCACCGCTCCCAGATATTGCTCGATCAAACCTTCCGTCAGCTGTTCGTCGAAAAACATCTCGGCGAAGAGAACGCCGAGTTCGTAGCTGCGCTCATTGTTCGAGGCGAACTCGTAGTCGATTAGCCGCATCGGCTTGGGGCTGGCGCCCGACTCTGCACCAACGAGGAAGTTCCCGGGCATCGGGTCGTTGAAGCAGGGTACGAGATCGAGCCCGGACGCCATGAATGCAGCCTTGGCCTGACCATAGCGATGCATGACCCAGGACATGTCGTTTGGAAAGTGCGAACCCAGCTCGCGGCCCTGCTCGACATGCTCCTCGATCATGTCGAAGATCGTCTTGGTCAGGCTCAGCTTCGGCCCGGCATGCAGACGGCGATAGAGGCTGAGGACGTCGGACTGGATCGCGGCGTCGCCAAAATCCCCGTTGGTGCAGGCCCTATAGCCTTCGAGGAATTCGCTCACTTCGAGGCCATCCTGTGCATCGAAGAAGATCACTTCCGGCGCAATGCCCATGGCGTGGGCGTTGCGCGCCGCCTCGTTGGCGGCAACCCGGTCGATAAACATTTCGGAGCCTTCGCCGGGCACCTTGATGAAATAGCGGCGCGGATCTCCGGCAATTTCGACCAGCCAGTTCTGATTCATCAATCCGCCGACAATCGGCGTATAGCTGGCCTCGCTGCCGTGCCACTGCGGCACCCGTCCGATTGCACTTTCGACATTTCGCTCGTGGACGGTTGTCGCCTCTCCGAGCTTTCTGCGAACCGTCATGCAAGCCTCCGAAGGGCCTCGCCAAAGCGCGGCTCGCGGACCGCCATGCGGCAACGCACGAAGCGCCAACTGGCGAATTTATAGAACTCGAGCGTATTCCGTGCCGACTTTGCGGCGAGAAGCGCTCCGATTAGCCCCCATCGCAGATCGTCGGCGATACCGTAGATGCGGGCGCGGTTGAAAGCCGCCGCATCGAATGCTCCGGCGTTGCGGGCGAAGGCGTCGCGAGCCTCGGGCTCCTGGGCGAACGCTTCAACCAGGAAGCTGCCGAGGTCTTCCAGCGGATCGGCCGTGGTGGCGCGATCCCAATCGATCAGGCGGACTGCGCCCGCATCGCTGATCATGATGTTCGATACGTTGCCGTCACCATGGATCGGCACCGGGACATTCTTGAGCCCCTCGAAGGCAGCCGCCGCAAATCGCAGTTCCTCGACCAGCCATTCGACATCGGTCGGGAGCTGGGCCTTTGCCGATGTCGCGGCCGCATAGAAGCGCTCGATCTCGTCGAAGACGCCCTTCCGCTTGGGCAGGGGCTTTCCTGTCTGGAACAGGCGGCGTGCGGCCATCACCGCATCCACGATCGCAGGCTCCAGCATCCGTTCGAGCGTCCCCACCCGCCAGCCGTGGTTCAGATCCTCCATGATGACGATGCCCGCCCGGACGTCGGCCGACATTACCCTGGGGCCGATACCGAGATCGGAGGCCCGCTGCGCTGCCTCGAAGGCACAGGGGACGTCGACGTAAAGCTCCGCGTCGCGATCCATCACCTTGATGAAAACGCTCTCGCCGTTCGATTTCTTGGTGGCTCGCCAGGGGAAGCCATCGACGCCTCGCCAGCTTGGTGACGCCAGAATGGGGATGGCGGGTTCGATCACGATGTCTGCCGCCCCCCAGCCGGGAAGGGACGCAACGCGGTCCCGGAGTGCAGTCGCTTCCATTGCCGTTTCAGTCATAGCTACGTCTGGTCTCTCACAATACTGGGGCCGGCCAAGCCGGCCAGCGTCCGTCGCAGTTTGATCGAGAAGGATGCAAAAGGGATGCCTCGCGCTCCACCAAATCATGCCGTTGGAAGCGACGGCCTACCCCTGCACGGGCCATATTCGCTATCCGACGTGTAGGTCCGGAGCGTTGTCCGGATTCCCCGGAGGATGCATGCCTGCCCAAAAAATGATCGGAATGAGCCTTGCCGAACTGGCTGACGCGTACGCCTCGCGAAGCCTTTCGCCGGTCGAGGTCGCAAACGATGTCCTCACGCACGCCGAAGCCGTGAACGGCTCGATCAATGCCCTCTTCAGCTTTCGTCCCGAACAGGCCATTGCGAGTGCGCGACAGTCGGAAGCACGCTGGAAAGCCAAGACGGCGCTGGGGCCGCTTGACGGGGTTCCGATGACGGTCAAGGACAGCGTCGCCATGGTCGGCTGGCCCTATCTCCACGGCATCGGGGCGAACCGCTCGCAACCGCCATCGAACTACGATTCACCGCCGGTCATTGCCCTTCGCGAGGCGGGGGCGGTGATTTTTGCCAAGACGACCATGCCGGATTGCGGCCTGATGGCGTCCGGGATCAGTTCGCTGCACGGCGTCACCCGCAACCCATGGGGACTGGCCTGGAATACCGGTGGATCGTCGGCAGGCGCCGGCGCCTCGCTCGCCGCTGGTGCCGGATTCGTTTCGGTCGGAACCGACATCGCGGGCTCGGTTCGGCTGCCAGCCTCCCATTGCGGTCTCGCATCGCTGAAGCCCACCCACGGGCGCGTGCCTCACCTTCCGGCCGATACCATGCGGATGGCCGGCCCCATGGGACGCAGCATCGACGACATCGCCCGCTTGCTGACCGTGCTGGCCCGGCAGGACGAACGCGACACCTGGAGCTTGCCGGCGGATGGCGTGCGATATCACGAAAGGCTCGGCCGTGACGTCAAGGGATTGAAGATCGGTATCCTCACCGACATGGGCTTTGGATCCAAGCCCGAAGCGGAGGTGCGCAACGCGGTGGAAATTGCCGGGCGACTGCTCGCCGGCGCCGGCGCGATCGTCGAGCCGTTCGTCTCGCCGCTCGATTACGACGCCATTGCGCCGATCGACCTGTTCCTGCAGGTGCGCGGCTATCTCGAATACAGTGCGCTGCCGCCGCACACCGACGGCGCGAGCGATATCAACCCCTACGTGCGCGACTGGTGCCTTGGCGGCGCGCGGTATTCCGCCGCCGACCTCTATCGGGCGCTTGGACAAATCGGCAAGATGAAGGCGGCGTTGCTCGCGGCCTTCGAAGGCTGGAACTATGTCCTTGCACCGACGCTCCCTGTGGTGAATTTCCCGGCGGAAGAACCCGGAGTCTCCCGCGAAAGACCGCTCGAGCACTCGCTGTTCACCGCGATGTTCAATCAGACCTGCCAGCCCGCCTCCACGGTCTGCATGGCATTCGACAGCCGGCACCTTCCGATCGGAGTCCAGATCATCGGCCACCGGTTCGACGACCTCGGCGTATTGCAGGTGACGAAAGTCCTCGAACAACTGCGATCGGTGACGATGGACTGGCCATTTCAGCCGCGCGCCTGAGGCGGAATCAACCCGCCTAGAAGCATGATCCGGAAAAGTGGGTACCGGTTCTCCGAAAAGATCATGCTCAAACAAAAAGATAGAGCAGGATGACGATTCGAAGAAAAGTCATCCCGCTCTAGGCTGCGGCTTTTGCTTCGCCGCTGTCGAGAAGATGACAGGCGACGAGACGTCCGGGAGAATGCTCGACCAGTTTCGGGGTTTCGACCCGGCAGCGGCCGAACGCCTTCGGACAGCGCGACGCGAAGCTGCAACCCGGGGGAATGTCGATCGGACTGGGCGGCTCTCCTTCCAGCAGGAAATCCGAGGGGTTGAACGGCTTGTCCTCGAGCGTTGGAGCCGCCGACAGCAGCGCCTTGGTATATGGATGCTGGGGGTCGAAGAACAATTCGCGGTTATCGGCGATCTCGACCATCTCGCCGAGATACATCACTGCAATCCGCGTACAGACCTTCCGCACCATCGCCAGATCGTGCGAGATGAAGACGTAGGTCAGGTCGTTCTTTTCCTGCAACTTCGAGAACAGATCGATCAGCCTGCCCTGCTCGCGCTGGTCCAGCGCGGACAGCGTCTCGTCCAGGATCAGGAGTTTGGGGTCAAGAATAAGCGCCCGCGCGATCGATATCCGCTGGCGCTCGCCGGTGGAGAGTGCGTTGGGCAGTTGATCGTAGAGCTCGGCCGCAAGCCCCACCTCCGCCATCGCCGCAATGACGCGGCGGCGCAGATCGGCCCGCGGTATCTTGCCGCGAATGAGCAGGCTCTCCTCGATCATGCGGCCAACGGTGGTCCGGGGCGGCAGCGCGTTGTAGGGATCCTGTAGCAGAAGCTGGAATTCGTTCCGCTTGCGGATCAGTTCACTCCGCGACAGGCCGCCGAGCGACGTGCCGTTGAGCAGGATGCTGCCCTGGTCCGGTACCTCCAGCCAGGCCAATAGACGGGTCAATGTCGATTTGCCGCACCCGGACTCACCAACAATGCCGAAATTCTCACGCGGCATGATGTCCAATGTCACGCCGCGAACCGCCTGGACATGACTGTACGAGTTGAAGGTACTCCGCTTGCGGGCGCGATAGGTCCGGTAGACCTGCTGCACCTGCATCAGCGGCATCTCGCCCTGCGCCTGACGCCTGACAACCGGCCCTTCCGCCGTCGACCACATGCGCGGCACGCTGGCGATCGCCTTGCGCGTATAATCCATCTTCGGCGCGGCCAGCAGTTCGGCGAAGGCCTGCTGCTCGATAAACCGCCCCTGGTGCAGAATGGCGGTGCGGTCGCCGAACTGGCCGAGGGTCGGCAGCGAGGACGACAGATAGATCGTCGCCATCCGGTGACGCAGGCACAGATCGTGCAACAACGCCACGATCTGGGCTGCGATGGTGACATCCAGCGGTTGCGTGACATTATCGGCGATGAGGACCGCGGGCTCGGCGCAGATCGCGTCGACAATCATCGCGCGCTGCATCATGCCGCCGGAAAATTTCGATGGATAGTCCCAGTAACGTTCCTTGGGCGAGGGAATCCGGACTTCACTGAGGAGCTGCATCACCCGCTCGCGGCATTCGCGCTGATTCCATTCCGGCCGAACACTATGCAGCTTCTCGGCGATCTGGCTTCCCACCGGCACCGTCGGATCGAGCGAGCTTTGCGGCTTCGAACCGATATAGGCGATGTCGCGGCCGGTGCGGACCTCCTGGATCCCCGGCTTGAGAATGTCATGGCCGGCAAAGGCGACCTGGCCTCCCCGATATTCGAGGCTTTCAGGCAGCCAGTTCGCCAGCGCCCGGCTGAGAACGGTCTTGCCTGCGCCGCTCTCTCCGTAGATCCCGAAAATATCCGACGTGTTCAGGCGTAAGCTGATGCGATCGAGGATCGGAGCGGATCCCGGCGTCACCGGCCCCACGGTGAGATCGCTGACTTCGAGAATGAGCGAGAGATCCATGTCAGAGACCCCCGTAGATCCGGTTGCGGGCTTTCTCGAGCGCCGATCCCATCAGATTGATCGACGTCAGCGCGACGGCGAGAAATATGCCGGGGATGGTGGCTATCCACCACGCATTGAGCAGATATTTGCGGGAATCGGCGATGATGCTGCCGAAGCTCGGCGTCGGCGGCTGGATCCCCAACCCGAGAAAGCCGAGGATCGCTTCAAAGATCATCATGCGCGCAACGTCGAGCACGGCCACGAACGCGATCGGTGGCAGGATGTTCGGGGCCGCGAACAGCAGCAGAATGCGCCAGTCTCCCGCCCCGAGAACACGCAAGCCGCGGACATATTCCTTGCCGCGCTCGGCCACGGCGGCACTCCGGGCGACGCGCGCATAAAGCGGCCAGCCCGACAGCGCCAGAACGATGATGATGGTGGCAACAGTCGGCCGGGAGACGCCGAGAATGGTGATGGCCAGAATTATCATCGGGATCGACAGCTGGGCGTCGGTGATCCGCATGATCACGGTATCCCACCATTTGCCCTTGAAGCCCGCAAACAGGCCGAGGCCGCAGCCGATGATAAAGATCAGCACCACCGTGATGACGCCGACGAGGAGCGAGTAACGCAGGCCGATCAGGCTTCGCATCAGCATGTCGCGGCCAAGCTGGTCGGTCCCCAAGGGATGCTCCCAGGTCCATTTGTCGCCGAGATACATCGGCGGCAGGAACTTATCCTTCACGATCATCTTGGTGGCGCTGACCGACGACAGCTCCGGATAGATCGCCGACGCCAGCAGAAGCGTCACCAAGATGAAGAAGCCGACCCGGAAGCTCGGCATTCGCCATGCGGCAAGCAGGATCCGCCGATTGACCGACTGGACTTGCGCCAGTTTCTGCTCCGGTTCTGCCGCGATGATCGTGGTGACCGCCATGATCAGATCTCCACCCGAGGATCGATCATATAGGCGACCAGATCCACGATAATATTGATGAAGACGAATACGGCGCTGGTGGTGATCGCGATGCCCTGAATCACTGGAAAGTCGCGCCCGACCACCGAGACGACTGTCAGATTTCCGAGGCCGGGGTAATCGAAAATATACTCGATCACGAGCACGCCACCGATCAAGGTCGAAAGCTGGATACCGAGCAGGTTCACCAACGGCACCGCTGCATTGCGCAACGCATGGAAGTAGACGATACGGCGCCGCGACAAGCCGCGGACCCGCGCCTCGTCGATGAAGGTCGACTGCATCACCTCGCCAAGCGACGTCGTCAGCGTGCGAATGATGAAAGGCGCAATCTCGACCGACAGCACCAGGGCCGGCAGCAGAACGTAGGAAAACCCCTGATAGCCGAGCGCCGGCAGCAGCTTGAGCTTGACCGACAGGAACAGGATCAGGACGATCGCGAGCCAGAAGTTGGGGATCGACACGAACAGCGACTGCACGCCGAAGGCCAACGCGTTCTGCCAGCCGTGCTGATGCAGCCCGCCGGCGATCCCGATCGGGAACGCGATCAGTAATGCGAACAGCAGCGCCATGCCGCCCAACTGCAATGTGAACGGCAGACGTTCGAGAATTTGATCGATCACCGGCGCCATGTCGGATTTGGTCGGGTCGATATATTGGCCGCCGGTAGCGATTGGTCGGGTCGATATATTGGCCGCCGGTAGCGATCATGCCGCTGCGCGGGCGCAGATATGACTGCCCGAGATCGCCTTGCAGCAGACCCCGCATGTAGCGGCCGTACTGCACGACAATCGGATCGCGCAGCCCCATCTTTGTTGCCACCTTCTCGACGACGTCGGGCGGCGCCATGCCGCCGACAATCAGGCGCACCGGATCGCCGGGAACCACGCGCAGCAATGTGAAGATGATCAGCGAGGTGATGAAGACGATCAGGAGGCCCTGCGCGATCCGTTTGACCAGGAATTCCAGGATCAACATCGAGAAGAGTCACCTTGCATTTCATCGAAACGGGCCGCCCGGCAGGCCGGAGGCGATCCGACCTGCCGGCCAATCCTCAGGCCAGCGTGGCCTTGGTCATATCCTGCATGCCATTTGGATAGATGTATAGACCGTCCAGCTTCTTGCTGTAGGCATGGATGAAGACCGAGGTGAACAGCGCAAGCGCTGGCGCCTTCCTGGCAATGGTCGGAAGCGTCTCGGTCTGAAGGATCTTCTTGCGCTCCTCGATGCTCGTGGCGTTGCGTTCCTTGTCGAGCACCGCGTCAATCTCCTTGTCGACGATTCCGCTAATGCGCTTGGATGAGGAATGGAAGTGAGTGCGCAGCACCAGATCGGGTTCGGGAGATCCCGTGCACCAGCCGCAGTCAATCATGTTGCCCTCGCCGCCGCCGGGCTTGTCGTACAGCAGATTACCCCAGGCCGCGACTTCCAGTGTCTGGAGATTCACCTTGAATCCCTGCTCCTGAAGCATGCCGGTGATCAGTTCGGCATATTCCTTCGTCTTCGGATAGAAGCCGACCGATGTGTAATAGGTCAACTCGGGCAGCCCCTTTCCCTTGGGGAAGCCCGCTTCCGCGAGAAGCTTCTGCGCCTTGTCCGGATCAAATTCCGGATAATCGGCGACTTCGGTGTAACCGAACTTGACCGGCGAAATATGCGCCTTCGACGAGGTGCCCGAAACGCCGAGCACGTCGGACGAGGTGCCCGAAACGCCGAGCACGTCGAGGACCTGCTTGCGGTCGATCGAGTAGCATGCCGCCAGGCGTATCCGTGGATCGTCAAACGGCTTTTTCGAACAGCGGAAGAAGAGGTACTTGTTCTCGACCGACACCGCCTTGTGGATGTTGAAGCGCGGGTCCTTCGCAATGGTCTCGACCTGTTCCTGCTCGAGCCGCTCGATGATGTCGGCCTCGCCGTTCAGAAGCGAAAGCGTTCGAGTGGTCGTGTCGCCGACGAAACGATACTCGAGGCCCGGGATCTTCGGCGCGCCGAGGAAGAAGCCCGGATTCGCGGTCAGGAACGTGGTATCGCCCTTCTGCTCGACATATTTATACGGCCCGGTGCCATTCATGCGCGCCGACAATTGCGCTTTATTGGCAACGTCCTTTGCCGACAGGATCGGGAGGAAGGACGAAAGATAATAGTAGAGCGTTGCCGGATAGCCCGGCGCCTTGGTGTTGATGCGGCAGGTGAAGTCATCGACCACGTCGACCGTGACCGGGCCCGGATACCATTGCGCCGGACGGTCGGGCTGGCAGCCATATTCGTAAGTGGCCTTGACGTCCGCGGCCGTGAACGGCGAGCCGTCATGGAACTTGACGCCTTTGCGCAGCTTGACTTCCATCGTGGAGGCGTCGATCGGCGTCATCGATTCAGCAAGCTCGAACACCAGTTCATCCGGCTTTTCCGGCTTCATCGGCGCCCGCGTCAGGTACCCGAAGACGAATCCCTCGACAATAAGCTGGCCGAGATTGGTGTGAGTGGTCGGATCCCAGTTGCCGGTAAGCGCCTCCGCACCAAGGAAGCGCAGCGTCTTGCCTTCGGCTGCGAAAGCGGAGTTCATCAGAAAATCGGGATTAATCCGCCCGAAGCCGAGCGCCGCAGCGCCGGCCAGCCCACCCAACATCATGTCCCTGCGGTTGATCATGTCATATCCCTCGATGATTGCGGCAACGCTGAAGCTCTTAAGATCGCGAGGCTCTCAGCCATTTCTATCGTCCTCGGCAACCTGCTCAGGGACTGGCAAAGCGTAGACCAAACGGCGCGGACGCCTGAATCCTGCTGCTCCACGATTCCGTTGCTGACGCTCCCGGGATGGACCTTCCGTGCTGCGATTCCCGATCCGCCGCAACGCGGCGCTCAATTCCGAGGCATCGCGCCTTTCAGGTGTGCAGCACACGAATGATGGACGGCCAGAACAACGGTTCGGCCCGGGCTACCTATGATAGCCACGATATCTGAGACGACATTCTGACATGGACGGCTGCGACACCCTTCGAGGATCGTACACCGTGTCTGCGTCCGCGTTCGGCATCCGCAAAACATTACGACTCTGGGCGCAGCGCAAGATCGCAGGCAGGCGTAAAATTATCAATTGTGGCGCGTGGAAGGCCCTGGCATCATAGCGCCACGGCGAAACAATAGTGCCCATCTTCATCGGCCGTGGCGCACCATTCTACGATATCATGCGACAAGTCGCAGAATGGCAGAGTCGATCGTTTCAGTGCAGTCGAACACGATCCGCTTACCTATAATCTGCCGGATCGCCATCGGCGCTTGCATCGCACGTACGTTTCAGTTCCTCGCTCGCTTGACCATGTCAGATTCGGCTCCATGAGCTTCAGGGCGATATTGGCTCGCCAAAAACGTCCCTCACCGGCGCATATGGCCGTAACCCGCCACCGATTTGCAGCCTCTCGCGCGACGAACCCGAAATTACATTCGCCGTTGGCCGTCTTCGCCGCGCGGGAGCTGATGACGAGTGGCGCCTTACGACCAGTCCGGCACCGGCCGATATCGTCCGTCCAGCTCCCGATAAAGTTGGAATCGGCGCGTACGCCTGGCGGGTCGGGCACATTACGTCGCTGACTATTGGCAAGCCGAGAGTCGCGAAGCGGATTAGACAACGGCGAACCCCATATGACATCGGTAACTCCCAGCGAGTCCCCCACGATCCCGTGTTGTTGGATGCCAAGTCCAACGGGCCGCCCGGCGGTAGGAGCCTCTGAGCGATCCGCGACGGGCGGGCGCAGCGCCTTCGCGCCATTCGACTCGATGGGCGTCGAGTTTCCCGTACCCAAGCGGATATCGGGCGATTGCACATCGCGCGTCGCTCCGGCGACGTCGGGCAACTCGCGTGGCCGCTCGATCGATAATTTGGCCAACGCCTCCGATGATCGGATCGATACGGGCTCATAACGTATAGGCGCGGGCAACGAATTCTGTGGCTGAGTAACACGCAGGCCACCGAATGCGATCAGGGCGACGGTCGCCAAAGCAATGCCGCCCCCGAAAAATTCGGGCATTGAGAAAGGCTTACGCTCCGAATTCACGCTCATCATACTGTGGCCGAATGTTTCGGGGTGACGCGAGCCTCCGAGCTGAGCCCACTGATTCCGCCGAAGCGTTCTGTCGCCAGCGCCTGGGAGCGACATCGGAGGAACTCGCCCAGGCGCTCGCCGAAGAAACGTATGGCCCATCACGCCGTTCGTTGCCGGCGTTGCCGCTGACCCGCCATCGCGACAGGCCCCCCGTGACCGCGATCCGCAATAGCGACTGCGCGCGTCCCGGGACGCAGAGAAGGATCAGCGTCAGCAATGCAGCACCGCTCACGAGCGGGGCAACCGATGCGCTTTTCGATCCATAGTAAAGCGCGTGACCGCCGGTGTAGAGAAAGATGACGGCCGCCAAAGTAATGCCGCTCGCCAGTGGCGCAAACACTGGGTGACGACGGTCGTGCGTGCCACCGGGATGCGCAAAGACCACCATGAGAATGGCGATAATCATCAGATGGCCGATCCCGTCCACCTTGCCGAAGTCGAACGTCGCGGCGGTCAGCAGCGCTATGAGGGCGAGCGCGGCGAGACGACGGACCAGCGGCGTCCAGAACAGCGCGAAGGACAGGCCGAATTCCACGACACCCGCCGCGGTCACAACGGTGCTGACATCAAAGCCCAGAGTTAGTTCGGGATGCGCTATCGCGATCGGCGCGACCCAACCTGGGTACAGGAATTTCTCCATCGACGGCCATAGCAAGGTGCAAGCGACGGTCCACCGCAGGAAGTCAAAACGAAAAGCCAGAAGCTTGGTATTCTGCGACACGGAAAGCGCGAAGAAGACGCCGAGGCCGACGAACACGGGATAATCCAGCATGTGGAACAGGCCGTAGGTTGCGACACCATATCCGTAAAGCACGATGATCCCGGCGCCCGCAGCCGGGAGCGTCGCCCGCCCGAACATGTACATCGGTATCAGCAGCTGAATTGCAGACAGCCAGACGCTGCTGGCTTTGAGTTCTGGGGTGACAATGAGTCCGCCATCAGCCCATAACAGCGCAAAAGAGACCGCGGCCGCCGAGCGCAGAAGGTCATCCGAACGACGATGCAGCGGCGCCGCATAACGATCCAGCAGTTGCGAGATGCTCGCACCGAGCGCTGTCCGCTCGGCAGTGCAACCGAGATAGAGCAGGATGAGGAACAGCGTGAAGAACAGAAGAAAAGTTGCTGTGAAGACCGCCTGAACCGGCAAAGGATTGTCGGAGACGTTGCAATTGACGAACCATTTCACATGAGCGGTTGCGGTCGTGGACGTCAGAGGCAAGCTGACAATCAAACATCCGGCAAATAACACCGGCTTCATAATCTTCAATCCGGCACGCCCGAGGTCATACGCCGCTCCATGACATCCGCGCATCGCGGCGTGATCGGTACGCATCGAATCGCCCCTTATTCCGGATCACGAATGCTCCCATCGTCATCCGTCGGACGATTCGCTCAGCTGTCTGCGCTGGCACCTGCGATACAAGAAAGCAGGTGTCAGATCGCGCAAGCGCAACGCAGGTAGTATGGTCAGGAGAAACGTTCGTTCTGATGGCGAATGCTGGGTCGCAAAATGGATTTTTCATTTCGCACATTTGCAGCAAGGGCCAAGCGGATGTGGCGCCGCGGGATCGCGGCTACAACGACAGCGCCTGCTTGAACGCTCAGGGCGCTTCGCAGCGCGCACGATTGTCGGCACTGCACAATGACCGGAAAAGTTGCATTGGTTGTTTGAGTGCAATCGAACGCCATCTGGCCGCAACGCGCCGCCGATTTGCGAGGGTGTCGCAGCCGATATGCTGGCCGCGTATGATGGCGGCCGCAGCGCAACGTCGCCTCGATCATGTTTTCGGCGTCGTAATCATGGCGCCATGGCAAAACAATACTGCCCATCTTCATCGACCGTGGCGCGCCAGCTCGGAATGCGCTATCGCCGGCAAATGCCGCCGATCGGTCCTGGCGCAAGTCCTCGTGATCTGGCGGCCCAGCACGGGTCAGTAGATGCCGTCCGAATGAATTTCCCAACACCGGTGCGATCGGCCCAGGAGGAAAACCCATGAAGACTCAGCGACTGCTTGTCGTTCTCACCGTGATCAATCTCGGGCTGCTGGTGTTTCTGTTGGCACAGACCCGGGTTCACATCGGCTTGCAGGGCCTCCGGGTGTGGACGAATGTCGAAGGGTCAGTGCTTCGTGGTCGCGCCCTCGAGATCGTTGACGACCAGGGCAGAACGCGCGCAGCGATCAATCTGCACCCGGCCGATCAAACCCGCTCGTATCCCGAAACGGCGATATTGCGGTTGATCGATCAAAACGGACGGCCTTCCGTGAAGCTCTCAACCTCGGAGCGAGGTGGAGCGCTCGCGCTCGTGAGCGACGCTGAAAATACGTATGTTCAATTGTCTGGGAGCGGGATGACAGCCACGAAAGATGGACGGCGCCAGGCGATCCCGTAGGTGGCGCGTCAGCTCGCCACGGCCCATTGCGGACCGCGGCTTATCAACAACCGCGGCTTACCAGGTGTCGTTGCCAAAAAAGCCAAATCGGGGCTGTTGCGCGACCACCACCATTGGAGGGGCAACGCGGGTTTTTGCGACCTTGCGTTTATGTTGCGGTTTCGGCTCCGGCTTGCTTGGTTCGGACGGCTTGAGCTGCGCAAATGCCTGCAGCCCGCGCGCCTGAGCCGAGACTTCGGCCACCGCTGCGGGGGCCGGGCCAGCGGCCTCCGCCTTCGCAACCAGCGCGGGAGCGACCGCAGGAACGATCGTCGGCATGTTGGTATCGAAAACAACGCGCTCCGGCCATTTCCGGTCGGAGCTGATCCTGATGACAGATCTGTCGGGGCCCGACTCCGCCACCCTCTCCGCAACCGGCAACTGCGGCAGAACTTCATTCGAGAGAAACAACAGCGCCAGCAGAACTCCGCCGACCAGAACAAAATATCGCACCACGGGCATTTCAGGTTCGCTCCGTCCGCGCGGGCGCGCCGACCACACCCTTAACTGGGTATGGCGCGATTGGTTCCTAGGGCTGCCGGGCCCTCGTCACAACGATGTTACCGCCTCTCGGACGGTAACCCTACCTATAGGCGGCTGGCGGACGGTAACCCTACCTACAGGCGGCTGGCGGTCACCAGCGAGCACTTCGCTTTATTGGCGTTAACATTGATGAAGCCGACATGCATGCGGGCAAAGGTCCTGCGGCTCTTCATGTTGACCGTGTCACGAATGACGCGCGTGCGGTCGGTCAAATGGCTTCCGTCCCTGCGGTTAAAGGCGCAGGTAATCTCGATGTCTCTTACCGCGTAATCATTGCCGTTGCGGAGCGTGAACGTCACCAGCGCTTTCGAACCCAGCCCGCCCCTGCGCCAGGATTGCGATGAAATCTTGAGCCCATCGACGGGAGGGATTTCCGCAGCCGCTTCCGCTGGCGCCTCCACCGGCGTGGCCGCCGTATTGAGCTCGGGGCCCGGTTTGGCGCCGGTGGCGGGCAGTGACGC
>Ga0193726_1000944_pt1 | contig 25807 bp, 22 predicted proteins | sample H2c1metaG_FD_144928 | JGI IMG/M metagenome (GOLD analysis project Ga0193726, IMG submission 144928) | Soil microbial communities from a riparian zone of the East river system, Colorado, United States - H2c1 | ecosystem: Environmental > Terrestrial > Soil > Riparian zone | place: USA: East River...
GCAAGACTTGACGCCAGCGTCGAGGCGTCAGGACCACACGACTTCACCGTCCGCAAGCAGCGCCGTCGTCTTGCATGCCGCTAACCGCTCACGGAGAGCAATCCGCCCTGCGCTCGCATCGCACGCCTAACACTGCCGCGTCCACCGCATCCCATCCCGCGTCTCTGACGATCCGGATACGCCCCTCTGTGGGACGGGATGGCGACAGTTCTAGATTTGATTTGGGTCGGAGGGCAACAAATATTTTTCGGAAAATCCGAAATAAAAGACTCGACAGCCCTGCCGCCCGACGGGCAAATCACGCGGCTGTAGCCCTTCGCTCAACCCGTCCTACGCGCTGGACATATCCAGTGGAAAATGGTCCGGATCGAGCTCATGGCAAATCGCACTCTCCCGCTCGACCGACGTGAGCTCATGGCCGGATTGGGGGCTGTGGCCCTCGGCCCGATAATGCCCTCGATGGCTGTCGCCCAGAGGCCGCGATCCTCGATGACGCTGCGGGCCACGGCTGATGTCATCGCCTTGCGTCCGGGAGCGCCGGATGCACCGATATGGTCGCTCGGGAGATCAACACCAGACCGCGACACCGGCTTGAAACGCGGCGGCACGCTTGAAATCACGCTGCTGAACGACCTGCCGGTGCCCACGGTACTCAACTGGCACGGGATAGATGGCGTCCCGGCGGCAGAACCGCTGGCAGCTCTTGCGCCTCTGGCTCCGGGCGCCAAGCAAACCCTTGCGATTCCATTGCGTCACGCCGGTACGTTTATGTGCGACCTCCGGCTGCTCGGCGATGGCCAGGCGCGGCCGTCGCCGGCGCGGGCGCTGATCGTCGGGGAGAGCGAGCCCGTCCCCGTCGATCGCGACGAGGTATTCCTGATCGAAGACTGGCGGCTGCGCCCGGACGGGACCGCGATCGCACCTGGCATCGATCCGAAGGACACGACGCCCGTCACCACCATCAATGGGTTGAGGACGCTGGATATCCCCGCGCGTGCCAATGAACGCTTGCGGCTTCGCTTTTTAAATGGCTGCCAACGCTCGGTGATTGCTGTCAAAATAGAGGGGCACGACGTTCGCGTCATGGCGATCGACGGCCAGCCGGCCGAACCGTTCCTGGCGCGTAACGGCGCAGTTGTGCTGGCGCCGGGAACCCGGGTCGACGTGTTCGTCGACGTGACGGCGCCACCGGGCTCGACCTCGTCGATTCTTCTGCATGATGGCAAGGAAGCCCGCCCGATCGCGCGGCTGATCGTCTCCAATGAGGCAGCGATCCGGAACGCCCCGCTGCCGCCCGCCCCTCCGCTGCCCTCCAACGGCCTGCCGGCCCAGCTCGAGCTCAAAAATGCCGTGCGCATCGATTTGACGCTCGGCGGGTCACAAGGCGACTGGGTAACGCCCCCGAATTTTGCAAAATCTGTTGTGCCCGCCTTCCGCACCAAGGTGGGGCGCACCGTGGTGCTGGCGCTGACGAACCGCGCCGAGATCGCGACCGTGTTCCACCTGCACGGACATCATTTCAGGCTGCTGGACCGGCTCGACGACGGCTGGAAGCCGTTCTGGCTGGATAGGTTGGCGGTCGAACCCGGTCAGACCCAGCGGATCGCGCTGTCAGCCGAATATGCCGGGCGCTGGCTGATCGAGACCGCCGCGACGGACTGGGCGGCGCCCCGCCTGGTGCGGTGGTACAGCGTCGAGTGAGGAAACCAGAATGAGCAGGGACGAGGCGGCGGTGGCGAAATATCGGGTGTGAGCGGCTCGCAACAAACCATGGATGCTTCCAGGACGTCTCAATAGTCGATACCGAACTCATCGTAGAGGCGCCGAAACACCGCGGGCAGCACCTCCGGCAGATCTTCCGCGATCAGACCGGGCCCCGCCTCGCGCGCCGCCTCGCCATGCATCCAGGCTCCGATGCTGGCGGCTTCGAATGCCGGCACGCCTTGCGCCAGCAGGCCCGCTATCATTCCTGCCAGGACGTCGCCGGCGCCCGCGGTGGCGAGCCAGGGCGGCGCGTTGGCGGCGATGGTGGCGCGTCCGTCCGCTGACGCCACCACGGTATCCGGTCCCTTGAGCAGCACGATGGCGCCAGAGCGCTCGGCGGCTGCCCTTACTCGTTCGAGTTTCGAGCGATATGGATGCTTGTTGCTGATATCGCTGAACAGCCGCGGAAATTCTCCTTCATGCGGCGTGAGAACCACCTGCTGATCGTGCGACGCCTTGATCGACTGAAACAGCTGGTCGGGCGCGCCGGCGAAACTCGTCAGCGCGTCCGCATCCAACACCAGGCGCCGCCTGGCAGACAACGCCGTCAGGACAAAATCGCGGGTGCGCTCTCCGACGCCGGCGCCCGGCCCGATCACGCAGGTGTTGAGGCGCTTGTCGGTCAACAGTTCGCCGAACTCGACCGCCGTATCGATGGCGCGAACCATCACGGCGGTGAGCGCAGCCGCGTTGACGGCGAGCGCGTCTGTTGGCGAAGCCAGCGTGACCAGGCCAGCGCCAGCCCGCAAGCACCCGCGCGCCGACAACCGCGCCGCACCGGTGGCAGCGATGTCGCCGGAGACGACGACCGCGTGGCCGCGGGCGTATTTATGGCCATCGATCTGCGGCACCGGGAACGACTTGCGCCAAACCTGCGGGACGTTTTCGAAGGTCTGCGGACGAATTTCCCCGAGCACATCCGCATCGATCCCGATATCGGCAACCCGTACGCGACCGCAGTGCATTCTGCCCGGCATTAACAGATGCGCGGGCTTGCGCCGGAAGAACGTCACGGTTTCGGTGGCGCGGACCGCGACGCCCATGACGGCGCCGGTGGTGCCGTTGACGCCGCTCGGCAGGTCCACGCTGAGAACCGGCGCGCCATTGGCATTGATCGCCTCGATCATATCGAGCGGATCGCCCTTCACCGGCCGGTTCAGACCGGCACCGAACAGCGCATCGATGATCAGCGCCGGCCTGCCGATCGCCTGCGGATTGAACGGCAGCACCGGAAATTTCCACCCCCGCGCCGCCGAAGCCGCGTCGCCCTGCAAGCTGTCCCGATCGCACAGCAGGATCACCGAGACCTCGCGACCGCGCGCGGCCAGTTCAGCGGCGGCCACGAAGCCGTCGCCACCATTGTTGCCGCGGCCGGCGACCACCAGGATCGATCCCTCCTCCACGAGGTCGATGGCGGCCTCCGCCACGGCCTGACCCGCACTCAGCATCAGCGCGAAGCCGGGCGTGCCCGCGGCAATGGTCAACCGGTCGGCGCGCTCCATCTCGGCGGTGTCAAGAACTTCCATGCCAAATTTCCGATCCAAGCGCCTTATACTCAGGCATTTCCGGTCCCGTGCTAAGTCCAACCTTCGACGACTGCACACGGATTCATCCGTTTGCCTATTTCATGGGCGCGAGTATTGTGAGCCCCTAGGCCTAAGGCCACGCGAACGCCTGATAAAAGTCTGATAACATTTCAAAATCAGGCGTTTTAACAACTTGGCATAGACCCTGCTTTTGAGGAAGCCGGCTCTGAGTGATCGTGCGCAACAGCAATTTTTTGAAGTGTCCCCGGCTGCCCGCCAGGACAGACAATCGAACAACCTTCGCTCCACGCGCAGCGTGGAAACAATCCTGCAGTCTGAAATATGGAAGTGCCCGGGAGGCGTTCAGTGAAAAAAATAGAGGCCATCATCAAGCCATTCAAGCTCGACGAGGTGAAGGAGGCGCTTCAGGAAGTCGGACTGCAAGGCATCACCGTCACCGAGGCCAAGGGGTTTGGGCGGCAGAAGGGTCACGCCGAACTCTATCGCGGCGCGGAATACATCGTCGACTTTCTACCCAAGGTTAAGATCGAGATCGTGATCTCGGATGATCTGGTTGAAAGGGCAATCGACGCGATCAGGCGCGCGGCCCAGACCGGGCGTATCGGCGACGGCAAGATCTTCGTGTCCAACATCGAGGAAGCCATTCGCATCAGAACCGGGGAATCCGGACTGGATGCCATCTGAACCGGTCCCGCCGATACTCCGATGCCGATACTATTGTGTTGAGCTTCCCCCAATTGTAATGAGCATTACCCAAGGTCGCTGCCCGCGGCCAAGATCACCTGTAAGCCAAAAGGGGTATTCATGAAGACCGCCAAAGACGTCCTGAAATCAATCAAGGACAACGACGTCAAATACGTCGATCTGCGATTCACCGACCCGCGCGGCAAGTGGCAGCATGTGACCTTCGACGTCGGCATGATCGACGAGGACGCTTTCGCCGAGGGCTTGATGTTCGACGGCTCCTCGATCGCTGGCTGGAAGGCGATCAACGAATCCGACATGTGCCTGATGCCCGATCCCATTACCGCGACGATCGATCCGTTCTTCGCGGAAACCACCCTGATCATCACCTGCGATGTGCTGGAGCCGACCACCGGCGAGCCGTATAACCGCGACCCGCGCGGCATGGCGAAGAAGGCCGAGGCCATGGTCAAGTCGATGGGCGTCGGCGATACGATTTTCTTCGGCCCCGAGGCCGAGTTCTTCGTGTTCGACGACGTCCGCTACCAGACCACTCCCTACAACACCGGCTTCAAGCTGGATTCATCGGAACTGCCGATCAACTCGGACACCGAATATGAGGGCGGCAATCTCGGCCACCGCATCCGGACCAAGGCGGGTTACTTTCCGGTTCCGCCGCAGGATTCGGTGCAGGACATGCGCTCGGAAATGCTCGGCGCCATGGCCAAGATGGGCGTCAAGGTCGAGAAGCATCACCACGAAGTCGCATCCGCCCAGCACGAACTCGGCATGAAGTTCGACACGCTGACGCTGATGGCCGACCAGATGCAGATCTACAAATATTGCATCCATCAGGTCGCGCACATCTACGGCAAGACCGCCACCTTCATGCCGAAGCCGGTATATGGCGACAACGGCTCGGGGATGCACTGCCACCAGTCGATCTGGAAGGATGGCAAGCCGGTTTTCGCCGGCAACAAATACGCCGACCTCTCGGAAACCTGCCTGTCCTACATCGCCGGCGTCATCAAGCACGCCAAGGCGATCAACGCCTTCACCAACCCGTCGACCAACTCCTACAAGCGTCTGGTTCCGGGTTACGAAGCGCCGGTGCTGCTCGCCTACTCCGCGCGCAACCGCTCGGCCTCATGCCGGATTCCCTACACCGCCAATCCGAAAGCCAAGCGCGTCGAGGTTCGTTTCCCCGATCCGATGGCCAATCCGTATCTCGGCTTTGCGGCGATGCTGATGGCCGGTCTCGATGGCATCAAGAACAAGCTCGATCCGGGTCCGGCGATGGACAAGGACCTTTACGATTTGCCCAAGGAAGAACTCAAGGCGATCCCGACGGTGTGCGGTTCGCTTCGCGAGGCGCTGGAATGTCTCGACAAGGACCGCGCGTTCCTCAAGCACGGCGGCGTGTTCGACGACGACTTCATCGACAGCTATATCGAGCTGAAGATGACCGAAGTCGCGCGCTACGAAATGACCCCGCATCCGGTCGAATTCGAAATGTACTATTCGCTGTGATTTCGTCGGCGGGTTTTTCCCGCTGACGTCGCGGCCTGAAAATGCAAAAAAGGCGCTGCCGGTGGGAGCGCCTTTTATTTTGCGGGATACCCCTAGAGAGCTCCGATCAAGGCAGCTGTTGGTTAGCAAGATTTTTGCGCAGTACTTCGGTCAACCGGTCGGGATTGGTCTGCGGAGGCATGAACCCCAGATACTCGCCGTTGCGGCCGATCAGGTAGATGACGCCGGCATGGTCGATCGCGTAATCCCCGCTGCGCTCGTCCTGCACCTTCGCGTAAAATGCCTTGTAGGAGTTGGCGACCTTTCGAATTTCGTCTGGCGAGCCGGTCAGTCCCACCAGGCTGCGATGAAAGGCAGAGACGTAGTCCGCCAGTAGTTTGGTGTCCCGCTCCGGATCTATGGTGATGAAAACCGGCTGGACGCCTTCTGCGGCTGGACCCAACGCATCGAGCGCCTGGCTGATGGCCATCAGATCGGTCGGGCACACATCGGGGCAATAGGTATAGCCGAAATACACGATCATCAGCTTGCCCCGGAAATCGCTGTCGCTCCGTTGCTTACCGGTCTGGTCGGTTAGCGTGAACGGTCCACCGACCTGCCCGCGGCCGTACATCAAATCATCCATCATCTGCGCCGCCGACGGCTGTTCGGCCGCCGCTGCCACGCCACAGCAGAGCAAAGACGCGACAACAAACAGCCCGCACGCCCTTGAACCCGCCATGGCGTCGTCCCGGATCATATGCCGAAGCTAATTCGGGTGCCTGTCGTCGTTGTCAGAACCTTGCCCGGCATCTGCCGCTGCGCTTCCTGGGTGAAGTTCAGTCCGCTGCAATGCATCGGAATGAGGACGTCCGGGTTCAACTTGCCGATCTCGCTGACGACCTGGGTCAGGTAATCCGCCGGCGCTGGCCCCAAATGAAAGCCGCCCATGATGGCATGTATCTTCTGAACGCCGGATACTTCCATCGCCTGGCGCACGGAATTCACGATACCGACGTGGCCGCAGGAGCTGATCACGACGAGGCCCTTGTCCTTCAGGTTGAAGCAGGTCGCGTGCTCATGGATGTGCTCATCGGGCACGATCTTGCCCTCCATCTCCGCCGGCAGATAGTGGCTGGCGTTGCATCCGGCGCCGTCCTTGAGCTTGAACTCCACCATGGTGTTCGGAAGCACCTTTTCGATGCTGCCGCGCTTGATCTTGCCGGTCGTGAACGCCTGGCCACCAATCACGACGGGTGACTCACACAGCACAAGCTTGACGTTCTGCTTCGCGATATCGCGGCGGTCGAGCATCCCGAAGTCGCTGAGTTCGCCTTGCCCGGCCCGGGCGTAGCGCTGGCAGAAATTGTCCTCGCCGCCGGCATACATCGTGAGGTCGGCAGGCAGGTCCTTGCGATGCTTTTCCAGAAATCCGAGCAGACCGCCCCAGTGGTCGAAGTGACCGTGGCTCATGATGAGTGTGTCGATCTTCGACGCGTCGACCTTCAACAACTCCATGTTGCCGTTGATGACCTCGGGCGTCCAGCCATAGTCAAGCAGGAAGGTGCGCTTCTCATCGCCGCGCTGCGGCTCCAGCAGCAACGACAGCCCCCATTCGCTGTGCAGCGGACGCGTCGAGTTCGCAGAGCGGCCGGGCTCTGTCTTCACCCCGTTCGCTTCCTGCGGCTTGAAGAAGATATCGCTCGCGCTATCGACGAGAACGCGGACACTGAGCTTGTCGATGGTCGGCACGTCGATGGGACCTGCCTTGGCGGTCTCGATGCAGGAAAATCCGCCGGCAGCAGCCGCCAGCGCAAAATTGGCAGACATCTTCAAGGCGTCACGTCGATTGATGTTGGACATGGACTTCTCCCTGTCGGTTAGCAGGCAATCGGGATACCGGTAGCGGGCAGCCGGATAATTTTCCAGAGTACAAGACCGATTTTCAATCGTGTCAACGACGACGCCGGCCAATTGCGCGCCGAGCCGGAACCAGCCTCACCGAAGCAGCTATTTTGCGACAACTGCTTCCGCGTCGTTCGCCTCAAGGACCACCGCACAATCGATTACACCCCGAACAGCTTGCTGTAGCGCGCCTTGATCTCTTCGCTCTGCGCCTGCACCGCGGCGGGGTCGGCCTTGAGTAATTTCAGCTCCGCCAGAGGGATGTGAGCACCCTTCTCCTTCACCTGCGCGTGGAACGAACGATGGGCGAAACCATCGACCAGCAATTGCTGAGTCTCGGCGCTGAAGAAGAAACTCTGGAACAGCCGCGCCGCGTTCGGATTGGGCGCGCCCTGGAATATGCCGGAGGGAACGATGATCAGGGGAGAACCTTCGGTCGCGTACACCACCTCGACCGGCTTGCCCTGGTCCTTGAGCAGCACCAGGTTGTAGTCGTTGCCGTCGGCCATGACCGCGCGCTCGCCGAGCAGGATCTTCTTCGGCGGATCCGCCGCCGACTGCACCTGCATCACTTTCTGCTGCGCGAGCTTTTCAAGATAAGGCCAACCCAGATCGCGCGCGAGCACGAAGGTCGCGGTCAGGATGGCGCCGCTGTAGCCGGGATGACCCTTGACGATCTTGCCTTGCCACTTCGGATCGAGCAGGTCGGCGTAGCTTTTCGGCGCGTCCTCGCGCTTGACCAGATTGGTGTTGTAGCCGATCGCCTCGGTCCAGGCGCAGGCGGTGGCGTGCAGTCCATCGGGATCGACCTGATCGGCGGGGAAATGCTTGGCGACGTCATCGGGAACGTAAGGCGCAAGCCAGCCGTGCTTTTTCCAGTCGAGATAATGCGCGGGGTCGGTGCTGTTGGCGACGTCGACCGCATGGATGCCGCTGCCCTGCTCCTGCGCGATCCGCTGGAAAATCCGCTCCGCACCCGAGCGCTCGACGCGCACGGCAATGCCGGGATATTTGGCTTCGAACGTCCTGCTCAGCCGTTCAGCGGTGGTGAGTTCCAGCGCGGTATAGAACGAGACCTTGCCTTCCTTGCGCGCGGCCTCGACCAGCGCCGACGTCACCTCCGTTGGCGGTGGCGCGGCGGCCCTCAGCGGTTCGGCGAAAACTATGCCAGCCGCTGATGCCGCGGACGCGTTAAGCACCTCACGCCTCGACCATTTCCGGTCTTGCACATCATCCTCCCCATGGTTGCGTGACCATTCCCTGGCCACCGCGATGAATATCTCTATAGCGGACAACGGCCGCGCCCCCAATGATGCAGTGCATGATTGCGGGGATCGGCATGCAGATTACAATAAGGCAACGGCCGCGCGATCGAATGACGCTGCCTTTACCCCCGGGAGACCGCACATGACAAAATGGATTCGCTTTGAGCAGGGTGGAAAAATCGGCATTGGCAAACTGGAAGGCGATACGATCACGGTTCATACCGGCGATATATTCGCAGGCGCAAAACCGAGCGGTCAGACGCTGAAGCTTTCCGACGTTCAGGTTCGCACGCCGTGCGAGCCTTCGAAGATGATCTGTTTGTGGAATAATTTCCACCAGCTCGCAGCCAAGAACGATTTCCAGCAGCCGAAGGAGCCGCTGTGGTTCCTGAAAGCCCCGAATTCGTATTGGCCAGCCAACCAGCCGATCGAGCGTCCCGCCACCTATGCCGGAAAAATCATCTATGAAGGCGAGCTTGGCGTCGTCATCGGCAAGAAATGCTTCAACATCAGCGAAGCCGAGGCCGGCGACTACATATTCGGCTACACCTGCGTGAACGATGTCACTGCCGTTGATCTCCTGCGCAAGGACAAGTCGTTCGAACAATGGGCGCGTGCGAAGAGCTTCGACACTTTTGGCGTATTTGGTCCCGTGATCGCGACCGGCGTCGATCCGATGAAGCTATCGGTCAAGACCATCCTGAACGGCAAAGAGCGGCAGAACTACCCCGTCGCCGACATGTTCTTCCCGCCACACAAGCTCGTCGCCACCATTTCCAAGGACGTCACGCTGATGCCGGGCGACATCATCGCCTGCGGCACCTCGCTCGGCGCCGGCACGATGGGCGACGCCCACAACGTCGTCGACATCGTGATCGATGGCGTCGGCAGCCTCGGCAATGTTTTCGACCAGGTGCTGCCGAGCCCATACCTGCTCGGCGCGCCGCCCAGGCAGAAAAAGATTTGCGTGGTCGGCGCGGGCGCCATCGGCGGCCTGCTGGCGGCCAAATTTGCGCTCGCGGGCGAGGATGTCACCGTCATCGACCAGGGCGCGCATCTCGCCGCGATCCAGAAGAATGGCCTCAAGCTGGAGTGGCATGACGGCAAGGTCCAGACCGCCAGAATGAAGGCCGTCAACAAGGCCGCCGATGCCGGCAAGCAGGATATCGTCGTGCTGGCGGTGAAGGCACACTTCCTCGATCAGGTCGTGCGCGATATCGATTCGATGCTCGGTCCCGACACCGTTGTGCTGACCGTCCAGAACGGTCTGCCATGGTGGTACTTCCAGAAGCTCGGCGGTCAATACGGCAATCACCGGCTGGAGAGCCTCGATCCGTCGGGCGTTCTCACCGGGAATATTGACCCGAACCGCATCATCGGTTGCGTGGTCTACCCGGCGGCGGCGGCCACCGCGCCGGGCGTGATCCACCATGTCGAGGGCGACCGCTTCCCGATCGGAGAACTCGACGGCAAGCAGACCGGGCGGGTCAAGGAATTGCACGATGTCTTCGTCAAGGCCGGGCTGAAATCACTGGTGCTGCCGGATATCCGCTCGGAGATCTGGCTGAAGGCGTGGGGCAATCTCTCGTTCAACCCGATCTCGGCACTGACTCACGCCACGCTGGTGGACATTTGCCAGTTCGCCGAGACGCGCGAACTGGCGGCGAACATGATGAAGGAAGCGCAGGACATCGCGCAGAAACTCGGCGTCACCTTCCGCGTCACCATCGACAAGCGCATCGCCGGCGCCGAAGCCGTCGGCGCGCACAAGACATCGATGCTGCAGGACGTCGAAGCCGGCCGCTCGCTCGAAACCGAAGCGCTGATCGGCTCAATTCTGGAAATGGCCAAGCTGACCAATACGGCGGCGCCCGCGATCGAAGCGGTCTACGCGCTGGTGAAGCTTCTCAACAAGGTCATGCTGCTGGAAGGCGGCGGCGTGAAGGTGGAGAAGACCAGCAAGGCAGCCTGAACGGCGTTTCGCTGCACCAACGGGTGGCGCGAATGCGCCCCCGACAGGCTCCGAGAAGAAGCAATCCAGACGATGGATGGTGCGACTGGATTGCTTCGCTCCCGAATGGAGCAGCCGATTTTGCCGCGACTCACGCGGTCTTGGGCTGACCTGCGACGAAGGCGACCGGCGGTGCATCGAGGCTTCGGCGCACCATCCGCGCCAATTGCGGCCTTCGGTATGGCTTCGACAGGAAAAACACGTCCCGCAGAATTCGGCCGTCCCGAATGATGGTATGATCCGTGTAGCCGGAGGTGAACAGCACCCTCAACGAAGGCCGCCGCAATCTCATCCTTTCGGCAAGCTGTTTGCCGTTCATTTTTCCCGGCATGACGACATCGGTGAACAGCAGATCGAACTCCGCGCCTCCGTCGGCAATTGCAAGGGCTTCAGCCGCATTCGAGGCCGCAATGGGCTTGTAGCCAAGGCTCTCGAGTTGGGCGACGACATAGGCCCGGACGTTGGCATCGTCTTCGACGCACAGGATGGTTTCGGTTCCGCCAGTTGCTTGCAAATTGTCTGCCGACGGAAGTTGCGAGGCTTCAATGTCCGCCTTCGGCAGATAAAGCTTGAAGGTCGTGCCATGGCCTTCCTCGCTGTGAACTTCGATATTTCCGCCGGATTGCTTGACGAATCCGAACACCATGCTGAGGCCGAGCCCCGTGCCTTGGCCGGTTTCCTTGGTGGAGAAAAACGGGTCAAAAATCTTGTCGCGGAAGGCTTCCGGAATACCGGTGCCGGTGTCGGTTACCTCCACGACGACGTAATCGTCCGGACGGTCGACGCCGCTGACCCCTTGCGGGTCACGACCGTTTAACCTGATGTTGCTGGTCGCGAACGTCAGCGTTCCACCGTCGGGCATGGCATCGCGGGCGTTGATGGCGAGATTGACGAGCGCGGAACTGAGTTGGCCTGGATCGACAAGGGCTGGCCACACGTCGCCGCCCAGGGCTGACTTGATCTCGATCTGCCTGCCCAGTGTCGGCGACAATAATCTGCCGACTTCGTTCACAAGCGCATTCACGTCGATCTCGACGGGCTGCAAGGGCTGCTTTCTGGCAAATGCGAGCAGATTTGCAGTGAGCTCCGATCCCCGGTCGGCCGCCTCGCTGATCAACGTCACGATCCGCGCGAGGTGAGGCTCGCCCTTCACAGCCTCAGCCAGCATTTCGATCGTCCCCGTAATAACGGTAAGCATGTTGTTGAAGTCATGGGCGATGCCGCCGGTAAGCTGACCCACCGACTCCATCTTCTGTGCCTGGATAAGCTGTTCCTCGGCCGCGCGCTTTTGGGTGATATCGCGAATGAACGCATTTATGATGTGGTTTTCGCCGCGACGAAGCTCCGTCAGCGACATCTCGGTGAAAATCTCTCTGCCGTCCCGATGCAGCAAGGGCGCTTCGAATCGCCAGCCCGGCGCGCCGATGCCGACGTCGTGCAGGAATTGCTTGACCCATTGGTTGTTCGCGTCGCGCTGCATCTCGGGAACGATCAGATCTTCCGCCTTCGCACCGAGGGCCTCTGACCGGGTCCATCCGAGCATCGCTTCGGCGTGCGGACTCCAGTCGAGGATGACACCCGTCTCGTCGGTCTGGACAAAGGCGTCGAGCGCGGTGTTGATAATGGCCTGCGCCATTTTCTCGCTATCGACCAGAGACTGGTGCGCTCGCTTTTGTTCGGTCACGTTGCGAAGAACCGTCACCGCCCCGCGTAGATTGCCGAATTCGTCCTTCAGCGGCCGTGCGTTCGCGACGATGTATGCCGGAACGCACGGAGATTCCGGCACAGCGATGAATTCCTGATCTTCAACGCTTTCGCCGGCCAGTGCCCGCACCAGCGCTAAATTGGAAGCCGCCATGGGCGTCACACCGTCAGGATAGAAATAGTTGAGCTTTCTTGTCATGCCGGCGCCAGGAACGATCTCGAGCATTTGTTTGGCGGCGGCATTGGCGGCCACGATTTGCCCGCGTTCATCGGCTACCAGAACCGAATCGCTGATGCTTTCGATGGTATTTTCCAGCAGCGCTTGCTTGGCTCGGATCTGCGTTGCCATCTCGGCGAACGTCGAGGACAGAACACTGATCTCCCGGCCGCCATTTGACGGCATGGCCATCAATTCCCCCCGCGACAGACCTTCAGCCGCACGGGTTATTTGCACCAACGGTTTGGACAACGACCTTGCAATCGCCACTGCGAGGAAAATCGCGAGCAGAACGGCAATCGCGCCTCCTGTCAGCGCCGAACTGTTGACGGCTGCCAGACCAACATTGAGGTTTGAATAGGTGGCGGCCACCAGAATCGTCAGTCCAGCCCCGCCCGTGAGGCGCACCGCCGCCCAACCCAGCCCGAATCGTGCGCCGGTCCGATCTGTCCAGATCCCGCTATCATTTGCGGCTGCGCCCGTTAACGCCTCACCGAATCCCGGAAAATCGCTTTGTATGCGCACCGGAACCCCGGTCTCAAACGCGAATTCTCGACTTCGGTCTGGATGCAGCAGGTAGTCACCGGCAGCGTTGGTGACAAAGACCTGGTTCTCTTCACCTGCCTCGGCACGGATGCGATCGAATTTCGGTCCTAAATCGAAATCGACCGCGCTGATCCCCCATACTTGTCCGGAAGGTGTCAACAGAGTTATCGCGACATGCAGCGTCGGCGCTGCAGGACTGTCGCGACCGCCAACTTTTTCAAGTGCAATGGGCGATACGTAAACGTCGGACTTTGACTGGCCGATCGTGTGCCTGAAATAGTCGCGCTCGCCGGCCTGAACGAGCTCGGCTTCGGGAACGATGCGGGGGGTGCCGCCCGGCCCCCTGCGGTCGACGCGCAGCAGTTCGCGCCCCCCATCAGCGACGCCGATGATGCCCAACTGGGCATAGTCCGGCTTCGCCACCAGCGCGGCCAAAAACCGCGCAGCAATGCTGTCTCTCAATGGCTTATCCGACACTGGCTCGAACGGGTTTGCTGCCCGCGCCACACCCATCTGCATTACTACGGGCGCACCTTGAACGACCATGACATCCTGGCGCGCAACGTTCAGCGCCGTCTCCAGTTTGGTCGCGCACAACATTGCCTTGGTGGCAAGCCGATCAAGCGCTCGCGGAATCCCCGCCTCGGTAACGGAGTGATATGTGAAGAGACTTAGTACGACCGTCGTCACCACGACCAGCGACACCATCGCGAGCGCCAGCCGAGTCGACAGCGAGGTGCTGCTAACCGCCTGCTCCGCCTTGCCCTCGATATTTTGCGCCTGGCGGTCGAACAACAAAGGCATTCGAATGGAAATCTTCATGACGAGATTGAATGTTCATCTGCGCGCAATCGGCGGCGAGTCACCATAGCTTAATACCTTATCGGGCCCGGCAAATTGCGGCGGTTGACGTCTCCGCTCATAAGAATCGTGTGCAAAAACATCCGAGAAGTGCCTTGAGCATCTGTCGGACTGAAGCCAAGCGTGTGGATGGCTAAGAACGGTACTGACGTACCGATAGCGCCTCGCCGAACGCCTGGAACAAGGCGCGGTTGATGGGATTGTGTTGCGGATCGTATTCCGCATGCCATTGCACGCCCAGTGCAAAGCCGGATGCGTCGGCAATGCGGATCGCCTCGATCGTGCCGTCTTCCGCCACGCCCTCGACGACGACCCGCCCGCCCGGTTCCAGGATGCCCTGACCGTGAAGCGAATTGACGCGGATGGTCTCGCAACCGAACAGCCGTGCGAACGCGCCGCCGGGAACCAGGCTGACGTCATGCCGGTCGGCGAAAACGACATCCGGGTCCGGATGGATTTCGCCGGTCTCCAGCCTCGGCATCCGGTGGTTCATGCGCCCCGGCAACTCCCGGATCTCCGGATGCAATGAGCCGCCAAAGGCGACGTTCATCTCCTGCAGGCCGCGGCAGATACCGAACAGCGGTATGCCGCGGTCGACGCATGCTTCCGATAACGCCAGCGCCAGATCGTCACGATGAAGATCGTAGGGTTCGTGGCGGGGATCCGGCTCGGTGCGAAAGCGTGTCGGGTGAACATTGGCGCGGGCGCCGGTCAGCACCACGCCGTCGACCGCATCCAGCAATGCGCCGATGTCCGTGATGTCAGGCGACCCGGCGAACATCAGCGGCAGTGCACCCGACACTTCGGCAACCGCGCGAAGATTTCGCTCACCGACCAACTGCGTCGCAAATCGATCTTCGATGCGATAGGCGTTCCCAATCACACCGACCACCGGCCTCCTCATCGCCTGCTATCCAATCTCACGCCGCAAATATCGGGCGGATCATGCCTCGCCGCCGACGCCGGATCAACACGTTGCACGCCAGGCATGGGTCTGCAAAGGTCGAATGCAGCGAGAGAGACGACCCGCTCACGCGGGAAACCCCGCCAGTTTGGCGTCGAGATACGCACCGAGTACGGTCTTCAGCTCCTCGAGGAGCTTGCCGCGCTCTCCCGGCTTGCTGCGATCGAGGCTGGAGATCATCGCGCCCGTGATATCCGACCACGCCGCAAGCATCCGGCCGCGGTCGTCCTTCGGCAGCCGTGGAAACGCTTCGGCAAAGACGCGATCGAGGTGACGGGTGAGCGTACGGCGAAGGTCCCGCGCCAGGCCGTCGAATCGCGCGTGCGACTGGCTGCCGGAGAACACGCACACGAACGCCGACGCCTCCGCCTGAATGCCGGCGATGCCATCGACCAGCCTCGCTATGAACGCCCGGCGGTCGCGCATGGCGCTGGCCGCGTCGAGCTGCTCGCCCACCAGCTTGAGGATCCGCTCCTGAAACTGCTCGACCAGCGCCGCGACGATATCATCCTTGCCCTCGAAGAATTGATAGATCGAGCCTACCGGCACTTCAGCGCGTTCCGCGATCAGGTTGGTCGAGAGGCCGTCGTAGCCGACCTCGCCCAGTAACGCCCCGGCCGCCTTGAGAATATCAGCCACACGGGCCCGGCTGCGCGCCTGCGTGGGCATCCTGCGCGGGCTGGTCCGCTTGTCTGTCGCCGGCTTTGCCATCACGCCTCCGTGTGCCCGTTGACAATATGAATAATTGCTCATATTGTCAACATCGTGAATATATACTCATATTCATGATTCTACTGCGAGCGTCGTGGCATATCCGGAGGGTCTTGCAATGGGTGTTCTCCACAGCCTTGGATTGCGACGACCTGGAGCTCCCCAGTGCTCCGCCGATGGCCGCTTCCAAATAGCCGGCGTCACGGTGGTCAACCCGATGCACGACCGGCGCGCGCACTTGACGATTGAGATCGCCGGCGGCTCGATTGCGGGAATTTCCGACACGCAGGCCGCGCCACCATCCGAGTTTGCCGGATATTTTGCGCTGCCCGGACTTGTCGACATGCATGTCCATTTGCCGCCGGATAACGCCTTGAAGCTGACCCAAGGCGCAGCGCTGCTCTACATGCTGCACGGCGTAACCAGCGTTCGCGAAGCCGGCGACCTCGATGGAACGGCCGTCGCCGCGGCGCGAAGATTGAGCAACGAGGGAGTGCATCCGGTCCCGCGGGTGTTCTCCTGCGGTCCCTTTGTCGGCGCCGGCAACGCAACTTTCACAAACACGATTCTGCTCGAGGACGCGAGCCAGGCGGCGGCCGATGCCGCCGCACGCCGGGTCCAGGCGGCCGGCGCGAGCTTCATGAAATTCTACGAAGGCTTGACCGTGCCGATGATCCGCGCGTTGGAGCGGTCCTGCGCCAAGCACGGGCTCAAGATGATGGGCCATGTCCCCGCCGGGATAACTTACGAAGACGCGCGCATTGCCGAGGTGCAGCATTTCTTCGGCGTACCGGAGCCGCAGACCTTGGAACGCGACACGCTGGTTAATCGCTCCTGCGACTGGCACGCGGTCGACGAGCGGCGGATGGACGCCATCGTCGACACAACGTTGAAATATGGTATCGCCAACACTCCGACCATCGTCACCAATCAACGGATGCTTTGCTATCGGGATTTCGACGCGGCGCGCCGACAACCGGATATGCTGAAGGTCCCCCCGTTCTATCCCGAGGTGATCTGGCATCCCGAGCATGGCCGCACGAGTAACCGCATGCAGCGTGACTATCTGGAGCGTCAGGTGGTTCCGGCGATCGCAAAAAAGCAGCAACTGACAAAAAAACTGTTCGATGCCGGCGCGCAACTGTTTCTGGGAACCGATGTCGCGCAACCCTTCGTCATTCCCGGCGCCAGTCTGCTTGAGGAAATGGCGCTGTTTGTCGATGCCGGGATCGGCGTCGAGCAAGTCTGGAAGCTCGCGACGCGCGATGCGGGCGACCGGCTCGGTATGGGCGGGCTGGGACGGGTCGAAACCGATGCGCCGGCCGATATTCTATTGTTTCGGCGCGATCCGACCGAAGCCATCGGCAACATTTCGAGCCTTGAAGCCGTGGTCGCGGCGGGCAAACTATACCGCATCGCCGATCTTAATCGCGCGCTTCAATCGAACCAGGCGTATTTCACCTCGCCGCTGATCAGGCCGCTCGCGCGTCGCGGAGCCGAGCGCGCGCTGGCGCGGGCACTCGGGCGGAGTCGGAGCTAATTTCGCGATCATTGCTTGCGCGTGAAGGCCTCTTTCGGATCGATCGCTTCGCCAGTCGGCAATCCCGCCGCCCGAAGGGCCCTCCCCGCCGGATTATCCGCACCTTTCCACCACGGCAATTTTGCCTCGATCCCACGTGTCACCGGCTCGCCGAGCGGACCGCCGAAATCGAGCGGCCACAAACCGTTCGGCACCACCTCGGCTGAGATCGAGCCGACACGAAAGCCCTTGCCTAACGCCCCTTCCGCTGCATCCGGCAGCACCACACGTGCGGTCCCGGGATCGCCTGGATCGAAAAATGTAACGAGAACCGGCACCAGCGCGCCTTTCACAGGCACGACGCCGGTCGTCCGGCTCATCTCGTTGAACGAGACCTTGCGGCCGGCCGCGTTGTAGGCGCGCAGCGCCAGATAATTCATTCCGTCGAGATCGACCGAGTTGTTATCGATATGCGCCAGTAGCGCCAGAAGATTTTTCCCACCACCGAGGTCAACGAACACGGCATCGCCCCTGGTGAGGGTATGTCCGCCACGGCTATAACTTCTGTCGGGATGAACGGCCATGACGCCGGAGGCCGATTTGATGCCTTGGGGCGTTTCCACCTCAACCGTCAGCCGATATTTGTGACCGGGCCGATTGATGCGAATCTGATCGCCGATCACCAGGGCTGCCAGCAATGCGAGCGGCCCGACCCATTTGAAATTCATGCTTTCAGCCTCTCGCCACGCCGCGATCCCATTCCATTCATCGCTTTGCACAACCAACATGCCAGCGTCAAACCGGCACGCCTTCTGCGCTTGATCCCGGACGCGTTTGGCTAAAGAGTGCGGTCGGATATGGCTGGAAAAGGAATCAACGTGGCAGTCTCGGCTAAGGATCGTCTTGCGGCCCGCAACGACCTGGCATGGGCGATATCGGTTGGCGGCATCGGTGTCATCGGATTTGCTGCTTTGCTTCTTTTCACCTGGCATTTCGCCGCGACGCTGTTTCTGATCTTTGCCGGAATGCTGCTCGGTGTCGCGCTCAACGCCATGACCAACATGCTCGGCCGTGTTGTCAGCCTGGCTCATTCCCTGCGGCTGACAATTGTCTGCCTGGTGCTCGCCGGCCTCTTGTCGGGCGTCGTCTTCCTCGGCGGCGCCACCATCGCGCAACAGGCCACGGCGCTGAGCGGCACGATCAAGTCGCAACTGGTCGGCGTCAAAGCCTTCCTTGAGAGAAACGGCATCGATACCAGCTATTTCGAGCTCGGCAATCCGGCCGCTCCGCCCACGGATTCATCGACACCGGCAATATCAGCCGCACCGACGACACATAACCTTCCCAGCGCCGGCACGATCGCTTCAAGCGGCGGCGCGATCGTGAGCCAGACCTTGAAATTGCTTCTGGGTACGGTGAGCGCGGTCGGAAACTTCTTTATTGTATTGTTTCTCGGGTTGACGTTCGCAGCCCAACCGGGCGTCTACCGAAAGGGGCTGTTGTTCATGGCGCCAGCTCGGCACCGCGCACCAGCGACCGTGATTGTCGACCGCATCGGCGAAACGCTGGAGCGCTGGCTGATTGCGCAAATCATCACCATGTTCGCGATTTTTCTCGTAACCTGGATTGGCCTCGCGATCATCGGCATCCAGAGTTCCTTCATTCTGGGCATCCAGGCCGGCCTGCTTGGCTTCATTCCGACGGTCGGTGCGCTGATCGGCGGGTTGATCGTGGTGCTCGCAAGTCTTGCGTCCGGGTGGGTCGCCGCGGCCAGCGCTTTCGTGCTTTTCCTTGGCGTTCACGCGCTGGAAAGCTACATTCTCACGCCAATCCTCCAGCGACATGCGCTCGACATTCCCCCAGCCACGTTATTCGCGTTCCAGATCCTGCTGGGCGTCGTGTTCGGCATCTGGGGCTTGGCGCTGGCCCTGCCGCTGATGGCGATCGTGAAAGTCATGATCGATTATTTCAAGGCCGATGAAATCGCAGCCGATGCGGTGGCGGCCTGAGACCGCCCACCGCTCGTCCTTCAACCCGCCGAGGTCAGCACCGTCTCGGTATGTTCGACCTCGGGCGGCGACGCGAAATACTGCCCGACCAGCCCGCGCCATGCCGTAAAATCTTCCGATCCCCTGAAATCGACGGTGTGATTTTCCAGCGTGTCCCACTTGGCCATCAGCCGGTAGCGTGACGGCTTCTCGACCGACTTGTGCAACTCAAAGCCCTTGCCGCCCTTGGCGCGCAGGAATAACGGGCGCGCCTTGGCGACCGCGGCTTCGAAGTCTTTCTCGGTACCCGGCTTGACGTCGATTTGCGCGATTTCAGTGATCATGGGTTGCGGCCTCTGGTTGAGAATTCCCAAGTCTCTTAGAATTCCCATGTCTCTAACCCAGACAGTCGCCAAGAAAAAGGCGCCTCGCGGCGCCCGGCGTCCCCTGCTCCAATCGCAATTCAGTTCAAGAGCAGCACTGCGCCGGCAACCATCAACGCGCAGCCCGCGAACACGAGCAGCGGCCATCGGCTACGCGGTGGGGCGTAGCGACCCTGCGCGCGACGTTCGGTGATCAGCGCGGTCTCATATTCGTCCGACGTCGAGAACATGCAGGCAAACCCGCCGCGCGCCGACACGGCTGCGGCTTCGAGCGAGTTCAGGGCGGCGTGAGGGCTTTGGTTGGGGGTCGTGTCCATCGTCACGATGATATCGACCGAGTGGTAAACGGCAGGTTACCGCCGCGGGCCGCGGCTGGAGTCTGATCCTGTTTCGCTGGATCAAACGCGTCGCATTTTTTTCGCTGCAGCGCGATCTTGGCCGAAAACCGGCATCCATCCACGGGTCCGGCCCGGGCACACGCTTCTATGTGGGACTGATAACGCCCGGTGGCTGTCGCTGGTGACCCGGGAGGCCCGCGGTCTTTCGCCGCCATTTTTCCAGCGACAGCGGCAGCTCCTCGGCCGCCTCGACGCGATTGCGGCCATTGCGCTTGGCCTGATAAAGCGCGCTATCGGCGGCCGCGAGCAACACCTCAAGCTCCGTGCCGGCCGGCCCGCCCGCCACACCGATGCTGACGGTGGTATCGACCGGCCCATCCTCGACCACGATCCCGGAATCCGCAAATGCCTCGCGTACGCGCTCGGCTGCGATCACCCCTTCCTCCAGCGGACAAGGCAGCAATGCCGCGAACTCCTCGCCGCCTACCCGCCCGGAAAGGTCGGTGATCCGCAACGTGCTGAGCACCACGGTGGCGAATAGTTTGAGAATCTCGTCGCCCGCGGAATGGCCAAAACGGTCGTTGATCGACTTGAAATGGTCGAGGTCGAAGATCAGCACCGTTACCGGACGGCCGGCGTTCGCTTCACGCTCGATTACCCGCGACGTCGCCTCCGCAAAACCACGGCGATTGAACATGCCCGTCAGCGGGTCCGTCGACGCCGCCGTCTTGTGCGCGGTTACCACGCGCTCCGACACCAGCATGAAGATGACGAACACGGTGGCAACCGCATAAAGCACGAGCTCGATGGAGAACACCGTCACCCAGATGCTGCCGGCGAAAGCATCGTCGTGCGGCCGCAGCAGGCCGCCAAGCAGGATCGGCAGCATCAGGACGAAACCGTGCAGCACCGGCACCACGATCGCCGGCCAGCGCCTCTGCAGCGTCTTGCGACGTTCGGACCACAATTGCGAAGCCGTCAGCGTCGCATAAATGGCAACGATGGCGGCGCCGATCATGAAGCGTATCGCCGACGCCTCCGGCTTCAGCGTCATGACGGCAGCCACCCAGACCATGGCTCCGAGAAGCAGCCCCGGCAGATTGGGTTTGCGGCCGTGGAACACGCGCGCGGCATTCCAGACCATGCCGCAGGCCGCGAACCCGACGGCATTCAGCGCCAGCGAAAGCATCGCACCAAGCATGTCGCCGGCGAGCGTCGAGAGCGCGACCGACACGGCGCCGAGCAGATAGGCGGTTCCCCACCATCTCAACGCGGGGAAATTCTCCTGGGTGCCGAAAAACAACAGCATGGCCCCCAGCGTCGCCGCAACCATCGTTGCAACGAGATAAAGCGTCGAGGTATCGAGCGACATGGACCACCGATTGTGATGCAGCGAAGTGGCGCGGCTGAAAATGCAGCGCACGCCTTGGTCGGTGTAAATCTACGTTGACCGTGTTTGAAATCTGTTTGCGCAGTTGCGCAAGTTTTCCGGAAAAACTGCGTCAACTGGTCGGAAAATGCCCAACAAAAAGGGCGCCGGAGGGCGCCCTTTTCGCAGTTCCTGATCCGTAATATTCGCTGAAAATTTTAACGCTTCGAGAACTGGAACGACTTGCGCGCCTTGGCGCGGCCGTACTTCTTGCGCTCGACCACGCGCGAGTCACGCGTGAGAAAGCCGCCCTTTTTCAGAATGCCGCGCAGATCCGGTTCGAAATAGGTCAGCGCCTTCGAGATGCCGTGACGCACGGCGCCTGCCTGGCCCGACAGGCCGCCGCCGGCCACGGTGCAGATCACGTCGTACTGGCCCGCCCGTGCGGCTGCGACCAGCGGCTGCTGGATCATCATCCGCAACACCGGACGTGCGAAATAGACTTCGACCTCGCGGGTGTTGACGGTGACCTTGCCGGCCCCCGGCTTGATCCAGACGCGGGCAACCGCGTCCTTGCGCTTGCCGGTGGCGTAGGCGCGACCGAATTTGTCGACCTTCTTGACGTATTTCGGCGCTTCCGGCGAAGCCGGCTTCAACGCCGCCAACTGATCGAGCGACTGCATGGTATCGGACATCTTATGCGGCCCTCATGTTCTTGCGATTCATCGAAGCGACGTCCACGATCTCGGGTTGCTGGGCCTCGTGCGGATGTTCCGGCCCGGGGTAAACGCGTAAGTTACCGAATTGCACACGGCCAAGCGGCCCGCGCGGAATCATGCGCTCGACAGCCTTCTCGACCACGCGCTCGGGAAAGCGGCCCTCGAGGATCGACTTGGCGGTACGTTCCTTGATGCCGCCGATGAAGCCGGTGTGATTGTAATAAACCTTGTTGTCGCGCTTGCGCCCGGTGAGCACGACGTGAGCCGCGTTGATGATGATGACGTGGTCACCGCAATCGACATGGGGCGTATAGATCGGGAGGTGTTTGCCGCGAAGGCGCATCGCGACCAGTGAGGCGAGCCTGCCGACCACCAGACCTTTGGCGTCGATCAGCACCCACTTCTTCGTCACCTCGGCTGGCTTTGCCGAAAACGTTTTCATGTGAGGAAATCCGTGAAAGGGGATATCGACGCGACCGCGCCGAACTGCCGGGTTTCTAGATAGGTCCGTGGCGCGCGTCAATGCCCGGCGATGATAATTATAGCTATAAAAACAATGACTTATAAATATGGTGTTATATTACCTTATAAAACACTAAGCGTTTGGAATGGAATAGGTGGCGGTCATATGAGCGATCGGATCGGTCTGCGTCCCCGTCAACAGGTTGACTTCGCCGACCGCAAGCCGCCGGCCCAGCTTCAGAAGCCTCGCTGCCGCAAGCACATCCTGCCCGGGCTGGCCCTTGCGCAGAAAATTGATGTTGAGATTGGTCGTCACCGCGAGCCCGACCGGACCAATGGCCGACAGCAGCACCACGAACATGGCGAAATCCGCCAGCGCCATCAGCGTCGGTCCCGAGACCGTGCCGCCCGGGCGCAGCATCTGCTCGCTGTAGCGCTGACGCAGCAGGCACGAAGTACCATCAGCGCTTTCGATCGATATATCGCCGCTGCCGAAGACCTGGGGAAATTCGACATGGAGAAACTTCTCCAGTTCCGCCACGCTCATTTTCGCAATTGCCATGCCGCTCCGCCTGCCCTCGCCTCGCGCCGCTTGTTACATTAAGATCGCGCCACCGCCCAAGTGGATATTTTGATGACGAGCCAAACCGCACGCGCCGCCACGCCGCAACCGCCAATTCTCCTGCGCCAGACGCGTGGCAGCATCGCTGTGCTCACGCTCAATCGGCCCGACGCCCGCAACAGCCTGTCGGAAGGCCTGATCGCGGAACTGCACGCCGCACTCAGCGACATTCACGACGATGCAGGCGTGCGCGCGGTCGTGATCGCGGCCAACGGTCCGGCCTTCTCCGCCGGCCATGATATGAAGGAATTGACCGCGCGCCGTGCCGATGCCGATCGCGGGCGCGGCTATTTCGCCGAGATCATGACCGCCTGCAGCGCGATGATGCAGGCCATCGTGCAATTGCCGAAACCGGTGGTCGCCGCGGTCCAGGGCATCGCCACCGCGGCAGGCTGCCAGTTGGTGGCAAGCTGCGATCTTGCGGTAGCATCGGAGGCCGCGGCGTTCGCCACGCCCGGGGTCGATATCGGGTTGTTCTGCTCGACCCCCATGGTCGCGCTGTCGCGCAATGTGCCGCGCAAGCAGGCGATGGAAATGCTGCTCACCGGCGAGCCGGTTTCGGCAACGACGGCGCGGGATATCGGCCTCGTCAATCGCGTCGTTGCCGCCGGCACCGAGCTGGATGCGGCGATCGCGCTGGCGCAAAAGGTCGCGCTGAAATCCGCCTATACGATCAAACTCGGCAAGGCCGCGTTCTACCGTCAGGCCGAGATGAACCTTGCGGACGCCTATCGCTATGCGTCAGAGGTGATGACCGAGAACATGATGGCCCGCGACGCCGAAGAAGGCATCGGCGCTTTCATCGAAAAACGTGAGCCGAAGTGGCAAGACCGGTAGAATAATTCCTCATCCCCGGACGAGCGCATCCGCGCTCGCTCGGGAGCAGCGCGCGCTTCGCGCGTCTCGAAGGACGAGGCCACATGGTTCGAGACGCGCTTCGCGCTCCTCACCATGAGGAACTGGGAATTTTTGAAATGAACCATGACGCCTACCCCGACAGCTACATCAGAGAAATTCTCAACGGCGTGAAATCCATCGCGATGGTCGGGGCATCACCGGTCAACGTGCGGCCGAGTTACTTCGCCTTCAAATATCTGGCGCAGCGCGGCTACGACATGATCCCGGTCAATCCCGGCCACCTCGGCAAGAGCCTGCTCGGAAAGCCCTTCGTCGCGTCGCTGCGCGATATCGGCCGCCCGATCGACATGGTCGACATCTTCAGAAACTCAAGCCACATCATGCCGGTGGTCGATGAAGCCCTGGAGCTGACGCCGCCGCCGAAAATAATCTGGATGCAGCTCGGCGCGCGCGACGATGCCGCTGCCGCAAAGGCGGAAGCCGCCGGTCTGAAGGTCGTCATGAACCGCTGCCCGAAGATTGAATATGGCAGGCTGTCCTCGGAAATTTCATGGATGGGTGTCAATTCGCGAACGCTCAGTTCGAAGCGCGCGCCGATGCCGACCCAGGGCATGCAGTTGTCCCTCAATCGGACGAGCCTCGGCGGCGGCCAGACCACCGCGTCCGATCGCGCTGCGAAAAACAAGACCGACCCTGTATGACGCGGATGCAAGATAATTTCTCTGACAACGCGACAAACCGAAGCAGGATTGTTTCGACCAAGAGCTCGGCCGCCGTCGCGTCTTGACGATTGACGCGTCTGACGCGATTGTCCTTCGCCATACCGAGGAGGCGGATTGCGCCGTCTCGAATTAGCCATTTCGAACGACAAGATTGTACCGCGTTGCTCATCCTTCGACCGCCCACCTCACCGCCGCTGGATGAGCAAATCACAAAGGAAAAAGAATGACCGATCGTCTTCCGGGATTTTCGACCCTTGCCGTGCATGCCGGCGCGCAGCCCGATCCCACCACCGGCGCGCGAGCGACGCCGATTTATCAAACCACGTCGTTCGTATTCAACGACGCCGACCACGCCGCGTCGCTGTTTGGACTGCAGGCATTCGGAAACATCTATACCCGCATCGGAAATCCGACCCAGGCGGTGCTGGAAGAACGCCTTGCCGCGCTTGAGGGAGGCACCGCCGCGCTCGCGGTCGCATCAGGACATGCCGCACAGGTCGTCGTGCTTCAGCAATTGCTGATGCCCGGCGACGAATTCATCGCCGCGCGCAAACTCTATGGCGGCTCGATCAACCAGTTCAACCACGCCTTCAAGAGTTTCGGCTGGAACGTGGTGTGGGCCGATCCGGACGACATCGAAAGCTTCGAGCGCGCGGTCACGCCGCACACCAAGGCCATCTTCATCGAGTCGATCGCCAATCCGAGCGGCAGCGTGACCGATATCGAGGCGATCTCCGCCGTCGCCCGCAAGGCGGGCGTGCCGTTGATCGTCGACAACACGCTGGCGACGCCCTATTTGATCCGCCCGATCGATCATGGCGCGGACATCGTCGTGCATTCGCTGACGAAATTCCTGGGCGGCCACGGCAATTCACTCGGCGGCATCATTGTCGACGCCGGCACCTTCGACTGGTCGAAGGACAACAAATATCCGATGCTGAGCGAGCCGCGTCCGGAATATCACGGCATCAAGATTCAGGAGACCTTCGGCAATTTCGCGTTCGCCATTGCCTGCCGTGTGCTCGGGCTGCGCGATCTCGGTCCGGCGATCTCGCCGTTCAATGCGTTCCTGATTCTGACCGGCATCGAGACGCTGCCGCTGCGCATGCAAAAGCATTGCGATAATGCCAAGGCGGTCG
>Ga0193726_1000945_pt1 | contig 25761 bp, 22 predicted proteins | sample H2c1metaG_FD_144928 | JGI IMG/M metagenome (GOLD analysis project Ga0193726, IMG submission 144928) | Soil microbial communities from a riparian zone of the East river system, Colorado, United States - H2c1 | ecosystem: Environmental > Terrestrial > Soil > Riparian zone | place: USA: East River...
GCGGCCGATGATGATCAGGGATCTGAGGCACATCCGGTCGCGATTCTCAATTACGAAATCTGGAATACGAAATTCGGCGCCGACCCCAATATTTTGAACAAGACCGTCCACCTAAACGAACAAGATTTCAGCGTGATTGGTGTGATGCCGAAAGAATTTCAGCGAATCGGCGAAATAGGAAATCCAAGTGTCTGGGCTCCCATTGAGATGCACGACCGGCTAGCGATGATCGAAATCAAGGATTGGTTTCCGCGCCGCAGAAGCGCGGTTGGAAATATGGTGGCGCGGTTGAAACCAAACGTGTCCCTGCGCCAGGCGCGCGCTTCCATGAATTCTCTGGGCAATCGGCTCGCCGAAGAATATCCAGCGGATAATTCCGGACGCAACGTCGAACTCGTGCCCTTGAGCGAAACGATTATTTGGCCGGACCGTCGTGGCGTTTATGTTCTTGTGGCCGCGTTGATGATGGGCATCGTCGGATTGGTGCTTCTGATTGCCTGCGGCAACGTGGCCAATCTTTTGCTGGCGCGCGGAATCCAACGCCGCCACGAATTCGCCGTTCGCCTTTCGTTGGGCGCTTCGCGCTGGCGACTGATTCGCCAATTGTTGACGGAAAGTTTGCTAATGGGATTGACCGCAGGTGGCTTGGCAGTTGTGTTCGCATACTGGGCGCGAAATCTGGTGTGGCTTGCGCTTCCGTTCGGTAGGCCAGCGGTCTACGATTTTTCACTGGATGGACGAGTTCTGTTTTTTACTCTGGGAATTTCGATACTGGCCACTTTGCTCTTCGGACTTTTTCCGGCGTTGCAAGCTTCCGAGCCTCAACAAGTGTCTGTGCTGCGAGAGCAAGCCGAGCCGGCCAGTGGATCGAGCCGCTGGTACGGGTTGCGCGGAATCCTGGTGATGGCGCAGACCGCGTTTTCTGTTATCGCGCTGGTGGGCTCGGCACTCTTCATTCACAGTTTGCGCAACGCGCAACGAGTGGATCCCGGATTCGAGACGAAGGATGAATTAATGGTTACGCTGAATCCGGGAAACCAGCATTACTCGCAGGCGCGAGCCGAAGAATATTACCGTGATGCAACGAAGAAAGTACGCGCGCTGCCGATGGTGGCTAGCGCGGGCATTGGAAATTATCCGGTCTTCATTCTGAGCTTGACCTCAGCAACTTTCCCCGAAGGCGTGGACACATCCGACTTGCGAAACTCTTCTCAGTTCCCGGTGATGGCCGTGAGTCCCGGTTATTTTTCGACGCTCGGCATTCCCATCTTAAAGGGCCGCGATGTGGATGAGCACGACGACGCGCAATCGAACTACGTGGTCGTGATCAATCAGGCTTTGGCGGATTACTGGTGGCCCGGGAAAAATCCCATCGGCCAGCATTTGACTTTAGGTGCGCGGTCGCACGAGGCGGAAGTGGTCGGCGTGGTACGAACAGTGAAAACACAAACGCTCGGAGAATCGCCGAAACCACTTTTATATTTTCCGCTGAAACAGTTCTACTTCCCGAATGCGGTTCTGTATGTGCGGACGAAGGGCGATCCCGATGCCGCGATTCCGAGCATCCGGAATGCTGTTCGTTCAATTGATCCGGCGATGCAATTCGGCGTATTTCCAGTCGCCCAGCAAATGAGTGGACAGTTGTCGGCCCCCCGCATCGCCGCCAAACTTCTTTCAGGTTTTGCATTGCTGGCCTTGATGCTCGCGGCGATTGGCACGTGCGGAGTGATGTCCTATTCGGTGAGCCAGCGCACGCAGGAAATTGGAATTCGCATGCCGTTGGGCGCGCAACGCGGCGATGTACTGCGGCTAATTCTTCAGAATGGAATGGCGATGGTGATTGCGGGCGTCGTGGTGGGGCTAGGGGTGTCAGTAATTTTCACGCGCAGCATTAACAGTTTGCTTTACGGAATTGGTAGCTTCGACACGGCGAGCTTCTTTGTGGCTGCTGTGGTGCTGATTGCAGTTGCGTTGGTGGCCTGTCTGCTGCCGGCTCGCAGGGCGATGCGTGTGGATCCGATTGTGGCGCTGAGGTACGAGTAGGCGAATCCGGGGGAATCGTTATGCGCTCAAAACATGTGCTCGTTCTCACAATACTCAACTTCTCTGCCGCTGCACTCGCGTTCGCCCAATCGGCGCCTCCTCCACCGCCGCCTGAATCACCCGCGCCGTCCGCTCAATCACCTGTTCGCGTGGCCACGCGGCTGGTTCAAGTTAGCGTGATTGTTCAAGACGGGAACGGTAGGTCCGTCAAGGGACTTACGAAAGATGACTTCGTTCTGCTCGACCAGGGGCAGCGGCAGCAGATCGCTTCGATTTCCGAGGGGACGAGAAGTTTCGCGGGAACTGGTGCTGCGGCGGGACCAAATCATTTTACGAATCAGCTTGCGCCGGGAAATGGCGGAGCGCCGCCGCTAACGGTCATCGTGATCGACGCTTACAATACCGAGTACTACGATCAGTATTGGCGTCCTGGCCCGCCGGGATATCATTGTGCGCCGGGCTCCTGCCCGCCCCAGCTTCTTGGTTCAATCTTCCAACAGGTCGAAAAATTTGTCGGTCAGATACATCCCCAAGACCGTGTAGCGCTTTATGTGCTTACCCAGGAGCTTTACCTGCTGCAGGATTTCACGGGCGATGCCGGCGCGCTTCAGCGTGGCATCAATCAAGGAAAAGAGTACGCAGCCACTCTCACTTATCCCCTTTGTTCAGGCAACGATCCGAACGATATGTCTACCCGCACAATGGCTGCGATGCATTCGATCGCAGATCGCCTCGCCGTAATACCGGGACGCAAGAACCTGATGTGGCTGTCCGTGGGTTTCCCTTTTTTGCAGGTAATCACAGACGAGAAGATGGACAAGAGCGCAAAGACACTTGGCAGTGAAGATCTGCCTCTCTTTGCGATTGACGCGCACGGCCTTACCGCGCCGCTTCGCGTTCCCGGCCGTGGCGTGCAAGGCGGCGGTGGAACGGTAAGTGGCGTCGACCTTCCAACCCCGGGAAGGAGCGATTCCAGACAATTCATCTGTGGTGACACTCCTCCCGGAGGATTTGGCGCAATCAGAACTCTCTCCGAAGATTCAGGCGGTCGCGCGTTCTACAACACCAATGATTTTGCCGGCGCGATTCGGCGAGTGATCGACCAGTCGTCCGCGTCGTACATTCTCGAATATTATCCCGACCACAATAAATGGAACGGAGAGTTCCGCGAAATCAAAGTGAAAGTGAACCGGGCGGGCATGGAAGTCCACGCGCGCAGAGGTTATTACGCCGTCGTGGATACAGCGTCCGCTCCGCAGAAAGATGCCGAGCGATTGGCCGAAGCGATCGAGAGTCCGGTGGAGTCGACGGACTTGGCATTCGACGTCCAAGCAGATGCTGCCGGCGTTTCCGGCGCGCGGCAAATAAAAGTAAAAATCACTCTCGACGCAAATCAATTGCGCTTGCAACTGCAGGGCGATCGATGGACTGACAGCATTTCAGAAGTTTGGGCGGAATTCGACGCCCAAGGAAAACAAGTCGGCGAGATTTCAAAAACAATCGAATTAAGTCACAGCGAGGACGAGCATACAAAATTACTTCGGGATGGATTCAGTTACTCAAAGACGCTGGTTCTCGCAAAAGATGCGGCGGAAGTGCGTCTGGTTCTGCGCGACGTTGGCAACGGAGCGATTGGGTCGGTAAATATTCCGCTTGCGCGGTTGTTTCCGCCCACGTCCGGACAGGCGCAAACGAAAAAGTAGGACACAACATATACGTACGGAAATATTCGAGGCAACGCAATGCACATGAAACATGCACTGATTGTGATGACAATTTATTTAGCCGGCGCGGCCGTGACGTTTGCTCAATCGACGCCGCCTCCGCCGCCGCCAACTTCGGGGCAAACGAATCCAAACGCGCCGGCGTTGAAAGTTACTTCGCGCGTGGTGCAGGTGAATGTGATTGTGCGCGATAAAAACGGGCAGCCTGTTACTGGCTTAACAAAAAACGACTCTACGATTTTGGATAATGGCCAGCCGCAAACGATTTCTTCGATGTCGCAGCTGTCCCATAAGGTTACGACGACGATGGTGTATGCTTCGGCCAAGAATACTTTTTCAAATCGGGTGGAGGAACGCTACGGCGCTGCGCCGACGGTTTCTTTAATTCTGGTAGATAAGTTGAACGGCGGGCACACGGGATTCGCGCTCACGCAAGTGGCGAAATATTTGAAGCAGATGGAGCCGCAGGATAGCGCGGCGCTCTACTATCTTTCCGATAAGCTTTACATGTTGCACGATTTTACAAACGATTCCGCCGCGCTGCTACACTCACTGGATTCGGCGCCGAAGCTTCAGCAGGATGTCCGTGATTCAAATCCGGCGATGGACTTCCGGCCTTGAGATCTAAACTCGCGGCAGACGGGTTCCGACGATTGGCTCGCGCGTGCAGCCTCGCGCGCCATGGAAGTAGCTGTGACGAATCGCGTCCATCGGACGAAGGATGCTCTTATGGCAGTCGCCAAACTTCTGGCCGGAATCCCGGGGCGCAAAAACCTTATCTGGATTTCGGATAGCTTTCCTTTTCTGATTTACACCGAAATTGGAATCGTGATGTTCGAGCCCCAAATTATCGAGGCCGCTGAAGCCCTCAGCAATGCGAACGTTGCCGTTTACGTGATCGACGCTCGTGGCTTAACCGTTGGCATCGCTGATCCTCAGGTTGTGAACACGATGGTGGCACTCGCGGATCGCACCGGCGGCAAGGTGTATCGAAATACGAATGACTTGGGTGCCGCGATTCATCGCGCGGTTGACGATGCTCGCGTGACATACGTATTGACCTACTATCCGAATCACAATCAGTGGGACGGCCGCTATCGTGAAATCAGCGTGAAAGTAAACCATCCGGGCGTGGACGTTCGCGCGCGCCGCGGATATTTTGCGCTACCGGACGCAGCGGTTCCTGCCAGGAGTGCCGAAGAAATTATGGTGGAGGCGGCGAAAAATCCGTTGGAGTCCGAAGCGCTTGGCATTGATGTTCAAGCCGACGCGGTCGCCGCTTCCGACGCGCGTCAGATGAAAACTCAAGTGAAATTTGATCCGGCGCAATTACTGCTCGCAAAAATCGCTGATAATTGGACAGATACCGTCGACGTAAAGTGTGTGCAGCTCGCCGCCGATGGACATGTGCTGGTCAGCACTTCGCAGACGCTGAATCTAAATATTCCGCAGGCCGACTATGAAAGCGTTTTGCGCAAGGGGCTTACATTTTCGGGGAGCGTCAAGCTGGTGAATGATGCGACCGACGTGAGACTTGTGGCGCGCGATGGGGGGAATGGATCCGTAGGAACTGTGAATATTTCGCTGGCGAAATTATTTGCGGCGAGCAACGTGCTTCTGCCGGTGAAGAAATAATTTTTGCACGACGGATACTTTAGCGCCCAAGCTCGGCAAGAAACTTCACGACCGCCTCAGCGCATTTCCGTGGCTCTCGCTGCAACATCAAATGCGGCGCGCCCGGAATTGTCACCAACTCCGCGTCCGGCCGAATGCGTTGAATTTCCGCGAAGCATTCCGGCGGCACCAAGTGATCGCGTTCGGCCTGAATGTACATCAGGGGAATTTTCATTCGACTTAACTCGTCCCGCGCATCGCAATTTAAAATTGCGCGAAGCCGCTTAGCCAGCACCTCAGCATCCACCGCTCGGAGGGATTTGCGAAAGTTAGATTCGAGCGAAGCCGGCGGACTATTTCCCATTACAAAACGGTGAAGAAACCAACGCGGCGGTGGAATCCGAAGAACCGCACGCCTTGCAAGCACTCGCGCCAAAGACGTCCAATTCCCTGCCGGATTTGTGACGAATCCCGCACACATAACGAGTCCTAAAAGATTTGCAGGACGTGTAGCCGCGAACATTGCCGCCAACGGAGTGGAAAATGATTCCGCTACGAGCACGAATGGAGATTCTCGCGGAACTATTTCGTCTACTAAAGGAAGAAGCTGCCCATACGAAAGGAATTGCTGGGTGGGATACTTCCCAATAATTACGGTGAGCGTCGGAGGAAGTTGAGAAATGAAATCTGCGAATAAATTGCCAGTGGCTTCGAGGCCGGGCAGAAGAACGAGCGTCGATGCGCTCAAACCTTCACCAAAAGTTTCCACGACCGAGCCGAGACGATCACGAGAACTAGAGCGCTGGCGCCGACCACTAAACCCCAATCCAGCTGGCCCGGTTCCATTAGCTCAATGTGGCGAATTCGCCCGTAAATTAATGCGAACAGATTCACGAGGAACGAGATCGATTGGATGAGGAAGAAAACAAAAGCTATGGAACGAACTGCGCCCACTTTGCCATTTCGCGGCTTCGCGATCATTCCCGCGAAATACCCCAACGCTTGAGCGGCCAAACTTAGAGCAATTGCCCACGGCAGGTTCGCTACGCCCATCATACCGGTAATTTCAAATCCGCCACCCGCAAAAAGCGGGAAGGAGCAGATCAACAGGCACACTGCGACTAATTTCTTCATTTGTGACTGCTTTTGAACTTGGGATTGTGCATTAGAAAACTGAAGTCTACCCTGGCGGCCATCGCATCGCGCGTCCGCCCAGCACGTGAACGTGCAAATGATCCACGCTCTGGCCGGCTTCCGCGCCGTTATTAATCACCACGCGATATCCACCCAAAATTCCGCGTTCACCTGCAAGTCGTTTCGCGACTAATAATATTTTCCCGAGCATACTGGCATCGCCATCTTCTGCATCGTTCAGAGAAACCAAATGTTTGCGCGGAGAAATCAGCAGATGCGTGGGAGCCTGCGGATGAATATCCTCGAACGCGAAAATTTCAGCGTCGTCGTAAATATGCTTTGCGGGAATTTCGCCGCGCGAAATTTTACAGAAGATGCAGTCGTCGCTCATCGCAGCGATTCACTTCCGGGTGCAGACGCAACCGGTGCGTCATCCAGTCTCACCACAAAAGTGTGGAGCCCGGTAACGCCGGTCAACTTATTTCCCAACTTTTGCGCTGACGCTTCGTTTGGCTCGCTTCCCACGCGCACACGGAACAATCGTCCCGAAGGCCCGGTCGTATCCTGAATTGAAATGTGTTCGTAATCCGCAGCCAGTTTTTCACGCAGACGTTCGGCATTTGCGCGATCCGCAAACGCGCCGACCTGCACCGCGAATTTTCCTGCCGTCACGCTTACATTTCCCGGCGCGGAGATAATTTCCACTTTCACTCGTGCAGTGCCGGGGCCGACCATATCAATCGCGCGCGCGCCTGCCAACGACAAATCAATGATCCGATCGTCCACAAACGGCCCGCGATCAGTCACGCGCAAATCCACTTGCTTGTCATTGGAAAGATTCGTCACGCGAACTATCGTATTGAAAGGCAAAGTCCTGTGCGCGGCCGTAAATTTATACATGTCATAAATTTCGCCATTCGACGCACGTCGCCCGTGATACGGCACTCCGTACCATGACGCCATTCCCTTCTCCACCGGTCCACGCGAATGCACACCGCCAGATTCTTCGCCGCTCGGCACGGGCCCCAGATGCGCGCCAGTTGCGCTATCCGTGGTGCCCACAGCATTCGCAGAATCATCTCCAACTTGCGCAGCACTCTGCGATCCGGCGGTACTAGAAACCGTCGGCACCCGCGCCGAACTGTGATGCTGACCGCAACTCACGCCGGCAAATGCCAGCATCATCGCCGCGAATATCCAAAGGCCCGCGGCCGAGCGGAATCCCAATCCCGTGCTGGGACGATCCGCGCCGTCGGCATAATCCGGCACGAACGGATTTTCGCGCGCACGATTAGCGTCCGAAGAAATTCGCCGCCGTGCCCGCCGTTGTTTTATTTCTGGTTCCACTAATTTTCCTTAGGCGCTTTTCCGCGAAGTTTTCTTTTCCAGCTCTTCCGCCATCGACGACAATTTCTTCGCCGCAGTCTTCAGCGCGGAAATACATTTTTTTTCCGCGGTCGGCTTAATATCCGTTTCAATCACCTGACGCACGCGCTGAACTTCTTCATCCAGCCAGCGCCCGAAATCTTCAAAATCCTTCATGGCCCGCGCCTCCCATTCGCGCTTCCGGCGTCGATTCCCGTTTTCAAGTATTATAGGCTCGCGCTGCAAAAGCTCGCAAGAAATCCGTGCCCTAAGGGAGACTGAGTGCCCGTTCCGCTGCGTTGGCAATGGAAAATTGATCGTGTCCGCGACGCCATCAGCGGATTTTTTCGCAGCAATCCGGAAAACGCGCGCCCGCGCATGTGTCCTTCATGCGGCACTCTCGTCGGCACCACCGCTACAAAATGTCACGTGTGTGGCGCAAATGTTCGCTTCGGAATGGCCGCTGCCAGCCGCTCGCTGGGCCGCATGATGCCCACCAACGCGCCCGTCACATATTGCATTCTCAGTTTGTGCTGCCTGCTTTACGGGATCAGTTTGCTTTACAGCACGCGCAGTGGCAATCCGCTGATGCCGCAGGGCGGCGGACTTTCCGCAATTTTCAATATCGGCGGAATTGACGGTCACACAACCCTGCTACTCGGGTCCACGCTGCCCTGGCAATATATCGTCGTGTACAACCAATGGTGGCGCCTAATCACGGCCGTATTTCTTCACGGCAGCCTGATGCACATCGTCTTCAATATGTGGGTGATCATGGATATCGGCCCCATGGTCGAAGAACTTTTCGGCTCCGCGCGATATTTATTTCTTTATATCGCAACCGGCGCGTTTGGATATGTCGTCAGTTCGTTTTTCGGCAATCATAGCGTCGGCGCTTCTGGCGCTCTGCTGGGATTAATCGGTGTGCTACTCGCATCGACAACGCGAAGCAGCGGTGCTGCGGCGCAATCATTGCGCTCCAGCTTAATCAAATGGATCATCTACATAGCCGTACTGGGATTTATGATGAGCGGCATCGATAATTACGCCCACTTTGGCGGACTCGCCGCCGGCTTCGCGCTCGGAAAATTATTCGTCGATCGCCCCCCGCAAGGCCAAAGTGAAGTTCGCACCGCAAATATACTTGGCTGGGGAACCGCAATCGTTGTGATCGGATGTTTCGCGCTGATGATGGACTTTTTCCTGCACAACAGATAATCGCGAAACTACTTCGCCGGCTCGCTACTGCTATTTAATCGACGCGCCACAATCACACTGTAATGTAGCCCTGAAAACGCGGTCAGCGTCGCCACCAAATATTTCAGCACAAAATGTACTTTCGCTAGCTGCAAATTCGGAAATGCTTCCTGCGTTACGACCGCGAACACCAGAACAATCTGCGCCGCCGTCGTCATCTTCCCGTAAATTGTAGGCGGAAATCTTCGATAGCCCACCACCAGAATGATCACGGCAGCGCCAACGAGCAGAGTCAAATCGCGCGTCATCACCAGAATCGTCAGCCACCAAAGAATTTTTCCTTTGAGTGAAAGTACAAGAAATGAAGATGAGAGCAGCATCTTGTCCGCAATCGGATCCAGATACGCGCCAAGCACCGTTTTCTGATTCAGTTTCCGGGCCAGCAATCCGTCCAGCCCGTCGGAAATTCCCGCCAGCAGCAAAACCGTCAACGCCAGAATGTAGTGATCGTAAATAACCAGCGAAAGAAACAGCGGCAGAAATGCCATCCGCAGAAAAGTCAGCTGATTGGGTACGGTAAAAAGATTTGATCGCATGGGAATTGTTGAAAGGAAAGCTTATATAAATAATTCCAGATATTCGCGCAGAGAGCGCCCGGTTCTTTTCGCGAACATTTCCGAGAGTGACGGAATCGATCCCGTCGGCTCGTCCAGCGCTACCCGCTCGATACGCTGCATCGGCAGGAAAACCGTGGGCAATCCAACGCGCGCGCCGTCCGGTTCCAGCACTTGACGGATAAAATCGTCAAACGAATTCAGGTCAATTCCACGCACTGTGACGCCCGCAACCTGCAACGTCATCAGCTCGCCCCAAATTTTTTCTTTGGGCGTGTGCAGACTAACAAGGACGATGGAATGTGGTTCCATTTAATTTCTTCCCCACATGCTAACCCAAGACGCAGCGCGCGACGCAAATTTTCGTAAGGGCGCTGCTTGCTGCGCCCTCGCTAGGGGATTTTGATTTCCCGCGCTCGCCGAAAAAACCGCGCAGCCAGGATTGTCTGCGCTACTTACCCCTTCATCGTTTTCAAATCCGGCGCAAGACCCCATCCGCCCGAAGTAACGTCAATCACCGCCAACTCCGTAACAATCTGATTCACAATTCCAACGCCCGTCAGAGGCAGCGTGCACGATTTCAAAATTTTTGCCTTCCCGTCCTTCGTCGCATGTTCCATCGCAATAATTACTCGACGCGCGCCTGCTACCAAATCCATCGCGCCGCCCATGCCCTTCAACATTTTTCCGGGGATTGCCCAGTTCGCAAGATTTCCGCGCTCGTCCACTTGCAGCGCGCCCAGCACCGTCAAATCAATGTGACGCCCGCGAATCATCGCGAAAGATTCCGAGCTGGAAAAATAAGCCGTGCCCGGAATTTCCGTAACAGTTTCTTTCCCGGCGTTAATTAGATCCGGATCTTCTTCGCCTTCCCACGGAAACGGCCCCACGCCTAGCATTCCATTTTCCGACTGCAACACCACTTCCATTCCCGCCGGAATATGATTCGCCACCAGCGTGGGAATTCCGATTCCTAAATTTACATAAAATCCTTCGCGCAATTCTTCAGCCACGCGCCGCGCAATAAAATCCGTCTTGCCCACAACCGGAGCCGCATCGCCGATCGCCGCACGCTTCCGCACCGTGCGCTTCTCAATCCGCTTCTCATATCCAACGCCCTGAAAAATCGCGTTCACGTAAACGCCCGGCGTGTGAATCTGGTCCGGATTTAATTCACCCAACTCCACAAGTTCTTCCACTTCGGCGATCACATAATCCGCGGCAGCAGCCATCACTGCGTTGTAATTCCGCGCCGTCTTGCGAAAAACTAAATTTCCCCAGCGATCGCCTTTCCACGCTTTCACAAAAGCAAAATCGCCGCGCAGCGAACGCTCCATCAAGTGCGGACGCCCGTCAAAATCGCGCACCTCTTTCCCCTCGGCAATCAGTGTGCCCACTCCGGTCGGAGTAAAAAACGCCGGAATTCCCGCGCCGCCCGCGCGCAACCGTTCCGCCATCGTGCCCTGCGGATTCAGCTCCACCTCCAATTCGCCCTTCAGCACCAGTTGCTCAAAAAGTTTGTTCTCGCCAACGTACGTGGCAATCATCTTCTTCACTTGTCGCGTTTGCAGCAGCAACCCGATTCCAAAATCATCCAGCCCCGCATTATTGCTGACCAGCGTAAGGTTCTTCGTCCCGCGCTTCCGCACCGCCGAAATCAAATTTTCCGGTATGCCGCACAATCCAAATCCGCCCAACAAAATCGTCGCGCCATCCTTCAATTTTTCTATCGCCGCATCCGCATTCGCTACACGCTTATCCATATCGATTTCCGCCCCCAAGTTTTCCAGCTACGAATTGTGCCATAACCGCGAGCCAACAGCGTCAAGCTCGGCGGACGATGCCTACCCGTAACTCATGCGTCCCAACTGTACTCTCGTTTGATTGACTCAATATTTTCCTCTTTCTAGTCTGGAATGTCGCCAACTGGCCCGACTAATCGGCCTACCTCCGCGACTGAAACCGCAGCAGACCGGGATTCGTGATATCCGTTCGGCGCCGTCAAACTTGGGAGAAAGATTTATGCTTGTAGACACTGCCCGACACTCAATGAGCTCAGCGCTCACCGGATCTTACGATCACCGCCTCGTGGCGCTATCCGTCGTCATCGCGATTTGCGCCTCATATGCAGCACTTGATCTTGCCGGCCGCGTTACAGCCGCACAGGGATTTGCGCGTACCGCCTGGTTGATGGGCGGGGCCACGGCCATGGGCCTGGGCATATGGTCGATGCACTACATCGGCATGCTCGCTTTCGACCTGCCCGTTCCAGTGGAGTACGACTGGCCTACCGTCGTTTTCTCTTTGCTCGCGGCGATTCTGGCTTCCTCAGTGGCTTTGTTCGTCGTAAGCCGGCAGAAAATGGGTGGATGGCGAGCGGCGGCGGGAAGCTTTCCCATGGGTATCGGAATAGCGCTGATGCATTACTCCGGCATGGAGGCGATGCGCCTGACCGCGATGTGCCACTACGATGCGCGGCTTGTCAGTCTTTCAGTGGTGCTCGCAATTGTCATTTCGTTTGTGGCGCTCTGCCTGGCTTTCCTGGCGCGAGAAGAAAAACACGGAATCACCGCGCGAAAAGTTGCGAGCGCAGTTGTAATGGGCGCCGCGATACCTGTGATGCATTACACGGGAATGGCCGCCGCCAGCTTCATGCCCACCAGCACGCGTCCGGACCTCTCGCACTCCGTAAGCATTACCGCGCTGGGAACAGCCGGCATCGCCATGGTCACGATGGTAGTTCTCGGACTCGCCATCCTGACTTCGCTGTTCGATCGCAGATATTCGGCGCAAACGCTGGAACTGGAATCGGCAGAACAACGGTATCGATTGTTGTTTGAAAGAAGTTTGGCCGGAATTATAAGGACAACGCTTGACGGGCCCATTCTGGACTGCAATCAAGCCTGTGCGCGAATCCTTGGATACGCGTCGCGCGAAGAACTTATGGCTAGTCCAATTGCGGATCACTACTTCGATCCCGAAGACCGAAACACTTTCATTGCAAAGCTAAAAAAAGAAAAGAGCCTTTCCAATTATGAACGCTGCTTGCGGCGAAAAGATGGAAGCCCAGTTTGGATTCTGGCCAGCGCCCACCTTGTTGAAGATAAGCATGGCGTGCCTGCCGTAAACGAAGAAACGTTTATCGATATTACCGAGCGCAAGAAAGCAGAAGAGACCTTCCGCAAAGCGTTCGACGCGAATCCAGAGCCGATGACCATCTCCTCAATCGCCGAAGGCCGCTATATTGACGTGAACGAAGCCTTCCTTCGCGTCACCGGATATGCACGCGAAGAGGTTATTAGTCATACGTCCGATGAGCTGAAATTCTGGGATAAGCCTGAGGCTCGCGCAGCGCTTGTGAATACGCTCAGAGCTGAAGGCTCAGTTCGCAATCTGGAAATAACGTATCGGACCAAGGCCGGAGAACAACGTATCGCCTTGGATTCTTCCGAAATCATTGAGGTTGGCGGACAGAAATGCATGATTTCCATTCTTCGAGATATGACCGAACAAAAATCTCTGGAGAAACAGCTTCGTCAGGCGCAAAAGATGGAAGCTGTCGGCCAGTTGACCGGAGGAATCGCCCACGACTTCAATAATATGCTTGGCGTGATTATCGGTTACAGCGAAGTGGTCACAGAACGTTTGTCCGGCAATGAGCCTCTTCAAAAAAAGTGCGAGCAAATCACCAAAGCCGCGCAGAGCGCCGCCACTTTGACGCGCCAGCTTCTCGCCTTCAGCCGTCAGCAAATGCTTGAGCCAAAGTACCTGGACTTAAATTCAATCGTGCGCAACATGGAAAGAATGTTGAGGAGATTGATTGGCGAAGACATTACTTTCAGCACCGCGCTGGGGCCAACGTTGGGTAGCATCAAGGCGGATCAAGGACAAATCGAGCAAGTGATTATCAATCTGGTGGTGAACGCACGGGATGCGATGCCGTCCGGTGGAAAAGTCCGCATCGAAACGAGCGCGGTTGAATTGAATGGAGATTACTCGAAGAAACATCTGCCGCAATTGCCGGGGTCGTACGTGCTTCTAACCGTTTCCGATACTGGAGTAGGAATGGACGCGGATACTCAGGCGCGTATTTTCGAGCCGTTCTTTACGACGAAAGAAGTGGGTAAAGGAACTGGGCTTGGGCTTTCAACAGTGTATGGAGTTGTGCGCCAAAGCGACGGCTTTATCTGGGTTTATAGCGAACCGGGGCACGGCACAACATTCAAGATTTATTTGCCGCGCACTGGCCAGGCCGCTCAAGTGATGACATCAAACAGCCGCATGGCTCGATCCGTGCGGGGATCAGAAACGATTCTGCTGGTGGAAGACGAAGAAGCTCTGCGCGAACTGACGCGAAGCTTGCTCGCCGACCAGGGTTACCGTGTGCTCGAAGCGTCCCGTCCGGAACGGGCAATCGAAATCGCCGGGAAGTTTGATGGCACCATTCATCTCTTGCTCACCGACATGGTTATGCCCGGAATGAATGGGAGAGCTTTAGCGGAAGCGCTGGCTCCGATCCGGCCCGAAATGAAAGTGGTATTCATGTCGGGCTACACAGGTTTCAATCATTCCGCGCTAACTGACGAAAAGTTGATTCTACTTTCCAAACCGTTCACCAGAGACAATCTGCTTACGAAAATCCAAGAGGTGCTGGGATCTATCGCCAAGCTAGAAACTGTCCAGTAACCAACGAATGAGCGGACGCCCGTAGCTCTGACCGTGCGAGCGTCTGCATCTTGAATCCTGCTTCCCCGCCAGTAACACAGGCTTCAGCCTGTGCGTCCAGCTAAAACAGAACAAGCGCAACAACTTAAACCTCATGGCATAATCTCCGCCGGAGAATTCGATGACATCATTCTCATCTTTTGCAAAACGCGTTTATAGATTGGCCGCAATTATTCCCGCGCTGGTAATCGCGCTCGCAATATTTGCCCCTCCCGCAGCTCACGCCTGGGGATGCCAGGGACACGAAACCGTCGCGCTCATTGCCGAAATGCATTTGAATCCGCGCGCGCTAGCGATGGTAAATAAGCTTTTAACTGATTTTCCGCGTGACCCGGCGCTAAATAAATATTGCAAGGAAACGGGACTTGATCCCATGGCCGATGCCGGCCCGTGGGCGGATGACTATCGCGGCGTGCATCCTGAAACGGAAGGCTGGCACTTTATCGACATCGCCGGCGACGCGACGCGGAAGGATGTCGCGTCATTTTGTTCTGAAAAAAACGGCTGTCTGCCGAAAGCACTGCAAGCGCAGTGGGATATTTTGCGCGGGCCCTACAGCACTTCAGAGCAGCGGGCGCAGGCGCTTCGATTCGTGATCCATTTCATAGGCGATATTCATCAACCGTTGCACGATTACGGAAATAACGATCAGGGCGGAAATTGCGTTCCCGTGGAATTTTTCGGCGCAATGCCGCAACTTAGAAATCCGCAACGCGAAAGTTATGCGCCGAATCTGCACGGCACCTGGGACAGCGGGATCATCGGCCGCATGATGGGCGATAAAACGGTGCAGCAATTTGCGGCGGAAATAAATACCGTGCAGGCCCAACAAATCAGCAGCTGGATGGCGGCGGGAATAAATGTTGATCCGTGGGCCTGGGCATGGGAAGGCCACGATGTTGCGCTAAATGTCGTGTACGGAAAACTTCCGCACGCTGTTCCGCTCGAGAAGCCAGTGGAAATGACGTCGTGCGCCGACGACAATCACGTGTCCACGCGAATGCTTGCGCTGCATGAAGATTTGGAGCAGCCATATCAAGATGCCGCGGCTCCCGTCGTGCAGCAACAGATTGCGAAAGCTGCCGCGCGGTTGGCCGGAATGCTAAATGAGATTTGGAAGTAGAGCGAATTAAAAAAGGTCGCTGCGATAGGCGAACCACCAACTAATCACGCCGGCGGGAACCGTCGCGGCAAGCGCCCACCAAAGCGGAAGCGCTAGGTCGGCGATCGTGCCCAGTACCGTAAATGTAATCCAGAATATTTTCTTCTGCACGTACCCATTTTACGCCTTGGCGGAGTTCGCGGCGCAAAACAGATTTATTCGTGCGTCTGGAATGACAATCGCTTATTTCTTGTCGATAGGAAATAACTAGCGCGCAGGTTTGGCGCGTTCGTATTGCTTGGGCCACGGAATTTCCTGATGCACTTCAGCGGCGGCGTGAAGCGGCCAGTACGGATCGCGCAAAAATTCGCGCGCCATAATCACCAGGTCAGCTTCTTCGTTGCGAATGATTTGATCCGCCTGCATCGGCTCGGTGATCATTCCCACAGCGCCGGTTGCGATATTCGCGTGACGCCGCACGGCATTCGCAAACGGAACTTGATAGCCCGCGCCTAGTGGAATTTTCGCGAGCGGCGAAGTTCCGCCGCTCGAACAATCAATTAAGTCCACGCCCATCGGCTTCACGATTTTCGCCAGCGCGATTGAATCGTCTCCGGTCCAACCACCTTCCATCCAATCCGTCGCAGAAATTCTCAAGAAGAGTGGCAACCGTTGCGGCCAAACTCTTCGCACCGCTTCAATAATCTCGCGGATGAATCGCGTGCGATTCTCGAGGCTGCCGCCATATTCGTCGGTGCGATGATTGGAAAGCGGCGAAAGAAATTGATTCCCCAAGTATCCGTGCGCGCCGTGAAGTTCCACCACCTCAAATCCCGCTTCCAGTGCGCGCCGCGCGCCATCCGCAAACGCCGTAACAATGTCCTTTATTTGCGCCACGGAAAGCGCGACAGGAATTTGGTATCCGTCATTAAATGCCAGCGCACTGGCAGAAGATATCGGCGCCCATCCGCCTTGATCTGCAGCAAGCGGTTTCCCTCCAAGCCACGGCGCCGAAGTGCTGGCTTTGCGCCCGGCATGTGCCAACTGAATTCCCGGAACAGCGCCCTGCGCTTTGATGAATTTCGCTACGCGCGCCAGCGGTTCAACGTGCGCGTCCTTCCAAATTCCCAAATCCACCGGACTGATTCGTCCATCCGCCGTAACCGCGGTTGCTTCCGCAAATACAAGCGCTGCGCCGCCAACCGCGCGCGATCCGAGATGAACTAAATGCCAGTCAGTCGCGAATCCGTCGACGCAAGAGTATTGGCACATCGGCGAAACAACAATGCGATTGCGAAAAGTGATTTCGCGGATCGTGAGCGGAGAGAATAAGTGCATGAATGCGATTCTTACATGACTAGCGAAAACTTTCAAAAAGCCGTGCGATTGTGAAATCAAATTGCTAGTTATTAAATCTCCCGAACGATAAAATGACCGCGTGAAAGTCTTTATTCAGAACGAAGCCGGGTCGTTCGTGAAGCACTCGCACGACGAAAAGACGCTCCAGTTAAAAAGCGACGCGCAGGTATCACGAGCCTATCCGTTTCCATATGGATTTGTTTTAGAAACGACTGCGCAAGACGGCGACAACGTCGATTGTTTTGTCCTGACGCGCAAATTGTTATGTACTGGACAGATCGTCGAATGCTGTGCGATTGGACTGATGGAACAGTTTGAGGATGGTCAGATCGACCACAACGTTCTAGCAGTTTTGCCCGGCGAAGTTTCACAGCTAACTTCCGAAGTAAAACAAACACTGGCCGATTTTGTGCATCACGTTTTCGACCACGTTCCCGGGAAGAAAATTCAAGCCGGCGAATTTCGCGACGCCAACGCGGCGGCTCAACATATCAAGCGGTACCAGGACTAGGCGCGTTTCCCACAGGATCACACTTGCACCGTCCTGGGCTATTTTGATAGCCTCCCCACACATTGTAAGTAAGTACTTACATTTATCAAAGAAAGCCGAAACGTAAAGTTAGCCAGCGCGTCATATCAACAGGGCCCCTACTTCTCAGCAGGAGGGTGTCATGAAAACTTCAGTCGGATTCACAGCAGCAGTAATTTCCTCAAATAGATTAGTTTTATTTTCTCGATTTTTCGCGATTGCTCTGATCGCGATTTTTCTCACCGGAGTAACTCCCTCTCGTGCCAGCGCTCAGGCATTAAGCAATCAGGAGCCGGAAATTGTCCGTCTCAGTTACGTGCAGGGCGACGTGCGTTTATCGCGCGGCGGCAAGAATGGCGCCGATCTAAACACGTCATGGGAAATCGCCCAAACAAATGTGCCCATTGAAGAAGGATTCACGGTAGCTACAGGCACAGGCCGCGCGGAAATTGAATTTGAAAATGGCACCATACTTTATTTGGCCGATAATTCCGTGCTGGAATTCAACCGGCTGGAAGATAGCTTCGGCGTGCCAATCACGGACGTCGAGCTCGTAACGGGTACCGCGACGATAAATGTCCGTCCCGCACCGCGAGAATTATTCGTAATTTCAACTCCTTCCGAGCGGCTGAGCTTCCCGGCAGCCGCGTTGGTACGCGTGGATAGTTTTCTGGATGGCGTAACAGCCACTCCGGAAAACGACAAGGGCGATGACGTGATCGAATATGGCGCAAGCGCAGCGCCGCACGCCGGTACATCAATCACGATGAATTACAATAACGTTCAATCCACCGTTAAATTGCCCGCCGGATTGGCAAACGGTATCAGCGATCTCGCCGCGCGCAACGCCTCAAATAAAGTTCATCTGAACGCAGGACAACCCATCACCTACCAAAACAGCAAGCGCGTTACAGATGGCAGCGTCGCAAATGATTCCGGCACACAGCCCGACTGGGACGCTTGGGTTCTGGCCCGCGTGACGAAGCGCGATCAACAAATGTCCGCGGCGCTAAAAGCATCCGGACTCGCTACTCCGGTTCCCGGCTTGATCGATATGTTTGAAAACGGAAAATTCTTTCCGTGCGAACCAGACGGCCAATGTTGGCGGCCAAATGGCGTGGACGGCTCCGATGGCGTGATCGATCTCGGCGATGGCGCGGTCTTACCAGACGGATCCGACGTCGCCCGCGTCGGCGAGACCGGCGCTGGATTAATTGCAAGTTTGGGCGCGCCAATTTTTCCGGTGGCAGGTCTCCGTCCGCTGCAATCTCAGTCGAGCCAGCAATCCAGCGGGCAACAAGGAACCGCGCAGCAGCCAATGCCGGGAACAATTATCGTCGGCAGTCCGCAGAAACCAACGGTAACAATTTATCGCGTGCGGCTGGACGAATGTTCGGATGAAGTCAGACGACAGGAAGCAATGACCGACCCCGTGACCGGAAAAAGAATTGTTCTCAACGAAACAATCGAGCGCGATCCGTGGATGTGGGGCGTCTGCAATTCTGGCGGATGGATTCCCTTTCGGGGACGCTACCGATTCGTTGCCGGCAGAACGCAGCATCATCGCGTGCACTACATGCACATCGGCAACAAAAATTGCTGGGTGCCCAGGAATCCGCACGATAAGCGCGGACAGACGCCACTGAATTTGAAGAACGGCGCTTTCGCCGCCGGGAAAAAATCGGGAAGTCCGCTGCAATTTGTGAAATGGAATCCTTCGGACAAAGTTAAGTTGCTCACGACCACTCCGAAAGAATTTCGTGCGCCAATAGAAAAAACAGGGCGAACGCCCGTGCAGCGCCCAGATATTCATGCTCGACTGGTCACTCGCAGCACAATCATCGCCGCACGCACGCAACCCGGCGCGAAGTCTACGCAATTTGCCGCCACGAAAAATAGCGAGCGGACAATCTCATACAACTATCACAGCAAAACTTTCGAGCGTCCCGGTGGCGCAATAATGAGTGGGCACAATTCCGCAAAGCCGGAAGTTGTGGGCCATTTCAACGCAAACGGACAATTCAATAACGGCTCGCATGAAAATTCGCGCGGCAACGGTGGCACAACCGCCGGCGGAAGAACTTCCAACGGTGGCGGATATTCCGGCGGGGGCCATTCCAGCGGAGGAAATTCCGGTGGTCATTCGAACGGCGGAAGTTCGGGCGGCGGCAGCGGAGGTCATTCCGGTGGCGGCGGAAATTCTGGCGGTGGAGGCGGTGGGCATTCCGGTGGCGGAGGTGGATCTTCGGGCGGTGGCGGCCACTCTGGCGGAGGATCGAGCGGCGGAGGTGGCGGGCACGGTCACTAATCACCGCGAAAGTTTTTTTTCAAAGATGGCCTGGGGCGAGAGAGAAGTCAGTAATCGCTCGGCCAACGGGAGCGCCGCGATGGTGGTCGCCAAACTCGTGGCGCTCCTTATTTCATTTACACCCAACGATTTTCCCTCCCTCAATCCGTCTAAATCCGCATAATCCATAGCCGTATTAAGTCGGTTTGACATATCGGTATGACTCGTATTGAATCGTCTAATTGCCGTCTTGTGAGCGGCGATGCAATTTAATTCGCGGGCCCGCGGGCCTGACTTCTTTATTTCAGGGGATGCCGAAATGAAATCATCTAGGGTGCACGCGACAGCACGGGTGTCTCAAAAGCGAAATTTTGGTTTGGCGAAACGCGTTCTGCGAACAATGCTGCAATTTTCTCTCTGCGTGTTTCTCGCAACGCTGGTTTGCACCTTGCCAGCGCGCGCGCAAACGTCGGCCAGCATTAAGGGCATCGTAACGGACGCGTCCGGCGCACGCGTGGCCAGTGCAAATGTTTCCGTCAAAAACGTCGAGACGGGCGCGACTCGAATCGCCGTCACCAATGATGACGGCCAATTCCTGGTGCTCTCGCTGATGGTCGGCAAGTATGAAGTGAAAGTTTCGAAGCAGGGATTTCAAGATGCGACGCGCAGCGGAATAAATCTTGTCGTCAGACAAGAAGCGAATCTCGATTTCAAATTGGATGTCGGCGGTGTAAAAGCCGAAGCAACTGTAACAGCAGATGCGCCAATCATCAGCACAACGACCCGAAACATTAATGGTCTGGTCGACGAGAAGCAAATCAAAGACTTGCCGCTGAATGGCCGCAGCTACGATTTGCTGATGACGCTGAATCCCAGCATTGTAAATTTCACTACGCAAAAAACCGGCGGCACCGGAATTTCCAATTCCACCACCGCAAATAATTTCGCCGTCTCCGGCAATCGTCCGCAACAAAACATCTTCTTACTGAACGGCGTGGAATATTCCGGCGCGGCAGAAAATAATATGCAGCCCGGCGGCGCCAGCGGTCAGTTGCTTGGTGTGGATGCAACGCGCGAATTTGAAGTGCAGAGCGACACGTATAGCGCGGAACTCGGCAAGCATCCGGGCGGCCAGGTGCTGATTGTGACGCAGTCCGGCAGCAACAAGTGGCACGGCGATGTTTTTGAATTTCTCCGCAACAACGCGCTGGACGCGCCAAACTTTTTCGATCAAGGTTCCGCGCCGCTGTTTCAGCGCAATCAATTTGGAATTTCTTCTGGCGGCCCAATACACACCGACAAAACATTTCTGTTCGTAAACTACGAAGGCTTTCGTCAAAATCTGCATCAAACTTCCGCGGCATTTGTGCCCGACGCAGCTTCGCGCGCGTCCGCTGTGGCAAGCGTCCAACCTCTTCTGAATCTGTGGCCCATCGCTCCCGTAGGCGCGCCGGATTTTAGCGGAATCGCAGAAGTGTTCAGCAATCCATTGCAAAAAATCCGCGAGGATTTCGGCACCGCGCGCGTCGATCATATTTTTTCCAGCAAGGACACTCTTTCCGCCGTCTACACAATCGACGACGGTGGCGACGCGACCGCCACTCCGGCAAATCCATTCAGTTCGGATATTTTAAATTTGCGCGAGCAGGTGCTCAGCATCGACGAGACGCACGTTTTTTCTCCGAATTGGTTGAACACCGCGCGAATCGGCTACACCCGCGCCGGATATTATTTTCTCGGCGAGCCTACGCCGGGAACTCCCGCGGCGACCGTTCCGGGATTCCTGATTGGCCGTCCAGTTGGCGCGGTTGTCGTCGGCGGCAGCGCTGCATCAAATCCGCAGGCATCCATCGGATTGGCGGGTAGCAATAACGGAAGCAATTTAAGCATCGCCCGAAACTTATACACGTATGAGGATCGCGCGACCTGGACGCACGGCCGCCATCAATTTAGTTTCGGCGCGTGGTTCCAGCAATTTCAATCCAACGAAAACATCGCGCTCAGCCAATTCGGTCAGGCAACGTTCGCAAGCCTGGCAACATTTCTGCAAGGCGCTACTTCTTCATTTCTATATGATCCCTCGCCGACTCCACTGAATTGGCGTTCCTGGTTCGGTGCATTTCACGCCGAGGATGTTTTCCGCGTGAGTCCGAAGCTCACCATTTCACTGGGATTCCGCGATGAATTTTCCACCGGATGGAACGAAGCGCACGGCCGCGCGTCGGATTACGTTTTCGTGAACGGTGTAATTCAAACGCAGCCGAACATTGGAAATAATTTATTCACCACGAACAACGCGAAATTTCTGCCGCAACCGCGCATCGGCGTGGCGTGGACTCCGTTCGACAGAAAAACAGTTCTGCGCGCGGGATTCGGAATGTACAACGATTTGCAGGATGCGCTCGGATATCGCGCCGATCAAAACGCGCCGTTCAATCCGGTGTTCACAATTGCGAACGAAGCCGTTTCCAGTTTGCCGATTAATCCGGCAGCCGTCGCGCCCGCTGCCGCAAGATTGGTTCCTGGCGGCGTTCAGCCGGACATGAAAACTCCCACGCTGATTTCCTGGTCCGCGAGAATTGAACGCGAACTTTCCCCGAACACTTCGTTGACGATCGGCTACGTCGGCTCGCACGGCTATCACGAACTCGTTGGACTGGACGCGAATATTCCGGCGCAGACAATTTGTCCGGCCGCACCGTGCCCCGCGGTATTCCCAACATTTGATCTGAGTCTTCCGGTTACCGCCACGAATTCTCCGAACATCGGATTCCCGATTGGTTCGCCGCTTGCCGGAAAACCAGTTCCAGCCGGATCATTTTTTATTCCTGTTGGAGCGGCGCGAGCGAATCCAAATCTCGCGCAAACGTGGACGTGGTTTTCAATCGGCACCAGTTCGTATAACGCGCTGCAAGTCGATGTGCGCCGCCGATTCAGTCACGGCCTCACGTTCCGCGGCGTGTACACATTTTCAAAAGCGCTTGACGACGGCGACTCCTTGAATCAAACCACTGCGAACAACGCGCCCGGACTGCTTTCAAATCCTGCGAATCCGTCCGCCGATAAAGGCTTGGCGACATATAACGCCACTCACGTCGGTGTGATGAACACCGTGTACGCGCTGCCCTTCGGACGCGGACAACATTTTGCGAGCGAAATGGATGGATGGCGAAACGGAGTTGTCGGCGGCTGGTCGCTCTCCAGCATCGTCACAATTCAATCCGGATTTCCGATTACTCCGCAGTTGAGCTACAACCCCTCTAACAACGGAGACAATCGAAATCCGGTACGGCCATTCATCAATCCAAATTTTATTGGGCCGGTGGTAACTGGAAATCCAAATCAGTGGTTTAATCCCGCGGCATTTATCGCGCCGCCTTCCACCAGCGGTTTTTACGGCAATCTTGGCCGCGATACTTTCACTGGACCGGGACTCGGCACCTGGGATCTCGCGTTGATTAAGGAAACCAAAATTGGTGAACGCATGAACGCGCAATTCCGCATGGAAGTTTTCAATTTGCTGAACCGCGCCAACTTCAACACGCCGAATTTAATTACGTTCACGCCGCCGACCGCCACAAATCTCACGGGAATTTCCGGAACGGCCGGCGCGATCACCAGCACGTCCACAACTTCGCGGCAGATTCAGTTTGCTGTGAAGTTGAATTGGTAATCGAAGTTGAATTGGTAAACGAAATCGAATTGGTAATCAGGGCTTAAGCGATTTGTGAAGCAGGTTCGCTTCGGCGAACGATTTTTCCAAATCGCGCGAAGTCAGGTGGGTGCGTAGCTGCTCGATCGCATGTGCCAGGCGGTCGAGCGCACGCCCGAGATTATCGGAATTTGTGAACGCGACGTCTCGCCAAATCGAATAAGGACTAGCCGTAAGCCGCAAAGAATCTCGGACGCCCGGCCCCGCAAGCGAAGTCGGCAACCCGTCCGCCTCGCCATCAGCTTCCGCCGCGATTACTTCCGCAAGCGCGATTGCAGTCATCTGCGGCAAATGCGAAACAATCGCCACAGCCCAATCATGCGTATCAGCGTCAAGCCAAGTCGGACGCCCGTTCATTTTTTCTAGCAGCGACGTAAACGCCGCCACGCGCGGATTATTCTTAGTCTCCGCGTTTTCTTCAATCAGCACATACTTCGCATTCGCAAAAAGTTTTTCGTCAGCAGCCGCAACGCCCTCAGTTTCCTTCCCCGCCATCGGATGCCCACCAAGAAATATCGCTCCAATATGAAAATGTTGCGCGGCAGCGCGGCAAATCGCGCGCTTCGTACTGCATGCATCCGTCACAAGAGCGTTCTGCGCGGCATGTTTTGCAATTTCAGGAAGTAACTCGATGGTGGTCGAAATCGGAAGCGCAATATAAACAAGATCCGCACCGTTCAGCGCAGTTGCAAGATCTGTAGTCGATTCGTGAATTACATTTCGCGCGAGCGCTTCGGCAAGAACAGCTTCGCGATCGAATCCAATAATCCGCGCTTCAGGAAAATGTTTGCGAAGCGCCAACGCGAACGAGCCGCCGATAAGTCCCGTACCAAGAATGGCTACGCGATGAAATGCGGTGGCAAAGTTTTCAGCCATGTAATTATGCGATGCGGCGTCCGACAGCCGGCGCGATAATGCGGCACTCCGTCATCAGTTGTGCGAATTGATTCGGAAATAAAGACTGCGCGCCATCCGAGAATGCGTGCTCGGGATCGTTATGAACTTCGATCAGCAATCCATCCGCGCCGGCGGCCACCGACGCGCGCGCCATCGGCGCAACTTTGTCGCGTCGTCCGGTGCCGTGCGAAGGATCGGAAACAATCGGCAAATGCGAAAGTTTTTTCACGATTGGAATCGCGGCGATATCCAGCGTGTTGCGCGTGGAAGTTTCGAACGTACGAATTCCGCGCTCGCACAAAATCACATTGTAATTTCCGCCGGCCATAATATATTCCGCGCTCAGCAAAAGTTCTTCAATAGTCGCCGAAAGTCCGCGCTTCAGCAGAACTGGCTTTGAAAGTTCGCCCAGCGCGCGAAGCAAATAATAATTTTGCATGTTGCGCGCGCCAACCTGCAGTATGTCCACCATCGGCAACATTACTTCAATTTGCGAAGCATCCATCACTTCGCTGATCACCAGCAAGTTGTGACGGTCGGCCGCTTCGCGCAAAAGCGTCAGCGCTTTTTCGCCCATCCCCTGAAACGAATATGGAGAGCTGCGCGGCTTGAACGCTCCACCACGAAGGATTTTCGCGCCACTTGCGGCAACAGTTGCCGCAACCGCTTCGATTTGCGCAGGCGATTCCACCGAGCACGGCCCGGCAGCTACGATCACTTCCTGCCCGCCAAACTTCACACCGCGTCCAACATCAATAATCGAACCTTCCGGACGAAATGCGCGGCTCGCCAACTTGTACGGCTGCGTGATGCGCACTACTTCGCGCACGCCTTCCAGCAATTCAAATTCGCGCGGATCGTAATCCGGCCGCACGCCGACCGCGCCAAGCACCGTCTGCGATGCGCCGGTCGAACGGTGCACGTCAAATCCCAATTCCGTCAGACGGTCGATCACTTTCTGAATCTGAACGTCGCTGGCGCCTTCTTGCATTACCACAACCATTGTTTTCTCCCTGAAAAAATAAATTTCTTAGCAAATATAATTGCTGCTTTTATTTTTGATCTGTCTTTGGCGCTTCGTCCGGCTTCATCACATGCCGCTCTACCGAACGCGCCTCGTCCAGAATACGCTCAAAAAGCCGCATGATTGCTGTGTCCGGAAGCGGGCCACGATTATATCCCGCAGCGTTAGCCAGCACTTGTTTTTCCCGCTCCGGCTGATACAGCGGAAGACCAGCCGCTTGCTTGATGTGCCCAATTTCCATCGCACATTGCGAACGCTCGTTCAGCAACTCCACAAGTTGCTGATCGATTTCGTCGATGCGGCGGCGCCAGTCTTCAATATTTTTCACGAGTGTGCCTCGCGGCGGCTCATCCCTTTTCCCGCGGCCTGCTTCAGCAAACGAATTCGAGCCGCGACTGCGCTCACAGCAGCGGATGGCGATGCCGCTGGCTCAAT
>Ga0193726_1000946_pt1 | contig 25737 bp, 25 predicted proteins | sample H2c1metaG_FD_144928 | JGI IMG/M metagenome (GOLD analysis project Ga0193726, IMG submission 144928) | Soil microbial communities from a riparian zone of the East river system, Colorado, United States - H2c1 | ecosystem: Environmental > Terrestrial > Soil > Riparian zone | place: USA: East River...
GGTGACGACGATGTGCGGCGGGCGGCGCCCCATGCGCTGGCGTTCGCTCGGCGGCGTATCGCCGGTGCGCACCCACGTCCTGATGTCGACGTCGGGCAATCCGCGGCGGCGCAGCTCTTCGCGGATGCCGGCCAGCGGCGCTTCGAGATTGCGCTGGATATCGTTGGAGAGCGCTTTCAGCGGCGAGACGTAGACGATCTGTGTCTCGTCCAGAAGCGCGCCGACGACGCCCTGGCGCACCAGGTCGTCGATCGCCGCCATGAACGCGGCGAGCGTCTTGCCGGAGCCGGTCGGCGCCGCGATCAGCGTGTGGCGGCCGGCCTTGATCAGCGGCCAGGCATCGGCCTGCGCCGCCGTCGCGCTGGCGAAGCGAGCGTCGAACCACGCGGCGACGGCCGGATGAAACAATGAACGTCGATTCCTATGCTGGAGGCCGTGCGGCTATTGTTCGGGATTTCATTGAAAATATGGGCGTTGGTGGGCCTAAATCAATCAGGGCAGTTTTGAGCACCGGCCACGCGAAAACTCTCTTTAGCACGCCCCGCGCTCAGGCAATGCCAGCGATCTGCAGAATGACCCCGATCACGGCATCGACCGCCCGCCCGAGCAGCACCCCCAGGATGTTCAAGTTCAAGCCGAGCTGCGCGCCCAGCATCGGCAAGACGAAGAGCAGGCCGATGATGATCAGCATGCCATAACGCTCCAGCCGGGCGAACGGCACGGCGAGGCTGGCCGGCAGCAGGCCCACGGCCACGCGGCCGCCATCGAGGGGCGGCAACGGGATCATGTTGAAGACGGCCAGCATGACATTGATGAGGATCGCATTCTCGAGATTCTGCAGAAGCCATTCGTGGGCACCCGCCGGCACAAGGCCGACAAGGTGGACCAGCAGGGCCGCCGCCATTGCCAGCACAAGGTTAGTCGCCGGCCCGGCCGCCGCGACCCACACCATGTCGCGGCGCGGACGACGCAACGCGCCGAAGTTCACGGGAACCGGCTTGGCGTAGCCAAAAAGAAAAGGGACACGAAGCAGCAGGAGCATGGCCGGCAACACGATCGTCCCGAACGGATCGACGTGCTTCAGGGGATTGAGGCTGACCCGGCCCAGCCGCCAGGCCGTGTCGTCGCCGAACCAGTGCGCGACAAAGCCGTGCGCCGCCTCGTGCAGCGTGATGGCCAGGACGACCGGCACGACCCAAGTCGAGGCGGTATAGAGCACCATGGCGAGCGGCTGGTCCATTGTACGCTGCTGCCTCTACCGTGCCGGCGTTCGCATGGGGTCGAGCTTCCAGCGCTCGCCGCGCGGCGAAGCGCGCCGACCAAGCCAGGCCCGAACGGTCGCTAGGTCTGCTGGATCGCCGACAGGATCCATTTGCCGCCGCGGCTGCGCAGGAAGGTCCAGACCTCCCTCGCCTCGGTCCGCTCACGGTCGCTGCCTTCGACGATGCTGCCGTCGGCGATTTTCCGGGTCACGTCGATCATGCTGAAGCGCATGGCGACCGTCGCGTAGTCGAGACCCGCTTCGCTCCAGGCCTCCGACAGGTCACCCTGCTCGAGCTTCACCGCCTCGACCTTGTTCTCGAGCCCGCGGCTTGCGTTGCCGGAAAGCTGTTCCGAGAAGTAGCCCAGCATCTCCGGCGTCGCAACGCCGCGCAGCCGGGTGAGATCGCCGTTGCCGTAAGCGGTCTGGATTTCGGAAAGCAGGGACTCGAAGGCCGTGTAGTCCTCCGTGGTGATGGCGAGCTGCGCCGACGCGCCGCCCACCAGAAGCGGCCCGGCCGAGCGCGCCATAGGCTGCGCCATCGACCGCTCCATCGGGGCATCGATCATACCCGGCGCAGTCGCGTAGGCACGGGCAGGACCGGCCGGCTGGACCCGCGCGGCGCTCCAGCCGCGGAACAGCCGAACGGCAAGGTAGGCCACGCCGCCGATCAGCAGGACCTGCAGGAGCATTCCCAGCATGCCGCCGGCACCGCCGAAGCCACCGCCGAACATCATGCCGAACAAGCCGGCGCCGAGGATGCCGCCCATCAGGCCGGACATGAAGGGGTGGCGCGACATGAACCCGCCGGCCGGCGGTGCGGCAGGCGCGGCGGCCATGCTTGGGTTCGGCGCCGGCTGTTGCGGCGTCGTGCTGCGTTCCACGGGCTTCGCGGTGGGCGCGGTCTGGGTCGGGGGCGGCGCCTGGTTGGTCTTGCTGCCCCGACTGCCTGAACTGGAGCCCGCGCCGGCGCGGGCGTCGGCCAATGACGGCGCCATGACGATCACGGCGGCGATCACCGCAAGCCAACGAATAGTCTTCACGAGCGAGCACCCCTGTCGGACCCAGCCAACGACCGTCATGTTAGGCGTATAGGGCCGCCAAACAAGACGTCGGCTGCAATTTTGCGCGGCCGCTCGACCGGTGCGAGAGGCACCCGAATCGGGCTCAGGACGGTCGTCCGGCCCGCTGTGGATTGGTCCCCGATTGGTCACGGGGCGCCCTTATTGCGGCACAATTCATGGCGAACAAATATCCCAGTCAACGAAATGGATGGGCCATGACGGGCGATCGCACGACGACGGATCCCAAAGCGGACAAGGCGCAGCCGGCCGGCGCAAGTCGCGCCAGCCCGTCGACGGAAGAGCTGTCGCGCCAGCTTGCCGAGCGGTTGGCCCGGCAACGGGCGGCCGATCCAGGGGCTGCCGCGGCGGCGCGGCGCGCCGCCTTGCTGGCGTACGACCAGGCGCGCGAGCGCCGCCTGATCGTCGCGCTGAGTGTCGTCCTGGCGGCGACCGTGGCCGCGAGCGTCGGCTACTTTGTCTCGACGATCGATTCGCAGCCTGTCCCGCCGCTGGCAAGCGCTGCGACGCGCCCGCAGCCGGCGCCGCCCGTCGAGACAGCCGCCGCCTTGCCGGCACCCGCCCTCGATTCTGCGCCAGCGCCCGCGGCAAGTGCAGCCGACACGCCCGCCGCCGAGCCGGCGACGGCACAGGCGGCAGACAGCCAAGCGGCCCCGGTCAACGGAACGCCGAACCCTGCTCCGCTGCAGCGTGACGACGTGCGGGAGATCCAGGCGAAGCTGCGGTCCTTTGGCTTCAATCCGGGCCCGGTCGACGGCAATCCGGGGCGCATGACCGAAGGCGCCGTCAGGCGCTATCAGCAGGACCGGGGCCAACCGCAGACCGGCGAAATCGACAACGCGCTGCTGCAGCAGCTCCGCCAGGATCCCGCACCACCGGCCGTGCAGCAGGTTGCCCAGCGCGCCGCCCGGCCGGCCCGCTCGCCCGGACCGCGGCGCAGCGATCCGTTCGAGCCCGTACGGGCCGCGGGCAATCGCTTCGGCCAGTGGATGGATTCCCTGGTGCGCTGACGCCGCAGACCGAAGGACAGTCCGCTTTTCGCGCGGCGTTCCGCTGAATTGCCCGCAACCGCATCCATCGTCGACCGTTCTGTCGCGACAGGCGTCGATCAAGGAGGCATTCATGCTGCGCGCCACACACCTTGCCGTCATTGCCGCACTCTCCGTCGCTACGGCGGCTTGCGGAGACAGGCCCGTCGACCGGGCGCTCACGGGTGGCGCGATTGGTGCCGGTGGCGGCGCCCTGGTGGGCGCAGCCGCGGGCAATCCAGTGGCAGGCGCCGTCGTCGGTGGCCTGGGCGGCGCCGCGATCGGTGCCGCGACCGCGCCCGAACGTTGATCGCCGGCCGCAGGCCTGGCGCACGCGACGTCGGTTCACCGGTCCCGTATTGCTTGAGCGTAACTTCGCTATCGGAAGACTATGACGTGTCACTGAAGTGGCGCCGCAAGGAGTGACTTTAGCGCGGCACGTCGCCTTCCAGCATGACGCGGTAGAGATAGCGCGTCTGGTCCATGTCGTAGTCGCCGTTCGCCTTGTGCAGCAGGCAGCGATTGTCCCAGATCACGAGGTCGCCGGGCTGCCAGTGGTGACGGTACTGGAACCGCTCCGCCGTGGCGTGTTGCAGCAATTCGCCCAGCAGCGGCAAAGCCTCCTTGTGGTCGAGGCCGAGGATGCCCTCGATCCGGATCGGATTAATATAGATCGACTTCCGGCCGCTCTCCGGATGTGTGCGCACGACGGGATGGAGGACGGCGTTCGGCACGCGCTCCTTGTTCGCGTCCGACAGGGTCATCAGTTTTCGCGTGCTGTGACTGCTTTGGTACACATGGATCGCCACGAGGTCCGCGATCCGATCCTGCATGACGGGCGACAGCGCGGCATGGGCGGCCGCCATGTTGGCGAACTGCGTATCGCCGCCGCGATCCGGCAAGGTGACCGCGTGCAGGGCCGTGGCCTTCGGCGGACGGGTGTCGTTGGAATGGTCGGTGTGCCAGCCTTCGCCGGGGATGTAACGACGACCGTCGGGGAAGTGATCCTGGTTCGAGAGGTAATGAACCTGCGGGCACTCGGAGAGAGCGAAGAGCGTGTTGTGCTGCAGGAATACCCGTCCAAACAGCTCGACCGCGGCCAGCACCTGGTGCGGCGAGAGCGACTGTTCGCGGATGACCAGCACGCTGTGCGCGACGAAGGCTCGATTGAGGACGGCCTTGGCTTCGGCACTGACCGGACGCGCGAGATCAATGCCGCGAACCTCGGCGCCGGTATGGTCGGTCATGAGTTTGACCTCCATTGCCACTCACCGCGCGCCGCCCAGGCCGCCGGGCGCCGTCCGGACGAAGGGCGGCTTGACGGCGCTGCCGGTCCGGCACTCGTGGGCAAAACCGGCGTAGCTGTCGGCGTTGGCCAGGCGCTGGTTGGCCGACAGCGGGCGCATGAAGCGGTCGTCGAACCAGCCGCGTCCGACGTCGCCGATGTTCTGGCGGTTCGCGCGGCCGACGAAGTGCGACAGCTCGTGCAGGATGATGAAGGCGGCGAACTCGGCGCCGACGGAGGGGGCGAAGAAACCAAGCCCGAGGTGGATGCGGTCGAGCCTGCGGTGCGTGTCTTCGTCCTCGCGGCCTTCCTCGAAGAAGCCCTGCGGCTGCGTCAGGGCGATCCGCGGGTTGTGGCGGTCGAGGTCGAACTCATCGACGGTGTCGATGTTGAACAGCTCCGGGTTCATGATGACCGTGCTGAAGCGGGTGTAGGAACCGAACAAGTCGACATGGGCCGCGCTCTGCTCCGCCGCCGAGAGCGTCGCCAGCCCGAAATGCCGGTTGAGCCGGTCGGCCGCCGCCGCCGCCGGCCCGGTCGGCGTAGGCCCGCTGGTGATGACCGCCTGCAGGTTGCGGACGGCCGCGGTGAGCGCCAGGCCCACGATCGGCAGGGCCTGGCGGACCTTGACCCTGAGATCGTCGTCGGAAACCGGGTCGATGATCTCGTTCAACCGGACGATCGTGTTCTTGTTGGGCTCGATCACACCGTCGAAGATCTGCAGCTGGACCTGCTGGAAGCGGGCGATCGCGGCGTTGGTTCGCGGCCCGCAGATCCCGTCGACCGCCAGGAACGGGATTGGCCCGCCGGCAGCGCCGGCCACCGTCACCTGGTTCAAGGCATCCTGGATGGTGCGGACATCATCGGACTGATTGCGGGCGAGCGGTCCGCGACCCACCGGCGCGTTGATCGCGACCGGCCCGGTGAAACCGGACGACAGCACGGACAAGAGCTCACACGAGCCCACGGCGGGCATCACCAACCAACGCATGCGAAGATCCTCCGGTGGAAGACAATACGCCAGTCTACGGCACGCGGTAGAACGGATTGGGCAAAAGGAACATCCTTTCCGCGTGGCCGCCCAAAAGGTCCGAGGGTTGATCGCCCATGTTGGCGATGATGGTAAATCCCGCCTGCTCGATCTCCGCCCGTATCGGCGCCTTGAAGTCGGTGACGGACGAGAAGCGCGCGCCCTCGGGGACGGCATAGAGCTTTTCGTAGCCGGCATAGCCCACGGCGGCGAGATTGCGTTCCGTCGCCTGACGCTGGCTCTCGGGACGACCCGTGATGAAGAAGACGGTAACGCCCAGCGCCCGCGCCTGCTGGAAAACCTGCAAGGTGGGAAGGATGGCAGGATCTCGGCCGAGCTGGTCCCAGGCGGCCCATCCGCAGGGCGCGTCGAGGGCGAGGTCGCACGGACCGCCGATCGGTCGGCCGAAATCGTCGCGCACGATCACCTCCCAGTTCGACAACGACGTGTCGTCGACATCGAGCACGAGGGCCGGCCGGCGGGCCGACGGCGCCCGCTCGGCGATCCACTGGCCGGCTTGCCGCGCCACCAGGGCGAGGTCGCGATCATAGGCGCCCGAATCGTGGTAGGCGGTCGCGGCGAGCATCGCGTCGCCGACATTCAGCGGCTGGCCGGGCGAGGTCACGAAGATCGCGCGATCGTCGGCCAGGACGGGGCCAATCGCGCCAACTAGCACGAAAACCATCGCCGCACCGGCGTGAACGCGGCGCGCGATCGTTCCGACGTTTATTCCCGACATATCGGCCCATCTCCCGGCACTTGCGTCGCGACGATGATGGACGCACCGCGCAGGCCCAGGTCAAGGGCCGGCCGGACGATCAGCCGCCGTTATTTCTTGGCGCGCTCGATGAGTTGGCTTGCCTCATGCAGCCGATCCCGGCATTCGGCTTCCGCGCCGCGCTCGGCCTGGGTCCGCGCGGCGACCAGGAGGGCTTGCAGCGCCGTCGTCTCTGCGGCGCCGAGTTTGCCGGCGTCGGCCGGCGCGCTCTTCTGCGGCGCATCCTTCACATCCGGCACCGTCGGCATGGCGTCGTGTGCGCTGCGCGGCGGCGTGATGACGGCCTTGTCGGGCGAGGGCGGCGGCTCGATCACGCCGCCCGAGCGCGCGAGATCGCCGGGCCGCACCGCCGTCGGCGCCTTGTCGGCGGATGCTGTCGGCGGATCGCTGGAAACATGATAGCGCTGGGCGAGGCTCCGCACCTCGTCGAGACAGCCCGCCGCGCTGGCCGCGTCGGCCGCCACCACCATTAGGGCGAGGGATACGATGAGAATTGTCGAGGCGCGATAAGCCCATCGTCTGGGTCTGTGCATGGCGATCACCGGATGTTCCGACAGCAACGATGGGCCGGCCAAGCGGGTTGCCGCGCCACGCGTGGTGGCTGTTTGCGCTTGCTTTTCGGCGGCCCTAGACTTTCTGTGACCGTTCCGAATGAAGAATGACGAAACTGGAACCCGCGCAATGGCCCTAGCTTCCCCCCGTATCCACGAGGTTCCGGACGATCTGCTCGCCGCCATCGATTACTGCTACGAGCAAGGCTGGACCGACGGGCTGCCGGTCGTCCCGCCGGTCGTCGATCGGGTCGACGCCATGCTGGCCCGCCAAGGCCGGCCGTCGGAAACCGTAATCGCGACTCATCCCGCGACCGGACTGGAACTGTCGCTGCATGCCGCCGCGGTGAATTCAGTCATGGCCGGTTGCCTGCCGGAACATTTTCCGGTGGTCGTCGCGGCGTTCGAAGCGATGAACAAGCCCGACTTCAATTTCCATGGCTCGACCGCCAGCACCGGTGGCTCGGCGCCGCTGCTGATCGTGAGCGGCGCCTATGCCGACGAGATCGGCATGAATTCAGACGTCAACTTGTTCGGCCCGGGCAATCGCGCCAACGCCACGACCGGCCGGGCGGTGCGGCTGATCCTGCGCAATGTCTTTCAGATGCTGCCCGGCATCTCCGACAAGTCGACGCAAGGCAATCCGGGCAAGTACAGCTTCTGCATCGCCGAGCGCGCGCGTGGCAATCCGTGGCCGCTGCTCTGCGAGACGCAGGGCTATGCCAAGGGCGTGTCGAGCGTCACCGCCTATGCCGGCGGCGGCTTCTGCAATGTCGAGAACCACGGCGGCAACACGCCCGAGCAGGTGCTGGGCTCGGTCGCCGACGCCATGGCGAACTATGGCTGCATCACGCTGGGCCAAAGCGTGGTGATCCTGGCGCCGGAGCATATGCGCATCGTCGCCGGCACCGGCTGGACGCGCGAGGACGCGCAGAACTTCCTGTTCACCCACGCCAAGCGCTCGGTCGAGGGGATGAAGAACGTCGGCAAGTACCGCGACCGCGAGTACGACACGCAGCACGGCGGCGGCGCCCACGCGCTCGCCGAGCAGGGTTTCGTGCATCGCGGGCTCTCGCCGCAGGATATACTGATCACGATGGGCGGCGGCGATGCCGGCGGCCACTCGTGCTTCATCCCGTCGTGGAGCCGCGGCCGCGGCTCGATCCTGCAGCACAGCGCGATCGGCGCGTGAAACAGAGGAGTCAATCCAGATGCAGCTCTACGCCCCCACCTCTTCCGGACCGAAACGCAAGTCGTTCCGCGCCCCACCCCTGGCCAGCCTGGAGGGCATGCGGATCGGCATCCTGGAAAACGGCAAGCTCAACGCCGAAGAGATGCTGCGCGAGGTGGGCGCGCTGTTCGTCGAGCGCCATGGCTGCACCATTCGCCCGATCTATTCGAAATCCAACGCCAGCGCGCCGGCGCCTTCCAACACCCTGGTCAAGGCGGCGCAGGACGTCGATTTCCTGATCACCGGCCTGGGGGATTGAGGCTCCTGCTCAACGTGCAGTCTGCACGACGGCATCAGCTTCGAACAACTGGGCAAGCGGGCGGTGGTGCTGTGCACGACACCGTTCGAGGTGACGGCGCGGAACATCGCCCGCGTCCTCGGCCTGCCCACCTATCCCTTCCTGTGCGTTGAGCATCCCATCGGCAGTTGCACGCTGCCGGAACTCAAGGCACGGGCGGAAATCGCCTACCAGCAGGCGCTGCCCATCCTGCTGAAGGACTGAGCGGGATTACGGCATGTTCCGGCGCTGGCGGATCGGCATCGCAATCAGGCTGCCGATGATGAGCGAGATGCCGCCGACGGTGAGCGCCAGGGTGAAACTGCCGGTCCATTCCCGCACGAAGCCGAAGAAGTAGGGGCCGACCGTGCCGCCGAGATTGCCGGCGCCGTTGACGAGGCCGATGCCGACGCCCGCCACCGCCGGCGGCAGCACCTCGGTCGGCAGCGACCAGAACGGTCCGAAGCGGCCGAAGAAGGCGGCGACGGCCAGGGTCAGGAAGATCAGGATGCCGAACGTGCTGCCTTGGCCCGCGAGCTGCGCCAGCAGCAGGAACACGCCCGAAAGCGCCGTCGCGCCGATCATGTGCCACTTGCGCTCCTGCAGCCGGTCGGAGCTGAAGGCGACCAGGATCATCATCAGCGCACCGGCGGCATAGGGAACCGCGCTCAGGAAGCCCACCGCCGTGATCGACAGCCCGGTCTCCTTCAACACCGTCGGCAGCCAGAAGGTGACGCCCCACTCCGCCATCAGGGCGGCGAAGTTGTAGAGCGCCAGCAGGATCACCGCGGGATGCCACAGGGTCCTGATCCAGTGGCCCTTGACCGGCGCGGCCTCGGCCGCCTCGGCTGCGAGCGCCGACACTAGCCTGGCTTTCTCGTCGGGATCGAGCCACTTGGCATCGCGCGGCTCCTCCGTAATTGCCCAGATCCAGACCAGCGCCCAGACCAGCCCCGGCAGCGCCTCGACGATGAACATCATCTGCCAACCAAAATGCGCCAGCACGACACCGGAGATCGGGTTGGCGACGACCGAGGCGATCGGGATGCTGATCAGGAACAGGGTATTGGCCCGCGCCCGCTCCGCCCGCGTGAACCATTTTCGGATCAGCACGATCGTGCAGGTGAGCACGCCGCCCTCGAACAGGCCCAGGATGAAGCGGTTGGCGATCAGCTGGTTCTCGGTGCGCACGAACGCGGTCGAGAACGACACCACGCTCCAGAACAGCAGCAGGCCGAGGATGACCCATTTCGCGCTCCACACCGAGGCGAGCCGGCCGGCCGGAATCTGCAGGATGATGTAGCCCCAGAAGAACATGCCCGTGGCGAAGCCGATCGCCGAGGCGCTGATGCCGAGCTCCGTGCGCATGGCGGGAATGGCCATCGCGATGTTGGTCCGGTCGATGTAGGAGAGCACGTACATCACGAAGGCGACGCCCAGGATGCGCACCCAGCGGTTCCTGTGCGGTGCGAGCTTTGCTGTTGCGGCCACGACGTTGTCCCCCCTCGCGCCAGCGCGTTCTTTTGCGGGAGGTTAGCGACCGCTCTGGCCGGGTACAACAGACCCGCTTGTCCGGCGGCGCGAGCGTGATGCTGCTGTATGCGCCGGGCAGCATCACCTCGTCCTGGGCCGCGCTCCAGCATAGCCATCGCTGATTGCACTATTCATCGCAAAACAACCTTATTCCGTTGGTACACTCGTGGCACAGGATAGGAGGTGCCGATGAGGGCGTTTGCTGTGTCGGCGATGATGATCGTGGCCTGGCTCCTGCCGACGGCGCCGGCATCGGCATGGGACGATCAGGGGCATGAGCTGATCGGCGCGATTGCCGACGCGATGCTCGGCAACAGCAAGGCCGGACTGCAGGCCCGTCAAATCCTGGGCTATGGCCTCAGCAGCGCAGCGAAGTGGCCGGACTGCGTCCGCGGGGTCCGCAAGGATTCCAGCGGTTTCAAATATGACGGCGGGGCGCCCGCCTGTTCGGAGTTCGAGAGCCCGGCCGAGGTCGCCCGCATGATCGACTATGCGCGGCGCAACTGGTCGAATTGCCGAAAGCCGCCGCCTGACGGCTGCCATACTCGGTATCACTTTAGCGATGTCGCGATACAGCGCGATGGCTACAGCCGGTCGTTCTTCGGGACCAGCAACGACGACATCGTGAGCGCGCTCGACAGCGCGGTCCTGGTGCTCCAGTTCCAGCCGGCCGAGCCGCCGATTTCCATCCGGGACAAGAAAGAAGCGCTGCTGCTGATCGCACACCTCGTCGGCGATCTGCATCAGCCGCTGCATGTCGGCGCCGTCTACCTTCGCTCCGACGGTTCCCTCGCCGATCCCGATAAGCCGCCCAACCAGAGCCCAGGTACGATCGAGAAGGACAATGCCACCCGTGGCGGCACCGACATCCTGATCGAAGGACGCGCCAACCTGCACGCGATGTGGGACGACGTCCCGCACGACTGGGGACGCAACGCGACGCCCGAACTGCTGGCAAAAGCCAAGGCGGTACCGCCCAGCAAGGCGCAGGTCGACATGTTGGCGGCGCTGTGGGCCGGCGAAACCGTTCGATTGGCGAACAATGCCTTCAAGGGCCTGACGTTCGGCAACAGGAACGATCAAGGCAAATGGCCAGCCACCGTCGACAACGCTTTCCTCTACCGGACGAAGCTCGAGAACACGCAACGCCAGCAAATCATCAAGGGCGGCGCCCGGCTGGCCGAACTGCTCCGGGAGATCTGGCCAGAGGAATAGACGGAAATGTTACGGTGTGCCCGGCCTGCAACAGTCACCGGGAATCCTTTCTCGCATTACCGACTCAAGCGCGCTGCCTTTTCGCGGCCACGGTCGCGGCGCAGGCTCACGCTACTGGCCTGTGGCGTTTCCTGCAGCTTGTCGGGAGGCAGATGATGTCCAGGTGCATCCCATGATTTCGGGGCTTTAGAAGCCTGCTTTTCTTCAATGCCTCGTCTGGAATCGCATGCGAGTAAAGGCATGGTGATGGCCGCTGGGATTCATCCGCTGAAGCGTTTCGGCACGCGCCGTGAACAAAAAAGATTGTGCTGCGAGGCGAAGGCTGCGCGCGCGAAATCGCTATTCGCCAGAAAAGCCCGGCCTCAATACAACCATGAATGGGCGTCACGCCTCTTGAACGCGGCGGCACCCCAACCCAGCTTTTCTCTGGCGGTGTCCTTTCAGCGCGCGATTTCACCGCGCCGATGACGGCTTTGAGACGATGCGGCCTTCACACGCACGACGAGGATTCGAGTAATTGGCAAAGGCCTTCGCCCGGGGAGAGCCGCCATGAGTACACCCACGACAATTGAAGAATGGCTGGCGCGTTTCAACCTGTCGCGATTCGCGACGACGTTCCGCGACAACGGCATCGATCTCGATGTCTTGGCGCGGCTCGGTGATGACGACCTGCGCGAGCTCGGTCTCTCGATCGGCGATCGCAAGCGCGTGCTCGCCGCCGTGTCGGCCTCCACCGCCGCCGCCGCCGCTCCACCGGCGACGGCCGCCGTCGAACGCCGGCAGCTCACGGTGATGTTCTGCGACCTCGCCGATTCGACGGCGCTGTCGTCACGCCTCGATCCGGAGGACATGCGCGACGTGATTCGCGCCTACCAGACCGCCTGCGCCGACGTCATAGCGCGCCATGACGGCTTCGTCGCCAAGTTCATGGGCGACGGGCTGCTCGCTTATTTCGGCTATCCGCGCGCCCACGAGGACGAAGCCGAGCGCGCCGTGCGCGCCAGCCTGGAGATCGTCGCCTCCGTCGGCGGCCTGCAGACACCGGCGCGCGAGGCGCTGCAGGTGCGCATCGGCATCGCCACCGGACTCGTCGTCGTGGGCGACCGGATCGGCACGGGTGCGGCCGAGGAGCAGGCGGTGGTCGGCGAGGCGCCCAACCTTGCCGCGCGCCTGCAGGCGCTCGCCCGGCCCAACGCCATCCTCATCGCCGAGGCCACGCGCCGCCAGGTCGGCAACCTGTTCGAGTTCATCGACCTCGGCCCGCAGGCGATGAAGGGACTCGCCACGCCGCAGCCGGCCTGGCGGGTGCTGGGCGAGAGCGACGCCGCCAACCGCTTCAAGGCGCTGCGCTCGAGCGCCACGCCGCTGGTCGGTCGCGACACGGAGATCGCGGCACTGATGCGCGGCTGGGCGAGCGGCAAGAAGGGCCAGGGTCACGCCGTGCTGATCTCGGCCGATCCCGGCCTCGGCAAGTCGCGCCTGGCCGAAGCCGTGCGCGAGCGCATCGCGGGCGAGCCGCACGTCACCGTGCGCTATTTCTGCTCGCCGCATCATCGCGAAAGCGCGTTCTATCCGATCGCCCGCCAGCTCGAACGCGCGGCGGGCTTCGACTGCGACGACGACGCCCCGGCGCGGCGGCGCAAGCTCGAGGCCATGCTGGCCGGCGGCCCCGCCGAGGCGGACCTGCCGTTGTTCGCCGATTTGCTGTCGGTGCCCGGCCTCGAGGCGCGATGGGCCGAGGAACTGACGCCAGAGAGCCGCAAGGAGAGGATGCTCGACGCCCTGATGCGGCTGTTCGAAGAGCTCACGCGGCAGCGGCCGGTGCTGGCGATGTTCGAGGATCTTCACTGGATGGATCCCAGCTCGGGCGAGCTGCTTGACCGTATCATGGCGCGCCTCGACCAGCTGCGGGGGCTGCTGATCGCGACCTGCCGGCCCGAATTCCAGCCCAACTGGACGGACAGGCCGCGCGTGTCGATGCTGGCCCTGCCGCGCCTCGGCCGACGCGATGCCGAGGCCCTGGTGCGCGCACTCGCCGGACCCGCCCCACTGGTGCCCGACACGCTGGACGAAATCCTCGAACGCACCGACGGCGTGCCGCTCTTCCTCGAAGAGGTGACCAAGGCCGTGCTCGAGGCCGGCGGCCCGACGCCACGGGGCACTGCCGCGGTTCCGGGCGGGACATCCGGCGGCGCCAGGCTCGCTGTACCCGTGAGCCTGCAGGCGTCGCTGATGGCGCGGCTCGACCGGCTGGGGCCGGCGGCCCGCGAAGTGGCGCAGACTGCGAGCGCGATCGGCCGCGACTTTCCCTACACCCTGGTCGCCGCCGCGGCGCCCAGCAGCGAGGCCGAGACGCGGGCCCATCTCGACCAGCTGGTCGCCGCCGGCCTGGTGTTCCAGATCGGCACCCCGCCGGCCGCGTCCTACCAGTTCAAGCACGCCCTGGTGCAGGACACGGCCTATTCGACACTGCTGCGCGGCCCGCGCCAGACACTGCACGAACGCCTGGCCGCTGCGCTCGAAAAACGGCTGCGCGAAACCGGCGACGGCGAGCCGGAAATCCTGGCGCATCATTTCGCCGAGGCGGGCCAGCCCGAGCGCGCGGCGGCGTACTGGCTCGATGCCGGGCGGCGCGAGGCGGGACGATCGGCGAACATCGAGGCCATCGCCCATCTCCAGCGCGGCATTGACGCGTTGGTCCCCGTCGCGGAAGCACCCGGCCGGCTGGATCTCGAGCTGGCGCTGCAGCTGGCGCTCGGCCCGTCGCTGATGGCGCTCGAAGGCTTCTCGAGCGCGAACGGCGAAGCCGCCTACCTGCGCGCCCAGGCACTGGCCCAGCGCCTGGGCGACGATCGCGCCCTGTTCGCGGCGACCTGGGGCCGCTGGATGACGACGGCCCAGGGGCCGCTCAACGACAAGACGGTGAGCGACATCGTCAAAGAGCTGTTCCGCGTGGCCGAGCAGATCAACGATCCCGGGTTGCGCCTGCAGGCGCACCATGCTGCCTGGGTGACGACGCTGTGGCTCGGCGATCCCGCCGCCACCCACGATCACGTGAGCAAGGGCCTGGCGCTTTACGATCGCGAAAAACATGGCCGCCACGCCGTGCTCTATGGCGGACACGACCCGGCAGCGTGCGGCAGCGGGCACGACGCCATCGCGCTCTGGATCATGGGCTATCCCGACCAGGCGGTGGCGAGCCTGCGCCGCAGCATCGCCTTCGCCAACGATCTCGGACACGCGCCGAGCGTCGCCCATGCGCTATGGCTGGCGGGCTTCGTGCACATGATGCGACGCGACGCACCGGCGGCGCTCGAAACCGCCGAGCGGCTGGTGACGCTGGGCAGCGAGCACGAACTCGCGGTCTATCGGGTGGCCGGCCGCGTGTTGCGCGGCTGGGCACGCGCCCTGCTCGGCGCGCCGGAGGAAGGCCTGGCCGAGATGCGTGAAGCGACGGAGCTCTATCGGTCGCTGGCCGGCGTGATGACAGGTCCGTTCCTGGTGGCGCTGGCCGATCAGGAACGGCGCGCCGGAAATTTCGACAAAGCCGAGGCGACCCTGGTCCAGGCGCGGGCGGTCATCACGCATCGCGGCGAGCAGCTGTGGGTCGGCGGCTTCCTGCGGTCGAGCGGCGACCTCGCCGCGAGCAGGCCCGCGCCCGACCTCGCGGAGACGGAGCGGCTATACGAGGAGGCGCGGACGATCGCCGGCCGCCTGGGGGGCAAGTCGGTCGAACTGCGGGCAGCGAGAGGCCTGGCGCGGCTGTGGCTGCGGCAGGGCAAGGTGCGGGAAGCGCAAGATCTTCTGACGCCGCTATTCGACTGGTTCACCGAAGGCTTCGACACGCCCGATTTGAAGGAAACGAAGGCGCTGCTGGAGGAGATCAACCGACGAGCGGCGCCCGCGCCAATGCAGATCGACCCTCGGGATATCACACGAGATCGCGCGGGATAGAACGGTCCCATTCGCGGTGGCAGACTTCGCTGGTGCCTTCCCAGGCGCGCAGCGATGCCTGCAGCAGGAAGGCGTCGCGCGTGCAGGAGAGCCGCATCCGGGTCTCGATGCGAACTTGCCAGGCGTCGCGCTGGATCGTCTCGGTCCGCTGCATCTCGGCCGTGGCGCTCAGCGGATCGTCGTCCGTGATATCGAACGCGAACTTGCCCTCGGTGCCTAGTTCGAAGCCGAGGCGATCGATGCGCACGAGGCCCGGACGGATCACCGTGGGCCGCTCGGGCGTTGCCGTCTCGGGACCGGGCAGCGGCGGCAACGCGGCATCCGCCGCCTGGGTTGGGCGCACCGGCAGATCGAGCGTGCCGCCGAAGATCGTGAGCGTCGCTACTTCGGGGGCTGGCCAGATCATCGGCCAATAGGTGGTGGAGAGTGCCAGCCTGATCCTGTGTCCGGCCGGAAACACCACGCCGGCATCGTTGAGCTGGATGCGGATCTGGTAGCGCTCGCCCGGCACCAGAGGCTGCGGCGTCTCGTGGCCGTCACGATGGGTGAGATTCTGGACGCCGAAGCTCACGCGCAACGACTCGGCTGATGGATGCACGTCGCACAGCCGAACCGCGATGTTCGCGATCGGCCTGTCGGACGCGATCTCCAGGGTGACGACCGCTGCCCCCAGGATCTCGATCGTCTCGTCGAGCGGCGGCGTCTCGAAGACCAGCGAGCGGGCATCGTCCGCGCGCTGATCGCCGGCCTGATCGGCGGCACGCCCGAACGGACACCAGCTGCCGGCATCCTTGCCGACCGTTTGCGGCGAGCACACCGCGCGCGCTGCAAGCGGCGCGCGCTCGGGGCGCAGCCCGTCATCGGTCAGGAACAGGCGATGCGACTTGCTCTCCGGCGGCGGCCATGACGGTTCGGCCACCCAGCGCCCGGGCAAGGTCTCGTGATAAGGCGCGGGCTTCACACTGTCGGTCATCCAGGCGCGCACCATCGGCTCGTCCATGACGCCGGTCTCTGCCCCCTTCAGCCAGTGGTCCCACCAGCGCAACATGTCCTGCAGGAAGCCGATCTGCGGGCCGGGCAACGCGAAATGCGGATAGGCATGAGCCCACGGCCCGATCAAACCCTTGCGCGGGACGGCGAGCCGTTCGAGGAGGCGCGGTATGGCGTTGGTGTAGCCGTCGGTCCAGCCGCCGACCGCATACACCGGACACTGGATCGCCGCGTAGTCCTCGCACACCGAGCCGTGACGCCAATAGGCGTCGCGGCGCTGGTGCCGGGTCCAGATCTCCAGGAACAGCGGCACGTTCGCCAGACGCTCCAGCCACATCGCCCGCCAGCGCTCGCCGACCAGCGCGGGATCGGGCGGATGGCACATCGCGCCGAAGAAGAACGACGCCCAGCCGAAACCCGCATTCAGCTTGGCGCCGCCCATGTAGTGCACGTCGTCGGCGTAGCGATCGTCGGTCGAGCAGATCGTGACGATGGCCTTGAGCGCGGCCGGTCGGCGCGCCGCGACCTGCAGCCCGTTGAAGCCGCCCCACGAGATCCCCATCATGCCGACCGCGCCGCTGCACCAGGGCTGGGCGGCCAGCCAGGCGATGATCTCGAGGGCGTCGTCCTGCTCCTGCCGGGCGTACTCGTCGGACAACAGGCCGTCGGATTCACCGCTGCCGCGGATATCGACCCGCACGCCGGCATAGCCATGACCGGCCAGCCACGGATAGGTGAGCGCGTCGCGCTCGTAGGTGCCGTCGCGCTTGCGGTAGGGCAGATATTCCAGGATCGCCGGCACCGGATTCTGCTCGGCATCCTCGGGCAGCCAGATGCGCGCGGCGAGCTGCGTGCCGTCCTTCAGGGGGATCGTCGTGTGCTCGATGGTGCGGACGGCGCGGGGAAAGGTCGTGACGATCAAGACGGCTTTACCCTTCCAGTCCGACGAGCTTCAAGCTGAGCGCGCGCAGCCGGCGCCGCGCCTCGGCGTCATAGGCCTGCGAGTCGGCGCGCGCTTCGCGCAGCACGTTGAAGTAGAGCCCGCTCTTGCCGTCGAGGGCGGGTGAAACCGCGAGTTGGAGGATCGCCGCGGCGCCGTCCTCGACCGTGCTGATCGGCGTGGTGCCCGACTGACGGACCATGGTCGTGTTCATGTAGGTCGAGGGATGCAATGCATTGGCGATCACGCCCGATCCCTCGAGCTCCTGGGCGAGATCGATGGTGAACAGGATCTGCGCCAGCTTGCTCTGGCGGTAGGCGCCGCCGCCGCTGTAACCACGAGTCAGCATGACGTCGGAGAAGTCGATGGCCTGCTGACCGGCCGAGGCGACATTGACGATACGCGCCGGCGCGCTCGCCTTCAGAAGCGGCAGCAGCAGATGGGTCAGCAGGAAGCCCGCGAGATAGTTCACGGCGAAGCGCAGCTCGTGACCGTCGGCGCTGGTCTGCCGGCCGGGCGCACTGCCGACGCTGCCGATGCCGGCATTGTTGATCAGGAGGTCGAGCCGGCCGGTCTGATGTTTCACCGCATCGGCCAGGCGGCGCACCTCGGCCAGCGACGCCAGATCGGCGGCCAGGAAGGTGGCGCTGCCGCCCGCCTGCTCGATCTCGCGCGCCAGCGCTTCACCACGCGGGCGATCGCGACCATGGACCAGCACGCGCCAGCCCTGCTGCGCCAGCGTGCGCGCCACCACGCGGCCGACGCCGTCGGTGGCGCCGGTGATGAGAGCCGTCCGTCCCTTGCCGTCAGCCATGCCGATCTCCTGGGGAAATTTTGCCCGATGTCGATGCCTGATGAGCGCCCCCTGCTCAAGGGTCGGGACGATGGAAAAATTACCTTCAGCCGGAATCCTTTCGGTCGGGCCGATCGTCTAACAAGATGAAAGCCCATGTTGCAATAACTAAACCAATCGGTTAAGTATCCTGCAGCCCTGTGAGGAGTCCCCGATGAAACTGTATTACGGTTGGGTCGTGGTCGCGGCCGGTGGGTTGATGGGATGCGTCGCTATCGGCTCGGTGTTTTCATTGGCGGTCTTCCTGGCGCCGATGTCGGAGACGACGGGGTGGTCGCGCACCGGCATATCGAGCGCCATGACGATCGTGTTCGTGACGATGGGCTTCGCCTCCTTCGGCTGGGGCGCGCTCACCGACCGCTTCGGGCCGCGCATCGTCGTGCTGGCCGGCGGGGTCTTGCTCGGCCTGGGCCTGGCGCTGGCTAGCCGCGCCACCAGCCTGCTCGAATTCCAGCTCATCTACGGCATCGTCGTCGGCGGCGCCGCCGGCGCCGTCTTCGCGCCCACCATGGCCACGGTGACAGGCTGGTTCGAGAAGAACCGCAGCCTCGCCGTCTCGCTCGTCTCGGCCGGCATGGGCGTGGCGCCGATGACCGTCTCGCCTTTCGCGGGCTGGCTGATCACGACCTATGACTGGCGCACTGCGCAGTTCGTGATCGCCATCCTGGCCTGGATGGTCCTGGTGCCGACGGCGTTGCTGGTGCGCCGGGCACCGGCGGTACCGGCCGGCGATGGCGCGGTGGGGGCCATGCCGGGCGCCGCCGATCCCGGCATGACCGCCGGACAGGCGTTACGCTCGCCGCAATTCATCGTGCTCGCGGCCACCTACTTCTGCTGCTGCGCCACGCACTCCGGCCCGATCTTCCATACGGTGAGCTATGCCATCGCCTGCGGCCTTGCGCCCCTGGCCGCGGTCACGATCTACAGCGTCGAAGGCCTCGCCGGCCTGGGCGGCCGCGTGCTGTTCGGCCTGGCCGGCGACCGGTTCGGCGCCAAGCGGGTGCTGGTCATCGGGCTGTTCGCCCAGGCGCTGGGGGCCGGCGCCTACTTCTTCGTGCGCCAGCTCGGCGAATTCTACGCCGTCGCCGCCTTCTTCGGACTGATCTATGGCGGCGTGATGCCGCTCTATGCCGTGATCGCGCGCGAGTATTTCCCGATGCGCATCATGGGCACGGTGTTCGGCGCGGCCGCCGTGTTCTCGAGCCTCGGCATGGCGCTGGGCCCCGCCGTCGGCGGCTGGATCTTCGACACCACCGGCAGCTATGGCTGGCTCTATATCGGTTCGTTCGGCATCGGCCTCGGCGCAGTGGCGATCGCGCTGGCCTTCCCGCCGTTCCCGTCACGCCAGCGCGCGGTGGCGCAACCGGCGTAGGCGGCGGCCAGGACCACGCTCACGATCGGGTGAATTCGACGGCGCAAATCACCGCCTGCGGCCTGGGGGGTGTAAGTTGCCGCGATGCCTCCGATCGCAGACCTTGGCCGATGGTGGGCGGCCCTGCTGTTCGGGCTGATGCTGGCATTGCTGCTGATGATCACCGCGTGGCTGTTGCGGGCCGTCGTGCCGGTCGCTCCCACCGTGACCCTGTCCGCGGCGGAAACGCCCGCTGCCGGGCGGGCCGAGTGGATGGTCGATCCGTTGCCGGCTCTCCGTACCTCGCTCGACCACGTCCGCGCCGATGAAAGGAAGTTGGAAGCCGAGCTCGCCGCCAGGCAGGACGATCTCCGCAAACAGACGGAACAGTGCAAGCGAGCGCAGCCATCCTTGCCGGCCGAACGCTGGTCCAAGGGCGATCTCGCCACGCTCAAGGGCTGCTGGGTGCTCGGCCGCGACGTGCCCATGACGCACAGCTTCGCCGACGGCAGGCGGGAACGAGTCACCATCAAGGCCGGCAGGATCTGCTTCGACGACCATGGTGGCGGCCTGCACGAGCAGGTCACGATCGGCCCTACGGCAAAATGGGACTGCAAGGCGCCGATGACGGCGAAATTCTGGAGCAACGGAACGCTGGTCACGAACCAGCCCGGCGTCATCTGCGAAGGCGAGCCGCCCGTCCGGTGGGCGGCGACGCAGCTCACCTGCCAGAGGGTGAACGACGAGATGGCGCTGTGCCAGGCCGTCGACAAGTCCGGGCGGACGCAAGTCGAGTTCCGCCGCGAACCCTAGCCGATGTGGCGCGTCCAGAAATTGCGCAGGGCGAAAGTGGCTGCGTGCCAGACGTCGCGATGAGACGATAATGCCAGCCGAGGGAGCCGATAAAAATGGACGAAGCCGCCGCCGACGGCAGCGCACTCAAGCGCGGCAGTATCGAAAGCCGCGAATCGTGGAAAGCGGCCTGGACAACGCTGGCGATCCTGTCGATCTCCTTCGGTTCGCCCCTTCTCATCGTGGTCGGCATGAAGCCGATGCAGGAGGCACTCGGCACCGAACGATCGGTCCTGGCATTGGCGGGCGCGCTGGTCTGGGTCGGCACCGGGGCCGGTGGTGTCCTGATGGGCTGGCTGGCGGACCGCATCGGCGTTCGAGCCACCGTCGCCATCGCCGCCAGCATGATGGCCGCAGGCCTTGCCCTGTCCTCGCTGGGTCCGATCTGGTCTCTCTATGTCGGCCAAGGGCTGATGGTCGGCCTTTTGGGTAATGGCGGCATCTACGCCCCGCTGCTGGTCTATGTCAGCCGCTGGTTCGATCGCCGGCGCGGCACGGCGATCGCCTTGATCTCGTCCGGCCAATACATTGCCGGCGTCGTCTGGCCGACCTTGTTCGAGCGCGGCATCGCCGAGCTGGGCTGGCAGCCGGTCATGCGGACCTATGCCGTGATCGTGCTGCTCGCGATCCTGCCGGCCACTCTGCTGCTGAAGCCGGCGCCGATTGCCGCGCCGACGCCGCACGCGCGTTCGGCCGCCAAGCGCGCCAATCGCGTCGCCGGCCTGCATCCGAACCTCGCCCAGGCGCTGATCTGCCTCGCCGGTTTCCTGTGCTGCGTTCCCATGGCGATACCCTCGGCGCATCTCGTCGCCTTCTGCAGCGGCATCGGCATCAGCCCGACCCACAGCGCCGTCATGCTGTCGGTGATGCTGGCGGCCGCCTTCGTCGCGCGCCAGATGTGGGGCGCGCTGGCCGACCGCATCGGCGGGCTGCGGACGGTGATGGTGGGCTCTGCCTTCCAGGCGGTAACCATCGCATGCTTCCTGCTGACGCAGGACGAGATCGGCCTGTTCGTCATCGCCGCGGCCTTCGGGCTCGGCTTCAGCGGCATCATCCCGTCCTACTCGGTGGCGATCCGCGATCTGTTCCCCGCCTCCGAGGCGTCGTGGCGCATCCCGCTGGTCCTCTTCACGGCGATGAGCGGCATGGCCTTCGGCAGCTGGTTTGCCGGCGTCCTCTATGATCATTTCGGCTACTACGCGCCGGCCTTCGGCGTTGGCGTCGTCTTCAACCTCGCCAACCTGCTGATCGTCGGATTCCTGGTCTTCCGCCTGACCGGCCCGCGGCGAACCGCCTTGTGGCCGGCCATCGGCTGAAGATCGCCATCGCAGAGGGGAGACAGTCGCCATGGGCTTTTCCATCGATCGCATCGACCATGTTGTCCTCAATTGCCGCGACGTCGAGGCCACGGTGGCCTGGTACAAGCGTGTGCTCGGCATGGAGAGCGAGATATTCGGCGAATATCGACACACCGCGCTGAAGTTCGGCCGGCAGAAGTTCAACGTGCGCCCCAGCGGCGCCGCCGACTGGTGGTCGGTGACGAACGATGCGCCCGGGGCGCTCGACCTTTGCTTCATCACCAAGCAACCGCCGGACGAGGTGGTCGCGCACCTGAAAGCATGCGGTGTGAAGATCGAGGCGGGACCACGGCAGCAGACCGGCGCGCTGGGCCCAATGACCTCCGTCTATTTCCATGATCCGGACGGAAATCTGATCGAAGTCGCCAGTTATCGTTCCGAGACGGAGGTTGCGGCGCCATAGCGGCTTCGCGGGCGTCCTTGAGGCGCCGCGCGGTGCACCTTAGAACAGGGGCCCGTGGCCCACGCTCTCAGCACCTCCTCTTACCGCTCCGACCACCTGTCGCCCTCCGCCCTGGCGCTGGCAGTGCTGTTGCATGCGGCGGTGGGGGCGGCGCTGTGGTGGATGATGCTGAACCGGCCTTCCCTGCCGCCGGCCGAAGAGCCCATCGAGGTCACCATCGAGCAGCCGAAGCCGCCGGAGCCCAAGCCGCCGCCGCCCAAGCAGGAGCCACCCAAGCAGGAGCCACCCAAGCAGGAGACGGCGCCCAAGCCTCCCGAGCCGCTCGGCTTGATGCCGGAGGCCGCCATCACGGCGGAGAAACGCACGCAGGTGCCGACGGCGCCGGTGCGGCCGAACGAGGCGCCGGCGCCGCTGCCACCGGCGCAGGCGGACCGTCCCCAGCCCTTTGCGTTCTCGCCTGCGCCGACGCCGCCGCCGACACCGAAACCACCGACGGAAGCCGCGGCGCGGCCGCCCGAGGCGCCGGCGACGCCGAAACCACCAGCGGAAGCAGGCGCGCGTCCGCCCGAGGCGCCGCAGACGCCTTTTTCGTCTCCCCTGCCGACACCGACGCTGCCGGCGCCGCCGTCACCGGCGCTGCCCACGCCCGCCACGCCGCCGGCGCATGCACTGGCGGCGCCGCCGCTTCCTCGGGCAAGCCCTGCCCCGCAACGGCCCGACCTACATCCCGCGCCGCCAACGACGGCCCCGCCCCGCCGCCCGGCCGCGCCGGCTGCCGCCGAATCGCCGTCGACCTCGCCTTTCGTGAACCCCGCGGACACCTATAACCGGGCGCGGGTTGCCGACAATTACCTCTGGCAAATCGCCCGCAAGCTTCAGGGCTACCGCTACGAGGCGCACGTCAATGTCAGCCACGGCACCACCGTGGTGCGGGTCACGATCGCGCGGGACGGACGGTTGCTCGATGTCGTGGTCGCCGGATCGAGCGGCGTGCCGGAGTTCGATCGCGGCGTGCTGGCGGGCGTTCGTTCCGGCTCGCCGTATGATCCGTTGCCGCCCGACATCCAGGGCGCCAGCGCCACCTTCACCCTGCCGCTGGTCTCGGTGAATCGCCAATGATCCGGCGTGCGTCGCCCGTCGCGCGGCTGATCACCGGCCAGGCGCCCGGCGTCGACCGTGCTCTCTACGCGGCGCAACGCTTCTGCTGAGGGAGACGGTTCCTCGCCTCGCTTGCGCGGGCGAGGAACCGTCCGACCTGCTCAGGCAGCGGCCTGGATGAGGCCGAGCTGCGTCAGCGCCGTCACGCCGTCGTCGAGGCCGATTTCCTCGGCGATGCGGCCGTTCTCGACGCGGATCACGGTCGTGCCGGTGAAGCGCATCTTGCGGCCGGATGCCGCCGGCAGCGCACCGGCGAGGAAATCATCGAAGGCCGGACCAGTGTGCGTGCCGCCGCCGATCCAGCGACCCACGACGTGGTCGCCCTCGGCGATGAGATCGGCCGCGCCGCCGAAGCTGAGGTCGGGGAATGCGCGGCGAAAGCCGTTCATGAAATCCGCCACATCCGCGCGACCGCGACGCGGCTCGTGCAGCGAATACTGCAGCAGCATGTCGGGGGCCGCGAGTTCGTCGATCACCTTGGGGTTCCAGGGATTGCCCCAGAACTCCGTGAACCAGCGGCCGACGATGGCCTTGTTTTCCTGTTCCTTGGACATGGGAAGATTCCTTCATGTTGGTGTCGTTGCGCGCGATCCGCCGATGTCTCTGCATCGGTGAGCGCGCGAGGCGATGTACGACGCCAACGCTTCGGGAAATATCCGCCTGCCGCCGCCAATTAGAATTAGCGGTTCGCCCGGGCGACGGCGGCATTCAGGAGCAGATTGGCGCCGGGGACGGAACGGGCGAGCTCGATCGCCTCGTTCACATTGTGGCTGATGCCCTCGAAGCAGGGCGTGAAGATCATCGCCGTCGGCGCCATCGTCGCCACGGCGTAGGCATCGTGCCCGGCCTGGCTCCGCATCTCGCGATAGGGCAGGCCGAGTTCTTCGGCGGTCGATTTCAGGAGCTCGATGCATTCGGGCGCGAACAGGTCGGTGCCCCAGCTCCAGCCTTCCGCGACCTCGATCCCGACATTTGCCTTCTTGGCGGCCGCCGCGATCGCTGAGTCGATCTCCGTGCGCATCGCCTGGAAGCGGTCGGGATCGATGTGGCGGAAGTCGATGGTCAGCTTGACCTGCTCGGCATAGGTGCCGGGCAGGTTGGGAAAGCTTTCGATCCGGGTCGTGGTGGTGCGGCCTTCGTCGGCCGCAAAAGCGAGGCCGATATCGTTGACCGCGGCGATGACGTAGCCCGCACCGACCAGGGCGTTGCGCCGCATCGCCATCGGCGTGCCGCCGGCATGGCCGGTGTCGCCGCTGAGGGTGAGCCTGAGCGCCTGCGTCCGGTAGCCACCGACCACGATGCCGATGTCGCAGCCCTCGCGATCGAGCACCGGCGCCTGCTCGATGTGCAACTCGAGATAGGAGTCGAACGCCCGCTGGCCCAACGGCGCGGAACCGGCATAGCCGATCGAGTCGAGCGCCTGCTCGACCGTGATGCCGGCATCGTCCGTTGTCGCCAGCACGCTGTCGAGGCTCAGCACCTTGGCGAAGGCCATCGACCCCATCATCGGCGGGCTGAAGCGGGCGCCCTCCTCGTTGGTCCAGCAGATGACCTCGATGCCGCGCTTGGTCACGAGCCCGCGGTCATTGAGCGTGCGCACCACCTCGAGGCCGCACAGCACGCCCAGGATGCCGTCGTAGCGGCCGCCGCAGATCTGGGTGTCGAGATGACTGCCGATGGCGACCGGCGGCAGGCCGGGATCGCTGCCGGCGCGCCGCGCGAAGATATTGCCCAGCCGGTCGATCTCGATGCTGCAGCCCGCCGCGCGCGCCCATTCGACGAACAGATCGCGCATCTCTTTGTCCTCGGCCGACAGCGCCAGCCGGCGCAAGCCGACATCGCGGAAACGCCCGATCTCCGCCGAGCGCTCCAGGCTGTCCCACAAGCGTTCGGGATTGACCTCCAGGACATTGACGACCACGCGCGGGCTCCTTCTGTTTGGAGGGTTCTAACCAAGAAGCCTGCCAGCTGCTTTCAATGCTCGAGGTCGATCTGCTCCGGCGCAGGCGCTGCCTTGAGGTTCATTCGCCCCTCGTAGATCGGCCGCCCGCCGGTCGTCGGGCCGGGATATTGGACGAACAGGACGGTGCCGCCGGTCTCGGTCCGCATCTCGTTCTCGAAATGCGGGTCTTCCATGTAGACGAGCGTGCCGGGGCCGTACTTGCGCTCGCCCATCTGGAACTCGCCGTCGATGATGTACCAGACCTGCGCGAAGTCGTGCTTGTGCAGCGGAAATCCCGCGCCGGGCTCGTAGCGCAGGAAGCCGGCATTGGGCACGGTCGGACGCTCCGGCGTCGGGTGGAAAAGGAACTTGGTGACGTTGTTGAAGCGGCCCATCTCCCACTCCATCTCGCTGGGATGCCGGAACTCCGGCGCGTTGTGGGTCGGGTTGGCCGTTCGCTTGGCTTCCATCGTCATGGCGTCCTCCTGAAGTCGGCGATCGAGGCGGCCAGCATAGCGCTTTTGCCGGGTCGTCCGAACGGAAGCTATGCCGCCTGCTGCCGTCCCGTCACCACCCCGTAGACCCAGTCGTGAGCGAACATGCCGCCGGCAATCGACCTGTCGTAGCTCTCCCACAGCCGGGGCAGGATCTCGACTCGATGGCCG
>Ga0193726_1000947_pt1 | contig 25724 bp, 26 predicted proteins | sample H2c1metaG_FD_144928 | JGI IMG/M metagenome (GOLD analysis project Ga0193726, IMG submission 144928) | Soil microbial communities from a riparian zone of the East river system, Colorado, United States - H2c1 | ecosystem: Environmental > Terrestrial > Soil > Riparian zone | place: USA: East River...
CGACCTTGAACGGCTCGGGAGTGTCGTATCGCGTGTCGCCCATGGCGACAGGCGTAGCGCGGAACCTATCGCTCCAGCAAATCCGCCTTGAGCCGCTCACGCGCGGCGGCATCGAGCCCGAGCGCCCGTTCGGCGAAGGCCTCGGGTCCGCCGAAGTCGGCCCGCACGACCTCGAACGCCGCCTCGAGATAGGGCGTGCGTGCCTCGACGATGGCGGCGCGGGTGTCGATGTCGAGCTCGGGGTAGCGGCCGACATGGCCGGTCCACAGGTCATTGGTGCGGAGATAGTCTTCCATGACCGACTCCCACGGGACGCCGAGCAGGCTGAGCAGCAGCGCCGAAGCGAATCCTGTGCGGTCCTTGCCGGCGGTGCAATGGAACACCAGCGGCCGGTGCGTGCCGTCGCTCAAGGTCGCGAACAGGGTGCGGAAGCCCGGCGCGCAGCGGCGTGGGTAGTCGCGGTAATGGTCGGTCAGGAACTGCATCATCAGATGAGGATTGGCGCTGCCATCGGCAACGGCGCCGCGGATCCTGTCGCCCACGCCGGGCTCGATATGGGCGCCGACGATGCGGCATTCCACGCCGTCGACGCGGTGCGGCGTCTCGGCCGCTTCGTTGACGCCGCGCAGGTCGACGATGGTGCGCACGCCCAGACGGCCCAGCGCACCGCGGTCCTCGTCGGTCAGGTTGCCGAGATGGGCGGAGCGGAACACCGCGCCGCGGCGCACGAGGTGGCCCTCCGCGGTGCGGTAGCCGCCGAGGTCGCGGAAATTGGAGCCGCCTTCCAGCGGCACGACATGGGGGAGCGAGGTATCGAGCATGAGCGAGCCTTTAGCACGTCCGGCGCTGCCGAATCATGTCGGTTATGGGTCACAATTCCTGCAGGCATGTTGTTGCAGATCCGGCGTGTCACGAGGCCGCGGCCAGCTCGGCCATTCCCGCCGCAAAATCCACGCCGGGATGCCAGTGGAGTTCCTCGCGCAGGCGCGCGGAATCCGCCGTGATGTGCCGAACGTCGCCCAGCCGGTATTGTCCGGTCACGACGGGGTCGGGTCCTTTCAGGGTCGCGGCCAACGCCCGTGCCATCTCGCCGACCGTTCGCGGCGTGCCCGAACCGACATTGTAGGCGCGAACTCCCGAGACATGCTTTTCGCACGCCAAGACGGTGGCCGCGGCGACATCCCGGACATGCACGAAATCGCGCCGTTGCCGGCCATCTTCGAAGACCGACGGGGCCTCGCCGCGGCGCAGCGCCGAAATGAAGATCGCCGCGACGCCGGCATAGGGCGTATCGCGCGGCATGCCCGGGCCATAGACGTTGTGATAGCGCATCGCGGCCACCGAGCCGCCGGTCGCGCGCACCCAGTTGCTGCAATAGAACTCCTGCGCGACCTTGCTGCTGGCGTAGGCATTGCGCGGATCCAACGGCGCGCTTTCGCTCACGAGGTCGGTCGTCAATGGCTGACTGCATAAGGGGCAGGGCGGCTCGAACCGGCCCGCCATCAGATCGCTTTGCTTTCTCGGCGCCGGACTCACCGCGCCATGCTGCGCACAGTGTCCGACCCCCTCGCCATAGACCACCATCGAACTTGCGAGCGTCAGGCGTGATACGCCGGCGCGTGCCATCCCCGCCAGTAGTTCGGCCGTGCCGACATCGTTGGACGACGCGTAGTCCGGCAGGTCGCCGACGTCGACGCCCAGCCCGACTTTTGCGGCGAGGTGCAGCACGGCGTCGACACCGGCAAGGGCACGATCCACGGAGGTCGTGGCACGAACATCGCCAACCTGCAATTCGACGCCGGCCGGCGGAGTCCATGGCCGGCCGGCATGGACGTCGACTCGCAGTGAGTCCAAGACGCGAACGTCGTGGCCCCGCGACAGGAGCTCGCGAACGACGTGTTGACCGATGAAACCGGCGCCTCCGGTCACCAGGGTTTTCATTTCAGAAACTCCCCGGCAGCCATCCGCGGCGGTTTGGTCCGCAACGAGATGGCCAGGCGCAAAAAGGTCGTCGCGATCGTCCAGGCGGCCTTCATGCCGGCGACGAGGTCGCCCGATACCTTGGAAACACCGCCGCGACGCCGCCGGTGGTCGACCGGGATCTCGAGGATCCGCCAGCCGGCGGCGGCCACGCGCATCTGCATTTCCAGATTCCATCCGAACGTCTGTTCGCTCATGCCGAGCGCGCGCAGGCGATCGAGGCGAAGGGCGCGAAACGGCGACATGTCCGTAAAGCGCACGCCGTAAGTGAGGCGCAGCAAGGCGCCGGAGAGCCAGCCGGCGACGATCTGTTGCGGCGTCATGCTGCCCGGTTCGCGCACGCCGCGCAGTCGCGAGCCCATCACGAAATCGGCGGCGCCGGCAGCGACGGGCGCCACGACGGCTGGCAGAAAGGCAGGCACGTCGCTGCCATCGCCATCGAGGAAGCAAACGATCTCGGTTCCGGGTGGAAGCGCGGCCACGCCGGCGGCGCAGGCGCGCCCGTAGCCACGTCTCGGCTCGCTGACCACTCGCGCGCCCGCCACCGCGGCCTCTTGTGCGGTGCCATCGGTCGAGCCGTTATCAACGACGACGACGTCGTCCACGCCCTGGCTCAGGATCTCGCGAACGACGCCGCCGATCGGCTCGGACTCGTTGAGACAGGGAACGACCACCACAACACATCGATTTCCGGTCGGCAGCAGCATCGATGACATCTCCGATTCATGTCGCTGGACCGGCCAGGGACATTTGACGTTCGCGTAGGAAAGATCGAGTCGACGGCGCGTCGGCACCAGGGATGCTCGAGAAGGCCGGCGCCTGGCCTGACAGTTCGTCCTCGAGCATCCGAAGCGAGGCCGCATCGTCAACATCGTACCATGGGGGCACGTCGACCACCGGCAGCTCGATCTCGCGCGCGCGATCCAGGGTTCGCCGGTACACCGTGCTGGTGCTCCAGTGGATGTCCTCGAACAGCCGACGATGCGGCTTCGACAGGCCGATCAGGGTGTAGCCGCCATCGACCGCCGGGCTCAGAACGACGTTGTCGGCCTGCCGAACAGCATCGACCGCCGCCCGCAGGATGGGCAGCGGCAATGTCGGACTGTCGGAATTGACCAGCAGGACGCCGTCATGGCCGGCGCTCAGCAGGTCTCTGGCACCCTGGAAAAGTCGAACGCCGAAATCGCCCTCCACTTGCGGCATCAGCTCGAAGCCGGCCGGCAACAACCGTTGCAAGGCTTCCTCAGATCCGACGGGCGTATAGACCGCGTAGCCCGTCACGTCGCCGTCTTCGGCCAGCCGGGCGATCGTCTGCGAAAGATCGCGAATGAAGCATGCCGACAGGCCCGCGCACTCTTCCGGGCGCAGCGGCGGCGACAGCCGTGTCTTCGATTTTCCCGGTTCGGGTGTCTTGCACATGATCCCGACGGCAACACTGCCCATGCTGCTTCTCCTTACGATCCCAGGGCCTGGACAAGATCGAGGAACAGGTCGTCGATATCCTCGAGGCCCACCGAAAGGCGAAGCAGGTCCGATGGGCAGGGTGTTCCGGCGCCCTCGATCGACGCGCGGTGCTCGATCAGGCTTTCGACGCCGCCGAGCGATGTCGCGCGCTTCCACAGCTTGACCTGTGCCGCTGCGGCGACGGCCGCCGGCTCGCCGCCCTTCACGCGGATTGACATCATGCCGCCGAAACCGCCGATCATCTGGCGGATTGCGATGTGATGGCCCGCATGGCTCCTGAGGCCGGGATAGAGAACCGCGCTCAGTGCCGGATGACCGGCGAGGCGGGATGCCAGCATCGCCGCTGTCTCGGCTTGTGCTTTCACCCTGACATGAAGCGTCCGGATGCCGCGCATCAGCAACCACGCTTCGAAGGGACCGAGCGTGGCGCCGATTTGCGCCCGGACCTTGCGGATGCGATCCCAGATGCCGCTTCGTTCCGCTGTCGCCAGGACGCCCGCCATCACGTCGGAGTGGCCGTTGAGGTATTTGGTGGCCGAGTGCACGACGATATCGGCCCCGAAGGCGATCGGCCGGGTGAAGATCGGCGTCGACACCGTCGAGTCCACGCACAGCACGGCGCCGACCGAATGCGCGATGTCGGCGATCGCGGCGATATCGGTGATCGTCCAAAGCGGGTTGCTGGGGGTCTCGATCCAGAACAATCCGGTCTCGCCGGGGCGCACCGCTTCGCGAACCGCATCCAGATCGGAGCTATCGACGAAGCTGACGGAGTGGCCGTGGCCGATATCGCCCAGCCAGGTGCGAAGGCCCCAGTACATGACGCGCGAGGCGATGATGTGTGTCGGCCGGTCGAGCGCCTGGAACACCGCGCTCGCGGCGGCCATGCCGGAGCCGAACAGGAAGGCGTCTTCGGCCCCTTCGAGGGCGGCAATCAGGCTTTCGGCCTGTTGCACCGACGGATTGTCCGTCACGCCGTAGATGCGCCCGCCGCTGTAGCCGTTGTCCGCGTCGCGCAGGTAGGTCGTCGACATGTGGATCGGAGAAACGAGCGCCCGGGTGACGGGCTCGGCCAGGCCGAGACCCTGCGCCACGAGGGTCCGCGTCTTCAAAGGCGATGGTGTCTCATGATCCATGAAGATGTGTCCCGGTCAGCAATCCAAATCCTTGAAATCGGTTCCCTGTCGCGCGCTCTTTCATCGCCGTCCCAGCGCGATCTTGATCATTTCGTCGGGTCCGAGCGCGGTGTTCCGCGCCGCCTCATAGGTCGGCGCCTTGTCGAATGCCTCGCGCGACATATCGAGTGCGTCGACCTGACGGCCGAGGATTGCCACCGTTTCGATCGGCACGCCCACCGGCCTTCGGTCCCAGTCGAAGGGCCCGCCGGCTCTGACCCAGCCGAACCAATGACCGTAGGGGACGACCAGCTGGATCTTTCCCGCCGGGGTCCGCACGACCTCGCGGATGTAGCCGATGGTCGAGTCCTGGTCGTCGAGCACCGGCAGGCCGATGAGGTCGCCCACGCGCACCGGCTGCGGGAAGCGCCGGGCCATCATTTCTTCCGGCGTCAGTTTACGTTGCTCGACGGCTTCTGCTGGGTTGGTGGGCGGTGGTATTTGGGCGAGTGCGGGCAGCCACACGCTTTGCACGACCAAGAACAAGACAGCGAACAACACAGCCATCGCTTCGCCCCTGCCAAACGGTGAGCGGCCAATCCGGGTCGCGGCGCAGGGGCGCGATCCGCCGGCCCCCTGGAAGCATTCGCTCGAAGTCGCGAAATCTTACGGTCTTCGACAAAAATTCTGACGCGCTACCACCGCAGCCAGCGACCTGCCGCCAGCGCGCCGAAGATCGTGACGGTCAGAACAGCCAGAACGTGCCAGGACGCCACGAACAAAAGCGAATTCTCCGGGCAATGCAGCGTATAGAGCGCGGCGGCGATGCCGCCCGCGAGAAGGCCGGCCATGGCGCCGCAGAGCCGCGGGTGGGTCGGTGCGCCATTGCGCAGAGCGACCAGCACTGCAGCGAGTATCGGCAGGGACAAGGCGGTTACGCAGAGGAAACATGCCGCGGGGGAGGCGCCCCACAGCCGGGCCGACCAACTGGAACTCGGCGCGTCGGACATTTCCAGGCCGAGCCCGAGCAGCAGGATGCCAAGCGGCAACAGCAGCCACCCCAAGCCCAACCGTCCTTCCGGATAGCTGAGCTTGAGCGTCGCCCAAAAGGCACCCGCCGCCAGGGCAGCACCGGCCAATGCCGAAAAGCCGATGGTGGCGCTCGGCCCGTGCGCAAGATGCGGGCTAGGTGCGAGCAACAGCAGAATAGCGGCAAAGCTTGCAAGCGACGCCAGCCCCGTCATGACGGCCAGACGGAGCCATCTCGGGCGCGAACGTGCCGGGCCGGCGGCCCCCGTCTGGAGGTCCGATGCCAGCGTGTGAATGAGTTGCTGGGTGTTCATGAGCGGTCCCGCTCGAACCTGGCGCTGAGCGCCGCGAGGCCGCGATGGAAGGCGACATACACGGCGCCGCGGGACATCTTCAGCTTCATCGCCGTGTCGGCCACACTGGCGCCGCCCAAACCCAGCTCTTCCACCACCTCCCGTTGCCGTCGTGGCAGATCGCCCAGCAGATGGCGCAGCGGCGTTGAAAAACTCGGCTCGACCGGCGCCACGGGATGGATGTCGGGAAAATCTTCCAGCGGCAGCTCACCGCGGCGGCGGCGACGGCGGACGAAATCAACAAGCTTGTGCCGGATAATCGCGCGCAACCACGGGGCAAAGGGATGGTCGGCGCGCCAGGTGTGCCGCTTGAGGTGAATGGCCAGAAGGATTTCCTGCAGGACGTCTTCGACGTCGGACGGTTGAAGGCCGAAGCGCCGCAGGTCGAGCGCAGCGAATTGCCGGAACGACGTCGACACCGAATTGAGCAGCCGGATGTAGGCTTCGCCCGAGCCGGCTTGCGCCGCCCGCATGTCCGCCGCCCATTGTTGCTCGCGATCCTGCATGTCGATGACCGGACTAGAGCATAGTTGCCTCCGGCCATACTGACTTTGTCTTCACAAGGTTGTGAGGCGAGTAAGAAACAGCCCCGGCGAACGAAGACTATCGTGGAAAGGTCCGGACTCAATGACCACAGGATTGTCATCCGAACGCAGCAGGCGGCTGCATCCCTTGCCGGTGCGCATCATGCACTGGGTCAACGCGCTTGCGATGATCCTCATGATTGGCAGCGGATGGAAGATCTACAATGACGAAGTGCTATTCGGCTGGCTGCATTTTCCCGAGTGGATCACGGTCGGAGGCGAGGCGCAGGGTGCATTGCAATGGCATTTCTTCGCCATGTGGATCCTGATGGCGAACGGGCTGATCTACATCGGCTATGGACTCGTCACGGGACGCTTCCGCCGCAAGCTCTTTCCGATTCGCCCGCGCGAAGTGCTTGCCGAGATCGGCGAGGCGTTGCGCTTCCGCCTCTCGCATCAGGACATAACGCGGTACAATGCCGTGCAACGGCTGCTCTATGCCGGCATCATCCTGGTGATCATCGTGCAGGTGCTGTCCGGCTGGGCGGTGTGGAAGCCGATACAGCTCTCCGAGCTGTCTGCGTTGTTCAACGGCTTTCAGGGTTCGCGGCTGGTCCACTTCATCGGCATGGCCGCAATCGTCGCCTTCATCGTCATTCATGTCGCCTTGGCGCTGATCGTGCCGAAGACAATCGGCGCGATGATCACGGGCGGCCCGCGCGTCGATCCGACGCCCAATGGGCCACCTGATGCATCGGCCCCCGAAACTGCGCATTGATCGGAGGACGCATGTCGGTCCGCAGCCCCTCGCCGTCGCAATTCCGGCCCAAGGCGGGAATCGATCAAAGCGTTCTCGAGAACAACAAGGCGCTCCTCGCCGAGGTCGACCGTCGCAAATTCCTGCGCGGCTCGCTCAGCCTCGGGGCGCTCGCCATGCTGACCGGCTGCGACGTGACCAGCCAGGACACGGTGCAGGCGGCCCTGCGCGCGGTGTCGTCCTTGAACGATCGCATCCAGGCGCTGATGTTTCGGCCGAACCACCTGGCGCCGACCTACAGTGAAGCCCAGGTCGTGAAGCCCCCGCGTTTCAACGCCTACTACGGCGTCGAGGATGTCGACCGGGTCGACGGCGCGACATGGAAGCTGGAGCTCGCCGGCCTGATTACCGACAAGAAGCCGTGGACCGTGCAGCAATTCTACACGTTGCCGGAGCAGGAATGGATCATCCGGCATATCTGCGTCGAGGGCTGGGATTACATCGGGCAATGGTCCGGTGTGAATCTGCGGCACTTCCTGGAGCGGGTCGGTGCGGACCTCAAGGCGAAGTATGTCGCCTTCCGCTGCGCCGACGACTACAGCGGCAGCATCGACATGGCGACGGCACTTCATCCGCAGACCATCCTGGCGACGAAATATGCGCGACAGCCGATCGCGGATCCGTTCGGATTTCCGCTCCGCCTGCGCACCGCGACCAAGCTCGGCTTCAAGAATCCGAAATGGATCACGGCCATCGAAGTGACCAACACCTACCCCGGCGGCTATTGGGAAGACCGCGGCTTCAACTGGTTTGCCGGCATCTGAGGGTTCGTCCGTCGGTAGATTCGCCAGCGATCCGGCTGCGTTTCCACCAGACGATAGAGTTCGCTCGAGGCGAACGGATCGCGCCGCCAGGCGCCGTCCTCAGCCGTGACCAAGACCACGTCGCAGCCGTAGCGATCCGCCAGCTCCCTGACATCGTCGGCGGCCGGCTCGCCGGCAAAGACGCGCACGAAGCGTGCCTCGGTCGCGGCGCGCTCGGCAGCCGGGATCGGTGCGAACGGGATGGCGAGCTCGTTGCCGGCATAGCAGGAGCGCCGGTCGCCCAGCAGGGCCCAGGAAATGTTCGCGGGCCACGGCGTCATGTCGTCGAGGAACCGCGGATTGTTGGCGACCCGCTCGCTCGGCCCTGCGTGCCGTCGCACCGCCTGCCACATCGACGGTGTCGTCGCGAACAGCCGTTCGGACGGGGTATGTGATGCGAAGAAGTCCTCATTCAGGAGTTGAATTGTGTCCGGCAGCGTCAACACGAGGCCCGCAGCTGCGAGGATGCCGCAGAGGCGCGCCCCGCGACTCGGCCAGCGCGAGATCGCCGCCGCGGCGAAGACGATCAGGAGCAGGAGGCCCGGCAGGACCGCGCGCCACCCGAGATCGTTGTTGTCGGCCACGACGCTGCGCAGCAGCCAGGCTGCGACGAGGCTTGCCGCCGCCAGAAGGGCGAGCGGCCGGATCGTCTGTTGGCCCGGTGCGTCGAGGCTGCGATCCTTGAGCAGGAAAAACAGACCCACCAAGCCTGCAGGATAGAAGGCGGCAAATTCCACGGGCAGATAAACCAGCCAATAGGCGGGGACATCCAGGATGCGCCGCAGGGATTCGGGAAAGGCCGTCCCCAGGATGGCAACCGGTGCAACCACGATCGGAGGACCGCCGGCACGCGCCGCGGCGGCGCCGATCTGATCGCGGATGAAAGGAAAGCTGATCGCGAGCGCCAAAGCCGCTGCAGCGAGAGCCCGCAGCAGAAAGGCCAGGCGGCGCTCCGGGGCAAGCGTCCACAGGAGGTACAACGCGATCATCGCGGCGCCGAGCGCGAAGGTGACGCCGCCGACCCAGACCGAGCATTCGAAGCCGGCAGCCGCAACGAGACCCAGGATCAGCGGCGCGAACCAGTCCTGCCGATGGGCGAGCTTGACCAGCAGAAGACAGGCGAGCAGTACGCAGGTGGCCGATGCCAGATGCTGAGGCGCCCAGGCCATCTGGAACAGCCAGCCGCCCAGCCCCGACGCCTTGCCAATAAGGGGCGGGGCGATGTTCGGTGCGGCCCATTCCAGCAAGGCGCGGACCGAGGCGGCCCCGGCCAGCACGATCACGACGAATCCCGCCGCCATCTTGCCGCTGAGCCTTGTAGCGAGGCCGATCATCATCAGAAGGGAGGCGAAGGCGGTGAACCAGGTCAGCGCTGCGTCCGCCTCCCAGCCGCTCGCCCCCGTCAGGACGGCAACGACGGTCGCGCTGAAGTGCCAAAGATAATAGTAAGCGACGCCGTCCGGCACGCCGCTCTCGCTGAAGAACGGGTTTTTAGGCGGAACTCCAGAGCGGATCATCTCGTCGACCAGCGCGATCTTGGAGTGATCGAAGATGGAGGCGGCCAGCGTCATCCCCTCGGGAGTCTCCTTCGGAAGCACCGCGGCGGCCGGCGCCAGCGCCAGGAGTGCGGCCGCCACGACGGCTGCGATCGCCAGGAACGACTGACGCCGGGGCAAGCGAGGCCGTTGCATGACGCAGGCCACAACAGCAACGATGGCGAAAACGGCCGCGACGACGAGTACCGTCGCCCGGCCCATGCCGATCCAGCCCAACAGCGGCAGGACGATGACGTTGTAGACTGCCCATCCCAACGCAGGTGCCCATAGCCAGCAAGTCGGCGGCTCTGCCAGCCGCAGCGCAATCGGCGCGCCGACCAAAGTCCAAAGCGCCAACATGACCGCGGCGCAAAGGAAGACGTTCTCGACATGAGCCATGTTTGGGCAGTGTAGCAAGAATATCGCCCAACATCGGTCGGGACGCTGGCTCAGAATTTTTGCGCGAGGCCCAGCAGGAACGTCCGCCGCTGGCCGAACTGGGGGGCGCCCACGCCGACCCCCGCCCCGTCACGAATCTGGTAGCTGTTGTCGAACAGGTTGATGACGTCGAAGCGGATCTGCGTGCCCTTGCCGAGGCCAATCGGGATCTTCTGCACCAGCGAGGCGTTGACGACGGCGTAGCCGGGTAGCGACAGGTCGTTGGGCGTCACGACGCTGGTGCGCAGGCCGCTGCCGTACAGCAGGTCGGTCGACACGCGGGTCGCCCAGTCCTTGTCGGGATTGAAGGTGTAGGCGGCGCCGCTCGACATCGTCCAACCCTGGCTGTGGTCGAGGGTGATGTAGTGGTTGGCGATATAGGCAAGCTCGTTCGCGCCGAAATTGAACTGCGCCGAGTTGATGTTAGTGCCGATGCCGCTGCCATAGGCGCCATTGAAATAGACCGACCAGGGACCTTCGTCGTAGCTGGCATTGAATTCGACGCCCTTGACGATGGCATTGCCGTAATTGAACGAGGTGAGCGAGACGGGGGCGCCGAACTGGCCTTCGTCGAGCAGGTTCTGGGCGATCTTGTAGTAGGCGCTGAGACCAACCGTCAGGCCGCGCAGGGGTTTGGCGGTGACGCCGACATCGAAATAGTCGGCTCGTTCGGCCCTTACGGGATCGTTCGTCGTCACTTCGGGCGCGGCGACCGTGCCGGCCAACGTCGCGATCGAGTTGCCGCTGACCTGGATGAGCGGCGGCGGCGTGAAGTAGCGAGAATAGCCGACGCGGAAGGTGAACTTCTCATCGGGCTGCCACACGACATTGATGCGCGGGCTGAGCTGGTTCTCCGTCGTGCTGCCATTGATCGCGTCGAAACGCAGGCCGAAATTCACCGTGACGGTGGGCACGATCCGCCATTCGTCCTGCAGGTAGACGCTATACGTCCAGCCGGTGAGATCGGAGCCGTCGGTGAAGCCGAAGGGCTGGTCGGACGGAACCAGATCGCTGGTCGGGTCGGTGGGATCGCTGGGGACCAGAGGCAGGGTGTTGCCCTGGGTGAAGCTGGTGGCGCGCTCGCGCTGCACCAGGAAGCCGCCGCGCACCGTGTGCTTGTCGAGAGCCTTCCATGAGCCGTCGCCCTGTACGCCGGTGGCGAAGCTGGTCCGCTTGGTCCACGGCGCGATGCCGTTGAACGCCAGGTCCCCGAACGGATCGGGCTGGTAGGACAGGCCGGAATAGCGGGCAAAGCCCGAGAGCTGGAAGTTGACGTCCTGGTAGCTCTTCTGCAGCGAGGCGATGGCGAAGTAGCTCTTTTCCCACTGGCGCTGGTCGAGAACCGCGCTGTTAAAGTCCGTTTGGCCATTGACGGCGAAGTTCGCCGTCTGGAAGGGGACGTTGGGGATCTGGAAGCGCGAGCTTGCGCCGCCGGCGATGAAGGCGAGTCGCGTATTGTCGTCGACGATGCCGGTGACTTTGGCCAGCCCATACCACTGGTCTGTGTCGTCGTGTATCGGCGAAAAAGACGAGGTCGGATTCTCGATGCCGAGACCGTTGTGGATGTACTGGCCGGCCGCGAAATAATCGATCGCGCCGGTGCGGCCGCCGTAGGAGAAGGCGGGCTGCGAATAGTCGCGCGAGCCGCCGGTGACGGAGACCTCGGCGCCGGGATTGGTCGTGCCCGACTTCACCGTGATGTCGACGATGCCCGCGGTATGCAGGCCGTACTGGGCGGGCAACGCGCCGGTGAGCAGCGACATCTGGTCGGCATAGCGCGTGGCCAGAATGTTGTTGAACAGCGACAGGCCTTCGGGAAGCTGCACGCCATCGAGCCGGTACTGCACGTTGCCGTGATCGCCGCGCACGTGGATCTGGCCGAAACTGTCCTGCACCACGCCGGGCGCGCGCAGCAGCACCTGGTTCAGGGGCGCGTTCTCGCCCAGCGGGACGTTCGCGATGGTGCGTGACGTGAAGTCGTAGGTCGTGGCGCCGAGGCTGGGCTGGATCGAGCTTCTAGCCTCGTCGAGTCGCGTCGCCGTGACGGTGATGCCGAGCGACGGATCGGCGAGCGGCGGCTGCGGCTCGGTTTGCGCGGCGGCCGGCGCCACCGCCGCGACCAGGCCCGAAACCAACGCCAGACTCCCGACATGCCGCCGCATGACTTCCCCCACGATCCACCGTCGAAGAGGCATTGTTATAATATAACATTATGCCGGTCAATGCCGATGCGCCCTCGCCTGGGGCGATGACGAAACGCAATCCGCGCGGCACGATTCAGGAGTGCTTCAAGAGGCGCCAGCCGTGCCCGGCGCCTCTTTAGTGTGGATGGTGGTGCAGCAAGCCCTACTTCAGGGCGGCGACGCCTGCCTGGGACAACAAATCGTCCTGTGCGCCGGAGCCGCCGCTCACGCCAATGGCGCCGACGACCTTGCCGCCGACCATCAGGGGATTGCCGCCGCGCGAGGCGATCACGTCGTCGAGCGTCGTCAGATAGTTGAAGTACGGACCCTTGCCGATCAGGTTTTCAAAAGCCAGCGTCGGCCGGCGATAGCGCGCCGCCGTACGCGCCTTGTGCTGGGAAATCGTGATCGATGCATACTGGCAATTGTCCATTTTCTCGAAATAGACCAGGTCGCCGGACGGCCCGACGACGGCGATGCAGAAGCCGTCCCACTTCCGCTTCGCTGCTTCGGCTGAAGCAGCCGCGGCGACTTTCTTGGCAGTCTCGAGATTGATCGTCTCGCCGTAAGGCGGCGGCGTGAAGGTGTCCGCTACGGTGTCATTCGGGTTGTTCGGATTCGGCGCCACTTGGGCCAGGGCCGCCGAGCTTGTCATCAGGGCTGCGCCCAATGCGCCCGCCATCAAGGTAAAACGAGTCATTTTTTCCTCCCTCATTTCCCGCCGGCGTTGGTTGGCTTGCTGCTCGGCGTGGTCTGTCTAACAGGCGGAGCTTATCGGACGACAAGCGTCTTGGAGAACTAACGGTTTGGTTACCACGCCTGTCGTGTCGGCTTGATCGACCCGCAGCGGATGCCTCAAACGAAATGGGCGCCCTTATCAGGGCGCCCATTCGCTTGCTTGCGCTGACGCGATCAGCGGCTTGGAGCCGGCGCGTTCGTCGGCGAGGCCGACCTGGGGGCGGTCGCCGCGGCGCTTTCCGGCTGGCGACGCTGGTCCTTGTAGTCCGGCATCGCCATGAGCGCGTCCTTGCTGAGGTTCGTGGTCAGCAGCACCGACTTGCCGTCGCGTTGGAACTTGATGTCGCTCCACTTCACCGCGACGTCCCTGCCGCCGACGCCCATCACGCCGCCAACCGTCACGACGACCACTTTGATGGCGCCGTTGTCGTCAAGATAGAGGTCGTCGATCTTGCCGATCGTGTCGCCGGCACCGTCATGCACCTTGGCGCCAATGATGGCGCTGCTCGCCATCTCGCCGCTCGCGTTGAAGTCACCGGTCGAGACCGTAGCCGGAGGGCCCGCCGGCGCGGGCGACGTGGCGCTGCGCGGCGGCGCGCTCGCCTGGTTGGTGGTCTGCCCATAGGCGCCGATCGCACCGCAGGTCAGGAATGCCGCCAGGACGATATGTTTCAGCATGGTTCAACTCCCTTGTTGCAAAGGCAGATGAACAACCAACGCCTCACCGTTCCGGCAAGTTGCCGCCTCTTTCGGCGAGTTCGGCGTTACTGCGAGCTTTAGCTCAGGATCCTGAGTCCTTGAAAAACAACGATTTCAAACCCTGCCGTGGCAGTGCTTGAACTTCTTGCCCGAGCCGCAGGGGCAGGGCGCATTGCGCGCGACCTTGCCCCAGGTCGAGGGATCGTTGGGGTCGAGCGCCGTCTTGGCCGTGCGCGGGCGTGGCAGCGTGGCGACGCCGCCGCCGTCCGGATCGGCCGGATCGAAGGCGGGATCGTCGCTGAGCCGGCTGGCGAGCGCCGGATCCTCGTGGACCTCTTGCATCTGCGCCGGCATCTCGGGCATCGGCGCGGGCTCCATGCGCAACTGCAGCGTGGCCAGCAGGCTGACGACCTGCTCGCGCAGGCCGCTCAGCAGGTCGTTGAAGAGATTGAACGCCTCGCGCTTGTACTCGTTCAGCGGATCCTTCTGGCCGTAGGCCCGGAGGCCGATGCCCTGGCGCAGATGGTCGAGGTGGAGCAGGTGATCCTTCCAGCTCTGGTCGAAGAGCTGCATCAGCACGCTCTTCTCGACCTGGCGCCAGACGTCCGTGCCGTGCTGCGCCGCCCGCTGGGCGAACAGCCGCTCGACGGCATCGTTCAGACGCGACTTGATCTCCTCGTCGGCGATGCCCTCTTCCTTGGCCCAGGCGTCGACCGGCAGGTCGAGGCCGAACAGGCGCTGCACCTCGTCCTTGAGCTCGGTGACCTTCCATTGCTCGGCATAGACGTCCTGGGGGATCGTCCGGGTCACCAGGGCGTCGACGACGTCGCTGCGCATGCCGGCGACGGTGTCCGAGACGTCCTCGGTCCCCATCAGCTCAACGCGCTCCTTGTAGATTTCCTTGCGCTGGCTGTTCATGACGTCGTCGAAGCGCAGCAGGTTCTTGCGGATCTCGAAGTTGCGCGCCTCGACCTTGCCCTGCGCCGTCTCCAGCGCCTTGTTGAGCCAGCGGTGGGTCAGCGCCTCGTCGTCGGCCATGCCCTTCTTCTGGACCCAGTCGAGCACCTTGTTGTTGCCGAAGATGCGCATCAGGTCGTCTTCCAGCGACAGGAAGAACTTCGACGCGCCGGGATCGCCCTGGCGGCCTGAGCGGCCGCGCAGCTGGTTGTCGATGCGCCGGCTCTCGTGGCGCTCGGTGCCGACCACGTAGAGGCCGCCCGCCTTGAGCACGATTTCGCGATTGAGCAAGACCTCGGCCTTGATCTCCGCCGCAACGCGCTCGAGCTCGGCCTTGCGCTGGACCTCGTCGGGGAACTTGGTGGCGATCGCGGCTTCGGACTGGCGCACCAGCATGTCGGCGTTGCCGCCTAACTGGATGTCGGTGCCGCGGCCAGCCATGTTGGTGGCAATGGTGATGGCGCCCGGCCGGCCGGCCTGCGCCACGATTTCCGCCTCCTGGTCGTGGAAGCGTGCATTGAGCACATTGTGCGGGATCTTGGCTTTCTTCAGCTCCTCCGACAGCGACTCCGACTTTTCGATCGACACCGTGCCGACCAACATCGGCTGCTGGCGGGCGCGGCAGTCCTCGATCAGCTTGACGATGGCGCGCGTCTTGTCGGAAAGCGTGCGGTAGATCTCGTCGTCGGCGTCCTTGCGGGCCACGGCCACGTTGGTCGGGATCTCGACGACCTCGAGCTTGTAGATCTCGCCGAACTCGCCCGCCTCGGTCATCGCCGTGCCGGTCATGCCGGCCAGCTTGGGATACATGCGGAACAGGTTCTGGAAGGTGATCGAGGCCAACGTCTGGTTCTCGCGCTGGATCTCGACCTTCTCCTTGGCCTCGAGCGCCTGGTGCAGGCCCTCGGAGTAGCGCCGGCCGGCCATCATGCGGCCGGTGAACTCGTCGATGATGACGACCTGGCCGTCCTTCACGATATAGTCGACGTCGCGGGCGAACAGCTTGTGGGCCCGCAGCGCCTGCGTGACGTGATGCAGCACCGAGACCTGGGTCGGGGCGTAGAGGCTGATGCCCTCGGGCAGCAGGCCGTCGCCGCGCAGGATATCCTCCACCGCCTCGACGCCGGCATCGGTCAGGACGACCGTGCGGTTCTTCTCGTCCTTCTCGAAATGGTCGGCCTGGAGGCGCGGGATCACGGTGTCGGCGCGGCGGTAGAGTTCCGAGGAATCCTCGGCCGGGCCGGAGATGATGAGCGGCGTGCGCGCCTCATCGATCAGGATCGAATCGACTTCGTCGACGATGGCGTAGTTGAAGGGCCGCTGGGCCATGGCGTCCAGCCGGTACTTCATGTTGTCGCGCAGGTAGTCGAAGCCCAGCTCGTTGTTGGTGCCGTAGGTGACGTCGCAGGCGTAGGCCGCCTTGCGTTCCTCGTCGCTCAGCTCGTGGACGATCACGCCGACACTGAGACCGAGGAACTTGTAGATCTGGCCCATCCACTCGGAGTCGCGCTTGGCGAGATAGTCGTTCACCGTTACGACGTGCACGCCCTTGCCTTCGAGGGCATTGAGATAGACCGGCAGGGTGGCGACCAGCGTCTTGCCTTCGCCGGTCTTCATCTCGGCGATCTTGCCCTGGTGGAGCACCATGCCGCCCTTGAGCTGGACGTCGAAGTGGCGCTGGCCGAGCGTGCGCTTGGCCGCCTCGCGCACCGTCGCGAAGGCTTCGACCAGCAGGTCGTCCAGGGTCTCGCCTTTGGCCAGGCGCTCGCGGAATTCGATGGTCTTGGCGCGCAGTTGCTCGTCGGAGAGCTTGATGAGCTCCGGCTCGAGGGCATTGATCTTCGCCACCGGCTTGTCGAAGCCTTTGACGACGCGATCATTGGCTGTGCCGAACAGGCCTCGGGCGAGCGCCCCCAGCATGAAAACCTCTATATTGTAACGACTTAGGCGGGCACCTCGGCCCGCCGTCCCAGCCAGAGATAGAGAGCGCATCCGCAAGTGTCAACGCGTCGCCAACGCCATGACCGCCGTCGTCAAACCTGGCCGGCCACGGGGCCGCATCATCGACACCGTGCTCACGAAAAAGTGCCGCAATCCACTGCCATCCCGAGTTTTGCCGGGGAGGCAAAGCTTGCTTGGCCCGAGTGGGCCTGTGTAAACCGATTGCGCTGCTTTCGTTCCCCCGAATTCCTCCTCAAGCCAAGATCCCGGAGCGTGTCATGAGTTATCGCCTGCGCCCCCTGCGCCCGATCTTCCTGTTCTGCGCAGCCGCCGCGATGGCAGGGCCCGTCGCCGCGCAGCAGCCCGCGGCGCCTCAGGCAGCCCCGCCGCCCGCCGCCCAGGCGCCTGCACCGGCGCAGAAGCCCCCGGCCAAGCCGCCGGCAACGGCGGCGGCGCCGGCTGCCCAGCCGCTCAAGGATCCCGTCGTCGCCACGGTCAACGGCCAGCCCATCCGGTTGTCGGAACTCGAGATCGCCCAGCAGGCGCTGCCGCAACAATATCGCAACATGCCGCTGCAGGCGGTGTTCCCCGCGCTGCTCGATCGCATCGTCGACAGCAAGCTCGTGGTCCAGGAGGGCAAGAAGAACAAGGTGACCGACGATCCCGCCTTCAAGAAGCGCATGGCCTTCGTCGAGGACCAGGTGCTGCAGGATTTCTGGATCCAGCGCGAGGTCGCCCGCAAGGTCACCCAGGAGAAGCTGCAGCAGCGCTACGAGGAGCGCCTGAAGTCGATGCCGGCCGAGGAGGAAGTGCACGCACGGCACATCCTGGTGTCGACCGAGGATGAGGCCAAGGCGATCATCGCCGAGCTCAAGAAAGGCGCGGCGTTCGACAAGCTCGCCAAGGAGAAGTCGACCGACAAGGCGTCAGGCGCGGAGGGCGGCGATCTCGGCTGGTTCAAGAAGTCCGACATGGTGAAGGAATTCGCCGATGCAGCCTTCGCACTGAAGAAGGACGAGCTTACCGAGACGCCGGTCAAGACGCAGTTCGGCTACCACGTCATCAAGGTCGAGGACCGCCGCAAGGCGCCGCCGCCGGCTTTCGAGGAGCTGGCCGAGCAGCTGCGCGAAGAAATGGCCCGCGAAGCCGTGACGGCGCAGCTCGACCAGCTCCGGTCCGGCGCCAAGATCGAGAAGTTCAATATGGATGGCAGCAAGGTCGAGGCGGCCCCCGCCAAGCCGGCCGCGCCGGCGGCGCCCGCAGCGCCTGGCCGTCCGCCGGCCGCGGCGCCCATCACGCCGCCGGCCGCGCCTAAGTAAAACTCCCGTTTTTGGGCGTTTCTGGTGTAGGCTCCGCCGTTCGGAGCGGCCGGGTTCATCTCGGTCGCCCGCAAGGGGAGTCCTATGAACGTCAAGCCCGCCCAATCGCCGCTCGCGCCTAAAACGACGCCGACGCTGCCACGCGTCGCCGGCGTCAAGCTCGGGGCGGCGCGATCCGGCGTGCGTTACAAGGACCGCGACGACATCATGCTGGCGGTCGTGCCGGCCGGTGCCACCATCGCGGGCGTGCTGACGCGGTCCAAGACCTCGTCGGCGCCGGTCGACTGGTGCCGCAAGAACCTGGCGCGCGGCAAGGTGCGCGCCATCGTCGTCAATGCCGGCAACGCCAACGCCTTCACCGGCAAGGCCGGCGACAAGGCGGTCGAGGAGAGCACGCGCGCCATCGCCCAGGCGCTGGGCTGCCCGCGCAACGAAGTGTTCATGGCCTCGACGGGCGTGATCGGCCAGCCGCTCGACTGGGAGAAGATCGCCGCGGTCGTGCCCGCGCTCATCAAGTCGGGACGCGAGGATGGCTGGGCGGCCGCCGCCGGCGCGATCATGACCACCGATACCTTCCCCAAGCTCGCCACGCGCCAAGCCAAGATCGGCGAGAGGACCGTGACCATCAACGGCTTCCTCAAGGGCTCGGGCATGATCGCGCCCGATATGGCGACCATGCTGGGGTTCGTGTTCACCGACGCCAAGGTGCCGAGCGGCGTGCTGCAGAAGCTTGTCGCGGATGCCGCCGACAAGTCGCTGAACTGCGTCACCGTCGACGGCGACACGTCTACCAGCGACACGCTGCTGATGGTCGCCACCGGGGCGGCCCGCCATGCGCCGATCGAGGAAGCGGACGATCCCGTCCTGGTCGATTTCAAGCGCGCACTCGATGAGGTGCTGATCGAGCTGGCGCAGCTTCTGGCGCGCGACGGCGAGGGCGCCAGCAAGTTCGTGACCATCAATGTCGGCGGCGCCTCGTCGAACGGCGCGGCGCGCAAGATCGGGCTCTCGGTCGCCAACTCGCCGCTGGTCAAGACCGCGCTGGCCGGCGAAGACGCCAACTGGGGCCGCATCGTCATGGCGGTCGGCAAGTCGGGCGAGCGCGCCGACCGCGACAAGCTCCGGATCTCGATGGGCGGCGTGCGCATCACCGACGGCGGCCAGGTCCTGCCGACCTACGACGAGGCGCCGGTGGTCAAGCACCTCAAGGGCACCGACATCGTGATCGACATCGATCTCGGCATCGGTCGCGGCCGGGCCACGGTCTGGACCTGCGATCTGACGCACGGCTACATCGACATCAACGGCAGCTATCGTTCTTGAGTGCGGCGTTCGACGAGGAGTGCCCGGGGAGCCCGCCGCCGCTCGGCGACCGGCCGCTCGTGCTGGTCGCGGCGGTGGCGCTGGTCGATGTCGATGGACGCGTCCTGATCGCCCAGCGGCCGGCCGGCAAGTCGATGGCCGGGCTTTGGGAATTTCCCGGCGGCAAGGTCGATCCCGGCGAGACCCCGGAACAGGCGCTGGTGCGCGAGCTGCAGGAAGAGCTCGGCATCGAGACGGCAACGAGCTGTCTGGCGCCGATCGCCTTCGCGAGCCACGGCTACGAAAAGTTCCATCTTCTGATGCCGGTCTTCGCCTGCCGCAAATGGACCGGCGTGCCGCGGCCGCGCGAAGGCCAGGCGTTGAAATGGGTCATGCCGGGCGAGCTCGGGCGTTTCCCCATGCCGCCGGCCGACCTGCCTTTGGTCGGGATGCTGCGCGACCTTCTATGACGGCACAAGCGCGGGCAGGGTGCTGCCTTCACGCCAGTCGAGCAGCCGGCGGAAGATGACGGCCTGAACGGTCGCCGCGAGGCCGGCAGCGCCGTAGGAAACCAAGATTCCCGCCGTCCAGGTGATGACCGCGGCGGCTTCCTGAGCACCGAGCACGCCCCGCGCCAGAGCGAGCACGAGCAGGGTCGCAATGGCGGTGACGATGGCGCCCACCAGGAAGGTGAGGAAAAGGCTGCCGATGATGGTCCAGGCATTGCCGCGGCCATAGGCCCAGGCGAGACGCGGCGAGAAGGGTACATCCACGGCGGTGGCGGCCAGGCCGTAGCAGACGCGCAGCGCCAGCAGCATCGACACGATGAATCCGACGATCAGCGGCGCGGCCATCGCCTGGCGGCGCACCAGCTCGGGATCGAGGGGTGCACCCACGCCGATCGTGCCGGGATCGAGGGAGCCCATGGTGAACATGAGGGCCGACACCAGGACGAAGGTGATGCCGAAGACCTTGATCAGGTGCAGGAGATAGGCCGTTTCGCGCGGCGTCCAGCGCAGGCCCGGCAAGTGGTCTCCGGAACGGGGGCCCAGCAAGACAGCTCGCTGCCAGCCCACCATGAACATCACGGTCGGGATCACGTCGGCCAGCTTTTCCACCAGCATGGCGATCAGGGAATCCTCGGCGATCGTTGCGCCGACGATGCGGATGCCGATCGAGATGATCCACGGAATGGTAACGATGTGAAAGAAGAGGCGAAGGTTGGTGAAGAAGAAACCGAAGCTCTCCGTCAGCACCTCGCTGAACAGCAATTTAACGACAGGCACGATCTAGCTCCGCTCCACCTTCTCGCCGGCGCTGTGCTCGGCGGCGCCCAGCGCATCGGCCAGCCGCCGGGCGGCGCTGCCCGGCTTGAGCGGTTTTGGTTGTGAGTCATGCGGCGCCCAGCCGTGCAGGAAAAGCACCTCGAAGCTCGCCGCGACCCGGCCGGACGGCAGCGTGAAGCGCTCGCTGTAGATTTCCGCAGCGCGCAGCAACGTGGCGCGACGCGCAAGCCCGCGACGGCGTTCGACGACGAGGTTGCTCTCACCCATGGCGCCCAAGTCGCGCATCAGGGCGAGCGCGCTCTCGTATTCGACCTCGATCGTCTCGCTGTCGGCCACCGGCAGGGCAAAGCCCGCGCGTTGCAGGAGGCCCGCGGCATCGCGTAGATCGGCGAAGGGCGACACGCGCGGACTGAGGCCGCCTTCGATCTCGCTTTCTGCCGCGGCCAGTGCCTGGCGCAACTGCCACAAGGTGGCCCCGCCCAGCATGGCGCCCAGCAAGAGCCCGTCGGGTTTCAGGATGCGGCAGATCTGGATCAAGGTGCCGGGCAGGTCGTTGACCCAGTGCAGGTCCATCGCGCTCACGACCAGGTCGAAGCTGTGCGCCGCGAAAGGCAGGAACTCCTCGTCGGCCACCACCGCCGGGCCGCGCGCGCGGCGGGCAAAGCCCTCGCCCAGGTCGGCACGCACCAGGCAGCCCACGGTCTTGCGTTCGCCCAGCGTCGAGGCGATTTCGTCGCCCTGCGAGCCGAGGTCGAGAGCCAGTGGAAAAGTGCGGCGCACGTCGTCCAGGCGCTCGACCAGGCGGTCGGCGATCTCGCGCTTGAGGAAAGCCTGGCGGTTCCAGTCGCGCGCCGCACGCTCGCGGCGTCGGCGCAGCATGGCGCGGTCGAAAACCAGCAGGGGGTCGGGGCCCGTCACAGCCCGTATGTAGGGCGAAAGCACGATGGCCGGTAGTAGGGGCCGCTAGGGGATGCGCCATCCTGTCGGCGCATTTTGACGGTCGTATGCCGGCATGTTGCCTACCGGATTGAGCCCCACTCGATTGAATCAGGCCTGTGCGCGTGCTGGCCGCATGCTTCTCGATTCCGTGCTGCCGCCGCTTTGCCTGGGGTGCAACGAAATCGTCGAGACGCCGGGCGCGTTGTGCGCGGCGTGCTGGCAGGGCTTCTCCTTCGTGGCGCCGCCCTATTGCGCGCGCTGCGCCGCTCCCTTCGTCGAGGACCCGGGCCGCGGCGCGCTCTGCGGCGCTTGCCTCGCCCGGCCGCCGCGCTATCGCCGCGCCCGCGCCGCACTGATCTACGACACGCGGAGCCGTCGTCTGCTCCTGCCGTTCAAGCACGGCGATCGGACTGACATTGCCCGTGCCTGCGGCCGCTGGATGGCCCGCGCCGGCAGCGAGCTTCTGGCCGAGGCCGACCTGGTCGCGCCGGTGCCGCTCCATTGGCGCCGGCTGTTCACGCGCCGCTACAATCAGGCGCAGCTGCTGGCGCGCGTCGCCGTGCGCGAGGCCGCCGTCGGCGCCCGACCTCGGCTGGCCCCCGATTTGCTTCGGCGGCGGCGATGGACAGGCTCGCAGAGCGGCCTTCGCGCCCAGGAACGGCGGGGCAATGTCCGGCAGGCCTTCGACATCCATCCGCGCTGGATGGCCGAGGTCGCCGGCAAGACCGTGCTTCTGGTCGACGACGTGCTGACGACCGGGGCGACCGTCGAGGCCTGCACCCGGGTTTTGCAGCGCGGCGGGGCTCGCCACGTTGACGTGCTGACACTGGCGCGGGTCGTCCGCCCGGCGGTATAGTTCGCCAAAGAGGTTCACCTATGGCCAAGATCGAGATGTACACCACGCCCTTCTGCGGCTACTGCGCGCGGGCCAAAAGCCTGCTCGAGAAGAAGGGCGCGGCCTACGAGGAAGTGGACGTGATGATGGATGAAAAGAAGCGGTCCGAGATGCGCGAACGCGCCAAGCGCTCGACGGTGCCGCAGATCTTCATCAACGGCCAGTATATCGGCGGTTCCGACGAGCTTGCCGCCCTCGAGCAGGCGGGCAAGCTCGACACGCTGCTTGCCCAGCCGGGCTGAGGAGCTTCCCCGATGGCGACCGCGTTCAAGGCCGGTCTGATCCAGACCAATGTCAGCAACGAGATGGCCGAGAACGTGGCGTTCGTGCGCGAGCAGGCGCGGCTCGCCCGCACAGCCGGCGCCGACTTCATCATGACGCCGGAGAATACCGGACTGATCGGCGCCAACCGCACCGAGACCCTCGAAAAGGCGCAGACCGAAGAGAGCCACGCGATGCTGGCCGCTTGTCGCGCCAGCGCGCGCGAGACCGGCGCCTGGTTCCTGCTGGGCTCCATCCATGTTCGCGTGCCGGGCGAGGAGCAGATCCGCAATCGCTCCTACCTGATCGACTCCTCCGGCGGCATCGTGGCGAGCTACGACAAGATCCACATGTTCGACGTCCAGCTGGCAGGCGGCGAGAGCTATCGCGAATCCTCGACCTTCAAGCCGGGTGAGACGTCCGTGCTGGCCGAAACGCCGTGGGGCGTGCTCGGCATGACGATCTGCTACGACCTGCGTTTTCCCTATCTCTATCGCGACCTGGCGCATGCCGGCGCCACCATGCTGTCGATCCCGTCGTCCTTCACGGTTCCGACCGGGCAGGCGCATTGGCATGTGCTGATGCGCGCCCGCGCCATCGAGACCGGGTGTTTCGTGTTCGCCCCGGCCCAGGTCGGCACGCACAAGGGTTCCAACCGCAAGACCTACGGCCATTCGGTTGCCGTCGCTCCCTGGGGCGAGGTGCTGGCCGATGCCGGCGGGGAGAAGGCGGGCTTCGTCGTGGCCGACGTCGATCCAGCCAAGATCGCCGAGGCGCGCAAGATGGTGCCGTCGCTGACACACGACCGGAAATACACGCCGCCGGTGCTGCACAAGGCGGCGATCGCCAAGGCCGCCGAGTAGATCAGGACCGTCGCGCCGCGATCCGCTGCACCATCGCCATGGTCGGCGCGCTGATCATCCGCGCTTCGTAGGCCGTCACGGAAAGACGGCCGCGCACCAGCTCGAGCAGTTCGCCGTCTTTCAGCAGGAATTCCGGCCGGTTCGGCCGCCCGAAGCGCTCGTTGCCCTCCATGAAAGTCTCGTAAAGCAGCACGCCGCCCGGCGCGAGGGCGTCCAGCAGCGCAGGAAAGAGCGGCCGATGCAGGTAGTTGGTCACCACAACGGCCCCGAAGGTACGGCTGGGCAGGGGCCATGGCGATCCGTCCTCGAGGTCGGCCTGAACGACTTCGATGCCCGGATGTGCCACGAGCGCACTGGTGTCGCGCTCGAGTGCCGTGACCGCGTGCCCGCGGTCGGCAAAGAACCGGCCGTGGCGGCCGCGTCCTGCGGCGACGTCGAGGACGGTGGCGCCTGGAGCGATCAGGCCCGCCCATTGCACAATCCAGGACGATGGCGCGCCTCTTGCGTCAGCCACAATCGCACCCCATCATCTTTGGCACTCCCCGCGGGGGAGCGCCAACAGCGGAATCTCTTGTAATTTCATGATCCTATATCGACTGCGCTGCTCCAAAGGCCACGAATTCGAGAGCTGGTTCAAGGACAGCAAGACCTACGAACGCCAGGAAAAGAAGTCCCTGATCGGCTGCGCCGTGTGCGGCGACGCCAAGGTTGACCGCGCGCCCATGGCGCCGCGCCTTGGCAAAGGAAGCAAGAGGCCGGACGTCGAAGCGCCCGTTGCCGCGGCGCCGGCTGCTCCGTCGCCGGAGCAGCAGCAGATGGCGGCCATGGCCAAACACATGCCGAAGGAGTTGCGCGAAGCCCTGCTCAAGGTGCGCGAGCAGGTCGAGAAGAACTGCGAGCATGTCGGCGACAAGTTCGCCGAGGAGGCGCGCAAGATCCACTACGGCGAGAGCGACAAGCGCGGCATCTATGGCGAGACCAGCGACGAGGAGGCCGAAGCGCTGGCCGATGAAGGCATCGAGTTCGGCCGCCTGCCCTGGATCCCGAGGGGGAATTGATCCCGCGCTATCGTTTCCCTCCCCACGCAGTGAAGAGGTGGCCGAAGGCCGGAGGGGTCGGAGCGCAGCCGCGCTGATCCGCTATGACCCCTCCGCCCGTTACGCGGGCACCTCCCCTCGTAAGACGAGGGGAGGCAATGAAGGTCGATCTAGCGCCGAGTCCCATACAGCATGTAATTCACATCGAGGTCGCCCTTGTTGAGCGACCAGGCGCGGCTGATCGGGCTGTAGACCACGCCCACGATCTCCTGGGCGTCGATGCCCGCGGCGCCGAGGCCGTTCACGACTTCTGAAGGTTTCAGGAACTTTTTCCAGTCGTGCGTGCCGCGCGGCAGCCAGCGCAGGATGTATTCCGCGCCGGCGATGGCCAGCGCCCAGGACTTGGCGGTGCGGTTGAGCGTCGACAGGAAGAGCAGGCCACCCGGCTTCACCATCCGGCCGCACGATTTCAGGAACAGATCGACGTCGGCCACGTGCTCGACGACCTCCAGCGCCAGCACGACGTCGAACTGGATGTCCGATGCGGCCAACGCCTCGGCAGCGCCCTGGCGATAGTCGATGTCGAGCCCCTGCTTGCCGGCATGCAGGGCGGCGACCCGGATGTTGCGGGCCGCCGCATCGACGCCGGTCACGTGGGCGCCCAGCCGGGCCATCGGCTCGCTGAGCAGGCCGCCGCCGCAGCCGATATCGAGCAGGGACAGACCCTGCAGCGGCAGGCCCGTCAGAGGATCGCGCTTCCAGTGCGCCGCGGCGCGGTCGCGGATGTAGCCGATACGCAGCGGGTTCAGCCGGTGCAGCGGCGCGAACTTGCCGGCCGGGTCCCACCACTCCCCGGCGATGCGCGAAAAGCGTTCGATCTCGGCCGGATCGACCGTGGTATGCGCTGAATCGGCCATGGCTGCCCTTGACCCCTACGGTGCTCACGGTGTCTATACCCCGCTTTCGAGCAGGTCCATGGCGCGCATCGTTCTCAAATTCGGCGGTACCTCGGTCGGCGATATCGACCGCATCCGGAATGCCGCGCGCAAGGTCAAGGCCGAGGTCGATCGCGGCAACGAGGTCGCGGTCGTGACGTCGGCCATGTCGGGCGCCACCAACCAGCTCGTGAAATGGGTCAACGAGATCGCACCGTTGCACGATGCCCGCGAGTACGACGTCGTGGTCGCGACGGGCGAGCAGGTGACGATCGGCCTGCTGGCGATGGCGCTGCAGCAGCACGGAGTGA
>Ga0193726_1000948_pt1 | contig 25689 bp, 38 predicted proteins | sample H2c1metaG_FD_144928 | JGI IMG/M metagenome (GOLD analysis project Ga0193726, IMG submission 144928) | Soil microbial communities from a riparian zone of the East river system, Colorado, United States - H2c1 | ecosystem: Environmental > Terrestrial > Soil > Riparian zone | place: USA: East River...
GACAAACGCCATGTCTACGTCTTCGGCTACCGGCCCGACCAGCTCGCGGAACCCCTGCGTCTCGGAGGAAGCGCCGAACTCATCTGGGACAAGATCAGCATGGGCAGCGGCGACCTCGCACGCCCCTGGGGACCCCGGCATGAATCGATCACGTTCGGCGTGCACGTCAAGCGCCGCGCCGGTCGTGCAGGTGGCGACGGCCGCCTTGCCGCCCGACTGCGACAGGGATCGATTCTCCGCCACCAGCGACCCAACGCGGGCTCCGCGGTCCGGCATTCCAACGAGAAGCCGTGGCAGCTCCTCGCCGATCTCATCGAATCGTCCACGGTCCGCGGAGACCTCGTCGTCGACCCGTGCGCCGGATCGGGCAGCACCGGCGTGGCCGCGGTCCTCGAAGGGCGCCGGGCATTCCTCGTCGAGATCGACCACCGGTACGCCGAACTGGCCGTCCGCCGGGTGGTCGCCGCCGAACGCATCGCCGACCAGATCGACGCCGCCTGACCCCCGACCACACCCCACCCGCCCGGAACAGCCAGGTGGGCCGCCTGAAAGGAACCGCCGCATGACCACGACCAGCACAAACACCCCGCCCGAGGTCGGCCAGATCTGGGCCGACAACGACAAGCGCACGACCCACCGGTATCTGCGGGTGCTGTCCATCGACGACGGCACCGCGCTGGTCAAGCAGGTGACCGCCGCCGGAGAGTCGACGGTGAAGACCCCGACCCGCATCCGGCTGAACCGGCTCCGGCCGACGTCCAGCGGTTACCGGCTGGTGCGGCACGCGGACGGGAGCGAGGCGTGAGCGCCGCCGACCGCAACCCCACCCCCGTCCCGCCCCGCGAGGTGACGGCGACCCCCGGCTGGCCGCCCATCGCCATCCCCGGACGGCCCGGCTGGTGGCGGCACCTGGTCGGCGGCCAGCAGGTGGACATGGCCACCAACGAGCGACAGGAGCAGCAGTGATGGCCGCACGAGTTCAGCGCACCCGCCCCCGCATCAAGGGCCAGCGCGGCATGCCGCCCAACGCGAAATACGTCGGCCGCGGCAGCAAGTGGGGCAACCCGACCCGCGTCGTCTACGACCGGCAGACGGGCGGCTGGCACGCCGTCCACGACAACGGCTCGAACATCGGCACCTGGCCCACTGCGGCCGAGGCCCGCCGGTTTGCCGTCGAGAGCTACCGCCACCACCTCGACACCCACCCGGACCTCGCCGAGGTCGCCCGCGCCGAGTTGGCGGGACGGGACCTGGCGTGCTGGTGCCCGCTGCCCGAGCCCGGCGAGCCGGACTACTGCCATGGGGCGCTGCTGCTGGCCGCCGCCAACGTGACCCCCACACCCCCCGGCGCCGACGCCGATCAGCCCGCAGGAGACGTGAAGTGAGCGCCGACCGAGCGTGGATCGCTCAGCAGCACGGCGAGGGCGAGCACGCGTTCTGCGACCCCGAGTGCGAGAGCCCCGGCTTCCAGCCCCAGCCCGCCGTCCGGCTCCGTGCCGCCGCCGCGCTGGTGCGGGAGCGTGCCGTCGCCGCAACACCCGGCCCGTGGCACCGCCCGCTGAACACTCGCCGCAAGAACGCCGTGCGCGCCGTGCTGCCCGAGGGCGAGCGGGGCGAGTGGATCGATGGCATCGACCCGTCCACCGGGATGCGCGAGCACTGCACCGTGGCCACGATCCCGATCTGGTCCGACGGCAAGTTCGCCCGTGCCCGTGGCGGCCGGGACCTGGAGTGGATCGCCCTCATTGGCCCGGTGGTCGGCGAGCCGCTGGCCGCGTGGCTGGAGACGGTTGCCGACCGGCACTACGCCGACGACGTGACGCAGATCTGGCCGAACGGCGACGGCTACCAGATCTGCGGGGGCTGCTCCCCGATCGACAACGAGCAGCGCTGGCCCTGCCCGGACGTCCAAGCCGCCCTGGCCGTGGCCGACGCGCTCCTGGCGGTGACGTCGTGACGGCGGGCGCCGCGTATCGGGCCGTGGTGCTGCGTGAGACCGCCCCGGAGGACGGCGGGGATTCCCGCGTCGGGCAGAACAGGGCCGAGACGGGCCAGAACGGCCCCTCTGACGGCCTGGCAGCCCTCCGGCGAGGAACGCCAGCCTCCCGGGCGGGAGCGGCAGCGAGGCAGGGCGCGGCGTGCGTCGTCACCCGGTGGTGGCGCTGGGCGGTCGTCGCGGGTGCCGTGGCGGCCGTCGTCGGGGTCGTCGGGTGGTGGGTGGGATGAGCAGCTACAGCACGATCTGCTGCGACGCCGAGATGCCATCCGGAGCCCAGTGCATGACCGAGGACTCACCGCTCGGCATGCCCAAGTCGGCGACCGTCGCGCGCCAGAAACTCGCCCGCGCCGGCTGGCACCACACCCGCGCCGGCCGCGACATCTGCCCTTCGTGCTGGGAGGCGGGACGCCGGTGAAGAGCATCCACGCCAAGTGCCTCGCCACGACGGAGCGCGTCGGCCGCACCCTCATCTGCTGGAAATCCCCCGAGCACACCAAGAGCCGCGACCCGCACCGACGTAAGCACCACGACCCGTCCGCCTACGAGTGGTGGACCGACAAGGAGACCGCCTGATGTCCATCGTGCAGATCGTGATCACCATCGAGACCGACGACCCGAAGGCCGTCATCGCCGGCGCCGGCGAGAAGGTGCCGGCCGACTGGCCCGACCCGTCCTACTCCATCGACGGCGTGTGGGTGGACGACGAGAGCGACGAACTCTGACCCCGCCCGCAGGGGCCGCCCGGCGTGTCTCCAGCACGCCGGCCGGCCCTCGCCGGAAATCACACCACAGCCAAGGAGAACCGATGTCGAAGCCCGCGCCGCCCAACACCCGCCCGTACCGCCGTGAGTCCGAGGTGGGTACCGAGATGCGCACCATGACTCTCGAAGCCGAGCAGACGTGGCGGCAGGTCGGCTGGCACGGCCAGAGCGGGGCCTTCTACGCCCTCGACGAGCACCCCAGCCGCCACGAACCCGGCAGCTTCGGGCCGCTGTGGGTCCTCGTGGACAACGAGCCGCCGATCCTGCCCGACGAAACCCCCACCCCCTGACCCTTTACCGCATCCCCAACCACCATCAGGAGAACCCGTGTCCACCACTGACGACTTCCAGGACCGGGGCGAAGCCGCCCGCCGCGCCGCAGGTATCGACGGCACCGCAGGCGACGCCCAGGACATCCGCCACCACTACGCCGAGGATCCCGACGGCGGCTGCCTCCTGTGCGGCCTCACGCCCGGCCACCGCCAGCACATCGACCGGCCCCTGTCGTGCGGCTTCTGCTTCGAAGAGGACGGTCAGGAGATCCATCCGCACCCCGAATGTGCCATCGGCGCCGATCGCAACCAGCCCGTCATGCAGTCCCCGCCCACGCCGCCCACGCCCCGGTGCCCGGTCTGCCTGCACCCCATGGGCGACCACAGCGTGCACACCCCGCCCCGGGACGCGTGGTGCCACGCCTGCGACACCACCTGCGCATACACAGCCCCCTGACCCCCACCGGCGCCCGGCCACGGTCGGGCGCCCCGGAAAGGAACCACCGTGCCTGACCTGGCCGAGCGCTTCGCCTGCCGGAACTGCCGTCGCCCCATCCACTGGCTGCCTGAACCGGGCTGGCTACACGGCGAACTCCCGCAGTACGCCAGCGAGCCCATGACCTGCGAGCGCCCCGAGCCCGTCTGCTCGCCCCGGCCGTTCACCAAGGCCGCGCCGGGATGCGAGGGATTCCACCTCGCGGTAGGCCCCGACCCGGACTGCCCGTGTGGCTGCCACCGGCCTCCGCCCGAAAGGAACCGACGATGACCAACTACGACCACCTCGAAAAGCGGGTCACGCAGCAACTGCTCGACCAGCAGGGCGAGATCAACGACCTGCGCGCCAAGCTCGACCGCATCCGTCATGCCGTGATGAACCAGAGCAGCTTGAATCCGGTCGACGAGGTGGTCCTCGCGATCCTCAACGACGAGACCTCCACCCAGGAGCCCTCATGACCACTCCGCCCGAGCCCACCTGCGGCGATCGCCTCGCCGACTGGACGTGCACCCTCGCGCCCGGACCGCACCCGTCGTGGCGTCACTGGGACGACGCCGCCAGGGCGTGGTGGACGCAGTGCCGCGTCGCACCGCACAGCAACCGGGAGCTGCTCGCGACCGAGGAGGCCGACCGTGCCTGACGCCGTCCACGCCTGCCCGCCCGACGGCTCTGGCCTGACCCCGTGCTGCCGCCGCAACCCGGGCGAACTGCCCCGCGCCGACCAGCTCACCGAGGACGCGGACGCGGTCACCTGCGCCAGCCCGTGGCGCAGTGGTGCAGCGGACATCAACTCGGCCACCCCCACCCTGCGCGAGGCCATCGCGGGGGCTCTGCGGGCCGCAGCCTTCTTCTGCGGCGACGCCGACTGCGCCCTGACGGAGACTGAGTGCCTGAGCGCCCATCCAGTGCAGGTCGCAGCATGGCAGGGCGACGTCGTCTCGGACCTGTACGGGCCGATCGACGACATCGCCGGGGTGGCGGCCGGGGTCGTGCAGCCGGTCATCGACGAGCTCGCCGACTACCGCCACCGGATCAACTGGGAGACCAACTGCGGGGAGCACGCCCGGCTGCTGGACCACGCCTACGACGAGACGACGCGGCGGGAGACCGCCGAAGCGCGGATCGCGCGTCTCAGGCAGATGGCCGACGCCTGGGAGCAGCAACTCCCCGACGTCATCCGCACCGCGACAGCAGTGGAGGCCATCCGGATGGCGACCGGCGACCAGCCCGGCGACGGGGATACCCCCGGCGGCGACATCGTCCGGAGCCTCATCACCGGCCAGCGCACCTGGGATCAGGTCCAAGGACACCAGTTCACCGGGCTGTTCGGCGAGGACACAGACGTGCAGCCCGGCGACGGGGGCGCCTGATGCCCGGCCACCTCATCGGCCGCCTGGCCGTCGCCCTCACCCGCCTCGCCCACCGGCTCGGCGCTCACTGGTACATGTCCACCAGCTGCCTGCATGGTGAGCACGCCTACTGCCAGGCCAAAACGGGGCGCGTCGGGGCGAAGGCGCCGGGGAAGTGCAAATTCTGTGACGCCCGATGTGGGTGTTTTTGCCACCGGGAGGGGCCGTGACGGGCCGCCCCACCGGCACCGGCCGCACCCCCGACAGGACCGCCGTGTCCAGCGCCACCGGCCTCAACCTGCGGCGCCTGCGCAAGGCCCGGGGCCTGAGCCTCATCGAGGTCGCAGCCGCAGCCACCACCGCCGGATACCCCATGCCGCCCGCCACCGTCGCCCGCATCGAAACCGGGCGGACCTCATCCGGGGCGAGGCAGGCCGTCACCGTGGACCAGCTCGTCGCGCTGGCCGCGGCGATCGGGGCACAGCCCGCCGACCTGCTCGTGCCCTGCGTCTGCGAGGCATGCGGCGGGCATCTGCGGACCGGGTTCACCTGCCACACGTGCGGCCGGCGGGGCGAGGCGTGACGGTCACCGGGCTGTGCCGGGTCTGCGGGCGGCAGCGGGACCTGTGCCCGGACGGGCGGACCGTGGTGCGGCACTACCTGGACCGGGACGTGGCCAGCATCAAGCGGTGCCGGAGCGGGCGGAAGAAGGCGGCATCAACCACGACACCGATGGGACACTGACCACATGGCACTGAAGACGATCGAACACAAGGCCGAGAAGGGCCGCACCCTCACCCTCGACGAGGTGGCCGCATTCGTAGACGACGCCCGCCGCTCCGGCGCGACCGGCACCGAGGTCGTCAGCGTGACCGCATCCTGGCGCGGCAAGATCCAGGGGCTCGCCGCCGACGTCCAGGCCACCGTCGGAAGCGCCGAGTCCGGGTCGATCGCCGTCGATCCGGGCGCGGAGTCGCGGACGGCCGATGTTCAGCCCTGGACGCCAGCCCAGAAGGACCACTGGAACCAGACCGGGATCCCCCCGCGCTGATGCCGCGCCCCGACCCCCCGCTGCCCGGCCTCGCCACGGAGGGGCTGGCGGCGGACCGGGCGGTCGTCACCTGTCGGGAGTGCGAGAGGCCGCTCACGGGCCGGGTGGCGCGGTTGAGGGGCTGGGGTGACGAGTGCGCCCACAAGCTCGGGATGCGGGACGTGCGCGGCGTCGGCAGGTTCGAGGTGGAGCAGGAGGGGTTGTTCGGGGAGAGCTAGCGCATAACGTTCCCTTATGCGCTAGAATTTGAAGATGAATCAGGCGCCCGAACCGCCCCCCCGGAAGCAGCCTCACGCTGGAACAGCTCCGGGTCGAACTCCTTCGCTTGACGTCGCTCGCCCTCACGGCAGAACTCCCGAAGCCGTCCGTCATCAACGACGCGTTCCACCCCATGCCCGGACCTGAGTGGCGGGTGTCCCATCCCTGCGAGGTCGGGGAGCCGGAGGAGCACCGCGAGTACGGAGTCAGGGTCCTCAGCCACGACGACGTTGCCAACGTCGTCTACTACTCCACGCCCGGCCACATGCCGGGAGACTTCGCGGCAGCGACGACCACGGAGATCAGGCAGTTCGCCCTGTCGCTGCTGGCGGCCTGCAACGAGTCGGAGGCGCGCAGCGGAGGCGTCTCCCATCTCGCGAACCGCAGGCGGTCGGCATGACCGAGACGCCCGGCCTTCCCGCCCCCCGAACTGGCCAGCCGATCGCGCTGCCCGGCTCGGACCTGTTCGAGACAGTCCGCCGCAAACTCGCCGACGACCTCGGCCGCGTCCAGGTCGGCCGCAGCGGGCAGGAGCGCACCTACCGGCCCCGCGCCGAACTGCTCGCCGAAGCCGTCACCGCTGATGCCTGGGTGATGATCCTCGACTGGCTGTCCTCCACCCGGCGCGGCAGCGTCCAGACCAAGCGCAACTACGTGGACGACATCCGCCGCGTCTGGGCCGCCTACGCCATCGAACTCGGGCACGAACGGTTCGCCCTCGGGATCTTTACCCCCGACCACATCCGGGCCTGGCGCATCCGCATGGAAGCCAACGAGGCACCGCCCACCACGATCAGCCGCTACCTCAACACCCTGTCCTCGCTGCACACCTACGCTGCCGAGAAGATCGACCTGCCCCGGAACCCCGTCACCCAGGACGACCGGCCCAAGGTCGACAAGGGCAACACCTCGACGTCGACCCCCGTGCTGGAGGTGGAGGAGATCCAAGCCGTCGGCGCTGCCGCACAGAACGAGTTCGACCTGCTCGTGGTCTCCCTGCTGTACACGCTCGCCGGCCGGGTCTCCGAGATGTGCGCGGCAGACATCACGAACCGGATCGAGCGCGGACGCCGCAGCTTCCTCGACGTCACTCGCAAGGAGCACAAGGAGCGCGTCCTGCCGCTGCCGCTCACCGTCGCCGAGATGCTCGACGCGCACACGGCGGGTCGGACAGAGGGGCCTCTGCTGCTGGACGCCGACGGCCAGCGGCTCGACCGGCACGACGTCGCCCGGCTCCTCACCCGCCTTGGGCGTAAGGCACGGGTGCTCACCTGCTCGGACATCGACGGACCCGCCAAGCACACCTTCACCAAGTGCCGGCGCTGCCGGAAGCTGACCCCGCACGTTCTCCGGGCCAGTCGCATCACTCACATGCTTGACGCCGGGGAGCCGCTCGCTGAGGTACAGGCGTTCGCCGACCACGACAACCCGGCCACGACCGTCGGCTACTGGAACCGCCGCAAGAAGGGCGAGCGGAACATGGCCCACGTCGACGCCGCCGAAGCTGTGTTCGCTGACGTGGTGTCGAAGTTCCGGACCTGACCTCCCATGTCACAGCCCGGCCACATCTCCCGCGCTTAGGTCGGACCGAACTGGCACGCTCGCCCCGGCGCACCTCGCCCGCGCCCTCCCCAGCCACTTCCCCGACAGCATCAGCACCGGCCCCGCGGTCTCCAGGCCGAACGCGTCGCACATCCGCTGCAACGCAGCCTGCGCCTCGCCCTTGTCCTCCGACAGCACGGAGTACACCACCGCCATGAGGGGAGTGTGGCGGGGGAGGTGGGGCGGCGTCAGGAAGTTCAAACAATCGCACGCCACGTCACAACCCCGTCACAACGCCCAGGACGGGCTAACCGGACTGCGACGCTCAACCCTCCACGGACCAACCCAGGGGGGACCCATGCGCACCAACGCGCTCACCATCGGCCTGGCCGCAGCCGGCCTGCTCGCACTCACCGCATGTGGCGGCAGCGACGGCAAGCCCAACGCGGCCCCGGGCAACGCGCTACCCGCCACGACCGCAGCAGCGAAGACCAAGGTCGACTGCACCGACCCCGGCCTGTCGCAAGCCGACTGGATCGCGAACTGCGGCGACAAGGCAGGCGGCAACGACCACCTCCAGCAGGCGTTCGGGAAGATCTACTCCTGGCCCGACGGGGTGAAGGTGACCGTGACCGAGGCGCGCCGGTTCACGGACTACAACACGGACTACGGAGAGACCCCCGACGTAGACGACTTCCGCATCAAGGTCAGAGTGACCAACGGGGGCCACGCCCCATTTGACCTCGCCGACCTGTCGACGATCATCGAGGGTGCGACCAGCGGCGGGGAAGCGGCAACGACCACCTTCACCAACGGATCGTCCCCGCTCGAAGGCCGCGTCGCCCCCGGGGTCACCGTCGTCAAGACCGACGACAACAACCTCGAAGCCAAGTACGGCAAGAAGATTGTTGTCACCGTGCAACGAATGACCGGTGGTGATGTGCAGGCGTTCCCTGAGTTCTCCGGGGCCATCACCGGCTGACGCCGCCCCAAGCAGCCCGCAGCCCCCGGAGGCATGACCTCAGGGGGCTGTTCGCGCTCACGCCGCCCAAGTCGTGGGATGATTCGACCTTTACGCCTACGATTCAAAGGGAACCGCACCGGCGAGAGGGGGCAGGCCAATGAGCGAAGACGAACAGCCGCGCGACGGCAACGGCGGGTTCCTTTATGTCAACTCAAGCGTTCAACGAGACGCCGACGCATCCCGCCTCCGCTCCGAGGGCAGGACGTTCCAGCAGATTGCCGACGAGCTCGGGTACAACGACAGGGGCCACGCCTGGCGTGGGATTCAGCGTGCCCGACGGGCAATCCTGCGCGAGCCGGCCGAGGAACTGATCCAGGTGGAGTCGGCCCGGCTGGACGAGCTGTACGTGGCCGCCCTGGATGTCCTGGACCGCGACCACATTACCGTCAACAACGGTCACATCATCAAGGACGACGACGGCATACCCGTCCTCGACGACGGGCCCAAGCTCGCCGCGATCCGGGAACTGCGGGCGATCCGCGAGTCGTACCGGAAGCTGTACGGCCTCGACGCGGCGACCAAAACGGAGGCCACCGTCACCACCGTTCCGCAGGATGCCGAGCTGCAGGAGCGGCTGCGCGTCGCCCGCGAGCACGTCGCCGAGCAGGAACGCACGCTCCTCGAAGGCGATACCGAGGCGTAGGTGGCCGCCTACCTGGACGGTCTGGACGCCGAGTCGTTCGACCTCGACGTCTACCTCGCCGCGCAGGACGCCGATCTCCTCGCGGACTCCGAGGGGCGCCGCCTGCTCACTCGGCTTGACCCGCTGCTGTTCGCGATCGTCTACCTGCGCCACCACCTCAAGGACGCCGACGGGGAACTGACGTTCGGCGACGCCCACCTGGACTGGTCCCGCGCTGGCCGCACGTGGGCGAAGCCGGTAACCCGGCCGGCCGAGCACCGGGACGCCTGGATCGCGCCCCGCAACACCGGCAAGTCCACGTGGTGGTTCCTGATCCTGCCGCTGTGGGGCGCGGCGCACAGGCACGTGCGGTTCGCCGCGGCGTTTGCGGCGTCGGCGACGCAGGCGGAGACGCATCTGGCCACGGCGAAGGGGGAGATCGACCGCAACGAGCTGCTGCGCCGCGATTTCCCCGACCTGTGTACACCGGCCAGGCGGCCGTCGGGTAACTCGGTGGCGGACACGCAGTCGATGTACGTGGCGAAGGGCGGGTTCGTCTTCGCGGCCCGCGGCATCGACAGCTCCAGCCTCGGCATGAAGGTGGGGGAGCAGCGCCCTGACTTGATCTTGCTAGACGACATTGAGCCAGATGAGAGCAGCTACAGCCCCGACTTGGCAGCCAAGCGCAAGACGACCCTCCTCGACGCGATCCTGCCGCTGAACATCTACGCAAGGGTGGTGATCTGCGGCACCGTCACCATGCCCGGCAGCATCATCCACCAGCTCGTCAAGGCGGCCCGCGGCGTTGAGACCGCCACCTGGATCGCCGAGGAAGGCGTCCGCGCCCACTACTCCGCACCCATCGTGGAGCGGTCGGACGGCACCGAGCGGTCGATGTGGCCGGCGAAGTGGCCGCTGTCGTACCTGCTGGAGATCCGTCATACCCGGTCCTACGCCAAGAACATGGCCAACGACCCGATGGGCGCCGACGGCGGCCTGTGGCAGCCGGACGACTTCCGTTACCCGGAGCCCCTGGGTCCCATGGATCTGACCGAGGGTCTGAACCGCGCGGACCGCAGGGACCCGCTCACCGGCCTCGACCCGGCCACGCACATGATGCTGAGTATCGACCCCGCCGTGACCGCGAAGAAGGGCTCGGACTTCACCGGGCTTGCCGTCGTGTCGTGGTCCGCGCAGCACCGGCGCTGCACCGTGCATGCGGCGCTTGCGTTGAAGGTCCCGCCGGGCCCGTTGCTCCGCGACCGCGTGCTGGCCCTGCTGGACGAGTACCCGCAGATCGGGCTGATTCTTGTCGAGGTCAACCAGGGCGGCGACACCTGGCAGTCCGTGCTGCACCACATGCCCGTGAAGGTGAAGCCCGTCTCGCAGAACGAGCCCAAGTTCACCCGCGCCGAGGGCGTCCTGAACCACTACCAGCGGGGCCGGGTCCTGCACGCCCGCCGGCTGCCGGACCTTGAGGCGCAGATGTGCGCGTTCCCGAAGGCGCCCAACGACGACCTCGTCGATGCCGTGGGGTCGGCGATCCGCCGGTTCATCCCGCCGCCACGGAAGGCCCCGCCATCCGCTTCGCAGTCGAGCTACGTCTAGCCTGCGTTTCGCAGGTCTGACCGGTTCGTGCCTTGACTTCCTGCGCTTGACCCGTGCGGCTATCCTTCGAATCACAGGTCGAGCGTGGAGGTCGCATTGGATGACGAGGCGCGCGCCGACCTCATGTGCGGAATCAAAGCCCTCGGTGACAGCAGGCACGGCTACGACAAGGCGCAGGCGTACTTCGATGGCACCGTGCAGGAGGTCTTCTCCAGCATCCGGCTGCGTCGCGCACTGGCCATCCAGGACGTGGACTTCCGCATCAACTTCGCGAAGACCCCCGTCACGGCAGTCGCCAACCGCTTGAAGATCACGGCGGTTACCAGTCCCGACCAGGCGCAGCAGGACGCTCTCACCGCCCTGTGGAAGTCGAACGAACTCGCGATCGAAATCCCGGACCTCATCACCAAGACCTGTGAGCTGGGCGACGGTTACCTGTTCGTACTGCCCATCGAGGACGAACAGGACAACGTCACCGGCGTCGAGATGTACTACAACTCGCCGCTGACGGTCCGCGCGATCTACCGCCAGGACCGCCCCCGCGAGATCGACTTCGTCATCAAGCGGTGGCGGGAGCGCGGATGCCTCCGCGCCGAGATGGTCTACGACGATCACATGGAGCGCTTCACCACCCTGCGGGGCTCCAAGGGCGACCAGCCCCGCGATTGGCACCAGTGGCCGGCCGACGACGAGGACCCCGAGTCGTGGACGATCCCCCACTCGTGGGGCGTGGGCATGCCCGTGTTCCACTTCCGCACTGCCCGGCCCTACGGCGTGCCCGAGCACTTCGCCGCCTACGGCTCGCAGAACGCCATCACGAAGCTGACGTCCACCCACATGGGGTCCGTCGACTACACGGGCGCCCCGCAGCGGTACGCCCTCACCGAGGCCGCGAACACCGACACCGGCGATCTTGACCCGGGCGACTTCGACGACACCGACTGGCCCGAAAACGCCAACTCGGTCGGCCCCAAGGACATCGGCGACGACTCCAGCCTGAAGTCCGGGCCGGGTGAGCTGTGGCTGCTGCGGGGCTTCAAGTCTGTCGGGCAGTTCGAGGCGGCCGACCCGAAGGCGTTCCTCGACCCGGCCGACTGGTACGTCCGCGCGTTGGCCCACGTCACCGACACGCCCGCACATTTGTTTGACATCACCGGTGACGCCCCGTCCGGTGAGTCCCTACGCCGCAAGAACGAGTCCATGGTCAACAAGGTCGAGGACCGACAGCGGCTCCTCGGCTCCACCAAGGTCCAGGCGTTCACCTTCGCCCTGCGGCTGCTCGGCTTCGACGACCCGGTGGTGGACATCCGGTGGCAGCCGGCCGCCACCGTCGACGACCTTCAGGGGTGGCAGGTCATCGCCGCGAAGATCGCTTCTGGTGTGCCCGTCGGGCAGGCGCTGATGGAGGCCGGGTACCGGCAGGAGCAGGTCGAGGCGTGGCTGTCCGAGACAGACGAGGCGGAGCTGACGCGCCGCGTCGGGATCCTCGCCCAGTTCGCGACCGCGGCGCAGCAGATGGGCGCCGCCGCAACCCTCGGGGTCCTCGCCCCGGAGCGGGCCACCGCGCTTCTGGAGGGCACACTGTCCGACATCGAACTCCTCGGCCAGCCCGCTGAGGAGACGGCCTGATGGCGTACCAGTCCGACAACCTGATGGGCCTGGTACAGGGCGACCACACCGACGCTGTGCGCGCCCTGGAGGACGCCACGGTGGAGCAGGCGGTGGGCGGCCTGGACGGGCAGTTCGACACGCTCGCCCAGTCATCGCTGGCCGCCTGGGTCGCGGCGTTCGGCGGCCCTGGTGCGGTGTCCACGGTCGGCTCCGCACTGGACCGGATGCTCGCCACCGTGAAGGCCGCAGTGCGCAGGCTGCTGGACCAGGTCGGGCCGCGGGCGCGGAACGCCCTGCGTGGCGCGCTGCCGAAGGCGCTGGACCTCGGCCTGTCGCAGGGCGCGGAGTTCATGCAGGCCGCGACCGGCCGCGTCCGTGCCGTACCGAGACTGCGCCTGCCGACCGCCTTGTCGGATGAGGCTGCCCGCATCGGGGACCTGATCGCCGACCACCGCAACCGTGCGCTGGCCCTGCTGGGTCGTGGGCAGGTGGCCCGCTGGTCGGACCTGTTGCACGCCATCGGTGCCGCCCGCTCGGCCGGGTCTGCGGTGCGCGGGCGCACGGCGTGGATCCTGGGCCGGGCGGTCAACGCCGGGCTCGACGCAGTGGCGCAGGGCGCGAATCTGGCCCGGCTGTGGGTGGCGGAGGCGAACGCGTGCGTGCGCTGCCTGGCGTACACCGGGCGCATCGCCGCGGTGGGCAAGGCGTTCCCCGGCGGCCTGTCGTGGGACCCGAGCACCCGCACCATCGGCGCCCCCGGCATTGACGGCCCGCCGCTTCACGCCCACTGCCGGTGCCGCACCGTCCCGTGGTCCAACCGCTGGCGCGCCACCGACGGGGTGCCGTTCCCGCTGGCCTTGCAGCGTGAGGCCCACCGCTCCCTCGCTTACGGACGCGCTCTGCCCACCGAGTCGAGGGCCAGCCGGGTCCGCGCCGCACGCGAACTGCTGCGGGCCGAACCGGACCTGCTGCCCGCTGTCGAGACCACCGCCCGCAACGCTGTGCGGACTGGACGCTTCCCGGTCGCCGCATGACCCACCACCAGGAGACATCCATGACCATCATCGCCACCGAGTCCACCACCGCCGACCTTGAGGCCCGGCAGGTCATGGCCGCGTTCAGGCAGGCGCTTCAGCAGGCCAACGAGACGGGCTCGGCCACGGTGGGATTCCGCAACAGCAGCGTCGACGCGACCGGCAACGAGAGCGCCGAGACGGGCTACGACATCACCATCGTGCGGATCGGCTGAGTGAGTCCGTCCGCGTGACCCCGGCGCCCGCGACGGGCCGCCGTGACACCAACCCCGTGATGGGAGACACCATGGACATCCACCCGAGCCAGATCAGCGCCCCGCCGTGGGCGGTCCTCGGCTACCGCAAGGACGGCCGCCCGATCCGTTCGATCGCCGGCGGCGCCGAAGCCGACGACGACACGGACGTCGTGGTCGACGACCCCGAGCCGGTGCCGGACCCGGAGCCCGAGCCTCAGGACGACCCGGAGCCGGAGCCCGACGACCCGCCGAAGCCGAAGGCGCCCGCGAAGAAGGCGGCCCCGAAGCCGGGTGACGACGACTACGTGCCGTCCGCTGAGGAGTGGCGGCGCACGCAGGCCGCGCTGAAGAAGGCCAACGACGAGGCGAAGACCCACCGCCTGCGAGCCCGCGAGCTTGAGGACAAGGGCCGTGCGGACGAGTCGGATCACGACAAGGCTCTGCGCCTCGCCCGCGAGGAGGGCGAGGCCCGGTTCCGCGAGCCGATGAAGAAGGCGGGCGTGAAGACCGCGCTCGTCGAGGCGGGGTTCGTGGGCCCGGATCGGCTGATGCGCCTCGTGGACTGGGACGCGGTGACCGTCGAGGACGACGGCGGCCTGATCGGCGTAGAGGGCGAACTGTCGCGGCTGAAGGCCGAGTTCCCGGAGTTCCTGGAGCAGGACAAGCCGAAGCCGAAGGTGCGGCCGACGGGTGCGCCCCGTCCGGCGGCGGAGCCGGTGAAGAAGACGTCGGCTCAGATCCATGCGGACAAGGCCCTCGGCAGGTCTTGACATTCGCAGGTATAGTCGCCATAGAACCTTTGATTCGGTGATCGAATAAGGTTCAAGCCTGTCTTGCGAAGGCGCCCGTGATGGGGCCCGAGCCCAACCGCTTCCCCATCACGCCGCCCGCAGGAGGGCCCCCGTGGCACGTAACACCCTAGAAGCCTGGATCCCGGAAGAGTACGGATCCGATGTCATCAGCCGCATCACCCAGACATCCGTGGTCGAGGCCGTTGCCTCCCGCATCGCGATGGCATCCGACACCCGCCACGTCGCCCGCTCCGCAGGCATGGACGTCGCCGTCGTGGACAAGGGCGGCGCCTACGGCGAGGACACGTCCACCAACGACGAGGTCATCCTCAGCGCGAAGAAGTTCGGCAAGGCCCTCCGCATCGCGGAGGAGGACATCAACGACGCCCTGCCCGATGTGATCGCGTCGAAGATGAAGGACTGGGCGATCAGCTACGCCAAGATCCTCGACAACGCGACCTTGGCCGTCACCGCCGCGGTCGGCACTGGCGTGCCGTTCACGTCCCTGTACAACCTGCTGCACACCACCGACTCCGGTCTCGGCTACACCGCGGACGCGAACATCACCGTGGCGGCGACCGCGGGTGCGCCGACCTACGGCGAGTTCTCCACCACGATCGGCCTGGTCGAGGTCGGCGACTACTACGACCCGGCGACGATGCTGGCCATCGCCCACCCGGCGTTCCGCAAGAGCCTCCGCGGCGTCCTGGACCTCCAGAACCGGCCGATCTTCGTCGAAGGTCTCGCGGGCACCCCCGACACCGTCTTCGGTGTGCAGGTCAAGTGGTCGCTCGGCGCGAAGCTGTCCGCGACCGCGACCAGCTCCCCGACCGGCCGCCCGATCATGGCGTTCGTGTCCACCGAGCTGATGCAGCTCGGCGTCCGATCCGGCCCCGAGTCCGTGTTCATCGACGGCCGCGACGGGCTCTCCGCCCTGACCGACGAGTCGATCCTCAAGATGCGCGCCCGCCGCGGCTGGGCCTACGGGCACCCGGCCGGCGCGTCCATCCTCGTCGGCTGACCCACCCCCTTCTGCTGGTGCCGCCCGAAGGCTCCGGGCGGCACCAGCCAGCAGGCAGGGAGGCGAGCCATGGCAACCAGCAAGACCAGCAAGGCGGCGGCGGCGGCCCGGCAGTTCCCGGCGAAGGCCGGACACCCCGACGTCGAGGTTGACGAGCGGTCCACGGACGGCTCCGACGGCCTGCGCCACATCAAGCAGTTCGTCGTCCTGGCACGCGACTACTACGACGACGCAGCGGCGCACCTGGCCAACGCGGCGGCGGTCGCGAACGAGGCGATCCAGCGCGGCCTGCACCCCCGCGGCGACGTGCGGTTCGACGGGGCGGAAGACCACCCCGACGGGCACTCCGTCACGCTCACCTACTCGGTGGAGACCGTGCCGTCCAGCATCGACCACACCCCGGGCGACACCACCACCCCGCACGACATCATCACCGGCGACGGGGCCTGACGTGACCGACGCCTGGGCGACCGCCGACGACGTCACCAAGGCCACTGGCGCCACGGTGACGGAGCCGCAGCTTGTCCAGGCGCAGGACGACATCGAGATCGCGACCGGCCGGATCTTCCTTGACACCCCGAGGCTCCGGCAGCGGGACCTCTACTGGCTGGGCAAGGCCGTCGCCCGCCAGGCAGCGTGGATCGTCGGGCAGTTCGGGCTGGAAGTGCGACTGGACGTCACGACGACCAAGCAGGACGGCGGAGCGACCACTCCGACGTCCGACGGCCTGGTCCTGGCGCCCATGGCGGCCCGCGCCATCAAGCGCGTGTCGTGGATGCGCAGCAGGTCCATCCACGTCCGTGCCCCCATCGAGGGCGTCGGCCCCGTCGGCAACTTCCTCGCCGAGGGCAACGACGAACTCCAGCAGTGGACCCCCACGGGCGGGGGTCGCTGATGCGGGCCATCGCGAACACCCGCGCCACCATCCTCACCGGCACCACGACGGACGAGTTCGGCGACGTCATCGACAGCGCCACGCCCGGCGCCGACCCCAGGCAGCGCGGCTTCCCCGCCTCCATCACGCAGTCCAGCAAGACGATCACCACCCCTGAGCAGCCCACTCCCCGCGTCATCCGAACCCACATCGCCCAGCTCCCCGCCGACACCCCCGTGGGCCCGGAGGACCGGCTGCGGGACGACGTGACCGGCACCGTCTATGCGATCACCGCCGTGACCGCGGAGCGCGGCATCGGCCACGCCCCGGATGTGCGGCTCGACCTGAAGCAAGTCACCTGAACCACCGGCCTGCGGGCCAACGCCCGGGGAGACCGGGCGCCGCAGACCAACCGTGAACACCTGCGCCGGAGAGGAGCGGGGATGGACATCGACAACGCTGACCTGGAAGCGCACCTCGGGCCGGCCATCGACGAACTGATGGGCCGCCTCGGCGGCATGGTCAAGGACGACGCGTCAGGGATGGCCCCCAAGCGCACCGGTGAGCTGGCCGCGTCGATCCGCTGCGAGGTCATCGACGGCGTGTTCCGTGTCGGGTCGGACCTGGACCGGGCGCTGTGGATGGAAGAGGGCACCCTGCCTCACGTCATCCGCCCGAAGGTCGGCAAGGCCCTGTCGTGGCCCGGTGCGGATCACCCGTATGCGGTCGTCAACCACCCCGGGACCAGGGCGCAGCCGTTCCTGCGCCCCGCTCTGTGGATCAAGCGGGAGGCGTGATGACGACCCTTACGCTCCGCGCGACCACCGACCTCGTTGCCGTCGCCTGGCTCAAGGGACTGGTCGGGGACATCGTCGCCACCACCGTCCCGCGCAACGACACCGTGGCCGCGTCCGGGTTCGTCACGGTCCACACCAGCGGCGGCAGCTCCAACATGTACGTGCCACTGCGGGAGCCCGTGGTCCTCATCGACTGCTGGTGGGCGCCGAAGGACAGCGTGAAGCCCCCGTTCAACAAGGCGACCGCGCTGGCCGAGGCCATCGTCGCCGGGTGCTACGACCACGAGAACACGCCCCGACTGCTGACCCTGCCAGACGGTTACCCGCACGCCCGGGTGCTGTCCGCGCACGTCGTCCAGGACCCCCGCCGCCCCGTCGTCCCCGGCACCGGTGAGGCATCCGCAGACCACGGCTCGTGGGCCCGCATCGTCCTCGGCGTGCAGTTCCACTGGATCCAGGTGGGCTCATGAGCACCCGCTGGGCCATCGAAGGCCCCCTCACCCGCGACCTGCTCACCTACGGCGGCAAGGTCATCGTGCACAACTCCCGGCCCGAGCTGGAGTGGCTGCTCGACGGCGCCCGCGTCGTGCCCTGCCCGAAGGCCATCCCGCCCGAGCAGACGATCAAGCTGCGCCACCACCCCCAATTCGACGGCTGCTCATGGCCCCTGCGCCGCGACGAGTTCCGCCGATGACCCTCCACGCCACCACCCAGCGGCCCGCCCGGGTCACAACTACCGGAGGACCGCAATGAGCATCGTGACCCCCGACAACCTGATCCAGGGCCCGGCGACCCTGTACCGCGGAGTTTTCCAGGCGGCCGAGCCGGCCGACAGTACCGCCGCCCTGAACGCGACCCCGGCCGCGTCGGCGTGGACGGACTGCGGCGGCACCACCGACGGCGTGAAGCTGGCCATCGAGAACACCTACTCCGAGCTGGAAGTCGACCAGATCGTCGAGGTCGTCGGGTCGCGGCTGACGAAGCGCGCCACCACGGTCGAGACGAACATGGCCGAGGTCACGCTCGACAACCTGGTGTACGCCCTGAACGGCGGCACCACCGCGTCCGGGTCGGGCTACAAGACGTTCGAGCCGGCCGCGGCGGACGCCTCGTCGCAGCCGAACTACTCGGCGGTCATCTTCGACGGGTGGGCGCCGCAGTCGTTCCGGCGCCGGGTCATCGTCCGGAAGGTGCTGTCCACGGACTCGATCGAGCTGGCGTACACGAAGGACAAACAAACGGTGCTGGCGGTGAAGCTGACCGCGCACTACGTCAGCAGCGCCATCCGCCCTTACAAGATCATCGACGGTACTCCGTAACCCCCTCTACCGGCCGGGCCTGTCGCCGTGGAGGGAGGCAGGCCCGGCCGCCCTCCACAACCCTCCCTCCGCAGAAGGAGAACCAGAGCCATGGCCGCCAACGCCCGTACCGCAGCCCGCCGCACCACCGCTGCCCGCAAGCCCCGACCCGCGCCCGCCCCCGCCGTCAAGGACGAGGCGGAGTTCGAGCCGGTGCGCCTCACCTCCAAGCCGGAGGTCGAAGACGACCGGGTCGTCCTCTTCTACGTCGATGACGTCGAGTACTCCATCCCCAAGAAGATCGGCCGTAACTACGGGCTCCGCTATTTGCGCACCGCGCGCCTCCAGGGCGAGGCGCTGGCGTCCCAGGAACTCCTGGAAACGCTGATCGGCGAAGAGGGATACGAGGCGCTCATGGACTGCGACGGCCTGGAGGACGCGGACCTCGACCGAATCATGGAGCAGCTCCGCGACGGCGCTCTCGGCGCGGTTGAGGAGGCCCCGGGAAAGGGACGCCGGGGTCGTCGCTGACCAATGAGTGGTGGCGGGAGCGGACCGAGCAGATCGCCTGGGTCCTCGAATTCAGCCGCGACCTGGACGCCGACTTCCTCACCTTCTACGGCATCGACCTCGAAGAACAGGACATCGACGGCCCCCGGTTCTTCGCCCTAGCCCACCGCACCCCCGCCTACCAGGGCGTCATGGCCGCCCGCATCGACGCCCTAGCCGACGAGCCAGATCCGCCGGCCCGACGAGAACCACCCGCGCAGAGCAGTGAACAGCCAAGGCCGCAGTACCAGTCCGCGGCGGCACTGGCAGCGAAGTACCCGGACGAGATCGAGCTAGTGAAGGCGGTGTAGGCGGTGGGCGAGTTCAAGCTGGCGGGCGCGTATGTCGAGGCGCGCATGGACCGCACGAAGCTCGACGCGGACATCGCCCGCCTGAAGAAGCAGACCGTCAGCATCAAGGTGAGGGCTGACCTCGACGCCGGGGCGGCCAACACGCGGATCGCCGCCCTGGTCAAGGCCCGCCGGATGAAGGTCGGAGTCGACCTCGACGACAAGGCCGCGTCGGCATCCCTGCTCAAGCTGGGCAAGTCCCGGGCGATCAAGCTGACCGCGGCCTTCGACGGCAAAGCGGCGACGGCCGGGCTGGCCAAGCTCACCGCCGACCGCAAGGTGAAGATCCTCGCCGTGCTGGACGACAAGGCGGCGACGACTGGGCTGACCCGCCTGACGCGGGACCGGTCGGCGAAGCTCCGCATCGACGTGGACCAGTCGTCGGTGGCGAGCCTGGCCGGCAAGACCTACACCGCGCAGATCATCGCCATGGTCAACGAGCCTGCCTATCAGCGCGCCGCGAAGCGCCTCGACAAGCTCACCGCCGACCGCAACATCATCATCCGCCCGCAGGTCGACACGCGGGTGGCCGCGGATGAGATCCGGAACCTGACCCGGCGCCAGCGGGTCCGCATCGGCGTTGATGTCGACACGCGGGTGGCCGCGGACGACATCGCCAACCTGACCCGGCGCCGCGGCGTGTCGGTCGTCGCCAACCTCAACGCCACCGAGGCGCGCGCCAGGATCACCGGCCTCACCCGCGACCGCACCATGGACGTGGACGTCCGCGTGCACGGCGAGGGCCTGTCCACCCTGGGCAACCTGGGGCGGAGCGCGGGCGGCAGTAGTGGCGGCATCGGGTCGCTGACGCGCAGCCTCACCAGCCTCGCCGGTGTGATCATTACGGCCTCTCCGACGATCCTGTCGCTGGGCGAGTCGCTGGTGCAGATGGGGCCGGCCGCCGCGGTGGCCGCGCCGGCACTGCTGTCGCTGGTGAGTATTTTTGCCGCGATCAAGATCGGCACCAGCGGGTTGGGTGCCGCGTTCAAGGCGGCGTTCGCGCCGGCCACCAGCAGCGGGGCGTCTGCCGCGTCCTCGATGCACGCCGTGGAGAACGCCGAACGCTCCCTGGCGAAGGCCACGGCGGGCGTGCGGGACGCGGAGGTCAACGCAGCTCAGGCCCGAGTCAAAGCCGCCCGCGACATCGCCGACGCCCAGCTCGCCCTGAAGAACACCGTTCAGAGCGTGGCCGACTCCAACTACCAGGCCGCCGAGTCCGTGGCGTCCGCCGAACGCGACCTGACCGCAGCGCAGAAGGCTGCGAGGCAGGCGCAGCTCGACCTCACCCAGGCCCGCAAGGACGCCGCGGCGGAGTTGCAGGACCTGAGTGACCAGCTCACGGACTCACAGCTGTCCGAGCGGCAGGACGTCCTCAATCTCGCCGACGCCGAGGCGCAGCTCGCCGCGGACAAGGCCGCCGGCGCCGCGGTGTCCGCCGAGCAGTTGGCCAAGGACCAGCTGGCCCGCGACCAGGCGGCGCAGGCCCTGGCCGAGCAGCAGCTCCAGACGCAGCGCCTCACCGACCAGAACGCTGCGGCGACCAAGGCGGGCGTCGAAGGGTCGGCGTCCGTCGTGGCTGCCAAGGATGGGGTCGCCGCGGCCAACCAGGACGTCGCGGACAAGACGCAGGCGCTGTCGGATGCGGAGACGGCCGCGGCGCGTGCGCAGCAGTCCGGTGCGCAGCAGATCGCCAAAGCTCAGCGGGACGTGGCGGACGCCCAGGCTGCTGCGACGCAGGCCGCAGTCGACGGGGCCCGGCAGATCGCTGACGCTCAGGCCGCGGTGATTCAGGCGGCGGAGGCACTGGCTGACGCGCAGACCTCGGGCGCGGCGGCGACGGACAAGCTCGGCGACGCCATGGCCAAGTTGTCGCCGAACGCGCGGGCGTTCGTGAGCGCGGTGCTGGCGATGCACCCTGCGTGGACCGCCCTCAAGCTGGACGTGCAGGACAGGTTGTTCGCCGGACTCAGCGGCTCGTTCACGCGAATGGCGACCTCGGCGCTGCCCGCGCTGCGCGTCGGCCTGTCGGGCACGGCCGGGGTCCTCAACACCATGGCCCGCAACGCCATGTCCGCAGTCACCAACCTCGCGAAGACCGGGCAGCTCAAGGCCACGTTCGCCTCCCTCAACGAGGGACTGAAGCCGCTCAGCCGCATCCCCGGGCAGTTCATCACCGCCCTCGCGCAGCTGTCCATCGCCGCCGGACCGGCGTTCAAGCGGCTCACCACCGCGGCGTCGAACTCCGCCGACAGCGTCATGAAGAAGCTGGCCGCCGCGCTGGCGAACGGGTCGCTGACCGACGCCATCAACAAGGCCATCGACGTGGCGAAAATGTTCGGCCACGTCATCGGCGACGCCTTCGGGATCCTCGGCAACGTCATGAAGGCAGCCGGCGGCGACGCGCTGGGCACGATCGGCGCGCTCCTCAAGGAGTTCCGCAAGGTCACGGCCATGCCGGAGATCCAGACGGCGATGAAGAACATCTTCGGAATGATCAACGCGTTCGCGAAGCTGCTCTCGGGCGCCGTCGGGACCGTGTTCGCCCAACTCGTCCTCGCCTTCGGGAAGATCGCCCCCGCCGTCACGACCATGCTCAACAGCCTGGGGAACATTGCCCCCCTGCTGGGCGGGATCCTGCTAGCGACGAACCCGATTCTGGGCATCTTCGTCCTGCTGGCCCCCGTCATCGGCCAGTTGATCAAGCCGATCGTCGGAATCGTCAACGCGGTCGGCCCGCTCCTGAAGACCATGTCCAGCCTGTTCGCCCTGGTCGGCCCGGCGCTGTCGATCCTTCTGCCGCCGATCCAGATCCTGATCACCGCACTAGGCGGGGCGCTGAAGCCCATCGTCGCCGCCCTCGGCCCGGTGCTGAACGCCGCGGCGAAGGCGGTCGGCGCGATGGTCGTGGCCTTCGCCCCGCTGCTGCCCATCGTCGGGCAGATGATCGCCGCCCTCGGGCCGATCCTCACCCCGATCCTGGGCATCATCGGCGGCCTGTTCACCGCCCTAGCGCCGGTCATCGCCCAACTCGGCAAGAGCCTGCTCCCGCCGCTCCTGAAGATCACGACGATGCTGGCCGGGGTGTTCCGGCAGCTGCAGCCGGTCCTCGGCGCCGCCCTCCAGCAGCTCGGCAGCAAGGGCCTGGTGCCGATCGTTGCGGCTCTCGGAGTCGTCATCGGCGACCTGGTCTCGCAGTACGCGGACCAGTTCGTGTCGATGTTCCAGATGCTGCTGCCGATCATCCCGGTCCTGATCCCGGTGGTGGTGCAGCTCGCCCAGTCCCTGGCGCAGATCCTGCTGTCCGTCGCGCCACTGATCCCGCAGATCATGCTGCTGGGCGCGCAGCTCCTGACCCAACTGCTGCCCGCGATCCTGCCTTTGCTGCCGGTGCTGGTGCAGCTGGAGGCCGTGTTCCTGAGGCTCGCCACGGGAACGATCACCAACATCGTCATGCCGATCCTGTCCGGGCTGGTCGCCTTCATGAGCGGCCTGCTCGGCGCCCTCCAGCCGGCCATCACTGCGGTCACCATCGTGACGAAGGCCATCGCCGCGGCGTTCCAGTGGCTGTACGACATCCTCATCGGGCACTCGATCATCCCGGACATGGTCCGCGGGATCATCTCCTGGTTCACCAGCCTGTGGACCAAGGCCAAGCAGATCTTCAACAACCTCAAGCGGGACGTCGCCGCGATCTGGTCCAGCCTGTGGACCGGGATCCGCAACACGTGGAACCACTTCTGGTCCGGCCTGTCCACGGCGCTCGGCTCGGCCCGGTCGTGGATTGGCAACACCTTCAACGGGATCCGCACTACCGTCACCAACACCTGGTCCGGGCTGTGGAATGGGGTCAGCAGCGCCTTCGGCACGATCATCAATACGGTCAACACGAAGATCGGAAACTTCGCGGCCGGGGCGAAGAAGGCGTTTACCAACCTCCGTGACACCCTCGGCACCATCTGGTCCGGAATCCAGGCCAAGTTCTCCAGCCCAGTGAAGTTCCTGGTCGGGACCGTGTACAACAACGGCATCCGCAAAATGTGGGACACCATCGCGGACAAGGTCGGCTTGCCCCAGTTGCCGCAGATCAAGCTCGGGTTCAACACCGGCGGCGTCGTCCCTGGGACGGGCACCCGGGACACCGTGCCCGCCAAGCTCACCCCGGGCGAGCGCGTCCTGTCCCTGTCGCAGGTGACGCAACTCGGCGGCCACCGGGGCATCGACGCGATGCTCGGCAAGGACCACCCCACCGGCACCGGTGGCAACCCGACCAGCGCGCAGGAACGCAAGCGCCAGCAGCCAGTGCCCGCGTTTAGCATCGGCGGGATCATCGGCAACACCGTCAAGGACATCGGCGGCGCCGTCTCCGGCGGCGTGTCCTGGGCGAAGGATCTCGTCGTGGGCGGGCTGGAAGCGGCGGCACGCAAGGCCATCTCCGCGATCGTGCGGCCGCTCATCAACCGCATCCCCGGCGGCGCCATCGGCGGCCTGATGAAGGGCCTGTCCGGCAGCGCCCTGGACGGCATCCTCGGCAAGCTCGGCAAAGAGGACAAGAAGGCCGTCGGCGGCCCCGGGGTCCAGAAGGGCCTGTCCTGGGCGCAGTCGCAGGCGGGCAAGCCGTACCAGTGGGCGGGCAACGGCAACCCGTCATGGGACTGCTCGGGTCTGATGTCGGCGATCGAGTCGGTGATCCGCGGCGAGAACCCGCACCGCCGCTGGGCTACCGGCTCGTTCTCGGGCAACACGGCGCCCGCCGGCTGGGTCCACAACCTCGCCAGCCCCTTCATGATCGGCATCACCAACGCCGGAGTCGGCCACACCGCGGGCACCATCGCCGGGGTCAACGTCGAGTCCCGAGGCGGCGCCGGGGTCATCAACGGGCCCCACGCTCGCGGCTACAACGACTCCCTGTTCACCGACCACTACGGGTTCCAGCCCGCGACGAAGTTCGACCAGGGCGGGATTCTGCCGCCCGGTTTGTACAACGGCACCAAGCGCCCCGAGCGAGTCCTGAATGCGGACCACACGGCGAAGCTCGACGCGATCCTGGCCAACGCCGGCAGCACCGCGGGCGGCGACACCTACCAGTTCGGGGACATCAACATCAGCGGCAGCTTCGACTTCGCCAGTGCCACCGACCGGAAGCGCGCAGCGACCGCGATGGTCGATGAGATGCGCGAGGCGATCCGGCAGCGGGAGAACAGCCAGCGACGGGGCGGGCGGCGCGGATGAGCGACTGGGGCAGTGTCCAGCTTGGCCGCACCCTGCTGCGGGAGACGTTCGACGCGACGGAGGCGGGCGGCGACCGCACCCTGGATATCGACGGGCAGGAGTCGTGGCCTCCGATGGCGACCCGGGCCGCGCTGGTCGGGACGCACGACAACATCAACGCCATGGAGGCGGACAGCCCGGTCGCGGTGACGTTCACTGACAAGCCGGGCCGCAACGGGTACTACCAGGTCAAGGCGAACTCCAGCACCATCACTGACTACCGGGGCGACGCGGTCTACGCCGACTGGAAGGTGACCCTGTCCCGGCTCGGCGCCGTCGGCGAGGTGGACATCCAGAGCAGGCTGACGGGAGTCGTCCGCCTCAACGATTTCACCTTGACCGGGGAGCGCTGGCACGCCCCGGCGATCGGGGCGTTCGGCTACTACACCGGGGCCACCAACCCGACCACGATGACCCGGACCAGCGCCGACGGGTCGATCACCGTGTACCGCGGCATCCCGGCCGCCGTCTCGCCGCGGTGGGGCTGCGACCCGCTGAACTACCTCAAGGGCCGCGTGCGGATCACGGACACCGTGGCGAGCCTGGAGACCGAGGGCACCGGTCGGGCGCTGCCCGCGGCCGGCTGGGCACTGTCCAACGGGCTCGTCAACGTGGTGCCCACGGCCAGCGGCGGCGTCATCGACGTGCAGGCGTACACCAGCGGGGTGTGGCATAGCAAGCTGTGGAACATCACCGTCGCCGGCGCCAACGTCGCCACCTGGGATTCGGCGAGCATCCTCCGCAACGACCCGGAGCACGCCATCGTCCGCCTCACCGCGTCCCGCTCACCGGGCCGGGCGACCCTGGACCTCGCGCTGCGCCGCGGCGGCCGGACCGTCGAGGGCTACCTGCAATCCGGGAGCAGCGCCACCCTCGCG
>Ga0193726_1000949_pt1 | contig 25633 bp, 23 predicted proteins | sample H2c1metaG_FD_144928 | JGI IMG/M metagenome (GOLD analysis project Ga0193726, IMG submission 144928) | Soil microbial communities from a riparian zone of the East river system, Colorado, United States - H2c1 | ecosystem: Environmental > Terrestrial > Soil > Riparian zone | place: USA: East River...
TACATTACGGGGCAGGTCATTTCCATCAATGGCGGAATGATCTGACTTGAATATGCCCGGCCTTGCCGCCACCACCGGCGCGCAGAAGAACGAACTCATTCTCTTTTATACGCTGTTGGAGCTCACCATCATTGTGGCGGCCGGCCGGCTCGGCGGCGCGCTCGCCCGGCGGCTCGGTCAATCGGCAGCGGTCGGTGAAATCATCGTCGGAATCTTGCTCGGACCTTCGTTATTCGGCCTGCTGGCTCCGCATGCGTTCGATTTCGTGTTTCATTCCGCACCGCCGGAGCCCTTGACCGTCCTGTCGAATCTCGGGCTGGTGCTGCTGATGTTTCAGATCGGCATGGAATTCGACTTTTCCCACCTGACCGAACCTGTGAACCGCGCTGCGGTACTGCGTATCTCCTTCGCCTGTCTCGTGCTGCCCTTCGCGGGCGGCTTCGGGCTCGGAATTCTGATCGCACACGGTGCGTCGCCGGCGGCTCGGATCAATACGGCGCTTTTTGTCGCCACCGCATTGTCCATCACGGCGCTGCCCATGTTGGGCCGCATCATGATGGAGCTGAATCTGACGCGAACGCGAGTTGGTGTCATCGCCATCAGCGCCGCCGCCGTCAATGATGTGGTGGGTTGGCTGCTGTTGGCGTTCGTCACCACGCTGACCGTGAGCGAATTCGTGCCGAGCCGCTTCGTCATACGCGTGGCAATGGTCGGCGCATTCGGCCTGGTGAGCGTGCTGCTGGTCAGACCGCTGCTGAAGAAGGCCATTCGCGCATCGCCGCCGCGCAACGGCAAGATGTCCGCCAATCTGCTGGGCGGGATATTGGCGGTGATTTTCATCGCAGCGATGACGACCTATCAGATCGGTATTTTCGCGATCTTCGGCGGATTTATGATGGGCGTCATTTTGTATGACGAGAGCGAGCTGGTGACGGCGTGGCGTGACCGCCTGGGCGATTTCGTCACGGTATTTTTTCTGCCGATTTTCTTCACATACACCGGCCTTCGCACGTCCATCGGCGGCCTGAGCACGTCAGCAGATTGGGGTTGGTGCGCCGCCATTGTAGCGGTCGCCACGATCACAAAACTCGGCGGCGCTTATTTCATGGCGCGCCGCTGCGGATTGAATCACCCGCAATCCGCGATGATCGGATTCATGATGAACACGCGCGCCTTGATGGAGTTGATCGTGCTCAACGTCGGCCTCGACCTCGGCGTGATCACACCGAAGCTGTTCACGATGCTGGTCATCATGGCGATCGTCAGCACCGTCATCACGACGCCGGCGCTGCGCTACTTCATGCCACGGGCTGGATTGAAACTTCAGGCATAGGCATCGAGCAAGCCGCTCGCGGTCCGTGGGGCCGCGCTCGCTGTTTGCACCGAGGCGCGGGATTCGCCGCCGCTCGCCGGCGTTCCCTCATAACCATGCGACTGCGGCGATCGCTCTTGAAACGAGCGCTGCGAAATGTCGACGCTCACCTGCCCAAAACCTTGGGCACCCAGCATCTCTCGCAGTTTCGGTGAACTCGATTCCAGGGCGTCGCGGGTTACGGCACTGTGGCTCGTAAACCAAACTTGCGCATGACCCGCCTGCAGCGCGATGCGCACTTCGATGGGTCCGAGCGCAGGCGGATTGACCTGCAATCTGGCGGTGGTCAGATTGCCATCCATCATCAGTGACACTCGGTCGGCAACGCCCTGCCCGAACTCAGCCGTGTCCACGCCCGCTGAGACCTTCAATGTGGTCGGCGGCGTTGCATCGGTCTGGGCGCTCGCGGCCATCAATTGCGCGGCCCCGGCTGTGCCGTCATTCGATATACCGGTGAGAGAGGAGTCGGGACTGTTGCCGCGGGCGTGCTTATCCGCTGCACCGGCGTCGGCGGAGGCCGAGACCGCTTGTGCAATGGACAACGCGGTCGCTGCGCGCACCGCCGCCGTCATGGACGCCGACGACTGCGCTGAAGCTGCCGCTGCCGCGACCGCGGGAGCCGGCGCCCCGCCGGATCCGAAGATGCCCGGCGCTGCGGCTCCCGTGTCAGGAGTCGTCAAATCGTCTGCCGGCGGCGAGGATTGAGTTGTGGGCGCGCTCGTCGCCTGCGCAATTGCCGCAGCCATCAAGGCCTGCGCTGCCGCGCCGCCGTCGGTCGCCGACGGGTCGCCGTTCGCCGTCGTGCTGCCGAGAGCCGCCGCACTGCCATCGTTCGAGGTTGGAGCCGACGTCGCTGCGGCAATGTTCGCCTTACCCGCGATGCCGTCGGTGGGATTGGCAGCGCGCGCGCCCGAGGCGGCAGGCTCGCGCACTGTGGGCGCGGAGGCACCGGCAGCGCTGCCTGACACGACCGCCGAAACCGGCGAGGCCGTCGGCACGGCGGTCGCATCCGGCGCTGTCATGGAGAACCCTGGCGGCATGCCCGCACCACCGGCAGCCTGGCTACCGACGCTATCTTGAGTCAAGCCATCTTGGGCCGCCGCAATGGTCGCCAGGGGCGAGGCCGTGCCGGCCGGTGGGGCCGTACCAGCAGGCGCGGCGGCCGTGCCGGCGGGTGGCGTCGAGTCAGCGGCCACTGGCGGCCCCTTGGCACCCGCGTCGGGTGTCGTGCCGGGCGCCGCTACCGAATTGGTATTGCTTCCTGGGTTCGCCGGTGCGGCATCGGTCTTTGGCGGCGGCGGAGGCGTGACGGCGAGCGGCGGCGGATTGCCGGACGGCGGCAATTGGCCGCCGCTCGAATCGGCCTGATGAGGCCTGCTCGTCGTATTCTTGCGCGCGGGCTTATCGCCGGCATCGTTCAGCGCCCCGGCGAAATCCTGGCTGTTGGCGCGGGCCGCCTGCGAACCTGCCGACGCCGACGCATTGAGTTGTACGGCGTCGTTGCTGCGCTGTGGCTGAAAAACCGGTGGAGTTGCATTCATACCGGTGAAATTGCAAGCGACGTGCCAATCTCAGGGGCCTGTACTCAAGGGCGTGTTGAAGCCCGGGCCGTGAAGAATCTGGCCGGGCAGCGCGCCGGTCATCTTACCCATGTCAATGACCGGTATGCCGTTAACCAATACGTACTTCATACCGATCGACAGCTGATTCGGATCCTCGAACGTGGCGACCTCGTGAATTGTCTCCGCATCGAACACCACGATGTCGGCCCACATCCCCAGTTTCAATACGCCGCGATCAATCAGGTGCTCGCGCTGCGCCGGCAGCGCGGAGAACTTGCGGATCGCGTCGCTCAAGGTCAAGGCATGCTCATCTCGCACATATTTGTGCAGAATGCGCGGAAAGGTGCCGTAGGCTCGAGGGTGAGGATGTTCCGTCGCCAGCAGGCCCTCGAGCGACGCGCCGGCAGCGTCGTTGTCCACGGAGACCCAGGGCTGCTGCAGGATCAGCCGCACATCGGGCTCGTCCATGCCGAAAACGGCCACGCTGGTCCCTGCCAGATCCTTGACCAGAAAATCGCAAATCGCATCGATCGGCTCCTCTTGCCACTCCTGTGCGATCTCGCTGACACGCTTGCCCTGATACTTGGCCAATTCCTTGTTCACGACCGCGGTGATGAGAATGTCCTGCGGTCCTTTGATCGCCAGCCACTCGTTGTCCCACTCCATGCTGGGAGTCATCATGTCCTTGCGAATGCGCGCGCGCATTGCGGGATCCTTCAGGCGCGCTATCAAGGCGGCGCTGCCGCCGTCGTGCGCCCACGGTGGAATGAACGCAGAGAAGGAATTTTCCCACGCCGTATACGCGTAGGTGTCCGCAGCCACATCGATGCCGCGCGCGCGCGCCGCCTCAATACTGCGAATGACCTGCGCTGCCTTGCCCCAATTGCGCTGGCCGGATACCTTCAGGTGGAATATCTCGACCGGAATATGCGCTTCGGCGCCGATGCGAAAGGTTTCCTCCAAAGCTGCCATCTCCGCATCGCCCTCGCTGCGCATATGCGTCGCGTACACTCCGCCATACTGCGAAGCGGTGGTTGCCAGAGCAACGAGCTCGTCGGTTTGCGCGTACGGCGCCGGCGGGTATTGCAGCGACGTCGACAATCCGAGCGCGCCCTGTTGCATCGCCTCGGCAACCAAGGACTGCATGCGTTTCAGCTCGTCCGGCGACGGAGCTCGATTGTCATAGCCTATGATCATCTCGCGGACGGTCGTCGCGCCGACATAGTGGCCCATGTTGATGCCGATGCCCCGCTTCAGCGCACGCGCAAAGTATTGCCGGAACGTTCGCCAGTCCGGCTCGATCTCGTAGTGATGAAATTCCGGCTGCCCTTCTTTGACGATGGCATCGTTCATCGGCGCAACTGAACCACCCTCGCCGGTGATTTCCGTGGTGATGCCCTGAAATATTTTCGAGGGCAGACGCGGATCGACCAGCACGGTGAGCTCCGATTGGCCCAGCATGTCGATGAAACCCGGCGCCACGGTCATTCCGTGCACATCGATGGTTCGCTTGCGCGCGGCGCGCGACAAGTTGCCGATGGCCGCGATGCGCCCCGCATTGATGGCCACATCGCCCGCGTACCAGGGCGAGCCCGTGCCGTCTATGATGTGGCCGTTGGCGATGACGAGATCGTACTCCCCGCCGGCCGCGTAGCTCACAGATACCCACAGGCCGGCCGCCATCAGCACAACCGCAGGCGCGCGGAAAATCGTTCTGATGTTCATCGCTGGGATCGTTACTTCAGGTATTTGTCGAACCAAGCGAGCGTGCGTTGCTGCGCATCGGCAAGATGCTCCGGATCCCTCAGTCCATGCCCCTCGCCGGGGTAGATCATGATGGAGGTTGGCACGTTCATCGCCTTCATGGCATGCCAGAATTCCTGAGTTTGCGGCGCCGGACATTCGATATCGTGTTCCCCGACATAGGCGAATGTCGGCGTCTTCACGTTGTGCATGTAGTTGATGGCGGACGACGCGGCATAGACCGCAGGATCGTCATACGCTGACTTGCCGAAGTACGGAATCATCCACGCATCGATGCCGTTCTCGCCGTAGTAAGACAACCAATCGCTGATGCCGGCGGAGGCGACAGCGGCCTTGAAGCGGTTCGTTTGAGTCACAGCCCACATGCTCATGAAGCCGCCGTAGCTTCCACCGGTCAACCCCAGTCGCGCCGTATCAATCGGCGCAGTCTTCGCGGCGGCGTCAATGCCGGCAAGAATGTCGCGCAGATCCCCATGCCCGAAATCGCGGACATTGGCTTGAGTGAAGCGCTCGCCCTGACCGTAGCTGCCGCGCGGGTTCGGCCGAAACAGAGCGTAGCCGTTCTGCAGCAGTGCGCTGCCGGTCCCCGGGCCCATAAAGCCAGGCGTGACGGCCGCCGCGGGGCCGCCGTGAACCATGGTAATCATGGGCATCTTGCCGTCAACGTGCAGCGGCAGCAGCAACCAGCCTTGCACATCAAATCCATCGTTCTTCCACCAAACGCTTTGCACGCGTGCCGGCAGGCTTAGGCCCGCGTTGCTCGATGTCAGATTCCGCCAATGACCAATGGCGCCAATCGCGATCTCCGGCGGTTGGGTGAATGATTCGTGGGCATCGGCGGTCACTCCCGAGGGGCATGCGGTCGAAATTCCGCCGGCGCGATCGCCAAATGATTCCTCGCCGCTCCACACAACGCGGGCGGCCGCAATTTTAAACCCCGAACCGCTCGGGGATCCCAAATCCGAAAATTGGGTTTTGTCGCCGGCCAGAAGCTCTGCCTGCAAGTGACCGTCGCATCGCCAAGAGATCGCAGTGGCGGAAGCGTGTATGTCGGGTGTCAGATTGATCGCGGTGCCGCCATCCAAGCGCAGAGCATACACATCGCCGCCCGTTGAGCCGAAGTCGCTCATGATCCCGGCAATGAAAGCGACGGTAGATCCATCCCGCGACACTTTCGGCATCGCCAGCTGTTGGTGATCATCGCTCGGAGCGTAAATGACACGGGCGCCGGAACCATTTTCGGGAAACGCGTAGAGCTTGGCGGTCCACCAGTTGTTATCCCCGTCGCCGGGAGCTGCCGTTCCAATAAACCCTTTGCCATCGGATCGCCAGTCGTACTCATAGACGAACAGGTCGGGAGGCGAGACCCAGCGCAAAGCACCTTTCTCCAGTATTGCGATTCGCTGTTCCGCTGGAGCAGCATCCAAATCACCGGCAATCGGCGCGCCGGCCTGGGTTGCGCCGACTTCCTTGGTTGCGTTTTGAGTGGCCAGCATGGCCAGACGCCCATCCGGCATGGAGCGCAGATGTTCGATCGTCCCGCTGAAATCAAGCAGCTTGACCGGTGCGCTGCCGTCAGAGCCCACTTCGTACACGGAGCGTGCGTGGGTGCCGGGGGCGCGTAAGGTGAACGCCAGGCGCTTCGCGTCGGGACTCCAGGTCGGTGAATCCGGCCAACACTGCGGCACGCGGCCGCAGGGCATCGCGACGGTGACCGCGGTACCGGACCGAGCCTGTCTGATCACCAGATCGCGAACCGTCGGCGGGCCGCCGCTCTTGGATGAATCACCTTCTACCGAGGCGACGAATTCTCCGTTCGGCGAAATCTCAACGCTGAGATAGCGATGCACCAGACGCGCGGGGGCCTGTGATTCTGCCGCCGCAACCATGTGTCCGATGCCGATGCAAAGCATCGCACCTGCCAATATCTGCCTCATCTCATTCCCCTTTCCCGATTGATACGGCACTTAATTGCCGCGATTGAATTTCAGTACGAGAGTCGCACACCCCAACAAGCCCGCACCCTCGATTCGCGCAAGCCAGCGGTTCATGTTGCCTGTCACGCCAAATCTGGCAGTGGCACGCAACGCACGATGCCCCAGCCACCCATATCCCGTCAAAATACAAAACTCCGGCACCATGGATGTCGCCGCCAAAATCAACATTTGCGGCACCACGGGGGCCCGCGGATCTATGAACTGCGGCAACAGCGCTAAAAAGAACAGCAGCGCTTTGGGATTGGCCAATTGCAGCGTGAGTGCTCCCAGATACACACCGTGCAAGTCACCGTCAGCGGCTCCGCCCGCCCCTCCCAGTGCAACTGAATGCAGCGAGTTGGCGGAGCGCAGCGCCTTCACGCCCAGATAAATCAGGTACGCCGCGCCGACCCATTTGGCGATCGTGAAAAACCGTGCGCTGGCGGCAATGATGGCGCCCAAGCTGGTCGCCGAGAGCGCGAAATAGATGCCGTTGGCGCTGAGAATGCCGGCGGCCGCCGGCAACGTGCGGCGCAACGCGCCGCGCACGCCCTGCGATACCACATAGAACACCGCCGGACCCGGCGACAGCGACAGCGCGGTTTCCATCAGCAGAAATAACAGCCACGTCTTAAAAGACATCTAACGCGCCGCGTTCGCTTGCGGCAGCTTCATGCCAAGCTGGTCGAACAGAAACGCATACACGTCGGCCTGCTGATTCACGCGAATGGATAGAGCGCTGCCGATCCCATGCCCGGCATGCGCGTTGATACTGAGATAAATGGGTCTCGCGGAGCTTGTCGCTGCCTGCAGGCGCGCGATCATTTTGCGCGAGTGCGCGGGGTTGACCCGTCCATCGGTTGCACCGGTCGCCATGAAAATGGCCGGATAAGCCGTACCGTCCTTGACGCGGTGATAGGGCGAGTAGGCATATAGCGCTTTGAATTCCCCGGAATCCTTCACAGACCCGTATTCGGTCGTGTTGAACAAACCGTTGGGATCCAGCTCGACGCGCAGCATGTCGTAAATGCCGACAAGGGACACGGCGGCTCGAAACAGCTCGGGGCGCTGAGTCAACGCGGCGCCCATCAACAGCCCGCCGTTGCTGCCTCCCAGAATCGCCAAGTGATTGCGATCCGTATATTTCTCCTCGATCAGATGCTGCGCGGCCGCGAGGAAATCATCGAACACGTTTTGTTTGCGGGTCAACGCGCCTTGTGCATGCCAGTCTTCGCCGAATTCGCCGCCGCCGCGCAAATTGGCATCGACGAAAATGCCGCCGCCATCGAGCCACAGCCTGACACTGGCGCCAAGAAACCCAGGCGTTTCACTGACGCCAAATCCCCCGTAGCCGGTGAGCAGCAGCGGATTCATGCCGTTTAATGACGTGCCCTTGCGGCGAACGATATTGATGGGTATGGATGTCCCGTCCTTGGACTTCACCAGCTCGCGAAGCACCTCCGTGTCCGAGAACGATACCGGGCTGGTCTGCACGAGCGGCGTGTCCGACGCCTTGGCCGTCTTCGAATCGTAGCGAGAAAAATAGGGCGGCCGTAGATAGGTCTCGACGGAGTACAGCAGCGTGCCGTCGCTCAACGGTTCCACTTCGTCGACAGCGGCGACGCTCGGCAGCGGCAGCATTCCCTTGGGCTGGCCCGCATGATCGAAAATGGCCACGCGCGAAGGACCGCCGACGAGCTCGCGCAGATACAGAGCCTGCGGCGTGACGACGACAGGCTCTCCGCCGAATTCGCCGGCTGCCAGCATGACTGCGTCGCTTTCCGGGACGATCGTCGCGGCGCGGCTGAGGTCGGTCAGGCCAGGGGCCAGTTTCAGAAGCTTGCCGTGCGGCGCGCCCTTTCGGGATACCAAGTACAGCGCGCCGTCGGCATCGGCACTCGCCGCTACAACCTTGTCTTCGAAATGCGTGATCTGCCGTGGGCTGCCGTCCGTGCCGATGACATAATGGGAGAATTCGCCGCCGTCTCCATTGGCAACCGTCACGACGATGAGCTTTGGATTGAAGCGCGCATCCAGCTGGACTTCTGCGACCTTGGGAAAATCCTTGCCGAGCGCGTACGCATCCTTTGACGGATCATCCCCCAGCTTGTGAAAAAAGATCTGCAGGAAAAAGTGCTGCTCCGCGGCCGGCCTGTCGGGTCCCGGATAGCGCGTGTACCAAAATCCCCTACTGTCGGCGCGCCATTCCAAGGCGCCGCCCCCGGTCGGGTATTGCACTCGCGGAATCAACGGCCCGATTTCCTTTCCTAAGGCCACATCGAAAAGATGCAGCGTACCGTCTTCGCTGCCGTTCTCGGACATCGAGACCGCGAGGATCTTGCCGTCCGGCGAGGGCACGAACCAATCGATGGCCGTCGTGCCCTTGGGGTCGATGGTGTTGGGATCGACGATGATTCGCGCCAGCGACGGATCGGCAGCGTTGGTCAGCAGCGCAATCATCGGCTGCTGCCTGGGCGGCTGAGTGTAGCGGGCAAATATGGAATCCCCGACGGCGCGCAGGCTGCGGAAGGAACTCGACGTGGCCGAAATCTGGCTCAGCAGTTGCTTGAAGATCGGCGCGCGCTGCGGCAACGCATCGAGATACTTTCTCGTGCGGGCATCCTGCGCCGCGCTCCAGGCGTGGACTTTCGGATCCGCGGTGTCTTCCAGCCAACGATACGGATCAGAGACCGTGACGTTGTGATAGACATTGCTCACGGGGTGCTGCTCGGACACAGGCGCACCTGGGTCGGCGGCGCATGCAACTCCGAAGGTGATGAAGCAGCTCGAAAAGTGCAGAATGGATCGGCGTATTTTTTGTGTTCTCATGGCGGCGCACGATGATCTACCGGGGTGGCTATCATGGCAAGCCGCGGGACAAAATGAAACTTGAACTCTCCACCATCGACTCGCATCGATGACGGCCGGAGGCTACGAGGCGGCTGTCCTTCCGGCCGGCGTGCGTTCGCGCATGGTCGAATCCGCCACCGGACTGAACATGCATGTGCTCGAGGCCGGATTCGAAGAAAATCGACCGTGCGTCGTGCTTCTCCACGGTTTTCCGGAACTCGCATACAGTTGGCGCAAGGTGATGCCGGCACTTGCTGCCGCAGGCTTGCATGTGATAGCACCTGATCAACGAGGTTATGGACGCACCGCGGGGGCTGACGACCGTTATGACGGCGATCTCGCCTCATTCCATCTCCTCAACTTGGTGGAAGACACGCTGGGATTGCTGGCATCCCTGAAGGTCCGGCGCGTCGCCGCGGTGGCGGGGCATGATTTCGGCTCGCCGGTCGCGGCTTGGTGCGCGCTTACGCGGCCCGACGTGTTTCAATCCGTCGTGTTGCTCAGCGCCCCGTTCAGCGGCGCGCCGCGGCCGCCGCAGTCCGGCACGCGAGCGCCGATGGCCGGTATCGCAGATTCTCTGGCGGCGCTGCATCCGCCGCGTAAGCACTACCAGTGGTACTACGCGACCAGGGCGGCCAACGGCGATATGCGCAATTGCCCGCAAGGCATCCATGCGTTTTTGCGAGCTTACTATCGCTTCAAGAGCGCCGACTGGAAGCAAAACGCCCCGTTTCCGCTCAAATCGTGGGCGGCGGACGAATTGGCGAAGATGCCGAAGTACTACATCATGGATTTGAATAAAGGGATGGCCGAGACGGCGGCGGAGCAAGCGCCGACGCCTGCCGAAATATCCGCATGCGCATGGCTACCCGATGACGAACTTCGGATCTACAGCGAAGAATTCTCGCGCACGTCATTCCAGGGAGGGCTGCAATGGTATCGCAGCGCGCTCGACGCGCACGCGGTCGCGCGGCTGCAGGATTTTTCAGGCCGCAGCATCGAAGTACCGTGCTGCTTCATCGCCGGGAAAAGCGATTGGGGCACTTATCAAAGTCCCGGTGCACTGGATGCGATGACCTCGTCTGCGTGCACCCGGTTTCGCGGCATTCACATCATCGAGGGCGCGGGCCACTGGGTGCAGCAGGAACAGCCCGCCGCGGTGAGCAAACTGTTGATCGACTTTCTGAAGCGCGAAACTTAGGAGCCTTAAGACAGGTTCCTAATTCTTGCCGATGCCGGCGAGAAAACCGGAAACATGATCGTTGAGAAATTTCCCGTCCGCCGGCGAGGCGCCCGCGCCCGCCGGATGCCCCCACAGTGAGGGGATGATGGCGAGGGTACAGTGCGGAATGAACGCCGCTTCATATCGGGCATCCGTGATCGGGAAGTACAGGTCGGTTTCAGAGGGCATGTAAAGCACCGGCGCCTTGATCGAGCGCAGCGCCCGCTCGACGTCCCCATGGAAAGGCGGGGTGTTGCCAACGTCATTGGACTCCCAGCTGCGCATCTGAAGAATGAGATTGTTCGCGTCGGCACCCGGAATGAAATTCGTCCGGAAGCGCTGCACCACTTCATCGAAAGTCTTGCCGAGTGAGGCGTCGCTGCGCCACAGTTCCTGGCGCCACCACTCCTGGGAAAACAGCCAGCCCGTCCACACCAGGGAGAACGCCTGAATCCCCTTGGTTGGCTGGACTTTGTAGTCGCCGCCGTCAAATTCCGGGTCCACGGTGAGTGCCGCGATTTGGCCTTCGAGCCGCACTATGCCGTGGCCATATGTTTTTGCCGTCCCCGACGTGGCCACGATGCCGTCCATGTAGTCGGGATAACTTACCGCCCATTGAAATGCCTGCTGCGCTCCCATGGAGAATCCAATGACTGCGCGCAGATGCTGCACATGCAACTGCTCGAGGAGCATTCGGTGCACGGCTTGCACGTTGTCGCGGATGGTCGTGACCGGGAACCGCGGGCCATGAAACGGTTCAGGTGTGTTGCTGGGCGAGGATGAGCGCCCGTTGCCAAAAAGCTCACTGGTGACGAGAAACAGCTTTGTCGGATCCAGCGCCTTGCCCTGCCCGATCAACCAACCATAGCCGTGCATGTCAGCCATGTAGTGCGACGGCATGAGAATGGCGTTATCGCCCTTCGCGTTGAGTTTCCCGTAAGTGCCGTAGACGACGCGCGCTTCGGGTAGGACGGTACCGCTTTCTGTCTTGAAATTCTTGATGATGAATTCGTGCTGAACCGGCTCGGCGTCCGACGCGGCTGCTTGCGCGTGCGCGTGCGCGAGCAAGCCCAACGAGGCAACAATCAAGGCAATCGTTCTCACCATACCCCTCCCTGACGCTCGAGCCACCGAGATTGCTTTTTTGAAGCATACACCGGGTCTCAAAGTGCGTTTTAGGATCGGGGCGGTTTGGCTTTGCCAGGTCCCGTATTACTATATGAGGCTCTCCGCCAGACCGGCGGTCAAGCGGGTTAATTGGTGGCTTTGATCAAATTCGAACGGTGCGCCACAGCGATCGCGCTGTGCTGGCTATCATCGAGCGCAGCCGCGCCAAGATCCATTGCTGAACTTGCGCCATTAGCCACCATCAAATTGGGCGAGACGGCCGACTGGGTCGCCATCACAGCCGGCGCCGTCTGGGTTGCGAGCACCGGTCCCTTTGCCGTGCATCGGATTGATCCGAAAACCAACACCTTGGCTGCAAGCGTGCGGCTTGCCGGCGAACCGTGTGCCGGCTTGGGCCTAGGAGCCGGCAGTCTTTGGGTTCCCCTGTGTACGACGCCACCGTCGCTCGCCAAAGTGAATCTCAAGACCAGTCAATTGGTCTCGACCTTCCCGGTAGGCGCCGCCGCTGCCGAAGGCGGGATTGCATACGGTGCCGGGAGTGTATGGCTCATCGTCAACAAATCCGGCGACCTGGCGCGGATTGAGCCCAGCAGCGGAAAGGTTCTCCGCACCTATAGAGTGCCGGCAGGATCCTACAACCCGAGATTCAGCGACGGCACGATCTGGGTCTCGCATGCAGAGGGGGCGGACCTGACCGGCATCGATGCGGTGACGGGGAAGATCACAACGATCGCCACCGGGCCCAATCCAAGGTTTCTCACCGCCGGCGCGGGCGCCATTTGGACGCTCAATCAGGGCGACGGTACAGTCACGCGGGTCGACGTGCGCACCGGACATGCGAATTCAATCGCCCTGATGACGCCGGGTCATGGCGGCGACATCGCCTTCAGCGCCGGCCGCGTTTGGACCACCATGCCTAAGATGCCGCTCTCGGTTATCGATGCGCAGGCGGGCAAACTGATCTGCCAGTGGGCGGGTCCCGGTGGCGATTCCTTGGGGGTAGGACACGCAGCGATATGGCTCACGGATTATCACGCAGGCACCGTCTCGCGAATTCCCCTCAAGGAATTTCCGGCGCAATGCCTGCGTCCGTCCTGACTAGGAGCCCTCGAGGCGATCGAACACAGCCTTCATGGCGATCACGCGGTCAAGATACACGTGCGCCTGATGATCTCCACAACGTTGACCCTCGACCAATCTAAATCCCCGTCTGGCGAACTCATCGCCGGCGCCGGCGCCGCAAAGATGTATCACCGCCGCCAGCATTTGCCTGTGCTGCAATGTCGCGGAACCTATACGGTGCCGCTCCAAGATGTTGGCGACGCTGCGGTCAAGATAGGCCGATGTGAGTTCGACCGCATGGCTGGGTATCACCCGCGCATACAAGCTGTTGAACCAGCAAGAATGCCAGTCGTTCCAGGGTCCGTCTTCGGCCACGACGTGATCGTGAATGCAATAGCGCCTCGCGTCCGCAAAGTTGCCGTCGGTGATCTGGTACATCCCCACGGCGCTCGAGGCGGGCCGGTACACCTCGAATGGCTGTGAGGACCAGGACCAACGCCAGTACGTTCGAGCCACGGGATTTCCAGAACCCTCCACCTGGGCAATCGCCGCGAGTAAGTCGGAGGTCATCACGCTGGTCGAATATTTCCGGAAGATCGACGCGTATTGCTGCCAGGTCGCCGCCGGCGATTTGTTCAGCGTTCCGCTCACCGGAAAGAACAATTCCGACGGCTTGCGCACCACTTGATAAATCCAATTGCAGAGGAGCCACACCACAAGTGTTGCCAGCACGCCCATGAGGATCTTCGCCGGGCGCGGCGCCGGACGCCACCAGCGCCTGACGCGGTGTGCCAGGCGGACGGCACCCCACATGAGCTTGGCGGTGCGGCGCCCGAACTTTGCAGCGCGCCGCCCGAGCTTGGTAGTGCGCTGCGCGGGACTGGCGGCGCGATGCGCGGGATTAGCGGTGCGGCGTGGCATGGTTTCGTGGTTGAATGCGGAGGCCCTCAAGCATGGCACACTCTGCGCGGAGGTATTTTAATGTACGTTGCCGTGGTCATAGCGCTGATGTTCCTGTTCCCACTCGTCTCGATCGTGACGCAAATCGTGCTGACGGACCACGGCGCGCTCACGGCGGCCGCAGCATTGGGCGTCACTGCAAAGTGGTATGTGTTTTGGGCGGTGGGTGTCCGCCTGTCTTTGGCGGGTATCCGGCAGATTTTTCAGCCGAGTTACACGGCGCAGACGATTCTCGGACTGACCAGCTCGGACTCGGTGATTCTCGTGCGCGAGCTCGGCTTTGCGAATGCCGCCATCGGCGCAGCAGGGCTCGGTAGCCTGTTTGCACCCTCCTGGGTACCGCCGCTCGCCATGGTGGGCGCGATCTTTTACGGACTTGCTGGAATCAATCATTGTTTCCACAAGAATCGCAACAGACTTCAGAATCTGGCGCTGGTGTCGGATCTCTTCGCAGGCTTGATCCTGGGCGTTTGCTTCCTCATCTGACCGCGATGGTGACGCTGTCGGTCTCGGGATCAAAAATGATCCTGGCCTCGCCTCTTCTGAGTTGCGCGGTGACCCTCGCCACCTTGTCCTGCAGCGAGAGTTCCTTTTCGCCGTAGTCGGTGCCCTCGCGCAATACAAAGGACTCGATCACGGCCTGCAGCAAATCCGCCGGCAGCTCGGTGTACGGCACGTCGACGGGTTCTTGAGCTGCATCACTCATCGGAGTCTTTCTGAGCATCCGGCGTGAGCCGCGTTGGCGCTGCAAGCTTGGCCAGCCAGGTATCGAGCTGGGCCGCAAAGGCATTGCGATTCGCCTGTGTGAGCGGCGGCGGTCCGCCGCCGACCACGCCGCTGGAGCGCATCGTGTCCATAAAATCACGCATGCCTAAGACCCCGCGAATCGTGTCGGGCGAATAGCGCTCGCCGCGCGGATTGAGCGCCTCTCCGCCTTTCGCGATCACTTCGGCCGCCAACGGGATGTCGGCCGTGACCACAAGATCACCCGCGATGGTGCGTTTGACGATCTCGGCATCGGCGACATCGAATCCGGAGGCCACCTGCACGGCTCGAACGCTTGGAATCCTGGGAATCTGCAGCGCTTGATTGGCGATCAGCGTGACGGCGACGCCGGTACGTTTCGCGGCGCGAAACAGAATTTCCTTGATTACGCCGGGACAAGCGTCGGCGTCCACCCAAATACTGGCCATCGCCCGGAGAATATCACGCCGACTTCAAGCGTTCCCCGTGTCGGTGCGCGCCGCCAGCATCGAGCGCATCGCGGCGTCATCGCCTTCGCGCTGTTCGCGCCCGTCCGCGGCGTACCGTTCTTCCTTGCGAAAGCGGTCGATCACCCGGTTCAACGATTCGGCTTCCGTGCGCTTTTCGCTCCATTGCGCACGCCGCTTCTCGAACTCCCTGCGGGCGATATCGAGTGATTTCAAATGCTGGCTCAGCGCCTCCCCCAATCGATCGAGGAAGGAACGATAATTTTGCAGCTTGACGGCATCGATGGCGCCCGCGGACTGGGTGGAGTTGCGCACGTATTCGTCGCGATACGTCTGGAGCTGCTCGAGCTGACGCTCCAGATCAGCGACCTTGCGGCCGGCTTCGCCCATGATACGGCTCAAATCTTTCGCGGAGGTTGCTGCGATCTCTTGAATCGGTTCGAATCGTTTGGACTTCATCATCGGAACGTCACTATCGGCCCGTTGCCGTAGCAGGCGCCGAGAACTGCGTCACGAGTTGCTTCAGATCCGCATAACTTGGTTCGATTCCCACCGGTTCGTACATGTCCTGACGCAGAAATTCGAGCATTTTTGGCCACTGCTCGACGGCCAGATCCACCCGTGCGTCCGAACCGCGCCGATAGGCGCCAACGGTGATGAGGTCGCGGTTCTGCTGATACGTGGAATACACCTGCCGGAAGCGGTTTGCCAGATCGAGCTGTTCGCGCGTGGCGATTTGATGCATCGCACGACTGATGGAGGCCTCCACATCGACGGCCGGGTACAGGCCGTTCTCCGCCAGGCGGCGCGACAGCACGATATGTCCATCCAGGATGGCGCGTGCCGCGTCGGCGATCGGATCGTTCTGGTCATCTCCTTCAACGAGCACGGTATAGAAAGCCGTAATGGATCCTACGCCGCGGTCGCTGTTGCCGGCACGCTCAACGAGTTGCGGCAAACGCGCGAACACCGACGGCGGATAACCCTTGGTCGCGGGAGGCTCACCAATGGCCAGCGCTATTTCGCGCTGCGCCTGCGCGAAGCGCGTCAGTGAATCGAGCAGCAGCAAAACCTTCAAGCCCCGATCACGAAAGTACTCGGCAATGGCTGTCGCCAGCCACGCGCCATGCAGCCGCATCAGCGGCGGATTGTCGGCCGGCGTGGCGACGACCACCGCGCGCCGCATACCGTCGGGCCCCAGGGTGTTGCTGACGAAGTCCTGGACCTCGCGGCCGCGCTCGCCGATCAAGCCGACCACGGTTACATCAGCCTTGGTATATCGCGTCATCATGCCGAGCAGCACGGACTTGCCCACGCCGGAACCCGCAAACAGGCCGATGCGCTGGCCACCGCCGACGGAGAGCAGCGCATTGATGGAGCGCACGCCCACGTCGAGCGGATCGCGAATTGCACGCCGCATCAGGGGATTCAGCGGCTCGCCGGTCAATGACACACGATCCGTGCAGCGCAATTCACCCATTCCATCGAGCGGCCGGCCCGCGCCGTCCAACACCCGGCCCAGCAATTCGTCTCCGACGGCGACGGAGGACTCGCTGTGCGTCGGAATGACGCGCGCGCCGGGCATCAAGCCGCGGATGTCGCCGGTGGGCATCAAAAATAGTTTGTCGCCGGAGAAGCCGACGACCTCCGCTTCGATTTGTTTGCCTTCCGCCGTGTCGACCAGACAGCGACCACCCACCGCGGCCTCGCATCCCACTGCTTCCAGGGTCATGCCGACCATGCGATTGAGCGTGCCTTCGACCACAAATTCAGGCGTGTTCGCCATGCGCTCGCGCGCGCGAACCAACCCCGCCAGCCACTTCTTCGGCCGCAGTCCTGCGGTGCTAGCTTCGATCATTCGACCCGCCGCGCGGCGTCGCGGCCTGGCGCTCTTCCGTGCCCAACAATTCGCTCAAGATGCTGCCGAGCCTCGTCTCCAGGCGAGCGTCGATGCGCGACGTGACGGTCATGATCTGGCAACCGCCGCGCGCCATCACCGGATCTTCGATGATGGACCACGCGCGTTCATTTTCAGTGGGCGCCAGGTGCTGCCTGACCACCGCGGCATCTTCCGGATGCAAATGGACCCGCACGTCGCGCGTCGCGACCGGCAAGGCAGCAATGGCCTCCCGAATGATGCCGATGATCTGCGTCGGATCGGTTTTGAGTTCGCGGCGCACGATTTGCCGCGCCAACGCCATGGCCAAGGTGAGGAGTTCCCGCTCCACGTCCGCATCGAGCACGTCAAATGGCTTGGCCAGGTCGTAGAACATGCCTGCCAGCCGATCCACCTGTGCCTGGACTTCGGCGCGCCCCGCTTCGCGGCCTTCGGCCAAGCCCTGCTCGAACGCCTCTTTATGTGCTTCCGCCTGCAGATCGGCAAGACCACCCACGGTCGCCATTCTTTGCTGGGCAGGCGGGCTCTCCATGTCGGGCACGGTCCACAACGCGACAGTCGCCGCCGGCTTGTGGTTGGCGTCAGACAAATTCGCCCGCGCCCTTGCCGCCGAGACTGATCGTGCCTTCTTCGGCCATGCGCTGTGCGATCACGATGATCTCCTTCTGCGCCGCCTCGACATCCGTGAGTTTCACCGGACCGCGTGCTTCCATATCGTCCTTGAGAATCTCCGCCGCCCGTTTCGACATGTTCTTGAGGACTTTTTCCTGCACTTCGGGTTCCGCACCGCGCAATGCCACCGCCAGCGTGTCGGAACCCACTTCGCGCAGCAATGCCTGGATACCGCGGTCATCGACATCCAACAGGTTGTCGAACACGAACAGCAGGTCCTTGATCTGCTGATGCATCTCACCATCGGCCTTTTCGATCTTGCCGAGCTCTTCACTGAGCTTTTCGCGCTCCATGGCATTCAAAATATTGGCCGCGGTGCGTGCGCCGCCGACGCGCCTCAAGGTCGCGGGTGGCGCGACATTCGCCTGCTTTTCCACCAGCTGGTCGAGTTCCGTCAGCGCGGACTGCGGCACTTCGTTCAAACTTGCGATGCGCATCAGCACCTCGGTGCGCAGGTCCTCGTTGAGCAGCGGCAGGATCGCGGCCGCTTGTTCAGGCTCCAGATGCGCCAGCACGATGGCCGCGATCTGCGGATGCTCGCCGCTGATGATTTGCGCCACGGCTTTGGCTTCCATCCACTTCAAGGCCTCGATGCCCTGGCCGGTCTGGCCGTTCGATACCCGATCGAGCAGCATGTCCGTCTTCTGCTTGCCCACCGCCTGCGTCAACACCCGGCGCACGTAATCTTGCGATCCGCCGGCGATATTGGCCTTGCCATCGGCGATGCCGATGAACTTATCGAGCACCGAACTCATCTGCTCGCGGGACACTTCTTTGAGCTCGGCCATCGCGATGCCCAATTTCTGGACCTCGCGCGCATCGAGTTGCTTCAGCACATTGGCCGCATCCTGCTCGCCCAAGCTCATCAGCAGGATGGCGGCGCGCTGCGTTCCGGCGAGTTCGTCGTTAGCCATCCGCGGAGACCCAATCCTTCACGACCTGTGCCGCACGCCGTGGATCTTGTCCCACCAAAGTTCGTGCCGCCGCAATCTGCTGCTCGAAGCTGGGCGCGAGCTTGATGGGCTTGCCCTGGCCGGAGAGGCTCAAGCGATCGCCTTCAAGATCGTCGCTCTTCGCCGCCGAGCGGCCAGCGGGTTTCGTCAGCGACTTCATCAGAGGCCGCAGCACCAGGAATGCCACGACCAGCACCAGCGCGGCGCCGACGATTTGCTTGGCGAGCTGCGACGCCCAAGGTTGCTGCCACAGCGGTAGACCCTCGACGGGTCCGATTGCCGGGCCGCTCTTGAACGCCTGGTTCAGCACATTCAACTGATCGCCGCGATCCTCTTTCAGTCCGATGGATTCCTTGATCAGCTGCGTAAAGCGTTTGATGTCCGTGTCGCTCATCGGCGCGGTCGTCACCTTGCCGTCGGCGTCAACCTTCTGCCAGTCATCGAGCACCACACCGACGTTGAGGCGCTTCAATGTCCCCACCGGCTGTTTCACATAGGAGAGGGTACGATCGACTTCGAAATTGCGGGTGCTGCGCTGGGCGCTGGAACTCGGTCCCGCGCTTGCGGCGGTTTGCGCGCCGGCGGCGCCGGCGGCCGGTGCGGTCACGGGATTTCCCGGCGTCGCCGCGCCCGGGATGGCCGGCGCACCCGACGTGCCCGGCGGCTGGTTGCTCAAGGCGCCGGGAATGCCTTCAGATCCATCCCCGCCCTTGCGCGACTCGTTGCTGGTCTGTTCGCTGCGTACCGCCGTCTTTTGCGGATCGTAGTTCTCACGCGTCTCTTCGGTGACTGTGTAGTCAAGATCCGCGGTGACGGTCGCGCGCACGCGTCCCGGTCCGATCATGGGCTCGAGCATCTCGATGATGCGCCGCTGGTAGCTTTCCTCAAGCTTGCGGGTGTATTCGAATTGGCGGGTGCTGGCGGCTGCTTCCGCGTTCTCGTCCGGGGAGTTGAGCAGGGATCCGGCCTGGTCCACCAGAGTCACGTCGCTCGCCGCCAATTCCGGCACGCTCGATGCCACCAGGTGCACGATGGCGGCGACCTGGCCCGGTTCAAGCCGGCGGCCGGGATACAACTGCAGCATGACCGAGGCCGTGGCCTTGTGCGCGTCGCGCAAGAACACCGACGGCTTGGGCAGCGCCAGGTGCACCCGCGCGCTCTGCACGCCTTGCACCTTGATGATGGTGCGCGCCAATTCGGTCTCCAGGACCGACTGGTAGCGCGCGCTCTCCATCATCGTACTGTTGCCGAGCGCGGATTCCTTTTGAATCATCTCGATTCCCATCGCATCGCTCTGCGGCAGCCCCTGGCTCGCCAAACGAATGCGCGCTTCCTGCACCTTGGATTCGGGCACCGATACGGCACCCGAGGGGTTGAGTTTGAATTCGATGCCCGCCGCCGTGAGTGCGTCCATGACCTGGCCGCTTTCGCGTTCGGAAAGCTGACCGTATAGCACGGTATAGCTTTGCCCTTGCGACCACAGCACCAGCCAGATCGCCGCGGCGACCGCGGCGGCGACACCCGCGAGCAACCCGACCTGCTTTAGTCCGGGAATGTCCGCCAAGCCGCGCGCCGGCGCAGGAGCAGTAGGTACGATGTCAGCCATGGATTAAACCTCGCGGTGAGACACGGTCTGTCAGACCGACATATTCATTACTTGCGAATAGGCGTCGACGAGCTTGTTGCGCACCTCAGTCATGGCGCGAAACGCAAGCGATGCCTTTTGAACTTCCAGCATGACGTTGGTGAGATCGACGCTCTTGTCGCCGGCTTCGTAGGCATTCGCCAGCGCGGTTGCGTGGTTTTGCATGGTGGCCACGCTGTCGACGGAATTTTTCATGAGGTTGGCGAACTCCGAGGGTTGCGCCGACGCCGCGGAGGCCGCTGAGCCCGTAAATGCGGGCGCCTCGATACCGGAGGCTCGCGCCTGCAGGGCGCGCATTTCCGCCAACACCTGTGTGATTTGCATGCTGCTCATGATTTACACCGCCATAAATTGTTGTTCGTGCACACGCGGCACATTGACGCCCGCTGCCTTGAGCTGCTGCAGCTTGTGGCGCAGCGTGCGCGGACTGATCCCCAAGCGTTCCGCGGTGAGTTTGCGGCTGCCTCCGGTAACCCGCAGCGTTGCCAGTATCAAATCGCGCTCGCGATCTTTGAGATCTCGGTTCAGCCTCAAGTCTTGCGCCCCGGTCGGCTCCGCGGTTTGCGCGGCCACGGCGTTGATCACGCCGGTATCCAGATCCGCGGCATCGATCATGCCCCCGGCGGCCAGCCACGCGGCGCGCTGCACGATGTTGTTCAATTCGCGGGCGTTTCCCGGCCAGTCATAGCTCATCAGCTTGTTTTCCGCCGCCGCCGACAGGTTCAAGGCCGCCTGACCTGCGCGCGCGCAGGCCTGCATCGCCCGCCGCGCCAGCGGCAGGATGTCGCCGCGGCGCTCGCGCAGCGCCGGCAGACGCAGCGACATCACGTTGAGGCGATAGAAAAGATCAGCGCGGAAGCGCGCGCAGCGCACTTCCTCCGGCAGATCGCGATTCGACGTGGCAATCACGCGCACGTCCAGGCTGATGGTGCGGGTGCTGCCGAGGCGCTCCACTTCACGCTCCTGCAATACGCGCAGGATCTTGGCCTGCAGCCCCAAGTCCATTTCCGAAATCTCATCGAGCAGCAAGGTGCCGCCCTGCGCTTGTTCGAATTTCCCCGCGTGCGCGGCAAGCGCGCCGGTGAACGCGCCCTTCTCGTAGCCGAAAAGACTGGCCTCGAGCATGTTCTCGGGAATGGCCGCGCAATTGATGGCGACAAAAGGCTTGTCCGCGCGCATCGAATTGTCGCGAATGAAGCGCGCATACACCTCCTTGCCCGTGCCGCTCTCGCCCGTGATCAGCACGGTCGCGTCATTTTCCGCGATCTTGCGCGCAAGACCCACCAGGCGCTTCGATTCCGGGTCGATGGCGATCAGTTCATTCGGCGTGACTCGCGCGGCCAGTTGACGCTGCGCCATGTCGATCAACGCCTGCGCGTCGAAGGGCTTGACGATGTAGTCGGTGGCGCCTTCGCGCATGGCGGCCACCGCCTGCGCAACCGTGCCGTAGGCCGTCATCAGCACGACCGGCAAGTAGGGGCGCAGTCGCTTGATGGATGACAGCAACTCGTAGCCGTTGGCTCCCGGCATGTGCACGTCGGAGATCACCAAGCCGATGTCTTCGCCGGCGAGCAGTTGCAGCGCGCTGGGCGCATCGGCCGCCGCAAGCGCCGCAAGGCCGGCCGCGCGCAGCGTGTCGAGCAGCGCTTCGCGCAGCGCGGCATCGTCCTCGACCACCAGAACTGCATCGTTCACTTTGCTCATGCGTTGTCCTCTGCCGGAAGTTCGATCACGAACGTGGCGCCGCAAGCCGATTCAGCCAAACAAACACTGCCGCCCTGTGCCTCGACCATCGACTTGACGATTGACAGGCCAATGCCGTTGCCGCGCGCTCGCGTGGTAAAAAAGGGCTCGAAAATGCGATCGCGGATATGTGCGGGCACGCCCGGACCGTTGTCGCTCACGACGATTTGCGCGCGACCGCTCGCGGTGCGCCGCGCCAGCAATTCCAAGTTGAGCGGCGCGGCCGCCGCCGCCTGCAATGCATTGGTGGCCAGATTCAACACCGCGGACACCAGCGATGGCGCATTGGCGCGCACCATCAGGTCAGGCGCCTGGGTGCGGATCGTCAGGCGGACACCCTCGCGCAGCGCCGGCCGCAGCCATTGCGCCACTTGTTCCAGCAAGGCACTGACGCTGACGGCTTCGCGTGCCGCGCCGCCATGCGCGAAGGCCAGCATGTCATTCACGAGCTTGTCGAGCTGCTTCAGGCTGCCGACAGTCTTCTCAGCGCAGCGCGCCATGTCCGCGGAGTTTCGGCCGGCGAGTGTCATTTGCGAGGCGTACAGCAACGCAGCCGCCAACGGGGTGCGAATCTGATGGGCAAGACCCGCCGCCAATTCGCCCAAGGTCAGCAGCCGCTGTTGCCGCGTCAAGAAAACCTGCATCAGGTGCGATTCGGTCACGTCGGTCAGCAGCACCACTTCGCCGCCATTGTCGAGCTCTCGCTTCGACACGTTGACGAACCGGCCGCTGCGCAATTCCGTGTGTTCGCCCGGGCCCCGAGGGTTCTGCACGGCGCGGGCGCAGACGGCGCCAAAAGTTTGGCCGAGAAGCGGTTCACCCAGCAGGTCGAGCGCTGCCGGGTTGGTTTCCTGGATCTCGCCGCGGCCGTCCAGCACCAGCACACCGCCGGGCAAGCCTTTGAGCAAGGCGGACAAGCGCGCCGCCAGGTGATCTCTGCCGGCGTGCGCCTGACCCAGGTCGGCTCGAAGCTGGGCGACCTGGCTGCGCAGTGAATCAAAGGCGCCCGACAACTGTTCCGAAACCGACCCGAAGGCGAGGAACGCTGCCTGGAGTTCAGAACGACGGTTTTCGATCAGGTCGAGTTGTGTAGCGGCCATGCCAAGGAAGAAAGCAACTTCTGTGCCTTGGCGGTATTTGCTCCGCCTATCAATCAGTTACGCCTTCATCAGCATTCCCTTGCGGGCAGGCGTCAATATTCTGTCAGGCAGTGAGACGGTATTTACGCAGCTTTTCAACCAGCGTGGTGCGCCGAATGCGCAGCAAGCGCGCCGCGCCCGCGACGGTGCCGTCAGCCTCTTCCAGCGCTTTGCGAATCAGTCCGATTTCAATCGCCGACATATGATCCTTCAAATCGATGCCGCCGAGCGGCAGTGCCGCTTCGGTATCCAGCATTTCGTACACCACCGTGCCCAGCTCGAGTTGATCCGACAGCTGCGGTTCCTGAGCTTTCGCGGTTTCTTCGATCGGCTCAGGTCGGGCATCGATGCGGGCATCGATGCGCACCTCGCTGCCCAGCCACCCGACTGCCGCCGCGCTGCGGTAGCGATCAGGCAGATCGGCAGCCCCAATGGTTTGGGCCGGGAACAAAATCGCAAGTCTCTCCAGCAGGTTGGCGAGTTCCCGCACGTTGCCCGGCCAGCGATTGCGGGCAAGACAATCCATGGCGGCTCGATCCAATTGAATTCTGTGCCCACCGCTCTGGCTCTGGCGTTGCGCGAGATGCTCGATCAGCACCGGCAGATCATCGAGACGTTCGCGCAAAGGCGGCATCTGCAGCGGGAACACATTGAGCCGGTAGTACAGATCTTCGCGGAAACGCCCTGCAATGATGGCGGCGTCCAAATCGCGATGCGTCGCGGCGATGATTCGCACATTGCAGCGGATCGTCTTGTTGCTGCCGACGCGCTCGAAGCTTCGCTCCTGCAATACCCGCAGTAACTTGACCTGCATTTGCAGCGACATGTCGCCGATCTCGTCCAAGAACAGGGTTCCACCCTCGGCGAACTCGAAGCGGCCGACCCGTGTCGACAATGCGCCCGTAAACGCGCCTTTTTCATGGCCGAACAATTCACTTTCCAAGAGATCTGCAGGGATGGCGCCGCAATTCACCGGCACGAAAGGATGCGCGGCGCGGCCGGATAGCTCGTGAACGTGGCGCGCCACCATTTCCTTGCCGGTGCCGGATTCACCGAGAATGAGCACATTGGTATCGAACGGCGCGACCTGCTCGATGAGCCGATGCACGGCCCGCATCACCTTGGAGGCGCCGCTGGGGCGAAACCGATGAGCGCCGGGTTGCGTCGGATGGCCGCTGCGCACGTTCTGTGCTTGATGCAGTACGGCCGACAGCCGGCGTTGTTTGACCGGTGTTTCCAATTGAAACCACGCCAGATCGCCGCAGCTCTCGGCAATTTTTGGCAATCCGTCGGTGCTGATGCAAATGACCGGCAGCGGTTGGCGCATCCCGCGTAGCAGCGTCACGAGTTCGGCACCCAGTGCGGTGACGGTTTCACGGCGCGCGATGACGGCCAGGCAATCCGGCATGTTGCGGTAGGCTGACTGGCCCAGTTCAGCCAAGTCGCGAACGTGGATCGGTTCCAAATCCAAAAAACGCAGCAGCGCCGAAAGCGCGGTTGCTTCCGAATTTGAGGGTTCGATCACAATGACTTTCGGTTCAACCACGACGCGGGACTCCTTCCCATTTGAAAAAGTGTGACGGAGTGCACAAATCTCGGGTTCCGTCTTAACGTTTGCTCGTAACCCTTTGACATTGTTCAATCAATGTTGAGTTCCGCGTCATACTAACTGATCAACTTGAGACAAATGCAGTTGGCAAAACCCCGTAAAGAGCATAGGGACATCCCTTAAAAAAGCGTGCGGTGTTTGTCCCCAAGCGGGACGGTAAGAACTAGTGCGCGGCGAGCCTTGCGCCCGCCACCAAGCGTCGATGGTGCCGGAAAATGAGCTTCTCCAGCATGTCCACCACCGCATCGCTCAAACCGACGAAACGCAATTGAGTTGCGCGCGAATCCTCAATAATGCGTTCACCGTCAACCACACAGGGAATTCTCAAAGGTTGCGGTAGTGCCGGGTTGATATAGATCGAGAGCTGCCCGGTGCCCCCCGTGAGCGGCGGGGTGTGTTCCGCAAACCACTCCAAAGCGCGCGAGGACATGCGAACGCGCTCCGCGGGCGGCAGGCCGCTGCTGCGCAGCGAGAGCTCAGCCGTCAGGCGCAATAACATATTGACCTTGTACTCGAGGCGCTGCAGCTCATGCAGCAATGCCGGGGATTCATCTTTGAGCGCTTCGTGGACCCGAACCTCATCCAGGGAAGATTCGGCGCCGAGCAGTTGGTGGTTGTCGGTATTGAGGCGCGCCAGCGCCAACCCTTCCGCAAGCGGACCCGGAGTCCATCCCACGGGGAGTGACTCTTCGAATATCAGACCATCGCCGAGAAATGGCTCAGGCATGGCTCCCCTAGCCTTGTTGACATCTGACTGTGCTCAGCGCTGCAGCCGAATACTGGAATACGCAGCAACGGCTCGCCGGCCGACAGCGGCCATATCCATATCGCGGCCCTTGCTGCGCCGTTGATGCTCCAACAGCCCAAT
>Ga0193726_1000950_pt1 | contig 25607 bp, 29 predicted proteins | sample H2c1metaG_FD_144928 | JGI IMG/M metagenome (GOLD analysis project Ga0193726, IMG submission 144928) | Soil microbial communities from a riparian zone of the East river system, Colorado, United States - H2c1 | ecosystem: Environmental > Terrestrial > Soil > Riparian zone | place: USA: East River...
GATTTTAAGAATGAATAACCTCCGGAGTCCAACCGGGATTGTTTGGGACGGCAAAGGTAGGCTAATAATGTGCCATCTGGCGCATAAGTGAAAAAATTTCAGGAAAGATGGCTGTTTGTTAAGTATGCGTGAAATTTGGCAGGAAATTTTTGCAAAATGAAGTGTCAATTTTGCACTTAAGATACCACCCTTTTAATTTTTTGCTCCAGCATCATCAGGTCAACCAGGACTACAGCGGTAACTGCCTCCAAAATAACGGGAACCCGTAAAGCGATACAAAGATCATGGCGCCCTTTTACTGATGCATTTTCAATCTTGCCCGTCTCCCAATTCAATGTATTTTGTTCCTTGGGTGTAGATGAAGTAGGCTTTATGGCAATCCGAAATACAAGCTCATTACCATTTGTAAGTCCGCCAACGATACCACCGGCATGATTGGTCCTTGTTTTCCCACTCATGTTTTCGATAGCGTCATTGTGCTGACTACCAAACATTTTTGCAGCGGGAAAACCGGTTCCGAATTCTATACCCCGCACTGCAGGAATAGCAAATACAATATGACTCAACAATGACTCAGCAGAATCGAAGAAAGGCTCCCCTAAACCAATCGGAATTCCATTTGCCCTGCATTCAATGATGCCACCGATTGAATCCTTTTCGTCGATCGCTTTTTGCAATCCTTTCTCGAGATCTTTTTCACCCCCGATTTCCAAAATTGAAGAAGTAATTGTTATTGGCGGGAGTTTTTCACCCGATTCAGTTCCCAGCGAAAAGCTCAGTATTTTTTTCGCAATGACTCCTGCTGCCACCAGGGCGACTGTCAGTCTACCGCTAAAATGGCCGCTTCCGCGATAGTCTTCGAAACCCGAAAATTTTTTATGCGCAACAAAATCTGCGTGCCCTGGCCTTGGCACATCACGTTGTTTTTCATAATCACTGCTGCGGATATTTTTATTTTCAAATAAAATTGAAATGGGTGCACCCGTAGTCTTATCATTGAAGATGCCACTCTTGAAAATGGGGAGGTCGTCTTCCTTTCTTGGGGTGGTTCCTTTTTGGGTTCCTCCTTTTCTTCTTTCAAGATCCGGTAAAAAATCATCTATAGTCAATGGCATTCCTGCCGGACATCCATCCAGTACAATTCCTACTGACTCGCCATGCGATTCACCAAAAATATGCACCCGAAATATTCTTCCGAAACTATTCATGAAATTTGATCTTAGAATTTAAAGATACATCAGCGCCGAGCTTTTTCAAGTCATCATAAAAATCGGGGTAAGACTTTTTAACTGCTTCCGCTTCTTCAATAGTTGTTTCTCCTTCTGCTTTTAATGCGGCAACAGCGCAAGCCATGGCAATGCGATGATCGTGGTGCGAATGAACACCCGCTCCATTTATTTTACCACCTCCCCGAATGATCATTACATCATCATACACATCGATCCTTACACCCATTTTTCCAAACTCAACCTGCAAAGAATTGGCCCTGTTGCTCTCTTTGTGAGTTAACCGATTGACCCCTTTGATCTTTGTCTCGCCCTGACAATATGCTGCCAGGGCCACAAGTGGAGGGAAGAGATCCGGGCAATCCGTAGCGTCACATTCAAAAGCGGTCATTTCTGCCGGGCGAATTTTAATTCCCTTTGCTTCTACAGCAAAGCTCGCATTTGCCATACTCAGCATTTTCATGATCTCTTTGTCAGCTATCTAAACCCCGAATCGTGATGGGCCCCCCAATGGCCCCTGCCGCTAATAAAAAAGCCCCGCCACTCCAATCGCCTTCGACAGTATACTCATGCGTGGTGAGTTGTGGGGTATGAGTTGTGCGTGGAAAATAAAATTCTTGATACTCTTTATTCTCGGGAAGTTTCAAGCCAAATTGTTTCATCACATTCAGGGTAAGGTCAACGTAAGGCTTGCTGGTCAGATTATTCACTTTAATAGATACACCTTTTGCATCGGCCGCCGCAAAAGCCATCAACAAACCGGTAAGAAATTGTGAACTTAAAGAACCATCGATCTCTATATTTTTTGGTTGTAACGGACCCTTTATTCTAATCGGTAGTTTTCCTTTATTCGATTCGACGGCTACCCCAAGTTGCGGAAGTATCTCATCAAAAAAATCCATTGGCCTGGTCAATAAACTCCCTTCCCCATCGATTGTAATTTCTGAACCTGATAATGCTGCAATTGGAGTAAACATCCTGATGCTTAATCCACTTTCACCGCAATGGATCACGGAGGTTACGGGATCGACTCCCATGCTGTCAATTATTATTTCTTCAGGATTTATGGTTATACCGGCTCCGAGTTTTTTTATAATATCCAGCGCTGCCTTATCATCATTCGAATGCCCGGGATGATGAATCACCGATCTGTTTTTTGCTACCAAAGCAGCCGCACAAGCCCGTTGCATGGAACTTTTCGAAGTGGGCGCCTGGATCGATCCAGACAAGCCAGATGGTTTTATGATTGCAATCATGCCTGGTCTCCATCAAAGGAGAGATATTTAGAATTTAAAAATAATTTCTTCGAGTTTCTCGAGTGGCATTGATGCTACCACTCCCTTTCCGATCTTTTCAAGAAGTACATAATTGATATCTTTTCTTTCTCTCTTCTTATCCATCTTCAGCACCTCAATTACTTTTTTCTTGTCAAACCTTGCATACGTCGGCAAACCATATTTTTCAAGTACTTCCACTACCCTGCTTGTTTCTTTAAAACCTTTCAATTGACTTGAAATCTCACAGGCATATGTCATTCCAATAGAAATGGCCTGGCCATGTGATAATTCATATTGATTTTCCAGGGCATGACCCAGGGTATGTCCAAAATTCAAAAGTTTTCGATCTCCTTTTTCAAATTCATCCTGCTGCACCATTTTTGATTTTAAGATTGCGTTCCGCTGAATCAATTTACACACCAATGTTTTTTTGGCCTGGTATTTCTTCAAAGAATTCAATTCAAGTTCTTTGAACATGGCGTGATCCTTTATGCACGCATGTTTTATGATCTCGGCAAAACCATTTATCCATTCCGATGCAGGTAGTGTATTTAAAAAAATAAGATCATGAAGAATAAATGAAGGCTGACGAATGGTGCCCACAAGATTTTTAAAAACTCCTACATCAATTCCATTCTTACCCCCGATAGATGCATCCACCATAGATAATAACGTAGTGGGTATAAAACCAAATTTTATTCCCCTCATATAAATTGAGGCCGCATATCCCGTGATATCAGTAACTACCCCGCCACCGATTCCGACAAGGGTTGTTTTCCTGTCTGCTTCCATGCCAATAAGCTGTTCAATCACAGAATCAACCGTTGCCTGCACTTTATATTCTTCACCGGGTTTTAGAATAATTACATTCCAGTCCTTAAATCGCTTTTTGTGAAAATGGAAAATATTTTCATCGGTGATAATGATAGAACTCTTTTGATCGACAATTTCTTTAAGATGGCTGACGCCATAGGCGAGATAATAATCGGTTGATGAGTTGGAAAATTTATACGTGAGTTTCTTCAACATTTAATCCTGGTTGAATATGCATTTGAAATACAAAACTTTACCAGGAGATCAACCTGGATCATCGGAAGCTTCAAACATGGAACCTATGAATTCATGATCTTATTCTGGTGATTGATGCTTTCCATATGCATGGCATCAAAATACTTTGTAATAAATTCTTTGCTTAGGCCCAGGTCCTCACCTTTTCTAATGGCCCTTTGAAGGATCTCGTTCCATCGATTGGTTTGCAAAATTGTAATGCTATTGTTCTTTTTATATTCGCCGATCTTTTCTGCGATTTTCATTCTTTGACTTACGATCTGCATCAATTCATCATCCAGGTGATTGATCTGTTGCCTCAATTTTTCCAATGCCGCATGATACTCTTCAGAATTCACGTCTTCTTTACGCCAGATAATTGAATCGATTAATTCTCCGAGTTTCTCTGGCGTTATTTGTTGTTTAGCATCGCTCCAGGCATTATCGGGATCAATGTGAGATTCGATCATCAGGCCATCATAATCAAGATCAATGGCTTTTTGTGCAACCTCAAGCAAAATATCACGTCTTCCTGAAATATGTGATGGATCGTTGATGAAAAGAAGATCCGGATAGCGCCTCTTCATTTCAATAGCAAGGTGCCACATGGGGGCATTCCGGTATTCCGTATTTCCATAAGAAGAAAATCCGCGATGGATCAACCCGATCTGTTTTACACCAGACTTCGCAACCCGTTCCACAGCACCGGTCCATAATTCGAGATCAGGATTAATTGGGTTTTTTATGAGCACTGGAACATCAGTACCTCGTAATGCGTCAGCTACTTCCTGCACACTAAAAGGATTCACAGTCGTCCTGGCTCCAAGCCAAAGCACGTCCACCTCAAAACTCATCGCATCTTCAACTTGTTTCCCAGTTGCCACTTCGACAGTAACAGGTAATCCACTAAGCTTTTTTGCCCTCAATAACCAGGGTAGTCCTTTTACGCCGATGCCTTCAAAACTTCCGGGCCTTGTCCGTGGTTTCCAGATTCCGGCCCTTATCATATCGACTTTGCCGGTGGCTGCCAACCGCTGGACTGTTTCAACTACCTGCTCCTCCGTTTCTGCACTGCAGGGTCCGCTTATAATCAAAGGACGTTTGATCCATTTCTGTTGCACAATCTCTTTCATTGTTTGTGTCGCTTGCATCTTGCGAAGATAAGTTTTTGCCGGTAAGAAGCAGGGAATGGAAGCCGTTTTTTTAGAGAGATATACCAGCCATCAATGTGCCTCGGGAATACCTAATACTTATAACTTAATACTTACAACTTATCACTTATTACCTATCATCTCTCACTAACCTCCTACCCCTTACCACTTACCTTAACACCTCCACCCACCAGCTCCCGATAATATTGGCATACAGGTCTCATCAGGCAAATTTCGCATTTTGGTTTAGGCCTGCATATCTCCCTGCCGAGAAATGACATGGCCATTCCTGCATCCCAATCCTTTTGCGGCAGCACTTCCATGATCTGCTTTTCAATTTTTTTTGGATCCGTGCCCATAGCTATCCCAAGCCTCGGGGCCACCCTCACTACGTGCAGATCAACGATCACTCCCTCTGGCTTGCAACCTGCTTCACGCAAAATCACATTTGCAGATTTTCTTCCAATGCCCGGAAGTTCCGTAAGAGCTTCCAGCGTTAGTGGAATATTCTTATCGGTTTTTATTTTATGAGAAATATCTATTAACCACTGCGTTTTATTATCGGAATTGATCACTTTTTTTATCAATGGTTGCAACGTAGAGATTGTTGCTTTGGAGAGCGCAGTCATATTTGGAAAGGCTTCAAATAATGCTGGTGCCAGCGAATTTATATTTCTGTCGGAATCACGGGCAGATAAAATCACCATGACCAGCAACTGGAACACATTTTTATATTCGAGCGGGTGTTGCGTCCCCTTGTATTTTTTAATTAAGGGTTGTATCGCTTTTGTCCAGTCCACGTTGGTTGCCATAAGTAGAATTTTTTTTATCAATAAAAAATTAAACCGGTAATCTATGAAACCCTTTCATGCAAGGTAGCTTTCAAGTTCTTCCATCATTTTTCTGCTGCCAATAAAGAAAGGACTTCGTTGATGGAGCTCTGTTGGTATAATATCCAGGATACGTTGCTTCCCATCTGTTGCTTTACCGCCAGCTACTTCGCTGATAAAAGCAAATGGATTGCATTCATACAGCAACCGCAATTTTCCTTTTGGCTTTTCAACAGTGCCCGGGTACATAAAAATCCCTCCTTTGATCAGGTTGCGATGTACATCTGCTACCATACTTCCAATATATCGCTGCGTGTACGGGCCGCCGTCTACTTTCGTTTTCTTCTGGCAAGCATCGATGTATCGCTTTACCCTTGTTTCATACTGGAAGAAATTACCATGATTCACTGAATATATTTTCCCATCGGGTGGACATTTTATATCTGGGTGGCTTAAACAGAATTCGCCAATAGATTGATCCAGCGTAAATCCATTCACTCCCCTCCTGGTGCCATATACGAGCATTGTTGACGAACCATATACAATATACCCTGCAGCCACCTGGTTTATCCCGGGTTGTAAAAAGTCTTCTCTCGTTGAAACTGTTCCCTTAGCGGTTGTTCTCCGGTAAATACTGAATATGGTTCCTATTGAAACATTTACATCAATATTGCCACTCCCATCCAGCGGATCGAACATGCAGATGTATTTTGAATTTTTGCTCACCTCATCATCAAAAGCAACGAAATCAGGGATTTCCTCACTGGCAATTCCTGCACAACTGATCCCATGATGCAGCACTGCTGTAAGCTGGTTGTTTGCAAACACATCCAGTTTTTTTACATCTTCACCCTGTACATTTATTTCGCCGGCATCGCCAAGTATATCCACAAGTCCTGCTTTGTTTACTTCCACATTTATTCTTTTCGCTGCAAGGCCAATATCCCTCAGCAATCCGCTTAATTCCCCCGTAGCATGCGGAAATTCTCTTAATTGCTGAATGGTAAACTCATCAAGTGTCAGGACTTTCCGGTTGACAATACTCATGGCAGGAATTTAAAATGAGGTCTGGCAAAAATAAGAGTTAAAGGAATCGAAGATTGAATATTTTTGCTACCCAAATTAAAAAGAATGAAGGTTTTCAAATTCGGTGGTGCTTCGGTAAACAGCGTGGAAAGGATCGCAAAGCTTGCAACTATTCTCAAACAATATCCCGGAGAAAATATTCTCGTTGTTATTTCTGCCATGGGAAAAACCACCAATGCTTTGGAAAAAGTGACTGAAGCATTTTTTAATGGCAATAAAAATGAAGCGCTTCTTTTATTTGAATCAGTGAAGGAACAACACCTGGCGATCTCCCGGCAAATACTTAATGAACAGCTTCCGGAGTGCGAAGAAAAAATGAAAGATTTTTTCACGGAAGTGGAATGGCTGCTTTATGATAAGCCGCAGAAAGAATATGATTACTATTACGACCAGGTCGTTTGCATAGGAGAATTATTATCAACCCGTATCATCAGCTATTATTTAAAAGAAGTTGGAATTAAAAATACCTGGGTAGATGTTCGCGATATCATCCGTACCGATGATAATTTTCGTGACGCGTCGATCAATTGGGAATTCACCCAGGCCAAAGTGTCTGAAATAATTGCTCCATTATTCAACCGGGCAGATTTTGTTTTGACGCAGGGATTTATAGGCTCCACTGATGAAAATGAAAGCACGACGCTGGGCAGGGAGGGAAGTGATTATACTGCAGCTGTATTTGCAAGTATGCTGAATGCCGAAAGTCAAACCATTTGGAAAGATGTAGAAAGCGTCATGAATGCCGATCCAAAACAATTTCCGGACGCACAGCCTATAGCCGAACTGAATTACAATGAAGTAATAGAGATGGCTTATTATGGTGCCCAGGTTATTCATCCAAAAACCATAAAGCCTTTACAGAATAAAAACATCCCGCTATATGTAAAATGTTTCCTGGATCCTTCATTACCGGGCACGGTTATTCATAGTAAGCCGGTCCATCATTTGCCGCCAATCATTGTTGTAAAAGAAAAACAGGTGTTGGTTGAATTGATTTCAAAAGATTTTTCCTTTGTCGGCGAGCACCACGTAGCAACATTGTACCATTTATTTGGAAAATTAAAGATCAAACCAAACCTGACTCAAAACACGGCCATCAGTTTTATTTGTGTCTTCGATGACCGTTCTGAAAGAATTGAAAAACTGGCTTTCGAAGTTGCTGAAATTTTTGACGTAGTCGTCCTGAAGGAATTGACCCTGCTAACCATTCGCCATTACACTGAAAATATAGTAGAGAAACTTGCTGGCAACAAAGATATTTTACTCCGCCAGCAAACAAAGGACACAATCCAGTTGCTTACTAAATAAACTATCCGGTGAGTAGGATTTTTCTCAAGATCGCATTTACCTCATCAGATTTATTCATCACCATCAAATGGCCTCCTTTCTGAACGATGTAATCGGGCTTCACATAACGACAGGGAAGCAAATGATCTTTAGAACCGTGAATGTGAATTAAATAAGGGTTCTTTTCCCGATGTGACCAGTTTACAATAACATTCAATGACCAGCGGATGAATGCAGGATCTATGTTATTGACATAGCTGTAAACGATCTCTTTCATTTCTTTATTTCCCGTTCCCATGAACCTGTTCAACAGCGTGGCTTGTTTGTATATTCCCGGTGTAAGAATTTTATGTATCCTTAATTTACCTGCGAGCTTGAAATACCAGGGCAGTTCATTATAATTTGCGAGGCTTGAGATAATGATCAATTGTTTTACAGGAACAAGTTTTGCGATCTCACTGGCCAGCATTCCTCCAAAAGAAAGACCGATCATAACAAAATCTTCTCCCGGATCTATCGATGTGGAGAATCGTTTTGCATATTCAGAAAATTTTTCGTTGGGAAGCGGTTCTATCCAATCGAGGTAAACAGGCTGGTAACCGGGAGGTAGTTGAATCTTGTAAAAAGCTCTTTTGTCCGCGCCTAACCCACTAATGAAATACGCCTTCAATGAAATAAATTTATTGTGCCGAGATCTCTATTGATTGTTTTAACTTTTTGGGAACCGGTTTATCATTCAGCAAAGCAGGTTTCCATAAAGGCATCTTTTCAAGTTGAGTGATCATTTCATCATCAAAATCCGCATCAACTCCTTTGAGCACTTTAAAATTTACGGGCGTTCCATCCGAGTCTACAATAAATTCAACCTGTACAAACGCTTTCTTCATGGAACCCGGTAAATAAGCAACCAATTGTTTTCCCAGTTGCTGGAGATAGTCCAGGAAGGCCTGGCCACCACCTGGAAACTGGGGCCACTGATGAACAGCGTCGGTGAGTACTGTAATATTCCTGGTGCGGTGAACCACTTGCTTCCTTGCAGGTCTTTCAATATCAGTATTAATCGGCTTGCGAACGATCCCGTTGACAACATACCCACCTTTTTCATTTACCATTATTACCGGTAGTTGCCTGTATTTTTCAAAATAATCAAAAACCTGTTCCAGGTCGAGTGAAAACTGTTTTAAAGGACGATCATTCTTTGTGAGCACGTTCATATAATCGGTACTTCTTTTCACATTGTATCTTATTGGAAAAATATGGACCGGGATAAAATCCTGCCCTGCATCCTTTGCGTGGGCAGCCAGGATATATAATTCTTCAATTTGTGCGTCCGTAATAGGAATACATCCTACCGTTACGCAACTTCCGTGAATATAGATGCCGCCACCCGGTTGTAATGAATCGCTCAATATCCTGTCTGAGACATTCGGATAATTGATTCCCAGGGCAAGGTCGTAATCACTTTTTGGGTTGAATTCATTGATACAATAAAATCCCTCCGGCACCTGGAAATCACCTTCCATTCTTTTGGGGCCAAGAGTGCCAGCTAAAGCGCAAATTCTATATGTTTTAAAAAGTTGGAAAGGATCCTTCAAGTCGTTCCTCACCCAAACTTCCAGTTGGCTATCGTACTTAAAAGACCTGATATAGATATATTTAGCGGGCCAGACCAGTTTTTTTGCTTCAAATTGTTTTCGAAGCGTGTCTTCCTTTCGGGCTATGGCATCGGCCGGATGCTGAAACGTTTTTTGATAATCGATAAATGAAGTGGAGATCGTCGCATATGAAGTTCCATTCTTCTGGGCAGAAGCATAGATCGTTATGCCACAAAAGAAAAGCAGAGCACAGAGGTTTTTCATTCCTGAATATTTATCCTTTTTAAAACGTAATTTCTATACGCTAAGTATAAAAAATGATTAGTGATTGGTAAAGATAATTTAATTCGTGTTACGGGTAAATGGATCTGCGTTAGGGCTATCTTAAATATTAAATATTTCCCCAATGATTTAAAGATTTCCTCTTTTTGCCTGTTCTCTTTCAATTGCTTCAAACAATGCTTTGAAATTCCCTTTTCCAAAACTTTTAGCTCCCTTTCTTTGTATGATCTCAAAAAATAATGTGGGCCTGTCTTCAACCGGCTTGCTGAATAATTGTAATAAATAACCTTCGTGGTCCCTATCTACCAATATCCCTAATTCTTTTAATGGCTCAATATCTTCATCAATTTTTCCAACCCGCTCAAACAAATCATCATAATAGGTTGAAGGAACCCTGAGGAATTCCACGCCCCTGCTCATTAGTTGCCTGACTGTAGTTACAATATCCTTTGTAGCCATCGCAATATGCTGCACGCCTTCACCATTATAAAATTCCAGGTATTCTTCCACCTGGCTTTTTTTCTTTCCTTCCGCAGGTTCATTGATCGGGAACTTTACAAATCCATTTCCATTGCTCATCACTTTACTCATTAAGGCCGAATATTCAGTTGAGATATCTTCATCGTCAAAGGTGAGTATGTTTATGAATCCCATTACTTCTTCATAAAACCTCACCCACTTATTCATTTGATTCCACCCAACATTTCCGACGCAGTGATCAACATACATCAACCCTGTATCTTTCGTTTTGAAATGTGGGTTGTCCCATGCTACATATCCGGGTAGAAACGGGCCGTGATAATTTTTCCGTTCTACAAAAACATGCACGGTATCGCCATACAAGCAAATCCCGCTTGTGATCACCTCTCCCTGGTCGTCTTTTAAGGACGTGGGCTCCATATATGACTTGCCTCCACGGCTGGTAGTTTCTTTCCAGGCACTCCGGGCATCATCAACAATGAGCGCGATCACTTTTACGCCGTCACCATGTTTCTGTACATGATCCGCAATATCATTGTTTGTTTTTATAGGACAGGTCAGAACGAATGTCAGGTTATGTTGCCTCACCGCATAACTCGCGCGATCCCGTATCCCTGTTTCCGGACCTGCATAAGCCAAGGGTTGAAATCCAAAAGCATGAATATAATAATAGGCAGCCTGCTTAGCATTCCCAACGTAAAATTCTACGTAGTCAGTTCCGAGCAATGGCAAAAAATCCGTTTGTTGGCTTGCTTTATTTTTTGAGCTTGCGGGTATTGACATATGATTTTTTTTGCTTTTAATTTTTTGTAACAACTGTAGACTAACTATTAGAATCTATGAATCAACTGCGAGCTGCTCAGTTTGCGGGGAAACACAATTCTTATTCTCCGGTGAATGCCGGGGGTATCATGGCCAATGTTTCCATCAGAAGGAAGAAATGATCCCGAAGATCTGGAAATATTTTATGAGAGTAATCTGGTCGCATGGCTTCATAAAAATACATAAAACATTTGATGGATCGGATCAGGATTGACACGTTCTCAAAACAAAAAAAGGACTGGTAAATACCAGCCCTTCTTAGTTTCCCAAGTTTACCGGATCGAAATAAACATTTTTCTGAGCATTCTCCCGGGTAAAAACCAAAGAGATAAAAGCCCTGAGGACTCAGGGCTTTGCCCATAATCAACGCACAAGACAACCCTCATTCTTACACATGGACATTTCAACACTTGAAATAAAATCAGTTATCCGACGACCTATTGTCTATCCAATAATTCTTTTCTCTTCTATTTTGACTAAAGTCTTCGAACCTTTTTTCTAGTATTCCCTATTTCAATTTCCTCCGCGATAAATAAATTTTTATCCTGGTCTGTTATTTAAAATGTTGGGCACTTCATATTATTGTTCACGCTAAACCGATAAACGATACCAACCGTATGGCTTTGATAACTGTCTTTTCTTGAGTCATTGGCAGCCTTACTGAATCCATCCAGGTAATCTGTAAACGTGAGCCTGTAAGATGTCTCCGCGTTAATCATAAACTTTTGTGAAAAGGCAAACTTTATTCCTAAGCCTATGGGTAATACAGGAATTAATTTTGGCAATGAGTGTTGGGCATCTGCTGCTAATCCCTCAATTGTTTTTGATTCGGTCGCAAAATATTCTCCATTAAACCTGCTCCAATCCCTGGTTATCTTTAAATAACTAAACCCAATGCCCGTAAATAAATAAGGAGACACACCCGTTCCCTGTTTTGCCATATTTTTTTGGAGAATATCAACCACTAATAATTCTGAGAGTTCAAAAACCGGTGATCTGAAGTTGAAATTCCTTTGTTGCCTGTATTGGGGGACAGCGTATTTTGAATCATCACCTTTTAACGTTCCAAATGAAAGGTTGGTCCTCAAGGAAAATAACGGGTTCATGATCTTGTTCATATACACACCAACCACGGGTTTCATGGTTCTGTAAGAACCCAATCTTTCTGGTGTCAGATCTCCCTGGTAGATCAATATTCCTGCATTTATCCCCCATTCGTATTTTGGAATATTGATCTGCGCGGATGACGTTACACACCCGTTGCTGATCATCAAAAAAGCCATGGCTGCCTTCATGATAGCTTTCATTGGTCTAGTTTTATTAAGCAAGAAAATCCTGGTCTGACAAAAAATATTTATCAAAAGAATTCATGGGTTGGAATAAGGATTTAACCGGAGTGAAACAAAATGTAGAGGTAGCTGATAGGCAAATAATGTAAGGCTGTGACAAAAAATAAATCCAAAGGTTTATTATCATTTTTCCAAAAAATATCGATGAATAGATATTTAGTGCTGCTTAATGAAATTTTGGAACTGCTGAAACAAGCCTCCACCAATGATTTGAGCGTGTGGGTGAGAGATTTCAGATCAATGGTAATCGATTTGTTAAAATTAGTTTCCCATTAAATGATATAGACCTGGTGATATGGTGCGGCGCGTGGGACCAATAATGATAATAGCCAAAAAGAACCTTATCCGTAACTTTAGGAACAGGTAAATCTATTCCAAACAAAAATCATCCTTCATCTATTGGCAAGTTTTCCAGGCAAATTATTTCATTCGCTTTTCGGGCAGGGCTCCGAAAAAAAATATCAAGGGACCAAGCCAGCCAAAAAAAGCAATTCGTTTGATAGCCCTGAACCGCCTTCGATAATTTCAAAAAATTGCAGGGTCGGGCAATTTCAGATAAATGGAAGAAGCGTTTTTACATTAATACCAAAAAATAAAAACTTTACCGGAAGACACATTCTTTACCTGCATGGTGGCTCATATATGAATGGGTTTAACAAATTGCATTGGAATTTTTTGGCGGAACTGGTAAAAAGAGCAAACTGCACTATTGCGGCGCCGGACTACCCTTTAGCGCCAGACCACAACTATAAGGATTCCTTTGAAATGGTAGAAGCTTTATACCAACAGCTCCTTGACTCTATAAATTCAAACGATCTGATTCTTATGGGAGACTCTGCGGGAGGAGGCTTTGCCCTGGCTCTTGCACAAAAATTAAGAAACGAACAGGGGGTTCAACCGGAACAAATCATTTTATTATCTCCCTGGCTTGATATTACACTGGCCAATCCGGACATACTGAAAATAGAGAAAGACGATCCCTATTTGAAAAAAGAAGACCTGCAACAGGCAGGTAAATTATACGCAGGAGACACAAGTACTGATGATTACCGATTAAGCCCTGTTAATGGATCGTTGAACGACCTCGGGAAAATATCAATATTCGCGGGCTCAGCTGAGATCCTTGTTGCTGATGCAAGAAAATTAAAATCAAAAGCTGAATCAGAGGGCATTCCTATCAGCTACTTCGAATATGAAAATATGTTTCATGCCTGGATGTTTTTAAATCTGCCGGAATCAAACAGGGCGAAACAGGAGATCATCGACCTCATTCAAAGTAGCTGATCCCACCGCAACATAATTAAAAAGCACAATAAGATCATGAGCGGATATCATTCTTCCGATGCGTTGGGAACAAATATTTACTTTAACATTTCTGTTCAGGATTCCATAATAATTTTAGGACATGCCAAAATTACTCCTGGTAATTTTTATTGTAGCATTCCAATTTTCTTCTATGGCCCAGGTATCGGATATTATTTCGGTGAAGAAAAAAAACGGGCGAACAATAAAAAATTTCTATGAAGGCTCTCCAATCCTCTTCGAAACAAAGTCCGGAGATTATGTAGAGGGACCCATAGAAAAAATACATCACGACACGATCTCGGTACGCATGTATGTGATTCAAAAGGTGCCCACAATTTTTGGAACTTATGTGCCGGATACTTTAAATACTTTTTTTACAAAGGTCAATTACCTGGACATTCGCCGTATCAAAGTTCTACATCCTCAAAGATTCATACGTGAACGGGTTCCGATCTTGCTCATGATCGGAGGAGCGGGTTATTTTATCTTAAACCTGGTCAACGGATCCTATTTTAATCAACCTATTACCGACAAGCAAAATCTAAAAAAACTGGGGATTGCCGCAGGTGCATTCGGCGCGGGGTTTTTAGCAAGTAAGTTGTTCCCGGTAAATACCTTTAGCAGGAAAGGGCAGAAAATTGTATATATAAATCTAAAATGAGAATAAGGCTAAAGCCTGCACTACGCAAGCGGAAAAGTAAATCTGCCTTCTTTTCTGTCATTGTGACAAATTTTTGGGTTTGGAATAACCCTTGTTATCTTGCGCTTGAATAAAAAATAATTATTGGTATGGTACAAGAAAAAGGAAGCATTTCCATAAACACAGAGAATATATTTCCCATCATTAAAAAATTTCTGTATTCAGATCATGAGATCTTTTTACGCGAACTGGTAAGCAATGCAGTTGATGCAACTCAGAAGATGAAACGACTTGGCGCTTTGGGTCATTACAATAAGGACCTGGGTGACCTTAAAATTGAGGTGTCTGTAGATGCAAAGGAAAAGACAATCACTGTTTCTGACAGAGGTTTGGGTATGACTTCTGAAGAAATAAAAAAATACATCAACCAGATCGCTTTTTCTGGTGCCACGGAATTCATGGAAAAGTTCAAAGAAGCAAAAGACGCGCAAGAGATCATCGGGCGGTTTGGCCTGGGGTTTTATTCCGCGTTTATGGTTGCGGAAAAGGTTGAAATAGAAACCCTGTCTTACCTCGAAGGCGCTGAACCCGTAAAATGGACATGTGATGGCAGCACTTCGTTTGAGATAACTGAAGGCACCCGGACAGAAAGAGGCACCGATGTTATTTTATACCTTAATGAAGATTCTGAAGAATTTCTACAGGAGCATCGCATCAGCGAAATACTGAATAAATATGCAAAATTCTTACCCGTTCCAATCAAATTTGGAACTAAAAAGGAATCTGAACCTGATGGGGAAGATGCGGAAGGCAAGCCTAAATATAAAACGATCGAGATTGATAATATCATCAATAATACCAATCCAATATGGACAAAGGCTCCGTCAGATCTGAAAGATGAAGATTATCTTGATTTCTACAGGGAGTTGTATCCTTTTTCTGAAGAACCTCTTTTCTGGATACATCTCAATGTTGACTACCCGTTTCTGCTCACCGGCATTCTATACTTTCCAAAACTTAAAAATGATTTTGAGATCCAAAAGAATAAGATCAAACTTTTCAGCAGGCAGGTGTTCATTACGGATGAGGTAAAAGATATTGTTCCGGAATTTCTAATGCTTTTGCATGGCGTCATTGATTCACCTGATATTCCATTAAATGTAAGCCGCTCTTTTCTACAGGCAGATAGTAACGTTAAAAAGATCAACAGCTATATCTCGAGGAAAGTTGCGGACAAATTGCAGGAGTTATTTAAAAAGGATCGCAAAGCATACGAAAATAAATGGAACGACATCGGATTATTTGTGAAGTATGGGATTATTTCTGATGAAAAATTTTATGACAAGGCCAAAGAGTTCTTGTTGCTCACCAATACAAAGAATGAACATTATACTCTTGATGAATACAGGGCCAAAGTAAAAGAGTCTCAAACCGATAAAGATGGAAACCTGGTGTACCTGTATAGCTTCGATGCGGAAAGGCAACACAGCTACATCCAGGCTGCGCTAAAAAATGATTACGACGTCTTATTGATGAACTCTCCTATTGACACTCATTTTATTCATCAACTTGAAATGAAGCTGGAGAAAACATTATTAAAAAGAGTTGATGCGGATGTCCTTGACAAGCTGATTGTAAAAGAAGATGCAGAGCAACACAGCTTATCGGAAGATGAAATAAAAAAATTGAAGGACATTTTTGACAAAGCGATCCATAATCCAAATATGAAAGTTGAAGTGGAAAATCAATCTGCAGGTTCGCTCCCTATCACCATCACCATGGAAGAGTGGATGCGCAGGATGAAGGACATGTCAAAATTGGGAGGAGGCATGAATTTTTATGGATCGATGCCAGACAATTACAAAGTTTCCATTAATGGCAATCATAAACTTATTTCCAAAATTTTAAACTCGGACGGGGTAAAACAAACCGAAATGGCAAAACAGGCTTTTGACCTTGCCCTATTAGCCCAGGGAATGCTTAAAGGGGCTGATCTTACCGCTTTTGTTGAAAGAAGTGTGGAAATCATCTGATCTCCGAAATATCAAAATTGCTTTTCATCGGTCATGTCTAAAGAATAAATCATCCTTATCTCTCCCTTACATTTTCCAATCGTGAGCACGCTCTCTTTGGATATCACCGGTCGTGATAAAAAAATACATGGAGCGTCTGGCATAGTTTTTAATTATTATAGATTTCACCTATTACTATTTAAAAAATTGAGTTATGGACAAAATGGAAATTAAAGGTAACTGGAACCAGTGGAAAGGAAAGCTGAAACAGCAGTATGGCCAGTTAACCGATGATGATTTAAAATATGAAGAAGGAAAGGATGATGAATTATGGGGCCGGATTCAGAAAAAAACCGGTAAGGCCAAAGATGATCTGGTTAAGTGGCTAAAGGACCTTGGTTGATTTGCTCTTGCTCAATACAGATTGGGACCTGAAGGCGGTTAATGAAGAAATCGAAACTGTATTCCAAGACTTCCTTCGCGTAATGAATTGTAGCCGGCAAATACTCCCACATGTTCATTGACGTCATAGGTAAGGCTTGCTCCTCCGCCTATCACGGATTTTTTTTCGATCGTTCTATGATAGCCACCCTGGGCAAATGTAATGTCACTAAGGTTTTGGTAATATATCCTTTGACCAATGGAAACTTCTCCGGAGATACAAAACTTTTCACTCAATACCCTGGTATAACCAATATCCACCGAATAAAAATAATCACCATCTCCAATAGCATTCGTACCTGCTATGACATCAGGTTCTTTTTTTCCCAAAGCATCATTAAATACCTGGTAACTGAATCCTATTGACCCGGCATTCTTGTCTACAAAATATTTTACATCGACCATGGGGGCCTTGGAGGTAGAGAAACCAAGATCAAACCCAATTCCTTTTTGGCCAAAAGAAAATGTCACAAGAAAAATAAAAGCCGGAAAAAGTAAATATTTTTTCATCGTCGTTTGTTTCGTGAAAATTGCAATATAGCGGATAGTACTCTAATTTATGATATAATATTATCAAATAAATATTTTCAGATTTAAATATGTTGGTCTAAGGTCAGCAATGAGATTCCAAACGCAATTCCCCAGAGGAGCCTTAGAAGAACATGGCATTTAGCAGGCTCGATAAATCCTCCCTCTTTTCATTTATTAAAAATATAAAGCCAGTTCAATGCAGGGAATAAAAATATCAGGCGGAAGGCAAAGTACTCTTAGGCGCTTTGTACTAACAAACATGTAAAAGGCTGCTCCGGGAATTTCGAACACCTTCCTAAGCAGCCATGATCTTGATTACCCAACCAGGTATTACTTTGTTGAGTCCTTTTTAGTTGTAGTGTCCTTTCGATCAGGCATCTTTTTGTGTGAAGAATCTTTTTTGTTTGGAACGGTATCATTCAAACTCATACTGTATATGGTGGGTTGGCTGTTTCTTTTAGCATGCGATACAGGCTGAGAGGCCCCTACATACAAACCGGCTAATAATACTGCCACGCTGCTAGCTAATGCAAATTTTTTCATGATCTTAGTTTTTTTATTAGAAATTAAATTGCAAGGATCATAGACAATTTTTGTGCCTGTCATTTCAAAAATTATTTATCTATTGAATTTTCCTTCATCAAACAAAAGACACGAAGGTTCTTAATCACCCCCTCCAATTCAAATAATTTGAAATATCATATTTTATAAAAAAACTTTATAATCTGATCAACAGCAGAAAGGTGAACTAAATATCCGGGACAACTTTGGAGATAAAGGAAGAGAAGGTAATAACAGGGCTCAATAATTATTTTTTAAAGCCATGGATAAATACTTTTCCAAATTCTTTGACTGGTTCTTTTTCATCTCACCTTCAGAAAGACTCACAGCAAGCTTTTCGGTTATCACCGCTGAGGGAAGATCTTTTTTAGCGGCAAAAATCCCTGCAAGAACATCAAAAAAAGCAGGAGAATTAAATTGAGTTAGTTTGATGCCACGTATGATTGCATCATAGGCAATTTGCAACAATCCAGGATCTATTTCACCTTCCATGTGAGATACCTGCCAGCCCAGGACAAGGTATGTATTTGGTTTTACGTAAGAAAAGTCATTGAGTATTTGCATTCCGAAAACGATTGCCTCCTTCAAATTTCCTGTCTTAATTGCTGAGTTGAATTGCGATAAAATTTTTTCTGCATTTATTCCTGAAAGATAATTTGCTTTTAAATGATCAATATCATAGTGATTATTCATCACCTGGTCCAGCGTACCATCAATCGTAAAGGGATCACCAATAAATACAATTTTCCCTTGTCTGTCAACAAGAAACGCAGTGGGCAGATTTCCGGAACCACTTTTTATCATCCATGGGTGTAGCCAGATACCTTCCACACTGTCCTTTGTAGAAACAGGAAGCCAGGCGATATTATAATTCATTGCAGTATCCCTTTTTGCAACAAAATTCATAACATTCTCAAGAGTATTTCCGTATTTATCCTCGCTGGTAATTCCAATTACTTCCAATCCTTTTGCTTTATATTTCTTTTGCAATTGGGTTAAATGGGGCATGCCGGCAATGCAGGGAACGCACCAGGTTGCCCACAGATCGACCAGGTACACTTTATCTTTTTCAAAAGGAATAAAGCCACCTTTCCTGATCCATTTTTCCACCCTTAACTCCGGGGCGGCATCACCAACAGATAATACGTCTGACGGTGTTTTAACTTGCTGGCCCTTGCAATTCAGGGACAGGATGATTCCAATGGCACAAAAAACAATATAATAGCAGGGTTTCATTTTATGAACAAAGAAATAAAAATAAAATCTGCAGAAATTGTAAAAAAACGAAATGAACCGGTCAGAAATATGCTTCTGCGTTAATTTCATTGAGGAAGTTAGATTCCTTTATCAAAGAAGAGGGACAAATACCAGCAAACGATTTGAACTCGTGGATGAAATGAGCCTGGTCATAATAATCCAGTGATAATCCCAGGTCAGTCAAATTGGTCTGACGTGTTAATAAGGTTACAGCGGAATGAAATTTTTTTAACAGGCAGTATCTTTTAGGAGTCATGCCAATCGACGTTTTAAACAACTGCTGAAATCTTCGTTCTGAAATATTATACCGTTTATAAAGGATATGCAAGTCCAACTGTCCTTTTTGATGATTTATGTAATTTACTGCATCCCTGATTATTGAATTCGATTTGTGAGACAGGCGACTTAAAAGGTAACGCTGCAACGTCCGGATCATGCTCAAATTGTCGCATTCCCCTTTCGCCAGGTCCAATAGCTTTTTGAAGCCGGGGCTTACAACATCTGCCAGTAGAAGTTTCTGGTTCAGAACTTCAGATGGGGGAATCTTAAACAGGTCATGAAAACCCCATGGATAAAAACAAGCCCCAATAATTTCACCAAGGTCCTTTGGTTTTTCCGTCATGAATGTTGTTGCAGGGTTTACAATCAAAATATCATCCTCTGCTATAGGTCGATTTACCCTTATGGTAATTTCGGAAGATCCTGTTGGAAGTACCCTCTCCATAGTCTCACTATCACTTTTAAAAGAATAAAAGAATTTTACATGTTCCTCGAGGGGCTTGGGAGGATAATATTTAGTATAGTGATACGAACGGGTCTCTTCAGTGCTCTTCATTCTTAAATATACAATCTCCATTTTTATCCTTTGCAGCTTTAATATAAGTGGCAAGTCAGGGCCAGGTTTACCTGCCAGAATTTTATTTATTGTAGTAGTTTTAAAAAATAAAATGACAACTACCAGTACCATTATAATTGGTGGCAGTGCAGCAGGGCTTGCTTCCGCAGCATGTTTAAGAAAGGAAGGTATTGAGTATATCTTGCTGGAAAAACATTCGCAGGTCGGCAGCGGCTGGAGGAAGCATTACGACCGGCTTCATTTGCATACCAGCAAAAAGTGGTCAGCGTTACCTTTCAAATCTTTCAATGATTCATTACCCAAATATCCTCAAGGGACCAGGTAGTAGAATATTTAGATCATTATGCAAAGGAATTGAATATTCATCCCGTTTTTGACACCGAAGTTTTATCGTTAAAAAAAGCAGGCGCTGCCTGGATCACAGAAACGAATAAAGGCAATTATCAATCAGAATTTGTAATTGTAGCATCAGGACTTAATCATAAACCTAAGTTGCCGGAATTTTCCGGATTGGGTTCTTTTAAGGGAAAAATTATCCATAGCTCAGAATATAAGAATGGGACTTCTTTTGCCGGGAAAAATGTCCTGGTAGTTGGTTTTGGCAATTCAGCCTGCGAACAAGCCATCTGTTTATATGAATATGGTGCGCATCCTTTTTTATCCGTTCGCTCGCCGGTTAATGTGCTTCCCAGGGAAATATTTGGTTTCCCTGTTTTGGAAATAGGCAAACTAACCTCTATGTTTCCACCAAAGGTTGGGGATAAAATAACCGCTCCGCTGATCAGGATACTAGTGGGTGATATATCAAAACTTGGGTTGAGAAAATCAAAATATGGCCCAAGGGAGCAAATTGAAAAGCAAAAAAGAATCCCTTTACTGGATATTGGAACGATGAAGCTTATCAGGAAGGGGCATATTAAAATTGTCGGAAACATTCTAAGAATTGAAGGCAACACAATCTTCTTCGAGAATAACAGGCAGCATGTGTTTGATGCTATTATTTTCGCTACCGGCTATAGTCACAACCTCGAAAGCTTTTTACCTATGCCACACGAACGGCTTGATGACCTGAATCTTCCCGTTGGCAAGCAGTTGTATTTTGGAAAAGATGGATTGTATTTTTGTGGATTTTTCCTTTCTCCAATGGGGATGTTGAGGGAAATTGGAATTGAGGCAAAAAAAATATCGAAGGACATTGCAAACAGAATTTCGGAGCAATAAAAATATTAAGATATCCCCCTGCACCTGCCCGGTTATCGCTATGTTTTATGCTGTGATAAAGCTTATAAATGCCAAAACCACGATACCAATAGTAAGGGCGACAATATAAAGAATGCCAATGGAAAGTGCTTTGATAATTGAGAAAAAAAGCGATTGATTATAAGTGGTTTTTAAAGCTATGGTTAAATAAAAAAAAGCAATAACTATTGAGGCGAGTACGAGATTGTCGCCGATCTTAGTCGTTATGAGGATCCAATCCGAAATAGTGACAATCAAAAAAAGTAAGAAGGCAAATGAATGAAACTGAATAGAAAAGATGACATGTTGTGTGTAATAAAATTTTTTACGGCTGTGAAAGATATAAATGAACCAGGCAAACAATGGTAATAAGATAAACATCAGCTTAGGAACGCTGTGCTCAAAATTTTCCGATACCACGACCTGGCTCCTGCTTCCATACTTACTTTTCAACCTCACATTCGTCCTGATGATCCAACGTAAGAATCCCTTGTCTCTCGCACTGTCAGGCAGGGTGTTCTGAATAGAATCGTACTCTTTGACAGTATTGTATTTTTCTTCCTGCAGCGTAAATTTTAACCCGCCCTCTCCTAATCCAAGTCCTATTGCTTCAGGTTGAACATTTTTTAACGCAACAAGCGTATCCAGCTGAGAAGCGATCTGACCGACCACTATTTTTCGAAGGCTGTCAAGGGGAGTATTTTTGCCAGGCTCCTTAATGCTATTATGCAAGCTATCCGCCAGTTGTTGCTTTACTGCTTTCAGCGGGTAATGTGAAGAAGGTATATTTGATTCAACAGGTTCCGGTTTTTTTTTAAGAAATAAAACGAGAAAGAATATAAAAGAGATAAAAACATACATCCGAACGGGATTCAGGTACATGGTCCTTTTTCCCTGGAAATATTGCCTGCTTAAAAAACCGGGACGGAACAACAAATACTTGATAGTAGTAAGAAATTTGGAATCGTAATGAGTAACATCAGAAAAAAAATGTGCAATCAAGTGACCCAAACTTTCTTTGAGTTCCAGGTTTTCCTGGCCGCAATGAGAGCAAAACCGGTCAGTTACTTCGCCTCCGCAGTTAAGACAATTCTTTTCTTTTCGCAAATGATGCTTCATCCTTTGGATTAGAAAATAAACTTACTCTATTTTTTTTATTTATCCGGGTGTTGAAGAATTGAATTTTCTTATCCTTATCCTTTTCTTTTTGTCTTCAGGTTTTCAAGTAATTTTTTTTGATTTTCTATGTCCTGCTGCTGGTCTTTTTGGTTGTTTTGATTAGTAGCAAGATCATTCTCGTATTTTTTTATTTTATCAGCCAGGTCTTTCTCATCCTTTTGAAGGTTTTCTAATTTTTTTTGAGAATCTTTTACGGTGTTTTCCTGGGCGGCAATCGTCTGTTCAAGATTGAAAGCGGTCGTTTTTTCAACAAAGGAGTTGAGAAAGGATTTAGAACTGCTCCAAAGTGTTGAATCCACGTCAGGCGAAGCAAAATTTTCGTTACCGCTGCTCACTAGCATGTAAAGTGTGCTGTTATTTTTTTCCTCATTATTTTTTTGTACTACCTTAAAATACATATCCAGCTTTTGCGTTCCCAAAGAAGGCAACACCACATTACTAAATATATAAAACCCGTCTGTTTTATTTTTCTTCCAGAAAAGATGCCCCTGTGTTTCAGGATTATATCCGATCTGTTTCAGTTTTTCCAAAATGGTTCCTTCTACATCATTGGTTGAATAAGGCAATTCAAGTACCAGGGCAGGCTGCATATTTTTGTTGTATTGAATAGTTGTATACGAGGATTGCGCTCGTGCTGTCATGATACTTGTAGCAAGTATAATAACCAGCATGTATTGCTGTTTCATTTTGAGTTTAAATAAACGGAATAACAGAAGAGAAGAAATCAGGTGGGAAATTAAACCGTGAATTAGCCTGAAGGTACGCTCTTATCTGTAGAATCTTCCTTTTGTTTAAATCGTACTTTTTCCAATGACCATGCTCCCGGGAAAATCAAAGAATAAAGAAGCTTTTCAATTTGCTCCCGAATTTCTTAGCATTTTTTCAATGTCATGCATCCCGTTTTTTTGTACCCATGTCATTGGTGTTGACCACCTCGTACCTGCTTTATTTGGGTCCGCTTTTTTAGAGAGTAAATATTCTACCATGGCGGTGTGACCCCACCTGGCTGCCATTCCCAGGGGAGTGGATTGATATTGTTCTTCTATCGGATCTATTTCTGCACCGTGTTTAATCAATAATTCAGCTTTTCGAATATCTCCTTTCTGTGCCATGTCATGCAATAAAGTAACATGGTGCCAGCTCATCACGTTTGGGTTCATTCCTTTTTGAATCATGAATTCGGCATTTTCATATCGTTCAAAATAATAAAACTGCGTCCATTTAAGAACATCAGGGACTTTTGCACCATAACTCATCAATAGTTCAACCATTTCAAAATGACCCTTCTTTGCAGGCATCGTTAATATTCCTTCTCCCCAAAAATAATTTTCATCACGCGCGAATTCAGGATGTGATATCAATATTCCCTTTACTTTATCCAGGTCATTTTTACTAACAGCGGTTTGAAATTCAGTTTGCGATTCTGTCCAGTTGTAATTTATTTCACCATTATCTCCTTTGAATTTGCAAAGAGCAGGTTGCCTGTTATATTCTTCCAGGAGGGCAACAATCTCTGTAAGTCCCCTATCCTGCGCTATGGTAACAAGGCTGTCTGAGAATGGGTAAATTTTATATTCAGGATCATGTGCCCCGTTGTCCAGTAAATATTTTACAAGATCCGGGTGTCCTTCACGAACGGCAAAATGAATGGGCGGCGCATAATTGTATTGCCCATAAATTAGTTCGGGGCATTCATTAACCAATTCCTTTACTGCAGCCAGGTTACCTTCCCTGCTTGCTACAAGGATGTTCCAAAGTTTTGTTGTAGTAGAAAAAGCATCATGAGACAGGCTCACTTGCAATTCTGATTTTAATTCGCGCGGTCGTATCATACAAAGAAGTGTTCAATAAAAAATCTCAAAAGTTTTTTCCTTTACACATGGCTAAAAGCACAGGCGTGTATCCAAGGAAAAGGCGACACCGCACCAGGGAAATAAAACCCCTGTGAGACATCGCCTGCAATTTTTTTATCAAAGAATGAACCTCAACAAATCTATCCAAGTCACAAATGCTGTTGGAATTATTTTTTCCTTAGCAACTTCAAAATGGATTGTTGATTTTTAAGGATCAGGTCAAGAGTTTTTTGATTTTTGAGTATGTGCTTTTGGTTATTGATTATAGCCTTTTGATTGGAAATAATGGTGCCCTGGTTTCCTTTCAAAGATTTTTGATTGTCAACGATAACTTTTTGATTCGTTTTGATCGCACCCTGGTTCTTAAGAAGAGCGCCCTGGTTTGCTTTAATAGAGCCCTGGTTTTTAAGAATGATTCCCTGGTTATCTTTTAGCATGCCCTGGTTGCTCTTGATCGTTTCCTGGTTTTCCTTGATAGTCCCCTGGTTATTTATAACGAGGTCGCCGCTTTGATTATCGTCCATACTTGATGGTTTTAGTTTTAAAAAAATTGAATTTCTATTTTAAATCCTGGTTTAATTAAAGGTATACAATTTCAATTCATCAATAAAAAAGAGGAACCAAAAATAACATGCAATTTGTGTTAATGAATACTTCCGGTTTTGGGATCCGGAATTTTTGAAGCATCAATGGGAGCAGGCCTGATCGTCTCCGGCACAAAATCACGATCAATCAGATCTTTCATTGGTATCCGTTTTGTAAGAAGACCCATTTTCAATCCCATATCCTGTATCTGCAAAAGGTCGTCATCCGTAGGAGTCAGCTTCACATAACTTACGCGGTGAGGGTCCGCGGTCAATACATAATTGAGTACTTTCTCATCCTGTCGGTAATAAGAGGAAACTAATTTCGCTGCCTCTGCACGATGCGTTTCGGCCCACTCACCGGACTCAGCAATACCGCGCACAAGGTCCTGTACTATTTCAGGATGTTCTTTTATCAGGTCCTCATGAACGACCAATGCACAGGAAATAAAATTGGGCCATATATCACGGGCATAATAAAGAACTCTTCCGATACCATCAAGTTCCGCTTTGGCGCAGAAAGGTTCTCCAACAAAATATCCGTCAATAGCACCCGAAGCCAGGGAAGTCGGCATATCCGGTGGTGGTAATACGATAAATGTGATATCCTCCGGCTTCATTCCATAATCTTCCATAAGCTTGTGAAAAACAAAATTCTGATTGCTGTACAGGCTGGGTATTGCTACTTTCTTACCCTTCAGATCTGCAAGACTCCTG
>Ga0193726_1000951_pt1 | contig 25592 bp, 19 predicted proteins | sample H2c1metaG_FD_144928 | JGI IMG/M metagenome (GOLD analysis project Ga0193726, IMG submission 144928) | Soil microbial communities from a riparian zone of the East river system, Colorado, United States - H2c1 | ecosystem: Environmental > Terrestrial > Soil > Riparian zone | place: USA: East River...
GTTGGGGGGGGACATGGCACCGGACAAACATTTGATCGGTTTGGTTTTTCTCGCGCTGGCTGCGCCCTGCGGACACGCTCAAAGCGAGGTCTACAAGTGCCCAGACGCGAGCGGGCGCCCCACCTACACCAACGTCAAGCGCGATACGGTAGGAAAGAAGTGTACTTTGGTCAGCAAGGAAGTATCAGTCGTGCCTTCTCAGGCGCCTGCGCGTGCCGTGCAGGCTCCGGGCGGATCGGGAACCGTGGCGCGCAGCGAAAACCGCCGAAAGATTCTCGAGTCGGAGTTGCAGAACGAGCAGCAGCTCTTATCCGACGCCCGGCAGAAACTCACCGAACAAGAGGGGATTCGGGAGGGCGACGAACGCAACTACGCTCGGGCGCTCGAGCGGCTAAAGCCCTACCAGGAAGCAGTCAGCCAGCACACCAAGAATATCGAGCAGTTGCAGGGCGAACTCGGTCGACTCAAGTAGCCTCGGCTCGGCTTGCCTGCCTGAACCGAGCCCCCCGGACTAGGGGCAGGGGGCAAATTCCCTTTACGTGGCGCGGCACGGGTGGCGGGCGCCAGTACCTCGACCCTGCAGGTTGCCTGGGCGCATGAATCAAGCAGTCTTTTCCGGCCTGGACTGGCTCGCTACCGCGGTGGTGCTGCTGGATCGGGAACTCCGCGTGAGGTACGTCAATCCCGCAGCGGAAACCCTGTTTGCGGTGAGCCGCAAGACCATACTAGACCAGTTTTTCCAGGGACTCTTCGCCGAGCCGTGCCCGCTGGCAGGCCTGCTGCACCAAGCGATTCGCGAGGAGCGTGGCTTCGCCGATCAGAACCTGATCCTGATGCCGATTGGCCAGGAACCCTTGCACCTAGATTGCATCGCTACGCCGATCGAGCTGTCGCAGACCGCGCTCCTGCTTGAGCTGCGACCGATCGACCAGAGGCTACGCATCGAACGAGAAGAACAACGCATGACCCAGCACCGAGCCAATCGGGAGCTGATCCGCAACCTCGCTCACGAAATCAAGAACCCCCTCGGAGGCCTGCGGGGTTCCGCCCAACTCCTTGAGCGTGAACTCGACCGGCCGAGCCTGCGCGAATACACCCGGGTGATCATCAAGGAGGCCGACCGCTTGCAGGCCCTCATGGACCGGCTTCTTACCCCGCATCGCCCCCCGAATCAGGTACCGATGAACATCCATGAGGTTTGCGAACGGGTTCGCAGCCTCATTCTTGCCGAATTTCCGGAAGGCATAAGCGTAAAGCGCGATTACGACGTCGGTTTGCCTGAATTTCCCGGCGATCCCGAGCAACTTATCCAGGCTGTGCTCAACATTGCGCGCAATGCCGCACAAGCCATACTGGGAGCGCGGGCAACCGTTGCTTCTGGGCTCCAGGGCCGGGGAGAAATAGTCTTGCGCACCCGGGTCGCCCGCCAGGTAACACTCGCTCGGCGCCTACGCAGGCTGGCATTAGAATTGCAAGTAGTCGATAACGGACCGGGCGTGCCGGCGGAAATCCGCGACCAGATTTTCTATCCGCTGGTATCCGGCCGTGAGGGTGGGACTGGGCTCGGCTTGACGCTCGCGCAGACTTTCGTGCAGCAGCACCACGGGGTGGTGGAATGCGATAGCCAGCCGGGACGAACCAGTTTCCGCATCGTGCTACCGCTTGGCTGAAAGACCATGATGAGACCTGTTTGGGTCATCGATGACGACCGCTCCATCCGCTGGGTCTTCGAGAAGGCGCTTGCTCGCGAGGGCATCCCCTTCAAGACTTTCGCGCAGGCGACAGAGGCTATGGAAGCGATCGACGCCACTGGTGCACCGCAGGTGCTCGTGTCAGACATCCGGATGCCCGGCACTTCGGGTCTGGAGCTTCTGCAAAATCTGAAGCAGCGTTTCCCCAATCTTCCGGTCATCATCATGACCGCATATTCCGATTTGGAGTCGGCGGTGGCGGCGTTCCAAGGTGGTGCATTCGAATATCTTCCAAAGCCATTCGACGTTGACCAAGCGGTCGAGCTGATCCGCCGCGCGCTCGGCGAGGGCTTGCGGGAGGGTGAAGCCGAGGAGTTGTTGACCGGTACGCCTGATATCCTCGGGCAGGCACAATCGATGCAAGAGGTGTTCCGCGCGGTCGGTCGCCTGTCGCAATCGAGCGCCACAGTGCTGATCACCGGCGAGTCCGGAACGGGCAAGGAGCTCGTGGCGCGAGCGCTACACCGCCACAGCCCGCGCGCAGACAAGCCATTCATCGCAATAAATACGGCGGCGATGCCAAAGGATCTTTTGGAATCGGAGCTCTTCGGGCACGAGCGCGGCGCTTTCACTGGAGCACAAGCCCTGCGTCGCGGGCGCTTCGAGCAGGCCGAAGGTGGCACCCTGTTCCTCGACGAAATCGGCGACATGCCCGCTGAGTTGCAGACGCGCTTGCTGCGCGTGTTATCGGACGGCACCTTCTATCGCGTCGGGGGCCACCAGCCGATTCGCGCGAGTGTCCGTGTCATCGCCGCGACCAATCAAGATTTGGAAACGCGGGTTCGCGAGGGATTGTTTCGCGAGGATCTGTACCACCGGCTGAACGTGATCCGCCTTCGGCTGCCCTCGCTGCGTGAGCGCCGCGAGGACATCCCGCTCCTTGCGCGGCACTTCCTCGCAAAATCGGCGCGCGAACTCGGTATCGAACCCAAGCGGCTGTCGGATGCATCGATGGCCTACCTCTCGGCGCAGGATCTGGCCGGCAATGTGCGTCAGCTCGAGAACGTCTGCCATTGGCTTACTGTGATGTCACCCACGCAGGTCATCGAGGTCGGTGATTTCCCGTCTGAGCTTCGCGAGGATACCGTGGCGCCCTCTGCAGAGTGGCTCGCGGCATTGGCTCGCGAAGCGGATCGCAGACTGGCAAGTGGCGAAACGAACATCATGGAAAACCTGTCCAAGAGTTTCGAGAAGACACTGATCACCAAGGCCCTCGCACACACCGGCGGCCGACGCATCGAGGCGGCGAGTCTGCTGGGCATCGGCCGCAATACGATTACCCGCAAGATCGGCGATCTGGGGATCGGAGACGAGACCTCCCCCGACACGGAATAGAAACAGCGTTCGGCGGGCATTTTTCAGTCCTTGTCCTTCAGTCCCGGAATACCTGATACCGCGTCGAGGCCCGAGTCATTTCACAATGCGAAATGGAATTGTACGATGCGAATTTAAAAAGCTAGAATGGCCCACGTTAGGTTTAGGAATACGCTGTGAAAATGGCATCCTCAGTTTCCCTCCCGAGGGCAAGCCTTCCGGAGGGAGTCGATATCCGCGCGCCCGCCGTGCCCGGCACCGCTCAGATTCTGAGCCCTGCGGCTCTGAGCTTTGTCGCCAAGCTGCATCGCGCTTTCGAGCCGCGCCGTAAGGATTTGCTCGGGCGTCGCGCAGTGCGGCAAAAAGAATTCGATGCTGGGCGGCTTCCTGATTTCCTTCCGGAAACCGCGCAGCTTCGCACCAAAGCATGGACGATTGCGCCCCAGCCGACCGATTTGCAGGACCGTCGCGTAGAGATCACAGGGCCGACGGACCGCAAAATGGTGATCAACGCTCTGAATTCGGGCGCGTCGACTTTCATGGCAGACTTCGAGGACTCGAACTGCCCGACGTGGGCCAATATGGTCGAAGGGCAGGTCAATCTGCACGATGCGGTGCGCCGAAGTATCAGTTTCGAACAGGAAGAAAAAACCTACCGCCTGAAAGACAAGATAGCGGTTCTTATCCCGCGCCCGCGTGGTTGGCATCTCGACGAAAAGCATCTGCTCGTGGATGGGACGCCCATTTCGGGTGCGATCTTCGACTTCGCTCTGTATTTCTTTCACAACGCCAAGGAACTGATTGCACGCGGCACCGGGCCTTACTTCTATTTGCCGAAGATGGAGTCCCACCTCGAGGCGCGGCTTTGGAACGATATTTTCAAGTTTGCCCAGGAGGAGCTGGGCGTGCGGCAGGGAACGATCAAAGCCACCGCGCTGATCGAGACGGTGGTTGCTGCTTTTGAAATGGACGAGATTCTATGGGAGCTGCGCGAACATTCCGCCGGACTCAACATCGGCCGATGGGACTATATATTTTCTTGCATCAAGAAATTCCGCACAAACCGGGATTTTTGCCTCGCCGACCGGGCGCAGGTGACGATGACTGCTCCTTTCATGCGGGCCTATGCGCTGCTCTTGGTGAAGATCTGTCATCGCCGGGGTGCTCCGGCGATGGGCGGAATGGCGGCGCAGATCCCAATCAAAAATGATCCTGCCGCCAACGAAGCAGCACTCGGGAAGGTTCGCGCTGACAAGCTGCGCGAAGTCACCGACGGCTGCGACGGAACCTGGGTCGCGCACCCGGGTCTGGTCCCGATCGCAAAAGCGATATTCGATGAGCACATGCCGCGGCCGAACCAGTACGACAGGCAACGCCCGGACGTAACCGTCGCGGCAAGCGACCTACTCGACTTCCGCCCCGAGGGTCCGATCACCGAGGCTGGACTGCGCAACAATATCTCGGTTGGAATTCAGTATCTGGGGGCGTGGCTCGCCGGGAACGGCTGCGTGCCCGTATTCAACCTGATGGAGGATGCGGCTACGGCCGAGATCTCGCGCTCTCAGATCTGGCAGTGGATGCGTTCTTCCAGAGGGAAACTGGAGGATGGCCGCAAAGTCACCAAGGAGTTGTTCAGGACTCTGCTTGCGGAGGAATTGCCGAAGGTAAGAACCCACCTGGGTGATGAGGCGTGGAAGGCGGGCAGATACGAGGAAGGCGCGAAGCTGTTTGAGAAAATCACGACCGACGATGATTACGTCGAATTTCTCACGTTGCCGGCATATCGTTTTGTAGACTGAATTGCATGTGGACGGAAGAGTTCGCGTCCCACACGCGCTGCCGCCGATTCTATGCCCGCTCGATCGCGGCGACGATGCGCTCAGAGGTCAGCGGTAACTCGCGCACGCGTAAGCCCAGCGCGTGAGCTACCGCGTTGGCGATCGCCGCGCCTGTCGGAGCCTGAGCGGCTTCCCCCGCGCCGACGGCGGGAAGGTCGGGACGGTCGATCAGCTCGACTTCGACGGCCGGTACTTCGCTGAATTTGAGTATGGGGTAGTCCTCCCACCCGAGGCTCGCAATGCCGCCCGCCCCAAGCTTCACCTGTTCCTTCAGCGTCCAGCTGGTCGATTGAATCGCGCCTCCCTCGATCTGGTTGATAACACCGTCGGGGTTGATAACGAGGCCCACATCGACCGCGAGGACCAAGCGGCTCACGCGCACCTCATGGCTGACGTCGACCTCGGCTATTGCCGCGCAGTAGGCGCCGAGATTCTTGTATTTCGCGAATCCAATGCCGTGACCGCGGCCCTCGGCGGGCTTCCAGCGGTTCCACTCCGCGCGACGTGCCGCCGCTTCGATCACAGCCCGCGCCCGCGGATCTTTGAGATGCCGCAGACGGAAGGCGGTCGGATCAACTCCTGCCGCCTGAGCGAGCTCGTCCATGAAGGACTCGATCGCAAATACGTTAGCGTACGCGCCCAGCGATCGTAATGCCGAAGTGCGCACCGGCATATCGCGTACATAGTGATTGACGACGCGTTGGTTCGGAAAATCATATATCGGAACGGCGTTGCGGTCCGCAGCTCCCGCGGGAAGCGGCATGTTGATCGCCGAAGGTCGCTCGTGCGGTTTCGACAAGTGCCAGGCCGCGAGGAGTGCTGGACTATCCGCCCGGCCGGGTCTGCTGCTATGACCATTGCTCCAAAGCTCGTGCTGCCAATCGACGATATCGCCTTGGGAGTCGAGTGATGCGCGCAGGCTGAGAGCCATGGCGGGCCCGCATGGAGCCCAGGCGAACTCGTCATCTCGCATCCACTGCAACTGCACAGGGCGTCCTCCTGCGGCGCGCGCGAGCAAGGCCGCGTCGAGCGCCGCATCGTCGGCTCCGTTATGACCGTAACAGCCCGCGCTTTCCACATGCCGCACAACGACCGCGTCTTCCCCCATGCTCAGAGCCATGGCGAGGTCGCGGCGTAAGTTGAATATGGCCTGACTGTGGCTCCACACGACGAGCTTATCGTCCTTGAACTGTGCGACTGCGCAGGACGGACCGATAGACGCATGCGATATATAGGGTTTGGTGTAGGACGCATCGAACGTCCTCACTGCCTTGGATTTCGCTTCGCCGTTTTCCTTCTCGCTAATGACTCGGTGGTCGAGCGCACGCTCCTTGAGCCATGCATAGACGTCGTTCGGCAGGGAAGCGGTCCTTCTCCACGATGCCGCCTGCCGCAAGGCTCGCTGCGCGGAAATCGCCACTTCCTCGCGGTCGGCGAGTACGCCCAGAAAGCTGCCGTCGCGCACGATCGCTGCAATTCCCGGCATCGACCGGACCTTGCCTTCGTCCAGGGAATTAATTCCCGAGAAGCCGTGCGACGGACGTACTGTGCGGCCGTAGAGCATTCCCGGCAGCACCATATCCTGGATGAAGTGGGGTCGCCCCGCAATTTTGCCGGGCAGATCAAGTCTAGAGGCAAGCTTTCCGACCACCCGGTACTGGTGCGGCGATCGCAATATCGCCGACTCGTCGACCTCACAGTCGAGCAATGTGGCGTCGGAACATTCCCAGAAAGTCGTGCTACGCCCTGCGGCCCGGATAGATCCGTCATCAACCTGCAAATCCTTGGTCGATACTCCAAGACGCACGGCTGCGCGCTCGAGGAGCAGCACGCGGGCGTGCGCACAGGCCCGGCGCAGTGCCGCACCGGAGTCCTGGATGGAAAGGCTGCCCGAAGTGACGCCCTCGTCAGGACTCATCGCAGTATCGGCGGCGACCATGCGGATGCGGTCGAGCGCGATCCCGAGCTCCTCCGCCGCGATCTGGGCGAGGGCCGTGAGGATACCCTGGCCGATCTCGACTTTTCCACTGAAGACCGAGACCGTCCCGCCGCTTTCCACCCGAAGCCATTGCGACAATCTCGGGTTTTTCTCAAGACTTCCTGGCCGCTTGAGGCGCCCTTCTGTAACGGTGTTCATGCCGCTAGTTCAGAAGCCGCGCGCAACACTGCCCGCACCATACGGTTGTGCGAGCCGCAGCGGCACAGGTTGCGGTCGAGCGCCTCACGAACCTCGACCTCGGTTGGCTTGGGATTTTTCGCCAAGAGCGCCGCAGCACTGATCAGAATGCCACTAGTGCAATAGCCGCATTGCGCCGCCTGCTCTGCGAGAAAAGCGCGCTGCAGAGGGTGCAATTCGCTACCCTTGCTCAATCCCTCGACGGTAGTGATTCTTTTGCCTGCCACTGCCCACAGAGGTGTATCGCAAGAGGGCGTCGGATGACCGTCGATCAGAACGATGCAAGCGCCACACTGACCGCTGCCACAGCCGAAGCGCGTGCCTTTAAGTTCAAGGTCGTTGCGCAGCGCGTAGAGAAGCGGCGTGTCCGAGTCCACCTCGAGCGCGGTTTCGGTGCCGTTGACGGTAAACCGGAATTGCTTGATCACGGGTGGCTGTTACGGCGGGCGAGAAAGTTGGCACCTTCCCGTACCTGCGCCTCAATCGACCGTCGCCCCTGAAAACTTCACGACCTTCGCCCATTTCTGGATGTCTTGCGCCATGAATTTTCCGAATTCTGCCGGCGACATGTGCATGGGGACCGCGCCTTGCTTGGCCCAGATTTCCTTCACGTCCGGCAAGTTGGTGATTTTCTGGATCTCGGAATTCAGCATGTCGACGATCGGCTTCGGAGTCGCGGTCGGGGCCATCATCCCCAGCCAGATGACCGCGTCGTAACCGGGCAGACCGGCTTGGTCCAGGGTCGGTATCTCCGGCGTGATCGAAGAACGCGCCTTTCCGGAGGTGGCAATGGCGCGAACCTTCCCGGCTTGCGCGAGCGGTGCCATCGTAGTGATCGCGTCGAACATCATCTGCACGTTGCCTGCAAGGACGCTGGTGCGCGCCTCGGCACTTCCCTTGTGCGGCACGTGCACGACGTCGATTCCCGCCATGGCCTTGAATAGCTCGCCCGCCATGTGATAAGGCGTGCCCGGACCCGAGGACGCGTAGTTGAGCTCGCCAGGTTTCGCTTTGGCAAGGGCGATGAGTTCTTTCAGATTGCGCGCCTTGACCGACGGGTTAACCACCAGGAGCAGATCGGAATAGTTGATCGGTGAGATCGGCGTGAGATCTCGCATCAGGCTGTAAGGCTTCTTCGTGAAGAGTGATTCGTTGACCGTATGCGTATTCGACATCATCAGCAGCGTGTATCCGTCCGGAGCGGACTTCGCCACCGCGTCAGTGCCGATGATCGCGCCGGCGCCGGGGCGGTTCTCGATCAAAAAAGGATGTCCGAGAGCCTTTTGCAGGCGATCGCCGACAAAGCGCGCATAGATATCAGCCGGCCCGCCGGCGGAATAGGGCACGGTGATTTTCACCGGTTTCGTCGGATACCCCGCCTGTGCCAATGCGCCGGTCGCGACGCAGACCGCCAAAGCCGCTCCGGTGATTTGGCGTTGCAACTTGTCGAGAGCCATGATCCCTTCCTCTTGGTTAAATGCGGCGACCGCTGCCGCTGTCCGACGACTGCCCGGGACGGTTATTGTTTTTCGCCCGCGGATTATAGCCACTAAAGCTGGAGCTCGGCCATCACCGGCGCATGGTCAGATGGGCGCTCAAGCCGCCGCGGCTCGACATCGATTGCGCACCCGCGGCAGAGTACAGCGAGCTCGGGGCTGATTAGGATGTGATCGATGCGTAGGCCGAGATTGCGCTTGAATCCGTTCATTCGATAGTCCCACCAGGTGAACGATTTCTCTTGCTGGGTAAACATCCTGAAGCTGTCTTTCAATCCCAGTGCAAGAAGCCCCCGGAAGGCTTCGCGCTCCCGTGGGCTGCACAGAATCTGACCCTCCCACGCCTTGGGATCGTAGACGTCCTCGTCGGCGGGCGCGATGTTGAAATCGCCCAGCACCGCAAGTCGCGAATGGTCTCTCAGCTCTCCTTCGAGCCAGTGTCGAAAAGCCGCAAGCCATCTGAGCTTGTATTCATATTTCTCAGAATCGACAGCCTGTCCGTTGGGTACGTAGGCACAGACGACGCGAATCGCATCTGCGCCTTCCCCAACAGTTGCAGCGACGAGGCGTTTTTGCGTGTCTGGAAAAGCGGGCATTCCCGCCGCGAAGTCAACGAGTGAAGCCCGGGACAAGATGGCGACGCCGTTGTAGGCCTTTTGGCCCGACCAGGCGCAGTGGTACCCCGCCGACTCGATCTCCTCGACCGGGAACTTGTAGTCCTCCATCTTGATTTCCTGCAAACAGACGATTCCCGGAGTCTGGTTCGCCAGCCAGTCGAGCAGATGGGGCAGGCGGACCTTGAGGGAATTGACGTTCCAAGACGCGAATTTCATCGGCATTCCGTCGCACGAAAGCCCGTGGCCCGAGTTACTTGGCGGCTCCGGGCTCCTGAATCGCGCCGGTTCGCGCATCCTGCGACGCGTCCTTTGGGGCTGCGACTGGCCCGGAAGGAGGGGCCATCGTGCGCAGTGCCTCGAGCGGCAGTTGTGCTCCGGACGCCGGGTAAGCGGCAGAATCGAGGAGACCGTTGTACAGATCCTCCCGGAATCCACTTTGTGTTTGGCTTCCCACGATAAGAAATGGCAGCTGAGCTTTTCCAGAAAGTCTTTTGAGTTCGTCAACGTCTTTTGGGGTTTCCGCGGTCACTTCTTTGAAAGGGACCCCCCGCTTGACAAGCAGCGCCCTCGCTTGATCACAGGGACCGCCACAATCCGGCGCAGAGTACAGAGTGACCGGGAAATTCCTCATCGCAACCTGGGTCGCATAAGGCAGGCTGGAGACATCCACTCCGCCTCCGCGAAAATTCTTTCGTTGCACGTTTCTTGCCTCCGGCGGCGGAGGCGTTTGCGTGTAGTGGACTCTGCCGTCCTGGTCCACCCAACGATAGGCCTGCGCGGAGGCCTCGGAACAGGCCAGCGAGAGGATCGCTGCGGCGACGAAGAATATGCGCATGCGGTGAGTTCCTCAGGGCGCGATCATACCATTGTGACGCAACAGGGCGTCGATTCTCGGCTCGCGGCCGCGAAAAGCCTTGAAGGATTCGAGCGCCGGACGGCTGCCGCCAACGGCGAGGATTTCGTCTCGAAATCGCGCCCCTGTCCTCGCGTCTAACGCGCCGTTCTCTTCGAACAGGCTGTAGGCGTCGGCGGAGAGCACCTCGGCCCACTTGTAGCTGTAGTAGCCCGCGGCGTAGCCCCCGGAGAAGACGTGCGAGAAGTTGTTGAGGAACCGGTTGTACTCCGGTGGTACCACCACGGCGACTTCTGCCCTGATTTCGTCGAGCAGTCGCAGTGGCGTTCTTGCTCCTGCCGGGTCGAAGTCATGGTGCAGATGCATGTCGACCAGCGCAAATTCGATCTGGCGCACAGTCTGCATGCCGCTTTGAAAATTCCTTGCGGCCAGCATTTTATCGAACAAGCTGTGCGGCAGAGGTTCTCCGCTTTTCGCGTGAGCGCTCATGCGGGCGAGCACCTCCCGCTCCCAGCAGAAGTTCTCCATGAACTGGGAAGGCAGCTCAACGGCGTCCCACTCGACTCCGCGTATTCCGGAAACACCCGGTTCATCGATTCGCGAGAGCAGGTGGTGCAGGCCATGACCGAATTCGTGGAACAGGGTCATCACTTCATCATGCGTAAACAACGCGGGTTTGTTCCCGACGGGCTCCGGAAAGTTGCAGACGAGGTTGGCCACCGGCGTCTGGACGCTTCCGGAGATTCGCTGCCGAACAATCGCTTCGTCCATCCACGCGCCGCCGCGCTTGGTTTCTCTGGAATACAGGTCAAGATAAAACCGACCAATGAGTTCGTTATTCGCGTCGGTGATCCGGAAAAACCGCACGTCAGGGTGCCAGGTTTCACCTGCGTCCGGAAAAATACGGATGTCGTAGAGGGTTTCGACCAGCCGGAACATACCTTCCAAAACCTTCGGCTCCTGGAAGTACTGCTTTATCTCTTGATCGGAAAACGCATAGAGCTTTGCGCGCAATCGTTCCGATGCGAAGGTAATGTCCCAGGCTCGGAGTTCCTCGAGGCCGAGCTCCGTGCGGGCGAACTCCTCCAGCTCTGCATAGTCCCTGCGCGCGTGAGGCAGCACCCTCGCGGCAAGGTCATTGAGGAAGTCGAGTGCGGCTTTGGGCGATTCGGCCATTTTGGGTATGAGCGAAAGTTCGGCGAAGCTCTTGTAACCAAGCAACTGCGCATTTTCCTTCCGTAGTTGCAGCTCCCGGGAGATGATCGAGGTGTTATCGAACTCGGGCTTTCCGAACTCACTCGCCCGTGTTACGTGCGCGCGATAGAGCCTTTCCCGCAGCGCCCGATTCTCCGCGTATTGCATGAGCGGCGCATAGGATGGCGCATGCAGCGTGAATTTCCAGCCTTCCTGTCCGTCCTTGCGCGCGGCAACCATGGCCGCCTCCAGTACGTCCTCAGGGATTCCCAGCAGCTCTCCACGGTCGGTGATCAACGCTGAAAACGCATTGGTCGCGTCGAGCAGATTCTCGGAAAACTTTGCCTCGAGCGCAGCGAGTTCTTCCTGGATTTCAGCGAAACGACGCTTTTCGGCGTTTGCCAGTTCGGCTCCTCCAAGACGGTAGTCGCGCAGACTGTTCTCGACAACCCTGCGCTGCGCTTGAGACAAGCCCTCGAAATCGCCGGAAGCGCGCAGAAGCTTGAATTTTTTGTAAAGGCCGAGGTTTTGCGCGAGTTCGGTTCTGAAACGCGTGACCTTGGGCAGATTCGAGTTATAGGCGTCGCGAATGGCGGCCTTGTCGTCCACGGCATGTAGATGACCGACCGCGCCCCAAGTGCGCCACAGCCGTTCATTGGCATTTTCCAGCGGTTCGGCGAACTCGCTCCAGGACGCGGCTGCGCCTTCCTCCACAAGCTGAGTGATCAGTTTGTTGTTTTCGGCGAGCAGTTGGTCGACCGCCGGCCCGACGTGTTCAGGCCGGATCGAGGTATAGCGCGGCAACTCGGAGAAATCCAGCAGCGGGTTGACAGTCATATTCGGGTTCGGCGCCTATGTTCTCCGGTCGAAATCGCAAAACCTTGCTCCGCCGTCAGGTACTGTTGCGGGTGGCCAGAGTGTGCTCCGCGGACATTACCGTGTTCTCGAGCAACATCGCGATCGTCATGGGTCCAACCCCACCGGGTACCGGCGTGATGCGCGAAGCGACTCCCAGCAAGCCTTGAAAATCCACGTCGCCGGCGAGTTTTCCATCCGCAAGCCGGTTGATGCCGACATCGACGACGATGGCGCCGGCCTTTACCATCCCGGCCGTGACGAGTCTGGGTTTACCCGCAGCGACCACGAGAATGTCCGCTTGCTTGGTCATCGCGCCAAGATCGGGGGTTCTGGAATTGCAGATGGTGACCGTGGCGCCTTTTTGCAAGAGCAGTAAGGCCATCGGTTTGCCGACGATGTTGCTGCGGCCGACTACGACGGCATGTCGGCCCTCCACCCTGATTCCCTCGTACTCGAACAGCTTCATCACTCCAAGCGGAGTGCAGGGCACGAAGCGCGGACTGCCGATGGTAAGCAGGCCCACGTTGGTGGGATGAAAGCCGTCAACATCCTTTGCCGGGGCCAGGGTTTCGTGCACCCGTTCTGCCGAAAATCCCGGCGGCAACGGGAGTTGCACCAGGATGCCGTGGATGCGGGTGTCGTTGTTGAGGATCCGTATGCGCGCGAGCAGCGCCGACTCATCCGCGTCGGCCGGCAATTCGATATGCTCCGAATAGAGCCCCGTTTCTTCGCAGGCCTTGATCTTTTTCCGTACATAGACTCTCGAGGCCGGATGATTCCCGATCTGTACTGCTGCGAGGCCGGGGCGCACACCTCTGGCAGCAAGGGCTGCGACACGCCGGATCAGCCCTACGCGTAACTCGCGCGCGATGGCGTTGCCGTCAATGGTGCGGGTCTGCACGTGGAGAAATCAGCGAGGCGAGCACGGAAGGCGCGCATTCTAGCATCCAGGCTTTTTCCGCCCGATCCCAAATCCACCGGCCCGCTGTTGTACGGCCCGGTTTTCGTATAATGCGAAATACTATTCCATGCCATGGAACAAGGTGCAATTGATCCTGCAGGACTTGCAGGGTAAGCTTCAAGCGGTTCTCCGTAAATCCCCGACACTCCTGCCCACCCGCGCACCGAGAGGAAAACGTCATGTCCGCGCTGCCCGAGTTCTCCGCCGCCAACGACCCGGACAGCCTTGAGACGCAGGAATGGCTGGACGCGCTGGATGCGGTGCTGGATCGCGAAGGTCCGCAGCGCGCCCACTACCTGCTCGAGAAGCTGGTCGACAAGGCGCGCCGCTCAGGCGCTTACATTCCTTTTTCGCTCAACACGGCGTACCTGAATACCATTCCCCCGCACCTGGAGGAACGCTCGCCCGGGGATCATGCGCTCGAGGAACGCATCCGTTCTTTTTGCCGCTGGAACGCGATGGTCATGGTGGTGAAGGCGAACAAGTCCGACGACGAGCTCGGCGGACACATCGCGAGTTTCGCTTCGGTCGGGACGCTGTTCGGCATCGGCTTCAACCATTTCTGGCACGCACCGCACGAAGGACACGGGGGAGACCTCGTTTACTTCCAGGGACATTCTTCGCCCGGCATCTATGCGCGTGCCTTTCTCGAGGGCCGGTTCAACGAAGAGCAGCTGCTCAACTTCCGCCGCGAGGTCGACGGCAAGGGAATTTCTTCTTACCCACACCCGTGGCTAATGCCCGATTTCTGGCAGTTCCCGACTGTCTCTATGGGCCTGGGGCCGATCCAGGGCATCTACATGGCGCGGTTTCTGAAATACCTTCACGCACGAGGCCTCGCCAATACCGAAAACCGCAAAGTATGGGTGTTCTGCGGCGACGGTGAGATGGACGAGCCCGAATCGCTCGGCGCGATCGGCCTGGCAGTGCGCGAGAAGCTCGACAACCTCGTTTTCGTCGTCAACTGCAACCTGCAGCGACTCGACGGGCCGGTGCGCGGCAACGGCAAGATCATCCAGGAGCTCGAAGCCGATTTTCGCGGCGCCGGCTGGAACGTCATCAAGCTGATCTGGGGCTCGTACTGGGACCCGCTGTTTGCGCGCGACAAGGAAGGACGGTTGCTGCGCGTAATGGAAGAGACGGTCGACGGCGAATACCAGAACTACAAGGCGAATGACGGCGCCTTCGTGCGCAAGAATTTCTTCGGCAAGGATCCGAAGCTTCTGGAGATGGTCTCGCGCATGACAGACGAGGACATCTGGCGCCTGAACCGCGGCGGCCATGACCCGCACAAGATCTACGCTGCTTACGCGGCGGCGGTGAAGCACAAAGACCAGCCCACCGTGATCCTCGCCAAGACCATCAAGGGCTATGGTCTGGGCAAGCAGGGCCAGGCGAAAAACCCCACTCACCAGTTGAAGAAGATGGACCTTGCGACGATCCGCGAGATGCGCGATCGCTTCAACGTGCCGATTCCCGATGACAAGCTCGAGGAACTCCCTTTCTATAAACCTAAAGACGACGATCCGGTGATGGTGTACCTGCAGGAGCGCAGAAAAGCGCTCGGCGGCTACCTGCCGCAACGCCGGCGCAAGGCCGAAAGCGCGCCTACGGTGCCGCCGCTCTCGGCGTTCGAGGCGGTGTTGAAAGGCTCCGAGGGACGCGAGATCTCCACCACCATGGCGTTCGTGCGCATTCTCACGGCGCTGGTGCGCGACAAGAACATCGGCAAGCACGTCGTACCTATTGTCCCGGACGAGGCGCGCACCTTCGGCATGGAAGGCATGTTCCGGCAGCTCGGCATCTATTCCTCGGAAGGGCAGAAGTACGAACCCGTGGACCGCGATCAGGTGATGTACTACCGCGAGGACAAAGGCGGACAGGTCCTCGAGGAAGGCATCAACGAGGCGGGAGCCTTCTCTTCGTGGATCGCAGCGGCGACCTCCTACAGCACCACTAACGTCGTCACCGTACCGTTCTACATTTTTTATTCGATGTTCGGCATGCAAAGGGTCGGCGATCTTGCCTGGGCGGCGGGCGACCAGCGCGCGCGCGGTTTTCTGCTCGGCGGCACGGCCGGGCGCACCACGCTGAACGGTGAAGGACTGCAGCACGAGGACGGCCACAGCCACGTGCTGTCCTCGGCGATTCCCAACTGCGTTTCCTACGATCCGACGTTCGGCTACGAGCTTGCCGTCATCATCCAGGATGGCCTGCGCCGCATGGTGACGGACCAGGAGGACGTGTTCTACTACATCACCGTGATGAACGAGAACTACGAGCATCCGGCGATTCCGGCGGGCGCCGAGGAGGGCATTCTCAAGGGCATGTACTTGTGGCGGGAGTCGAAATCTAAATTCAAGAGCCGCGTGCAGCTCATGGGCTCGGGCACGATCCTGCGCGAAGTCATCGCCGCGGGCGAACTGCTCGAAGCGGACTGGAAGGTCGCGGCCGACATCTGGAGCGCGACCAGCTTCACCGAACTGCGCCGCGAAGGGCTCGCCGTGGAACGCCAGAACCTGCTGCACCCGGAGGGCAAGCCGCGCACGCCGTACGTGACCGAGTGTCTGGAAAAGCGCGCCGGCCCGGTGGTGGCTGCGACCGACTATATGAAAACGTTCGCCGACCAGATCCGGCCGTTCATACCCAAAGAGCGCACCTATCGCGTGCTCGGGACCGACGGTTTCGGCCGCTCGGATTCGCGCGCGAAGCTGCGCCACTTCTTCGAGGTGAACCGCTACTTCGTTGCGATCGCGGCGCTCAAGGCGCTCGCCGATCTCGGCGAAGTGAAGCCCAAGGTGGTGGCCGATGCGATCAAAAAATACGGTATCAATCCCGAAAAATCCGATCCGGTGACCGCTTAACCCGCTGGGAGCGGGCGCCCGGCTCCCGATCCGAAACGAAAACAAGCATGGGAACCCTAAAAGAGATCGTCGTTCCTGACATCGGTGACTTCAAGGATGTTGATGTCATCGAGGTATTGGTGAAGCCGGGCGACACCATCCAGCCCGAGCAGTCACTGATCACGGTCGAGTCGGACAAGGCGACGATGGAGATTCCCTCGTCTGCGGCAGGCATGGTGAAGGAACTCCGCGTCAAGGTCGGCGACAAGGTGTCCACCGGCAGCTTGCTCCTGATGCTCGATGCGGCGGAGGGCACGCCTGCGCCGGCGGCGAAGCCCGCCGCGGCGCCGGCACCGGTTGCTACTCCGGCTCCTGCTTCCGCCTCGGTCCGCGCAGCGCCGCCGCCTGCGGTGCCGCTCGCCAGCAAGCCCGACCCGGTCCCGTACGAGCCTGCACCCGCTCCAGGTTTCACGCCGCACGCAAGCCCTTCGGTGCGCAAGTTCGCGCGCGAGCTGGGTGTCGAACTCGCCAAAGTGAAGGGCTCCGGCCCGAAGGCCCGAGTCACGCAGGAGGACGTGCAAGGATTCGTCAAGGGGGTGATGAAGGGCGCGCAGGCAGCGCCGGCACCCGCCGCACGAGGCGCCTTCGGCTTCGACCTGCCCGAGTGGCCGCAGGTGGATTTCGCGAAATTCGGCCCGGTCGAAACGAAACCCCTGTCGCGTATCAGGAAACTCTCGGGCGGGTTCCTGCACCGCAACTGGGTCTCCATCCCGCACGTCACCCAGCACGACGAGGCTGACATCACCGAGCTCGAGGCTTTCCGCAAGGAGAACGCGCAGGTGGCGGAAAAAGAAGGTTTTAAGCTCACCATGCTCGCCTTCCTGGTCAAGGCTTCGGTCAATGCGCTGCGGCAGTTTCCGGACTTCAACGCTTCGCTCGACAAAACCGGCGAGAACCTGATCGTCAAGAAGTACTACCACATCGGCGTTGCGGTGGACACGCCGGATGGACTGGTGGTGCCGGTGATCCGCGACGCCGACCGCAAGGGCGTCTTCGACCTTGCCCGGGAGCTGGCGGAAATCTCCAAACTTGCGCGGGAGAAGAAGCTCAAGCCCGACGGCATGCGCGGCGGCACCTTTAGTATTTCCAGCCTCGGCGGCATCGGCGGAACGGCGTTCACGCCGATCATCAATGCCCCCGAAGTCGCGATCCTAGGCGTGGCGAAGTCGCAGATGCGTCCTGTGTATAGGGATGGCGTCTTCGTTCCGCGGCTGATGCTGCCGCTGTCGCTCGCCTACGACCACCGCGTCATCGACGGCGCCGCGGGGGCACGCTTCACGACTTATCTGGCCTCGGTTCTTTCCGACTTCCGCCGCGCCCTTTTGTGAGGACGGCGTGACGCAGATGATCGAAGTCAAGGTGCCGGACATCGGCGATTTCAAGGATGTCGAAATCATCGAAGTCCTGGTGAAGCCCGGCGACCGGGTGGAAAAAGAAGCCTCCCTCATCACGCTGGAATCCGACAAGGCGACGATAGAAATTCCGTCGCCGCAAGCGGGAGTTGTGAAAGAACTGCGCGTCAAGCTTGGAGACAAGGTTTCGCAAGGTTCGCCGATCCTTGTGCTCGAAGAAAGCGCAGGCGCTGCCCCGTCCGCCAAACCGGCTCCCGCTCCGGCAGCTGCGACCACATCCATACCAACGATCGCAGCGACATCCACACCCGCACCAGAACCCACGCCCGCGCCAGCAAAAACCGCCGCGCCGGTACCCGCGGCAGCGGCGTTCAAGAGCGCGGCCGACGTGACTTGCGATGTGCTGGTGTTGGGCTCCGGCCCCGGCGGTTATTCGGCCGCCTTTCGCGCCGCCGACCTCGGTCTCGCCACGGTACTCATCGAGCGCCACCCCGCGCTGGGCGGCGTGTGTCTGAACGTCGGCTGCATTCCCTCCAAATCGCTCCTGCACACCGCGGCCATCATGGACGCGGCGCGCGCCCTGGCGGCGCACGGCGTCACCTTCGCCGAGCCCGCTATCGACATGGACAAGCTGCGCGATTTCAAGAATAAAATCATCGGCAAGTTGAGCAGCGGCATCGCCGGCATGGCGAAAATGCGCAAGGTGACGGTGCTCACCGGCGTGGGCAGCTTCGTCGGCCCCAACCACATGGCGGTGGAGGCCAAGGAGGGACGCAAGATCGTCGCCTTCAAGAACGCCATCATTGCTGCCGGCTCGCAGTCGGCCAAGCTTCGCCTAAACGGAAATGAGCTGCCGGAAGACCCGCGTATCGTCGATTCTACCGGCGCGCTGGAGTTGCGCTCCAACCCCAAACGCCTGCTGGTGATCGGCGGCGGCATCATCGGCCTGGAAATGGGAACGGTGTACTCGACGCTGGGCGCACGGCTTGATGTAGTCGAGATGCTGGACAGCCTGATGGCCGGGGCCGACCGCGACCTGGTCAAGGTATGGCAGGCGTTCAACGCGCGCCGTTTCGACAACGTGATGCTCAAGACCAAGACAGTGAAAGTCGAAGCATTGAAGGAAGGGCTGAGAGTGTCTTTCGAAGGCGAGAACGCACCGCCCAAGCCGCAGCTCTACGACATGGTTCTGGTTTCGGTCGGCCGTACGCCCAACGGCAGGAAAATCGGAGCCGAGGCGGCGGGGGTCGCGGTCGACGAGCGCGGCTTTGTCCCGGTCGATTCGCAAATGCGCACCAACGTCCCGCACATTTTCGCCATCGGCGACATTGCCGGTCAGCCGATGCTCGCGCACAAGGCGGTGCACGAAGGGCACGTCGCTGCGGAAGCCGCCGCGGGGCAGAAATCCTACTTCGATGCCCGCGTGATTCCCTCGGTGGCGTATACCGACCCCGAAATCGCCTGGGCAGGCCTGACCGAGGATGAAGCGAAAAAACGGGGCGTCAAGTTCGGAGTTGCGAAATTTCCCTGGGCAGCCTCGGGACGCGCCATTGCCAACGGCCGCGACGAGGGTTTCTCCAAGCTGATCTTCTCCGAGGAAACGCACCGGGTGATCGGCGGCGCCATCGTCGGTGCCGGAGCCGGCGACCTCATCAGCGAGATCGCACTCGCCATCGAGATGGGCGCGGACGCGGTCGATATCGGCAAGACTATCCACCCGCATCCGACAACCAGCGAATCGGTCGGGATGGCCGCAGAGCTGTATGAGGGCGTGTGCACGGACCTTCCTCAGACGAAGCGCCGATGACCCAGGACGAGCTCAAACAGGCGGTCGCCAGAGAGGCGATCAAGCACGTGGTGGAGGACGCCGTGGTGGGTGTCGGCTCCGGTTCGACCGCCAATTTCTTCATCGACGAACTGGAAAAAATCAAAGGCCGGATTGCCGGCGCTGTAGCGAGCTCGGACAGGTCTGCCGAGAGACTGAAGGGCCACGGCATCCGGCTGCTCGACCTGAACAGCGTCAACGAGCTGCCGGTCTACATCGACGGCGCCGACGAGATCACCGAGCACCTCGCCATGATCAAGGGTGGTGGCGGCGCGCTGACGCGCGAGAAAATCGTCGCTGCTGTGGCGAAAAAGTTCATTTGCATTGCAGACGAATCGAAGCTCGTGCCGGTGCTCGGGAAATTTCCGTTACCGGTCGAAGTGATTCCGATGGCGCGCGCCTATGTTGCGCGTCAGATGGTGAAACTGGGCGGCCAGCCCAAGTTGCGTGAAGGTTTTACCACCGACAACGGCAACATCGTCCTTGATGTATGGGGCCTGTCCATCCTCAACCCGGTCGAATTGGAAGCAGCGGTCAACAACATCACCGGCGTCGTTACCAACGGATTGTTCGCCCGGCGCGGAGCGGATGTGCTTTTACTCGGAACCAAGACGGGTGTCCGGACCACCACCCGGAAGTAGAATGCCTACTTGTCAGGCGGCACGTAGCCGGAAGCCACGTCGGCCCCGGATCCGAAGAAATGCTTCTCCAACTGTTCCGCAAGGTATTTTCGCGCCCGCGCATCGGCGAGATTCAGCCGGTTCTCGTTGATCAGCATGGTCTGGTGCTTGATCCAGCCCTGCCAGGCTTCCTTGGACACGCTTTCGTAGATACGCTTGCCGAGCTCGCCCGGGTAGGGGGGGAAGTCGAGCCCTTCTGCCTCGCGGCCGAGCTTGATGCAATTCACCGTTCTTGCCATCGTCACCACTCCGTTCCCAACGGTCTGCCGATTCTAGCGCGGATTTACTGCGCGAGATGCAGCGTAATATCAAGTCCAGGATTTTCCCTGGGATCCTCAGCGTTCCGAAGCTTGTTTCGCTGGCAGAACTCAGAGCTTCTTCATCAGGATCTTCGAGCGCCGCTGGTAGTTGTACAGCTCCTTCTTTTCCTTCGGCAATGACGTTACCGGCGCTTCGACAAATCCGCGCTCTATGAACCAGTGCGTAGCGCGCGTGGTAAGCACGAAGAGCTTCTTCAGCCGCCGGGCGCGCGCATCGGCTTCGATGTGCCGCAAGAGACGCTCCCCGTAACCCTCGTCGCGGTGATCGGACCGCACCGCTAGGCAGGCGAGCTCACCGGCACGGGCGCTCAGGAAAGGGTAGAGGGCCGCGCAACCCACGATGACTCCGTCGTGCTCAATGACGGCGAAACGCGCGATCTCGCGCTCGAGCAGCTCGCGTCCGCGGCGCACGAGCGTCCCATCCTCCTCAAGCGGTTCGATCAGCTTGAGTATACCGCCCGCATCATCGATCGCGGCCGGGCGCAGCTTCACGACCTTGTCCGCAGTGACCATCGTGCCCGATCCCTCGTGCGTAAAAAGCTCGATCAGCAGCGCGCCAGGGAGTTTTCGGTCGATGACGTGGGCGCGCTGGACGCCGGCGCGTACCCCTTCGACCGCATGTGCCAGATAGAGCTGGGTGTCCGGCGTGAGGCGGTTGGCACGCGCAAGGAGGTCGGCCGCCTCCTGCGCGGTCAGCTCGGGCAGCAGTTTGCCCTTTGCGTCCTCGACCGGTGCGTCGGAGAAGAAAACGAGCTTCTCGGCGCGGACCGCGGTCGCCGTAGCGACTGCGACGTCCTCCATCGCCAGATTGAAAACTTCGCCGGTGGGCGAGTAACCCACCGGCGAGACGATTGCAATGTTGCCTGCGTCGAGGCCGCCCGAGATCGCCAGCGCGTCTACTTTGCGCACTGAACCGGTGTACTGAAAATCAATCCCATCGTGCACGCCCATCGGTCGCGCGGTAATGAAGTTTCCGGAGACGGTATTGATCGCGGCACCGGCCATAGGTGAGTTGGGAAGGCCCAGGGACAGCAATGCGTCGATCTCGACGCGCAGCAGACCGACGGCCTCCTTGACGCATTCGAGCGCGACGGGATCCGTGATGCGAAGCCCCTTTGCGTAGCGCGAGCGGATCTTGCGGCGCTTGAGCTGCTCTTCGATCTGTGGGCGCGAGCCGTGGACGAGAATCACGCGGATGCCCGCGCTGTGCAGGAGGTTGATGTCGTGAGCGAGTTCGACGAAGTTGCGCTGCGTGAATATCTCTCCTCCGAAGGCGAGCACAAAGGTCTTCCCCCGGAATGCATGAAAATACGGAGCAACGGAACGAAACCAGCTGATGAACTGAGTGTTGGGATGGGCCGGCATGGTTGTCATCGTTCTAAGGAATCACGATTCTAGCCAGTTGCCCCCGGGAGATACAGCCACGCAGGGCCTGACAGGGACTAGCAATCGCCCCAAAGCGCCTGCATCGCTGCGATTGCGGCGAGCGGAGCGGTCTCCGTGCGGAGTACCCGGGGCCCAAAACGTATCGGGACGAACCCGCTCTTTTCCGCACGCTGCCGCTCATCAGGTGCGAGCCCTCCCTCCGGTCCGACCAAGAGCGTCACCTTGAGGGGAGCTTCATGCTGCTTCAAGTCCCGATCCGCATCCGGTGCCAGAAGCAGCCGTAGTCCGTCGCCGGCCGCCTCTCTCAGGTAGGTTGCGAGGTCCGTAATTGCCGTAACCTCCGGGACGCGGTTGCGCCCGCATTGCTCGCAGGCGGCAACAACTACGTTGCGCCAGTGGGTGAGGCGCCGATCGGCCCGGTCCCGCGAGAGCTTTACTACGGCGCGTTCGCTAGCGATAGGCACGATTCTGAAAACACCGAGCTCGGTGGATTTTTGCAGGGTAATGTCCATTCGATCCCCGCTCGACACACACTGTGCCAGCTCAATGGCGAGCGACGATTCGCGCTCCGGCATCCGCTTCGAGATCACACGGGCGTGCGCATCGCCTCGGGACGTTCGCGTCAGCTCGGCGGAGAACTCTCCGCCTTCTCCATTGAATAAGGTCACGGCGTCGCCCCTGCGTAGGCGCAGGACCGAGCAGTGGCGCGCGACACGCTCGGGAAGCTCGATCTCAATGTCGAGGGAAAGCGACGCGCGGATAAAAAAACGCGGCACAGCGCGGGGTACAAAGTTTTTCATGCAACGATTTTAAACACATCGCGTCCGTGAATTGCTCGATCAAATGGAAAGCGCTTTGATGTGCTGACGTGTTGCTGCGTGCACGAGGTCGTGAAACCAATCTACACCCCACAAGCATCCTGATGCCCCAAGGTCGCAGTTTCAGAGCCATTGGCAATTCAAAGATTTGCCTTCCAGCGCCTCAAGGGCGCTGGCTGCGGCCCTTGGCTCTTGATACCGCAACCGGTTGATTATGAACAAACTACAGCTTTTTTTTGTGCCGCCCTGCTATAATCCTCACGCGAATAAAAACAGTTCCGGGGGAGCGCCTTCAGTCGGGGATTATCAGCACGAACAGCCCTCGTCACGCCGCGCCAAAGCCAAATGCTCGGCTCGGACCGCTGACGAGTCGCCCCGCCTCGCTTGCACTCGAGTTCCGCTTGCCCCAAGAGTTGGGAGTTGCTTAAGCGGCGGTTTGAATGATCTGGAAAGGAAGCAAAAATGAAGCTTTGTCGTTACGGCAGGAACGGATTTGAAAAACCGGGCGTCATCGACGCGCAAGGCCAGTTGCGTGATTTGTCAGGCGTCGTCTCCAATATCGACCAGGACACAATTTCTTCGAAAGGGCTGACGAGGCTGCGCAAGATTCGCCCGGAGTCCTTGCCGCTCGTTCGCGGCAACCCGCGTTTCGGTGTGCCCTATACGGGCATCTCCAAATTCGTCGCGATCGGTCTGAACTACGTCGATCACGCCCATGAGGCCGGTCTGCAAATACCAGCTGAGCCGGTGGTGTTCATGAAGGCTACAACCTGTATCGGGGGCCCGAACGACGACATCCAGCAACCGCGCAACTCTACCAAGCTCGATTACGAGGTCGAAATAGCGATCGTCATCGGGACCCGGGCCGAATACGTGTCGGAGGACAAGGCTCTGGACTATGTCGCCGGCTACACGATCGTCAACGACGTATCCGAGCGCGCCTTTCAATTGCAATCTTCCCAATGGGACAAGGGCAAGGGCTGCGACACTTTTGGTCCCATCGGACCATGGCTCGTCACGACCGACGAGATCACCAATCCGCAGACGCTTGACGTGTGGCTTGACGTCAACGGCGAGCGCAGGCAATCCTCCAATACAAAGAATATGATTTTCTCCTGCGCAAAGCTGGTTTCCTACGTCAGCAACTACATGACCCTGCTTCCGGGCGACATCATTACGACCGGTACGCCGGCCGGGGTCGCGCTCGGCATGAAGCCTACCCAGGCCTGGCTGAAGCCGGGGGATGTAGTCACCCTAGGCATCAAAGGGCTGGGCGAGCAACGGCAAAAAGTAATTCCTTTTACCGGGAAATGACTTCCTCTCACTGCGCTGGTCGCTGACGTCGCGAGCCCTGCCCGCGAGACAAAGCTCGTCAGCCAGGCTTCCCGCTGGCCAAAAGCGCGTCGTAGCGGACGATCCAAGGCGAAAGCGAACTTCTGTCGCAGTCTCGAGAAGCCCTCTCTTGTCGTGCAGGGGTGAAGAGTGTAGATTCATTTTAGTATCGGGAGCAGTCGCGACGACCTTGCAATGAGCGAACTGTGCGCGGAAGCGCTCACAATCGCTCAGCAAGATCGCAGGCTTCGGACTGAATTGGGGGATGAAGCGCAAGCTTTCCCCCTTTTTGCTTTTTATCGGAGGCGGGCATGAGAGTGGTCGTTCTCGGTGCCGGCGTCATCGGCACGACCAGTGCGTGGTATCTCGCGCAGGGCGGCCCATGAGGTACTGGTGGTGGACCGGCAGCCTGAGGTGGCGCTCGAAACGAGTTTCGCCAACGGAGGGCAGATTTCGGTCAGCCACTCCGAACCGTGGGCCAATCCGACCGCCCCGTTCAAGATTCTGCGGTGGCTCGGGCGCGAGGACGCTCCGCTACTCTTCCGGCCGCGTGCCGATCTCTCTCAATGGATATGGGGCCTGCGCTTTCTCGTGGAATGTTTGCCTGGCCGCACTCGCCGCAACACCGAGTCCGCGTTGACGCTTGCTCGATATAGCCGTGAGCAGCTACAGCAGCTGCGGCACGACACGGGCATCCGCTACGATCTGCAGACGCAGGGCATTCTGCATCTGTACGAGGACACCAGTGAATTCGATCACGCGAAGAGACAGGTCGAACTGTTCCACGGCCGTGGCTTGGATACGGAAATCAAGACCCCACAACAATGCCTTGCGATCGAGCCTGCGCTCAAGCACTCGATTGCCCGGTTGGTGGGCGGCGCCTATGCGGCTTCCGACGAATGCGGCGATGCGCGGCTTTTTACCCGGAACCTATCCGATCTCTGCGGAACCCGGGGTGTGAGTTTCCGCTTTAACGTCAGCGTGAAGCGCCTGGAAACCGCGCGGGGGGTAATCGAGCGCGTCGTTATTGACGACGAAAAGGGAATCGAGGAGTCGCTGCGTGCCGAAGCCTATGTGGTTGCACTGGGGAGCTATAGCCCTCTCCTGCTCGCGCCGATCGGGATTTCGGTGCCGGTGTATCCGGTGAAGGGTTATTCGATTACTCTGCCGCTCGAGCCCCACGACGAGGCGCCAATCACGAGCCTTACTGACCACGCGCGCAAGATCGTGATTTCGCGGCTGGGCGATCGCTTGCGTGTGGCGGGCACTGCCGAGTTGAACGGCTACGACACCGAGATGAACGAACTACGTTGCGAGGCGCTCGTCAAACGTTGCTTTGAGTGGTTCCCGAAGGCGGGGCGTCCGGAGCGCGCACAATACTGGACAGGACTGAGGCCCGCCACGCCGAATAATTTGCCGCTCATTGGACGCTCCAAGTACCCCAACCTTTTTATCAATACGGGGCATGGCACCCTGGGGTGGACCCTGGCGTGCGGCTCAGGCAAGGCACTCGCCGACATTGTGAACGGGCGAAGGCCCGAACCCGAGTTTCCCTTCCTTAAGTTGGAGTCCAAAACAAAAGGGGCGACCTCTACGGTCGCCCCCGCGTAGTCGACTATCGGGTCGGGTTAGTTACTTTGCGCCTCCGGCAACGCGCTTCTTTGACGCCACCAGTCTGGGCTTGGGCACGGCATCCACCGTGAGCTCGCGCACGAAGTTCGGCAACGCGAACAGCGCTTGGTGAATGGCGCCGTTGTAGTACTGCAGGTGGGTGAGAGCCCGGGCGGCGATGCGGTTGTCGATCTCAAGGGTGCTCAGCGCCGCCGGGTCGGTCGAGTCGGAGCAGGCGCACATGGACCAGAGACAGCCGTAAAGCGGGATGAACATCGTATAGGGTCGCGCAATCTTGAACATCTTG
>Ga0193726_1000952_pt1 | contig 25591 bp, 23 predicted proteins | sample H2c1metaG_FD_144928 | JGI IMG/M metagenome (GOLD analysis project Ga0193726, IMG submission 144928) | Soil microbial communities from a riparian zone of the East river system, Colorado, United States - H2c1 | ecosystem: Environmental > Terrestrial > Soil > Riparian zone | place: USA: East River...
CGACCAAATCTGAGCGTGAGTCTCCGGGTACTCCCATTCTTTCAAGATTTTGATCTGCGTAACGTTCCCTCGCGAGTCAACAGTGAGCCGATAACCGCCAGCGCCGGTGACTCTAAACGAGTCATGCTCCGTCGGTAACATCGGACGCGGAAAATAGGTGAAAGACTGCTTGAGGTCAGCCTCCGATCGGACAACGAGGTGAACGGGGTTCTTCGCACTCGAAGCCGCATTAGTCGACCCACTCTTGCTTGGATTTGGCGAGTCCGCATGCAATGAGGCTATGACCGTGAAGGTAGCTGTTAGCAGAATCGCGGGGGCAATCACATTGAACTTGCTGCGAAATGGGGCTGCTGGCTTCATCGATTAGGTCTGTTGCGGTTTTGCTGGAAATCGATCTACCACGTTGCAGGGTGCTCTAACTTCCCGTCAGCAAAAATGAACCGGACGGGTACACGTACTTTAGTGAGCATATGGGGCTTAAATCGCCATTTTATGAAGGTTTTAAGACACGAGACATCAAAACTCCAAAGCCCGGTTGTCTTTTCGATTTTTATCGATGCCACAAGACCCGTTTCTGGATTGACGTTTAGAAGAAATGCGCCAGCTCCCGTCTTGTATTCCCGTCGGGCGTGACTGGGGTAGTAAGGCTTCGGCGCGAAAAGCACAAACTGCTTAATTTGCTCAGCATTTAATGTTCGCGCGTCAGCGCACAAACCGTCGCGTCCGGCCAAAACTACGAGCCCGCAGAGTAAGAGCAGATGTGGTTTAACCATTTCGTGCTGGGCCTAACGGGACAGAGATAAGCGACGGCAGGGTGTCGTGGCAAGACACTGAACTTATTTCGTAATAGGGCCGTTGGCTTCATCGATTGGTTAGGGCTGCGGAAGTGAGTACACATATGACAGCGAGTCGCCGCGCGGAGTGATGAAATCTTGAAGCTGCCAGCACTCGTGTTCTCGCTTGCGCAGTACCAAGTGCACCGTGTGCCGTTCGGGTGGGTGCTTGGAGTCAAGCACGAACAGATATGACATGGAGACAATGGCCGTATCCGGCGACTCCGTCTCGACGGAGAAGCGAACCGGCTTGCCAATTTCTCCGTCCTGGCCTCCAAGCCAGGGGTCGTAATCCAGATGCCCGACCTCTCCCTTCGAATATTCCCATTCCCTCTTGAGCAGCGCTCCAAACTCTGGCGTGGTGAACTGCAAGACACGATCTGATGGGTCAACATAAAAGGAATAGTGCTCGGAGTAGAACGCGCGGGCCCAATCTGCAGCCTTCGGGCAATCAGCGGCAACTGGGCCCACGCTGATTAGAGCTAATACGGCCAAGAGTAGCTTCATACGCAGCCCTAACTGGAATTAGACGGCATTTTGTCATCTATTTCTGTCTCCATAGAGGGAAGTGTTCCTTAAAAGGCGACAGAATGGCAAGCCACAAACGCGCGTAGAAAACCGTCTCTATGACAAAATCCTTTTAGTAATTAGTGGGGACAGAATTCTCGGGGCTTCGCCCAAGGGGCGCTTCGTATGTTGCACGGTTAGTCTGACCCGTTTCGGGTGAGCCCGAAGTCGATGTTGTTGTCGTCTCGGGTGTAAAAGGGTTAAATGAACTTGGAATGCTCTCGCACGAAGCCAGCATCATCGCCATGCGTTTTTTTCGAGAATTGGACCCGTTCGCAAGCCATGTGGCAGTCGCAGCACTTGCCATTGCCACGTGGGTCTTTCTAATCGTTCCGCTGTGGAGAAGATGGCGCCCAAGGTTGCCTTTGCTAAGCAAAAACAACTTGCTCAAAAAACGGTTGGTAGCCGCGATAATTGTACTTCTCGTGTTTGCAGTGGGCTTGTGGACGGGGTGGCACAAGGATGCAATATCCGCTCGCCTGTCGCGCGGGCATAGCGAGTTGACGCGGACTATCCCCTCTCCGTCACCTAGTCCTTTGACGCTAACGGAGTCCTCGGTGGAAGCAATGGCCCAGACTCCTGCATCCTGGCCGTCGCTGGTAGATCAGTTGCTGCGAGAAGGCATCGAGCTGCGCGATCGGGGTGACACGACAAATGCTATCGAGCGCTTGCAGGAAGCGTTGGACAGCGATCCGAATAACGCCGCCGTACTCGCCGAACTAGCGAAGACTTACGATCTCATGCAGCTTTACGACCGCGCGAATGAAATGTGGCGCAAACTTCAGGAAATGGGCCCCTCGGCTGGTGCGGCATATGAGCTAGCCGATCGACGGCTGAAGCTCGGGGTGCCGACTCCAGCCGCAGCGCCGATGCCGACGGCTCCGGATTCTTCATCGCGTGAGGTAAGCACTTCGCCGTATGGAACCGCTGCTGATTTTGCAAAGTACGCCATAAAGCCGTACGAACATGAGATCGACCAAGTCCCGCCAGTGCCCACTTCCACTGCATCGGAAGTATCTTCTACTGCAATTCGCGCGAGTCCAGCAGAACCGGGCCCTTCCGCCGAAACTGCCGTCGCTCAGCCGGGTGGACGTCTTATTGTTTTGAGGGCCCCGAACTTTGGATGGAATTTGGCTCTCAATCTTAAGATCGATGGGAGAACGGCCGCCAACATTGTGCAGTCACGCCGCTACGATGACTTCGTGCCGGAGGGGCGTCATATTCTGACCGTGTCGGTCGTGCCAAACTATCAGCCGACGTCGACGGTTCTGAACGTGCGGCGCGGACAAACGTACGTATTCACGGCAACACGGCAGAACACAGATAGTGTTGTTCTTGTTCCATCAGCTCTGCCTCCAGGGGAGCCGCACTAGGTTGAATAGCAGCCGCTGAGGCGAACAACTCTAACGTAACTATACCCGAGCCGGTTCGCTGATCGCACGGAACTCGGACCTTTCGCGAGTTTGCGATATTGCCTGCAGCGGAATTGTCGCGTCTCGTACCTTAGTAGCAGCTGTGCTGCTTTTTCCTTCCCCACAGGAAAACAAAATGATATAAACGGCGCAATGAGGCGGGTAACAATGTTTACGCTTGGCGTGCTGCTGCTGTACGCAGTCGCAATTCCAGTACACGCGACGACCATCACGGTCGTAAACGGCAACGATAGCGGCCCAGGATCCTTGCGACAGGCGATCCTCAATGCCTCATCAGGCGATACAATCAATTTCGCCCCAAGAGTTGCTACCGTTACGCTAACTAGTGGCGAGTTGGTAATTAACAAGAACCTGACCATCACCGGCCCTGGAGCCAACCGCTTGACCGTACAGGTAAACGCCAACCTTTGTAGCACCCGCTGTTTCCCAGAACAAGCAGAGAGACACCTATTCAGTGTCCTCTCGCCCAAAAACCACGGTAACGATCAGACCCAGGACACTAACGGCGGCCATCATCCCCAACACCGCTGGAACGCCGAACTTACTCTTTAGGATTGGCAGGACGAAAACACCGAGAGTCGCTCCGATTTTGGCCACACCCGCAGCGAAACCGCTGGCGGTACCCCGCAATTGTGTCGGAAACAAGACCGGCGCAAGCGTAAACGTGGTCGAATTAGGGCCGGCGTTCATTAACAAGTTAAACAAAATGAACCCGGCGAACACGAGCGGAATGTGTCCCCCGCCTGCCGGAGAATTCGATATGGAAACAGCGATCGTCAGCACCAACATGCCGAGAGCCATGCCTGCGAAACCGATGACCTGCATTCGAATGCGCCCGTATCGTGGGACGGCCCAAATTCCGACAAGAAAACCGAACAGCAGAAACAAATCGATTGCAGCGCTTCCTCTCGCGTCCGCGAAGTCACGGGCGATGACGCCAACCCCCTTAGCGGAGACATCGATCGCGCCGAGGATAGTCGGAGTGAAGAGTCCGACGCCATAGGTGGCGATATCCATCAAGAACCAGGGAACGGCGACCAGCACCGTACGACCTCGATAGGCGCGAGAGAAGAGAATTGCTATGCCTGGTTTCGCTGGCGCGACTGCAGTTGCGACACCTTGATTTCCAGGATCGCCTGTAATTTGTAGCACTTCTTCACGCTGCTCAGGCATGATCCGAAGGAACGCCTGCGCCGCCTCTGTGAATCTGCCTCGAGTCATCAACCAGTGCGGACTGTCTGGTTCCGAAAGACGCAGCAAGAAAAAGAGAAGCGCAATAACGCCTTCGGTAGCCAGGAAAAGCCGCCAGGTCTGGACGCTGTGCACATTCTTTAACAGGAGCAGTGCAACCACGGCGGCAAGCAACATACCGACTGATTGGCAGGCAATCGTAGCGACCATCATTCGCGCACGACTGCGTTTCGGCAGCACTTCCGAAACGTAACTACTACTCGCTGGGAAATCGATGCCGACGCCTATCCCAACGAGAAGCTGCCCGATGAAGAGCAGTGGGAAGCCGTTGGCCAGCGCGCTGGTCGCGGCGCCAGTGCCAATGATTATCATGTCGGCGAGCATCAACTTCTTCCGGCCAAGACGATCTGCCATTGCCCCGCCAAGTCCGGCCCCAAAGACAGCGCCGAAGACCAGGCTTGCACCGATGAGACCGACCACATCAGGCGTGAGACCAAACTCAGCGATAATCAGTGGCATCGTCACGCCAAGAACGAAAATTACGAAGCCATCAAGTAACGTGCCTCCGGTCGAGAGCACCCAAAGCCATCGCTGGGTCGGTTTCATCGGCGAAGCGTCCAGCAGTGACGTCAGACGTTGCGATGGCGACAAGTCAGTCAATTGGTTATCGCTTTGTTGTGGCCGCCTCGCTGTGTCGAGGCGATGTTGCCGCTTTCTTCCGCCCGATTTCTCCTACCTGGCCGCCTGATGATATTCGCGCCGAATCTCCGTGAGATTCACCGTTGGTTTGGGCAACTGCATGTCCATCTCTTCCATCTGCCTGACGATGATCTGCGAAATAGCCAAATCGCGAAACCACTTATGATTCGATGGAATGATAAACCAGGGAGCATGCTCGGTGCTCGTTTTGTTAAGCACGTCCTCGAACGCTTCGACGTAATCCCCCCAATATTCGCGTTCTTTGTAATCCGAGTCACTGATCTTCCATTGGCGATCAGGATCATCCAGTCGCTTCTTGAACCGGGCGAGTTGTTCCTCTTTCGAAGTATGCAGGAAAAATTTGAGAATCGTTGTGTTGTTTTCAGTCGTGATTAGCCATTCAAACTCGTTTATTTGATCGTTTGTCGGTTGCTTGAAGTTAGTAGAGATGCAACCCGATGGATTCATGCCAGTCAAAACGTGACGGACTACGCCGTCCTTGCCGGCAGCGTCGAGCCCCTGCAACACAATAAGAAGCGAATGCTTGTTCTCGGCGTACATCCGGTATTGCAACTGGTCCATCTTCTGCAGGTTCTCCTGAATCTCTAGCAAGGCCGACTTGTGCGACTCATCTTTGCCATGATATCCGGGATCAAAATGTTTTAGCCTGATCTTGGAGCCCGGTTTTACGATGAGTTTCTTTCCATAGTTAGACATGTTCTATTACTCCTAACTTAGCTAACCGCCGCTGGCCCGCGTGTCATTGGCACTCGGAGTGACTGGAAAATCGACCTCTTCCACGAGCGAGCAGGGTCCAGAACTCCATAAAGCCCCAGTTTGACGACGTCCTGCACGATCATCCAAACGAGATTGTAAGCCCAAACAAAGCCGATGATCCTCCACGAAAGTGGCGGCACCAGCCAACCCTGGCTGCACATGAGCACCGCAATGATTTGGGTCGCGACAATCGCAAAGAAGAGCTTGGGGTTTGGATAGGGCGGCTTCCACAAAGCTCCACGAGTGCGAGTCACAAATAACATGAGGTGACCACCCGCTACCAACTGGAGGAACATCATTGTCCGCAGTTGTGGATAATCGAGGTGGTGAAGCGTGTCGCCCAGGTAGAGCAGACCGAAGCTTTGAATAACTCCAAGTAAGCCCAGTACGGACGAAATCACCAAGACACGGTCCAATTCCCATTTGACCGGTTGAGGCGGCACACTGGCATTATCGAAAGCGATAGTCATGATAGGCACGTCGTCCAGGAGAGCGAGCGCGATCAGCATGATCGCGGTCAACGGAAAGAAATGATAATAAATCGATGCAAGCACAACAAACACCATGATGGCGATTGTCATGGCGATGCGATATAACACGTAGCTCATCATCCGCTCGAAGATACGCCTTGCTTCCGCGATCCCTTCGATAATGACAGACAAACCGGGGGCAGTTAGAATCAAAGCTGCTGCTGCTCGAGCTGCTTCGGTCGCTCCGGAAACGGCGATACCCACATCTGCTTGCTTGAGAGCGGGAGCGTCATTGACGCCGTCACCGGTCATTCCCACGATGTGGCCATTCTCCTGCAGTATTTTTACGATGGCGTATTTATGTTCCGGGAAAACCTGGGCGAAACCATCGGCCTGATCGATTTTCTCCGCAGCATCCAACGGGATTTGGCCTTTTGTAACATCGCCAGGGAAAAGGTCCGTTGCTGGCTGGATATTTGTGCCCAGGTCCAACTCTGATGCGATCTGCCGGGCGATGGCGACGTTATCGCCAGTAACCATCTTTACCTTGACTCCGTAAGCGCGAGCTCTTGCTATGGTGCTCTTCGAATCCGGTCGAGGCGGATCCAGTAACGGTAGAATTCCCAGGAATACCCAGGGGCCATCGCCTTGGGAGACAGCGACGCCAATTGTGCGATAGCCGCGACTGGCTAAACTGTCTACGGTCTGGCTGGCTTTCATGAGGTCGCTCCCAGAAAGCTTTGTCAACGCCAGGATCACTTGCGGCGCCCCCTTGGTAACTCGAAAAAGCTTGCCGGAAGTATCCTTAATCGTTGCCTCGGTCCGTTTGTCTACCGGATCGAAAGGAACATACTTTTCCTGTTGATAGCTCTTAAGTATGGCAGGGTCCGCCAGCCCAGCCATCACTGCGAGATCGATCGGATCGTTATCTGCCGCGCGCGAGGCTAGTGATGCCATGAGAATCAATGTTGCCGGGTCGGTACCAGCCGAGGGCTCTGCTTCGCCGAGGGTTAGTTTGTTCTGGGTCAACGTGCCAGTCTTATCGGAGCAAAGCACATCAACGCCCGCCAATTCCTCGATCGACTCCAGTCGAGAAACGATTGCTTTACTCCTGGCAAGCATCCGAGCGCCCAAAGCCATGGTTACCGAGAGTACGGCAGGCATGGCCACGGGCACTGAGGCTACCAAAAGGATAAGAACGATTTCGGCGAGTCTTAACAAAGCAACCCGATCGTAATGCCCGCGCATGTCGAAAAGCCGGCTGGCTACCAGGATCACAACCAAAACCAGCGCCAGGATAATCAGGAAGTTACCGATCTTCATTACGGCTCTCTGAAAGTGGGAAACACTTCCGGCGCCTGCTACTAGTTTTGCAGTGCGCCCAAAAAACGTGTTCACTCCAGTCGCAGTAATCACTGCGACCATTTCTCCCTGTTTGACGACGGAACCCGCGTAGGCGTCCTCGCCGGATTTCTTCGAGACCGGAAGCGATTCCCCCGTGAGCGCGGATTGGTCGATACTGATGTAGTCGCCCTGGATGAGGTTACAGTCGGCGGGCACGACGTCGCCGAGATACAAGCGAACGATGTCTCCGGGCACGAGCGTCCGTGCATCGACTTGCTCCCATTTTCCACTGCGAAGCACGCGCGCCTTTAAAGCCAGAGAATTCTTCAAAGCGTCCAGCGCGTTGGAAGCTTCGTTTTCCTCCCAGAACCCTAACAAGGCGTTGAACAGCAGAAGCGAGGTAATGATCGTAAAATCCCCCCAGTCTCCGACAACCAGTGCCATCAGAGCGGCAGCCTCGATCATCCATGGTATGGGTCCCCAGAAATAAACGAGAAAGGCCGAAAGCGCGCTTTTCTTTTCCTCCGGCAGCGCATTTGGTCCGTATTTACTCAGCCGTTCCTGCAGTTGGCCGGGATTCAGACCGGTCTTGGGATCAGTCCCAAGCTTCGTCAGAATTTCGGCGACCGTGGGACTAGGGGATCCCCCGGCATTAGGCCCTGCCATGAACAACTCCTCGGCTCATTCGATTGGAGGACGTCATAACTGGTCCGGCGTTCGATGACTAGAAAAAATCCAACAAGCAGCGATGCCCAATGCGCGCTCCATGGCGACGCGGTCGTCTACATCGCCTTATAGTCAACCGTAATGGTGCGATAAAGCAGCGAGCCATGCTGCGCAGAGAAATAAAAAAGCTCCAGCATCGTCGCGCCGACCATCCATTGATAGCCAACCAGCGTCTGGATGACGTCGGTGTCAGTGTCGCGGGAACGTGACACAAGTTTTCCCGTCCCGTACTTCTCGTCGAAGTATTTGCGAATTTCTCCCATTCGCTGGTTGTAGCGTTCAATCGACCAATCCGGGTATTCGTATTGCAACTCCACCGCCACAAGCGCTCTCTGCTTAAAAGTAAACAGCGTGCGCTTTAACCCGGGATGAAACAGCCCTTCCACTGTCCAGACGTCCCGGTTTTCCTTTTTGTCCCGCGAAGTGATTTTCGCTTTCGCGCCGCGCAGGACCGCTTCCACATGTGCCATCGAGTCGTTCCAGCGAAAGCCGAACGGCGGCAATAGTTCATCAACAGAATATGCCTGCGTCGCAGAAAGAAGAAGTCCAATGACGCTGATCAAAAGCTTTCGGCATATTGCGCCCCGGTTCCAATTAAGAACGCAATTGGCGTGGTTGTTTATCTTCGTGTGCGTAGCCCGCATTTTGGTCGCCATCCCAGTGGCACTCTGGAGGCGGGAAAAGTGCGTGCACGGGCCAATTCGGTCAAATCGGGAATGGCAGCCATCGCGATGTGAATCGATTGATCGCTTCGCTACAACGACGGCTTCCGTCAGGAACAAATCGGCGGCGAAATTCTTTTTTGTTTTTCCTCGGACACGTGTTTTTCTCTTTTCTAGTCAAGAAGAATTTTGTTTGTGATGAAAAATTAAATTCTTTTTTTTCATTTTTTTTCTTGTCGATTTTGAAAACGATTTCTAGTCTCAAGCCCGCTGGCGAGGCAGAAACAAGAGCGCATGTGAATAAGTTGTGAACATTTCTGAGAAACCTTTAGCAGCGAGAATGAACGAGACGAAAAACTTCCCGGAACAGCGATGGAACGCGCGAGTCTTCCCGGACGCATGCAAAGGATCGCCGAAGCGTGGCACAGCCTCTTTTCCCTCGTATCTACGCCCTTTTGACGTTTTTTTCCCGCATTTCTCCAGCGGAATAGGTTTGAGACCGGCCCTAGGCCGGCCCCCTTTTCCCGGACGATTTTCCGCGGTATCAGCGAGTGTGGCGATCGTGTAACACTGTTAACAAGTCGGCTATGGACAAGAAGTGTACGCAGCTGTGGCAGCAATTATCAGCCGCGCTCAAACCACAGATTAGCTCCGACAGCTTTAAACGCTGGTTCTCGGCCGTCGAACTTGTTGAGGCCAAAGAGAAATCGCTCACGCTCCGCGTTCCAAACAACATCTATCAGTTTTGGATAGAAAGTAATTACATGCCGGCACTGCAAACTGCGATCGTGACGACGTTTGGCAGCCCGCGCCCCGTGAAGTTTTGCTCACCGTCGGGAACCGGCACGCAAACGCCTACCGAGGATGCCGCACCGCTGGAAGAAATTTTGCCGGAGCCGCCGGCCGACACTAAACCAGGCGCGACCGTGCCCGGACTCAATCCACGGAACACGTTTGAATCTTTCGTGGTTGGTCCGAACAATGAAATTGCTCATGCCGCCGCTCTGGCCGTGGCGCAGGCGCCCGCACGCACGTACAACCCGCTGTTCGTTTATGGCGGTGTCGGTCTTGGCAAGACCCACCTGATGCAGGCTATCGGCCAGTACGTTTGGGCCAAGAAGAAAAACGTGAAGGTAATTTACGTCTCCAGTGAACTGTTCATCAACGAGTTCATCGATGCGATCCAGCACAGTAATCTGGTCAAGTTCCGGAAGCGTTATCGCCAGGTCGACCTTCTCCTGATCGACGACATCCAATTTCTCGGCGGCAAAGAGCGTTCCCAGGAAGAGTTCTTTCACACATTCAATACGCTTTTCGATGGACATAAGCAGATCGTCCTGTCCAGCGATCGGCCGGCTTCCGAGATTTCGAATCTGGAGCACCGCCTGGTTTCGCGCTTTGAGTGGGGGCTCACCGCTGAGCTTCAGCCTCCAGACATCGAGACGCGCATGGCGATCTTGCGGAAGAAAGCGCGTGGCATGCAGATCGTATTACACGACGAAGTTTTTCAATTTCTTGCGAGCCGCATTCGGACGAACGTGCGTCGATTGGAAGGCGCGCTCATGCGTGTGGCATCGTTTGCCTCACTCAGCGGCAGAGAACTGACGCAGGAGGTCGTGGAGCATTTGCTAAAGGATATTTTACAGGAGGAAGGACGCCATTCCATCACAATCGAACAGATTCAGCGGCGCGTGGCCGAACATTTCGATGTGCGCATCGCCGACATGACAAGCAAGCGGCGCCCGGCCAGCATCGCCTTTCCGCGGCAAGTGGCGATGTATCTCGCGCGCGAGCTTACCAAGGCGTCCTTGAATGAAATTGGCGATGCATTCGGGGGACGCGATCACGGCACGGTGCTGCACGCCTGCAAACTGGTAAAGAAACGAATGGTCGAACAAGACAACATTCGCCAGACGATATCCTTCATTGATAGTTCCCTTCAACGTTGAGTGGTGCGTTTCCAGCTTGCGATTCCGGCTGCCGCAGCTACAACATTCGGTCGCCACGACGACACGAGTCCGCCGTGGTAGACTTACCCCGACATTGGAGAGATTTGCGGTTGCCGAATAAAACCCAAAGCTTTACATCTTAGACCGTCATAATGAAATTTAGTGTTGCGAAAGAAAAACTGCTCGAAGGTCTGCAGCAGGTTCAAAACGTCGTCAGCACTCGCACTACTCTTCCTATTCTTTCCAACGTTCTTTTGCAGGCGCACGGTGAGGAAATTCACCTCACTACAACAGATCTTGATGTCGGTGTGCGCGGCAGTTGTGAAGCGGACGTAGAAAAAGAAGGAGCGACTACACTTCCCGCTCGTCGCCTCTTCAACATCGTCCGTGAACTGCCTTCGAGTGAGATTCAAATAGATGTTAACGGAAAAAACGCCGCCTCCATCCGGAGCGGCCAAAGTTTTTTCAAAATTCTCGGGCTGCCCGAGGAAGAATTTCCACCGCTGCCGAAATTCGAGGACGCGAAGGTTGTCACGATTCGACAAAAGGATTTGCGCGACGGTCTGCGCAAAACTTCTTATGCGATATCAACAGACGAGACCCGCTACGTGCTCAATGGCGTTCTGTTCAGCTTCAAGGAGAACAAGCTGACGCTGGTCGCGACAGACGGCCGGCGACTCGCCATGGTCGAAATCGAATTGGAATTCCCGCGCAGCCACGAGGCGGAATTTATTGTTCCAACCAAGGCGGTAACCGAATTGCAGCGCCTGCTTGCCGATGATGGCGATATCAAGGTCAGCATGGGCAGCGGGCAAATCGCTTTTGACCTCAGCAAGACGCTGCTCGTCTCGAAATTGATCGAAGGCAATTATCCAAACTATCGCCAGGTCATTCCGTCCGAGGCAAAAGAGCGAATAAAACTCGAGCGCGAAACCTTTCTGAATTCGCTGCGACGCGTCTCGCTGCTCGCCAGCGACAAGTCGCATTCGGTCAAACTGAATTTCAGCAAAAACAATATCGATATTACCGCTACCACTCCGGAAGTTGGCGAAGCCAAGGAATCCCTCGCCGTTGCCTACAAAGGCCGCGATTTTTCCATCGCGTTTAATCCGGAATTTCTCATGGCGCCTCTACGAGCGCTCACTGAGGACGAAGTCTTTCTCGATCTCATCGACGAGATGAGCCCGGGTGTTTTGAAAATTCAGACTCCATTTCTCTACGTTCTGATGCCGATGCGCATCAACTCTTAGGCGTTTCGTGAAGGCTAGGGTCCACGTTGGCGCTTCCCGCGTCTACACCAAAAGGACGGCCTTTTAGAACCGTGGCTACAGCCTGTGGTTGTTAATTCGTTTCGGCTCGCAATACCCGGCGTTGCGGCATGGCGGATTGCACCATCATCAGTTCGGTGACGTTCTCCGGCGTGAGTAAACCGACCAGGCGCTTCATCCGGTCCAGCACTGGCAGCGCCGGGCAATTGCACTCCTGCATGATACGGAATGCGTCTTCGAAACGCGTTCCGGTGGTTACCGTAGGAATATCCCGTCGCATCACGTCGCCGACGCGGAGCGCAGGATCATTCTTGCGCAACGCGGCGATCAGATCCTGACGTGTCAATAAACCGGCGACGCTGCCCGTGTCATCAACGATTGGAAAATCGTGCTGCGAAGTCGCAAGCAACGCGTCGACCGCTTCTTGCAAGCTGGCGTCTGCCGAGAGCGTGCGAAATTCGCGCACCATTGCGCTCGAGACCGGGAACCTACGTGAGATATCCTTCATCTGCGCCAGGGCTGCTTCCTGAGAGGCACCGATATAAACGAAAAGCGCGATGAAGAGGAGAAACGGATTCCAGAGCAAACCAATGAAACCAAAGACGAATGCAAAGCCCTGGCCGACGGTGGCGGCGACCTGTGTAGCGCGCGCATAACTCAGCCGTGTGGCGAGCAGAGCGCGTAGCACTCGCCCGCCATCCATTGGAAATGCCGGCAGCAAATTAAACAGCACCAGGATGATGTTAATCGTCAACAATTGGGCAACGAGACCGCCGCCTTCAACGCTCGAGGGATTCAGCAACGCTTGCGATCCGCCTGCGACGAACAAACCGAGCGCGATCACCACATTCACCAGGGGCCCCGCTACTGCGATGATTAATTCCTGCACCGGTTCCTCCGGCATGCGCTCCAGTCGCGCAACACCGCCGATCGGCAGCAAGGTGATGTCCGGCGTGTTGATCCCGAACGCCTTCGCAGCGAACGCGTGCCCGAACTCGTGCAACACCACGCAGAGGAAAAGAAGCAAAACAAATATGACGCGGCTCAACGCCGCCGCGGAACCGCCTTGCGCGTAATAGCCGAAGGCCAACCAGGCAATGAGCAGTAAAAAGGTAATGTGAATCCGCAATTGGATGCCAGCGATGCGGAAGATTGGGAGAGACCAGCTCATCTAAGTCAATTTGCTCTGGTATTGAATCGCGCGCCAGTGCCGCCAAAGCCCGACTGACTGCCGAGAGATTATAAACAGAAGAGAACAAAGAAAACAAAGAGACTGCGTGGAGGAGAAAAACTTCGTTGTCTTCGTTAGCTTCTGTGAAATTACGCCCGATGGAAATTTTTGATGTCGCAATTGTCGGTGGCGGCCCGGCTGGATCGAGTTGTGCGGCATTTTGTGCTCTGGCTGGTTTGCACGCGCTTGTCCTCGAGCGGGAAAGATTTCCGCGAGAAAAAGTGTGTGGCGATTGTATAAATCCATCGTGCTGGTCAGTATTGGAGCGCCTCGCGCTCTCGCCGCGGGTTTTGGACTTGCCGCATTCCAAACTCACCTCTGTCGAGTTCATCGCCATCGACGGTCGCAAAGTCACTGTCGATCTTCCAACTGGAGACAATTGCGAAATTTCGGTAAAGCGCAGTCTCTTCGATGATCTTTTGCTGAGACGCGCTCGCGAAGTTGGCGCGCTGGTTCGCGAGGAAACAATCGTCACGGTGTTGGAACACAATGGCGATTGGAAAATTGCCACGGCCGCCAGCGGGGATTTTCGCGCCCGCGCATTAATAGCCGCAGATGGACGCAACTCCACTGTTGCACGGCTGCGCAATTTGCTGCCGCGCCCTACGCGCGAACGCGTCGCATTGCAAACGCACATCCCGCTGCCGCAGGACTTCGGCAAGCGCATCGTACTGCAATTTCTTCGAGAAGGTTACTCCGGTCAGGCTCCAGTGAATAAAACCGAGCTCAATCTTTGCCTCGTGGGGACGCCGCCGACGATTTCCAGGCTGCGGCAATGGGCGCAAACCCATTTCGAAATCGCCGCCAATCAGCCCTGGCGCACCATCGCTCCGCTCACACGTGCGCCCGTTCCCTGCGCACATGAAAATCTTCTTTTTATCGGCGATGCGGCCCGCGTGGTGGAGCCGTTTACCGGCGAAGGAATTTATTATGCACTCCGCTCGGGAGAACTCGCAGCAGACGCCATTGCAAAAATCGTCAGAGGCAAAGATCGACAATTAGCGCTGCGAGAATTCGCTCGCGACTGCGCCGAAATGTATCGGGGAAGACTCTGGATCAATCGGCTGGCGCGAGCGGCTGTTCTATCGCCTCGGCTGGCATCATTTTTTATCCAAGCTGCGCGAGTTGAACCCATTTTTCGCTCGCTAACTACAAAGATCGCTACACCTAAGTTGTAACCACGATCCTGTCGGTTGTGTGGGATAGATGTGCCTGAGCAACGAGCTACAGGGATTGTCTCGCCGCCTTTACCGTGTTGGACATCAGCATCGCGATGGTCATCGGTCCGACGCCGCCCGGTACCGGAGTGATTGCATTCGCTTTTTTTGATACCTCGTCAAACGCGACGTCGCCGACCAGTCGGTAACCACGCTCGGTCGCCGCGTCATCCACGCGATTAATCCCAACGTCAATGACGACGGCGCCCTCGCGCACGTGATCGGCTTTGACAAATCCGGCGCGACCAATTGCCGCGACAATAATGTCGGCCGAGCGAGTGATCTCCGCGAGATCGCGACTGCGTGAATGCACCACCGTGACTGTGGCATTGGCGTTTGCATTTTTCTGCATCAGAAGCAGAGCCAACGGTTTACCCACGATCATGCTGCGGCCAAGAACCACGACGTGCGCGCCGTTAATGTTGATCTTGCTCTCAATTATCAAGCGCTGGACGCCCAACGGCGTGCACGGAACGAAGCCGCTAGGATCATCCAGCACAAGTTTTGCGACGTTTTCTGGATGGAATCCGTCCACATCTTTGCGCGGATCAAGCGCGCGAACGATTGCCGCTTCGTCGATATGTGCAGGCGGTGGTGATTGAACAAGGATCCCATGAATGTTCGAGTCGGTGTTTAATTCTTCGACGCGGTTTAGAAGCTCGGTCTGAGTAGTCGATGCTGGTAATTCCAATTTCAATGAGTGCAGTCCCAGTTCGCGACACATCTTGTCTTTGGACCGCACATAAGCGCGCGAAGCGGGGTCGTCGCCCACGAGAACCACTGCAAGGCCCGGCGTGACGCGTTTTGCTTTTAGTTCGGTAATTTCACGGCGAAGATCCACATAGACTTTCTCGGCGATCGCGCGTCCATCGATCAGGTTGGGCATAAATTAAGATGTGGCCGAATGCGCGTGCTCCATTGTCGTTCCGAGCGGAGCAAGGAACCCCACAATCGAAGCGCTGATTACACAGGGTTCCATGTGTGATGCAAGAAACTTGTGTGAGGCCCTTCGCTTCGCTCAGGACGACAGTAAAAGGGCAAACGCGGCTACTCTACCAATTTGAATATTGAAAAAAGTTAAAGCTTCAACGCATTTCAACCAGCGACATCATGGCGTTCTGTAAACCCAGGCGTTCGGCTTCAAACTCCTCCGATGTATTAGTCGCGCCGACACGATGCAGCCGGCCAACCAGCACACGCACTTTGGAAAATGGTCGAGGCACAATGAAGCGGTCCCAACTTCCCAGCCGCCAGCAATGCGAGAATTCCAAGTTCATCGGCAACACTGCCGCACCTGATTTCTGGGCAAGAAAAATAATCCCTGGACCAAGTTCGTAAGCCGGGCCGCGCGGACCATCCGGAGTGATCACCACATCGCGACGTGAGGCCAGCACCTCCGTCAGTTGAAGAATTGCACTCGCTCCGAGTCGCGAGCTTGAACCGCGAACCACATCGTAGCCAAAGCGATGGATTGCGTCGGCCAGCAAATCTCCATCACGGCTGGCGCTAATGAGGGCTGCGCCATGGCGATTTGGCAAAAACCGCCGCAAAACCAATGGAAAGATAAGCAATCGGTTGTGCCAGAGCGCGCCGATATAATTTTCCGTGACCGGTTCGCCGACAACCCCCGATTGGTCATCTACCTCGTAGCGCAGCGTTCGCGCCCAAAGCTGCAAAAACCAAGATCCGAACGCGATCAACCACCGCGCGAGCCAGCCTTCGATCTTCAATTTTTCTTGCGTTTCGCCGCTACGCTGTTTTCTCCCCAACGATACGTGTGAGGGCTGGGCAGCCCAATTTGATCGAGAATACGCCAAACCACCGTATCGACGACTGCTGTTACGGACCCCGGACGGCTGTAGAACGAAGGAATCGCCGGCAGCACAATCGCCCCGGCCTCGAGCAAGGTCACAACATTCCGCGCGTGAATTAAATTCCACGGTGTCTCCCGCGGGACCACGATCAATTTCCGGCGTTCCTTCAGAAAAACATCGACCGCTCGCAATAGCGCGCTGTCGCTACAGCCGGAAGCGATTCGTCCCAGCGTAGCCATCGAGCAAGGGACAATCACCATCGCGTCAAAACGCGCCGAGCCGCTGACGAATGGCACGTTCATATCATTTTCAGAATGCTGCGAAACATTTGAAGGGACCTTAAAATCTTTGAGCTCCTGCTTCGCAACCTGACCGGCATGCGCGCTCATGACCAGGTGAACCTCATTTGCAGCACAATCAATCTGCGTAAGCAATCTTTGCAGATAGATCGCTCCGCTGGCACCGGTTGCGGCAATTACAAGTTTCATTGTCTTCCCGCGCAGCAATCACACCTTCGACAGATAATACGGCAACATGTCGCGCCAGTAGTTCCAATCGTGGCCGCGCCATTTCCCGTCGTCGAGCCAGTGCTTGATCCCCTTTGACTTCAAAATTTCCGACAGGCCATAGGTTTCATGGCGCGTGTTGTCCCACTCGCCAGTGCCGAGGACGATGCCCATGTGGTTGTATTTCCATGGATCGGGGGTGTTCGGCAGGTATTCGTAGGGACTGTTGAAATAAATATTGTCGTCGTGATAGCCGTCGAAAAATGAGCTGATGTCGAACGACCCGCTCAAGCTGATCAGATGACTGACGGTGTCCGGATGACGAAAAGCAATATTCGCCCCGTGATAGGCACCAAGACTGGCTCCGCAGACTGCCACACGCTGACTGTTACATTCGCGGCGCGCGAGATCGAACACATCGCGTACGATCACATTTTCATACGCGTTATGTGTGCGCATCCGGTCGGCCGGAGGAATCGATTTATTGTAAAAACTTTCCAGATCGATCGCGTCCGGGCAATACACCGTCAACCTGCCTGCATCGATATGGCTGCTCACAGATCCGACCAGACCAAAATCTTTGTTTTGATAATAGCGGCCGAATGAGGTCGGGAAGAGAATGAGCGGCAGCCCGCCGCCGTTTCCGAAGACAATCATTTCAAATTCGCGGCTCAGCCACGGCGTGTACCATTTGATGTAACGTTCGTTCATTGAAAATAGCCCGTCCATCTTGGTTGTAGGATGGCCAAATCGCAAGCCCGGTAACGGACGGGCTGCTGGACCAGTGGATTTAAGAGGCTTGCGCTCTATTTGATCTTCGACGAACCGTCTGGTTTTTCGATGCCCAAACATACACTTACTGGAAACATCACGCGGCACCGGGGGTTTCCGTCAAAGATCCTCGGAAACCGGCGTGACATCCTGGTTTATTTGCCGCGCGGCTACGGCCGTCTCTCGCGACGGCGTTATCCGGTGCTCTATTTGCAGGACGGTCAAAATGTTTTCGATGCGGCAACTTCGTTTGCAGGCGTGGAATGGGGCGTAGACGAATCCGCCGAGCGCTTAATCAAAGAGAATCTCATTGAGCCGCTCATCGTCGTTGCAGTTGCGAACACTGGCGAACAACGTATCCACGAATACGCTCCGACGCGGGGAGTCATCGATGCCCAGGCGAAACGCAAGAGACGCAGCAAAGGTCTGGCCCGAAAGTATGCGCGCTTTCTGATTGACGAACTGAAGCCTTACATCGACCGAAAATATCGAACAAACCCGGATGCGGAATTCACTGGATTAGGCGGTTCATCCCTCGGTGGTCTTGTGACGCTTGCGATTGGAATTTTATATCCGCAAGTCTTCAGCCGGCTCATCGTGATGTCGCCATCCATCTGGTGGGACGATTTCGCAATTTATCGACTCGTCGATTCGATCGAACAGAAGCCGCCGTTGAAAATCTGGCTCGACACGGGCACAGCCGAACCCGGCTGGGAACAAGCACGCGAATTACTCAATCGCCTCCTGGAAAAAGGCTGGAAGCTTCAGAAGGACGTTTTATACATGGAATCCCAAGGCGGCGATCACAGCGAAGCGGCTTGGGCTGCACGCGTCGAACCGGCGCTACGGTTTTTGTTTCCACCAGTAAGATAGAATTCTCACGTCTCCAGCGGAACCGGCGGCGGATTCGGCGGCAATGGCTCAGGAGGCGGCGTGGGAGTCGGTGGAGTCGGCTTGGGCGGTGATGGGGCTTCTGGCATTGGTTGGTTTTCGTGTCATGTGAAGCGAAGTCGAAACATTCTTTTGCTGCCGCTGGCGAACATCCTCCAGCATTTCGCATAAAGCTGGTTGGCAAACAGCCTCGCCCGGAATGACAAACTACTGCAGCCACTTGTCATAAACTCGGTAAACACGAACGGAGCCCCCAATGAAATCCCAATCTTTTTCGTACGAAAAACTGCGAGCGCGCGGGGACCAGGTCAGCTCGCGCGGCGATTCCGGGTGATTGGGATCGTAAACGAAATAGCGCTCGACTCCAGGATTCGGAGAAAAAGACTTCTGTTTATAGATTAAAACGGCGTGATTGATGCTCATGCGAGGATAGGTAGTAATAAATCCGATAAAGACCTCCCCTCGCGCCAAGGCTGCATTCAAACGATTGTGAGTCTTCTCCTGATACCCGGGACCCTCCTGAAATATCATTCGCGCATTGCCCGGTCGGAAGTAACTGGGCCAGCCATGCCCAATGTTTAGTTGCAAAAGTTCGCGACGGGCCTCGCTCATTTCCCGCAGGTTCTTGTATCCTGGAAACACAATTCGTTGATTTTCGGGCAATGGCTCTGCCCACGCCGCTCGGTGTGTCACGGCACGAACGCGAGCAGCCAACGGCGTATCGTCCAAGGGAACGCCCTTGGGATCGAAGCGCGCGAACTTCCTAAATTGCATCGCGGTGCGGCATAACACGAAACAGTGGCGATTGTATGCGTCTCGTTTCACCGTCGAATTTTTCCGCAGAGAAGCGTGTCCGTCGTGATATTCGAACACGGTTTGATTTGCGAACGCGAATGTATCGCGGTCGAAACGAAAGTTTGGCTCGACACCTCTTGCAGGTGTCGCACTGATCGCGACGGCGCTGAGCCACGCAACGACATTCGCCAGTTTCCCCCAAGTCCCAAACATCACATCAAGAGCGAGCCGAGGTGGTAGCGGTTTTGGCTTCGCAGAAGACACCCATCCGGCGAAACTTTTGATACCGCTTTTCCAATAGTTCGTCGCTTGGAATCTTGGAAATCTCCTGCAGGACCCGGCGCAGCGCTGAACCTAGATTTGCAGCAACAGAATCATAGTCGCGATGCGCGCCGCCGTCCGGTTCAGAAATAATTTGGTCTACCACTTCCAGCTTCAATAAATCCTGTGCGGTCAACTTAAGCGCTTCGGCCGCTTCAGCAGCATGCTTACGGTCCCTCCATAAAATCGCTGAACACGCCTCCGGGCTGATTACGGAATAATAAGCGTTTTCCAAAATGAGCACATGGTCTGCCACGCCAATGCCCAACGCGCCGCCCGAGCCGCCTTCGCCAATGACTGCCGCTATGACCGGCACGCGAAGCCTCATCATTTCGAGAAGATTTACGGCAATGGCCTCCGAAATATGACGCTCCTCCGATCCGATCCCGGGAAAAGCGCCTGGCGTATCGATTAATGAGATGACCGGCACGCGAAATTTTTCGGCCAGTCGCATTAATCGCAGTGCTTTGCGATAACCTTCAGGATGCGCGCAGCCGAAATTGCGCATCACATTTTCTTTTGTGTTGCGACCTTTTTGATGAGTGATGACGACACAGCGCTGTGTGCCAAGGGTGGCCAAACCGCAAGGCATGGCTCGATCGTCAGCAAACCGGCGATCTCCATGCAGCTCAATCCAGTTTGTAAAGCACCGTTCGACATAGTCCATCGCGAATGGCCGCTGCGTATGCCGCGCAATTTGCACGCGCTGCCAGGCAGTGAGATTGCCATAAATTTTACGCCGTGTTTCACGAAGTTTTTCCTCAACGGCCTTAACGGCCGAATCAAGATCGACATCATGCGCGTCGGAGTGATTCTTTAAATCCTCGAGGCGCCGTTCCAGGTCAAAGATCGGTTTTTCAAAATCGAGCGGTTGCCAATCCATGGAAGTTAAAAAGCTACACGGTCAAAAGAGTTACAAGGTCCAGAAACTCGCGGTCATGTCCAATTCGTGTCCGTTCTAACATTGCAACTTTTTTAATTTTTTGACTCTGATTCAGTCGGTAATCGTGACAGCGGTGCTGTTGTTTACAAGGCTGCCCAGTTCCTCAAGGTCCGAAGCCGCCAGGCCAAGCCCCATTGGCGGCGGCGGTTGATCGAGATTGGGGTGCGCAGAATCCGGTACCGAATACAAGGTGTAACCTCCCGCCCCGGCGAACCGGATCCACCGGGTGCTGCTGAGGTACTCTTTGCTGCCAATGCCCACACGTTTTCCGTCCTTCCAAGCCATGGTTTCGGCAACTTTTGCTGAGATTTTGGCTGGCTGTTTAGCCGGCAACTTTGCCTCGCGAACATGATACTGCTTGAAAAATGCCCCATGATTCAAAAGCACGACTGAATTCGCCTTCCGTTGAATAACCATCGAGAAATCTGGATGCGAGATGAGAAGATGGTCGCCAATGCGCAGCATGGTGCCGCTCATGTTGTTCATGCGCATGATCAGCTGGGGGGTCGTCTTAAGCTTCCGCGCAATCTTGGCCAGCACATCTCCCGATTTCACAACGTATTCCGTCTTTTCCGGAGATGGATAACGCGATAGCAGAATAGCAACGTTCGCTTCCCCGAGTAAATCCTTCGCTTCGTCGAGATGCTTTCCGGTGGGATATTTTTGAATAAGTGCAATGAGCGCATCGCGAGCTTCGGCTAATTTTCCATCCTGGCGGAGTTGCGCTGCGGCCTGAAACTCGGGAAGACTGATGTCCGGCACAGGCGCCGGTGTGACTTCTCCACGCTGCTCTTTTTTTACCGCGATTTCTTCTTTTACAAAGGTGTTGTAACCGAACCACGCGGCGCCACCGAAGATGATCAATGCCAGCAACAACACGAAGAGCCACTTCATGACTGACAAAATGTGATCGAAACGCCGAGCGAAATCCCAGAGAGGCCCCGCAGCAGTAAACACCAAGGCAACCCGGGATCCATTACACGAAGAATAGTGTGCGAGGAATCGATCGCCGCCACTGAAATCGGCCTTGCCTATGAGGCCTCAGTGCTGGATTCGCTCCCTGGAAAGAAGCGATGCCAGAGCCGTCCGATTGTCGGCTCTTCCCGGTTGCTCCAGGTAAAATGGCAATCCTGGCAGTAAAACTCCTTGGGGATGATTTTGAGCGTGCAAAGCACACCAACGAGCGCAGGAGTCATAAATTTTCGAGTCATCTGTGGATATTCGATATTCGAAGAGCTGCATTGCGGGCAACGAACAAGGGCCGCGGAGATATCGGGATCAGTCGCTTCCCATTCGACCATGAGATTTTGGGCCTTTTCGAAATCGGCGTCGTCGACCATTACCTTCGCGTTCGCCTGAGGACGCGACATGAAGCCAACCTGCTGCAAAGGCGCCTCATTGTGAACATCGACGCGTAACCCTGCATCTTGGAAGCGCCGCTTTAGTTGCCTCGCCTTCGTCGAATCATTGAACGTGGCAATCGTCACCATAAATCTTGTCGCATTCGCCGCATTAACACCGTGTGATCAAACATCAACTAATGGTCAAGTGCAAGATTTGACGTCACGTCCCTGGCGGAAACCACTTGTAAAGCATTAAGTAAACGAACACCCCTGTGACTGAGACGTAAAGCCAGATTGGGATCGTCCAACGCGCGATTCGCCTGTGGCGATCCCATCTGCGGCGGAAAACCTGAACGAGCGTCATAATCACCAGAGGAAGGGTCACAAAAGCAAGCAGAACGTGCGATGCCAGTATCGGAAAGTAAATTGCGGCGATCCACCCGGTGTATCCCGAAGATTTTTCGCCGACGTTCGCGTGATAAATAATATAACCCGTCAGGAAACAAGCCGAGGAAGCCACGGCGGTAATCATACACGCCATGTGCCGGCGCCAAGCGCCATGCCGAATAAAGTACCAGCCCATTGAGATGAAAATCGTGCTGATTAAGTTCAGGGAAGCATTAATGGCTGGAAGATCGGAGATTGAAATCACGTTGAAGCGTTGACCGTTAAAGGGTTACAATGGTCTACCGCTTCAACGCTGCCACGCTTTAACGCTTCAACAAACGCCATGCCGCCCGTCCTCGAACCACCTCAGGTTCGGCCGCGCCGACGACGCCGGAAATCAACCTGGGGACGTCGAATCGCCGTCAGCCTCATGCGCTTGGTGATCCTTGCCATGATTCTCGGGATTGGCGGTGGCGGATATTACCTCGCAAAGAGAGGATTTGGCCGTCAATGGCGTTACCGCGTAGTGGAGGAATTGCGCAAGCACGGAGTCGAAGCGAGCATCGGGCGTCTGACGCTGGACCCGTTTCGGGGGCTTGTGGCGAAGAATGTGCGGATTTTTGATTACAAGAATCGCGAGAATACGCTGGCCCTGATCAGCGAAGTTTCGCTCGATATCAATTACGCTGCGCTCATCCATCATGAACCGTTTCTCAACGCGCTCGATGTGCGCGATGCGCAAATCAGTCTCCCATTTAAGGCCGCTGACGAGACAGGGAACAGAGCCGTGCTCACCAACTTGCGCGCCCATGTTTATTTTCCACCAGAACAAATTTATGTGAGTCAGGCGGAGGGAATCTTTTGCGGGATTCGGATCTCTGCGACTGGACAACTAATCAAGCGCGAGAATTATCAACCGTCGCCTGCGCTTTCCGCTGAAGAATGGCAAAGGCGATTGTTGATTGCGCAGCGCGGTGTGAACGAACTGCAAAAATTCAGGTTCCCTAGCACCCTGCCGTCATTACAGATAAAATTTAGCGGTGACGTCGCCGAGATCGAGAAGGCGCGCGTTGAGGCGACCCTCCGCGGCGATCGACTGCAACGGGGCAGCTACGAAATGAGGGACCTCTCCGCCGCGGCGGAATGGAACAACCAGCAACTGAATATTGCACATTGCGAATGGAGTGATGGCATGGGCAGTTTTGCAGGGCGCGCGAATTGGAATGTGCAAGGCAGCAGCGCGAGTTTGCAAGCGCGCAGTAGTCTGGATCTGAAAGCGTTTCTTGATGCATTCGGACTGAGCGAGCCGGTTGCGAGCATCGACTTTCAAGCGCCGCCGCTCGTCGAGGTTTCCGGCTCGGTAAATTTTGGGGCCGACCGCTTCAAGCCGGACATCATTGGACACCTCGCCTTTGGCCGATTCGCTTACAAAAAAGTTCCATTTTCCGATCTCACGGCTGACTTTTCATGGGACGGAGAGCGCACACTGGTCAGGGACCTGCGCCTCCGACATCAAGCGGGCCAGGTCCGGGCTGACCTTTTGGACGCGCCGTCGGATTTTCGTTTAAATATAGAAAGCACAATAGTCCCGGACGCGGTGCGTGGGATCGCACCGCCGGAACTGAATGAATTTCTCCGGCAGTGGGAATGGCAACGTTCCCCTACCATTCGCCTCGCGGTCCGGGGTCAGGATCACAATCCGGGAACTTGGAAGGGTGATGGGAGCGTCATTTTGGGACGGAGCCGGTTCCGCGGCACGTGGATGAACAGCGCGGATACTAAAATCCATTTCTCCGACGGCGCGCTGACTTGTGAGGATTTGCATGTAACGCGCAACGAGGGTTCCGGCACGGGCAGTTTTACCTACGATTTTAAGAAACACGAGGTACGTGTCTCCAATATTAAAAGCTCACTGAATCCGGGCGAAATAATTTTTTGGATTGATCCAAAAGTTTCGAACACTGTGGCGCCATATAAATTTCGGCGGTCGCCCTCCGTCACAGCGAACGGTCTATATCAATTTCGAGGCGGCAAGAACACGCGTCTGGAGATCAAGGTAGAGGCCGCGAACGGGATGGATTATGTCTTTCTTGGAAAGACCTTGCCCTTCGATCGCATCTCTGCGCGATTGCTATTCACTAACGACCGGTTGCAAATCATCGATCTTCGTGGCGCGCTTCTCTCAGGCACGTTGGGTGGGAACGCCGACATCTCACTGGCGAAAAACGATCCGCATTACCAGGCAAATATTTCGATGAGCGAAATCAATTTCCCGCTGCTGACTAATTTGTACTTCAACTATAAGACAGCGCTCGGCGTATTAAACGGCACGTACGATTTCACCGGCCTCGGCAGCGATTCCGGGGCGATGCGGGGCCGTGGAAAAGTAGAAGTAACCAACGGCGATGTTTTCGCCATCCCGATTTTCGGGCCGCTCTCAGGGATTTTGAACCGGATTGTTCCCCGCAGCGGATACAGCATCGCGCACAGAGCGACAGCGAACTTCAAGATCGATGAGGGGATTATTCATACCGAGGACTTCGAGGCAGACGGCACGCTCTTTAGCATGTTAGGTCATGGCGATATCGATTTTCTCGATGATAAGCTCGATTTCAATGTGCGACTCAACATGAAGGGACCCGGCGTACTGCTTACACCGATGTACAAACTTTTCGAATACGCCGGCACAGGGAGCTTGAAGAAGCCGGATTGGCGCCCGGCTGTTTTGAAGGGCCAATAGCGACGAGAAACGAAATGAAGAAACGCCGAGACGGAGAAACGGAGCACGCACCGGTTCGCCGACTCGCCAATTCGCCAATTGGTCCAATTCTTCTTGGCGCGCACATGTCGATTGCCGGTGGCGTCAACATGGCGATCGAGCGTGCGCGTTCGATCAACTGCACTGCCATGCAAATGTTCGTGAAAAACAACATGCAGTGGTTCGCTCGTCCGCTTACTCGCGATGAAATCGCGCTTTTCACCCAACATCGGCAACGCAGCGAATTATCTATATTCGCGCATGCAAATTATCTTATCAATCTCGCCGCCACGAACGGGCAGTTTCACACAAACTCGATGCGCTCGCTGTCGGAGGAATTGGTTCGCGCCGATCAGCTGGACCTACCGTTTTTGGTGTTGCATCCCGGCGCGCACTTGGGCGCGGGCGAAGAAGCTGGCCTCGAAAAAATTGTAGAATCCATTGACCGCGTTCTTTCTGGTCTTCCGAAAGTCAAAACGCGGATTGCGCTGGAGACGACTGCTGGTCAGGGCTCATGTCTGGGAAGTAAATTCGAGCATCTTGCCTACATTTTTAGCCGCGTGCGCGAGCCTGAGCGATTATGTGTCTGCCTCGATACCGCGCATATTTTCGCAGCGGGCTATGACATCAACAGCGAAGGCTCAGTTCGGAAGACATTCCGTGAATTTGATCGTGTGGTTGGCTTGGATCGCCTG